>Ga0163144_10016480_pt1 | contig 15138 bp, 12 predicted proteins | sample OliLak19BULKMAT1_FD_123175 | JGI IMG/M metagenome (GOLD analysis project Ga0163144, IMG submission 123175) | Freshwater microbial mat bacterial communities from Lake Vanda, McMurdo Dry Valleys, Antarctica - Oligotrophic Lake LV.19.BULKMAT1 | ecosystem: Environmental > Aquatic > Freshwater >... | reverse complement strand
GATCCTGAGATGCAAAATCCATTATTTGCGTGAAAGCCATACGTCCTTTGTTCATTATCAATGATTTATGCAAAGAACGAACAGAATTAATTTCAAATCAACGCCGACTTAAAATCGGCTAAACATAGGCCTATCAAGTGTTTCAAAGAACTTTTATATAAAACAACGCAACGCTAGTGGTATACAATGATGATTTTTTCATCACTACTAAGGAGTACGAAATGTCTATAGGTGAATAAGATGGAATTGTAATATAAATTCTTACGCTATCATCAATTACATCCTCTCGGCATATGCTGACGATAATAGTTTGATTTTTCTATATACGCCTGCCCCCCGTTTCCTGCAAATCGTATATCAATAGCTTTTAACTGCGCTTCAAGTTGTATTAACTGACCTAGCAGGTTTCTGGTACAGCTAATTTGTTCCTGCAAGCTGTTAGAGCTTGAGCTTCTTTGCAATAATATTTCCAGATTACAAATACCTGCTTTTGTTGTAAGTATTGAACCTTGTACCATCATCAAAGGATCCACCATTCCTAATATTGCCTGTTGTGTTGGAGCATCCTGGATAGTATTTCCCTGTTGACTTACAACCAGGTTCTCTTCCTGAATACGCAACTGTTCTTTTCTGAAATTGATCACTGCCATTTTTTCTGAAGTACAATTGCCTGTATTTGCTCTTGCTTCATCTCTTGCAATTTTTTCTCTTTCCCTTTGCAGGTCAAGACGGCGTTTTCTTACAAATTCATCTTCCATAACTTTAAACTGTGTTGGATCGAAACAGGTATAAACCGTTTCAATAGAAGATATCCTGTATTGATTGGGGCCATCTTCCATTTCTAAAACCAGGTACAAACCTTCTTGAGTTTTTAAATACCCTACACCAAAATTACCAAGGAACCGAACTCCATGAAGCTCTGCGGGATAACGTTCGCCATATACATACCAGGTTGCAGTGCCGCCATCATACTTATAGGCTCTTGCATTTAATTTTCCTTCACAATAATTCCGTGTTTCTGCTTTTCTTACAAGTGGGCCAGCACCAGCAGATAATGGCATTACATATTTATGTGTTTGTGTGTTGCCTGTATATACCCAGTGTTCAATTGTTCCGTTTCCATCATCCCCATTTTTATAAGTATAAACATTCCCTTTTAAGCCAATGACATAAAATAAAAAATCGGGTATCTCAGGCAAAATATCAACAAGGATTCCTCCGGATGTTGAGGGTGGCAAATAACCCATGTATCCGTCTGTTGTATTGAGATACATGCATTGCTCCACTACAGTGCCGGGTATGGTTAATTTTAAATTCACTTGTTTATCAAAACAAAGTCGTTGTGTGATAGGCATAATTGTAACAGCTTGTGTTTGCCCTGAGACCACAGGTGCCTGTAAAACACTCCTGCGCCAGCTTCCCCACCCAACCGTATCTCTGCGTGGAGGTTGTGCATGAATGATGTTGATTGATTGTAGAAACAAAACTGCAGCGATGAGATAATATTTCATGCGATTCGTTTAAAGATTAATTTACTTTTTTGAAATTAAAATTCTGTTTACTGTTTATACATCAGAACAATTTGCTGTACACCCAAGCTGTTTCCGCACATCATTCCTTGTTCATGATTCAGGAACTTTACTTTTGCAGTTTGCCCGCCCAAGCTGATATTGATCAATGATCTGTCTAATGCATCATAACGGAAAGAAATGGGTCTGCTTGAAGTTCCATTGTTGAATGTTCCATTTACAAAAGAACCATCTTCACCCACTCTGCATCGCACTGTTCCCCTTTCATTTCCCCAGCGCAATGTCCACTCATTATTAATCAATCGATCGATATGGGGTTCAGATGTTGCATGCGTAACATATGTTCCTTTGGTTGCATAGCCGCCAAAAGAACTGCCGCCTGCATCATAATGAAACCCACTCATGATTTTTAATGATGGATTAATATAGTATAAGAACCTTCTTCCCAATAACTGATCCCATCTTTGGTTAGGTGCAGACTGATCAAAATAAAACTGCATCATATTACCAACGATCTTTCCATTTACTCTGAATGCATTGCCATCCTGATCATAAAACACACCAATACGATTATCGCCGTTAATAATTGCTCCCCCTTCGGTTTCACGCAAAGCACCTCCAAACACATTGGCAGTATAATTAATACCCGGAATATGATACACATCCAGAATGCCCTTATGTCCATCGAAACTTAAATTCCAACGCCCCAGAAACGCTAATTCATTAAAAGTGGTTGGTTCCCGAATTGCAGTAATATAACTTGCCCCAACTACCGGTGAGCTGATAAGACTACTGTATGGTCGCATATCAATGATGCTTGCGCAAGCTACATTGGGAGGATTATAATAACTGTCTTTTACTAAAAACCGGGGATTGGCAGGATCGGTTTTATCATAACCAATGATAATAATATTATGACTCCCATTGTTGATCAACACATTGATCTCATATCCCAGGTCCAATACTTTTTCATACTCAGCAGTTTTCAGATATTGGTCTCTTGTAAATTCAACTCCGGTAGTTGCACCATAATAAAGGGGTGAGTATAAAACACTATCTGTAAGTTGCGTAGTGTTATAATCATTCACTACCCGTTGCACATCAGAAAAAGCAGAAGGGCCTGCAAAAGATGGCCGGAAAGGAACATCCCGTTCCAATGGAATTTTCAATCCATTCGTTAACCAGAAAATGCTGCCTCCACCTTGCGTTGCACCCATTTGATTTTCCCGAACATTACTGCCTGAAACCCTGCTCCAATAAGGCTCTAAATACATCACCTTACTCAAAATGGAGAAGAATTCTTCAGATAAATCCAGTTCCCCATATCCTCTTTTTTTATACGCCGCTTCTAATGCAGCAAGGTTTGCAAAATAAGTGCAACTTCCTCTTTCAATACCAAGAGCCTGGTGTTTTAAAGGAGTTTGATTCAAACGAAGATCAACAAGGCCTGGTCTTATAATGGCACTATCGTATGATTTTTCAAATAACCATGATTGATTAATTGCATTTGTATTATCCCATAATTGAATAGCTGCTCCGCCACGTTCAATAACTCCCCCTGTTACATCGAGCACTTTGTTGGAACTTCCTGCTGCTGCACTACGGATGGTATATTTTTGATTACCTGCTGATTGAATAAACCATTTTGTTTCTTCTGATGCTGAATTTTGCGGCCATGTTTGCACAGAACTTCCATTGTGTATATCCTTGGTTGTATTTACTTTTAATGTTTTTCCCGATGCTACGTTGATAAAATAATATTTGCCTCCACCTGCATTTTTCAAATCCCATAATTGATTGAGTGCATAATAAGCCAGCCATATCTGTACACGAGCTCCATCATTTTTATAGGTGTTTGACTCAGCTTCCAGCACTCTGCCGTTACCAAGTTTAATCAAATACCTTCCTTCGGGCATACGGATATTTGTTGCAGCAGTTGGCGATGTGGGTGAATGAATAACCTGGTTATTATTTACTACAGGCGGTTTAACAGGTACAGGAGCTTTTTGCTTGTTCGTTACATATTTCGGGTCTATTTCAAAAGCTATCTGGTAAGGATTGTTATCCACTTTCTCAAACATTTTCTGATACAGCTCACGCATAAATGCCGTATCAGCAGGTCGTTGCTTTAAAAATGTAATCAGGTTACCATTTCTTCTCAACTCACCTCTTCTTTCCATTTCTTGTAAACCACGGTCGAGATCTTCTTTTGAAGATTGTGCAATACTGCTTAAATAGCAGGAAAACAAAACGGTTAATGAAAGAAGTAGTCTTAACATATTTTATAAATAAAAATGATGCGTTGTATTGGTATTATGCTAAAAAATCAGGTTCCTAAAACAAGCTCTATTTCAATATCAGCAGAATCATTATTATCCTCATTTGATTCTCTTACTGCACCATAAAAATCGGCTGTTACTTTAAATGGAACGGTATATGTTCCCCTTCCCAGGTCAGAAAGATTACATGCAAAAACAAAATTGCGTGTAATAAAGTTGGGTGTAACACTTGTACTTCCACTGATTCCGGTAACAGGTAGAGGTGCTCCAAAAATGGCCCACTCTTCACCATGCAGCCCCGTTCTTCTTTGAGAAGCAACCAATTTAAAATCACCGGTTGGTTGCGCACCCTGATTAGTGATGGTAATACTTACTGTAATAAAATATTTTCCCTTCATCGCATTTTTCGATCCGCTTACAAAACTGATATCTGTAATTACAAGATCTGCAGGTGCTAATAGCAATTGTTTACCAGCGTCTTTAACAGGCTTTTTGTCCTGCGCATGTATTACAATGGCAGCAAATAATACAAGTATTGATGTGATGACCCTTTTCATTTGATTTATTTTTTAGTAGTGAATATTTTAAAGTTTTATAAACTCAACCCTCCTGTTCTTTGCTTTTCCATCTGCCGATTTATTATCTGCTACCGGAACAGTGGCGCCTTTTCCATCTGTTGTAATTCTTGATTCATCAATACCAAAATTGTTGATAAGATAACTGCTCACTGCTTCGGCTCTGCGTTTTGAAAGTGAAAGATTATCAGCAGCATTCCCATCACTGTCTGTATGACCAACAATTTTGATCTTAAGTGTTGGATTTGCCTTTAACGCATCTCCAATCTGATTAATGATGGCAAAGGATTCTTTTTTGATGAGGTCTTTATTTACATCAAACAAAATTTCATTGGTTGATGCTCTCCCTTTCTCCAGCAGATCTTTTACCAGCAAACTTCTTGCATCCACCTCGCCTGAAGCAATACGGATATTGGAAACAAACATTCCTGATTCTGAAGCAGGAATAACATAAGTATTACACAAGTAAAAGTTATTACGCATCTCTGTTGTAAGTGCCATTGGCAGGTCAACGATCTTTGTCTTATCAAAATAAACCCTGATCCTTGTTTTATTAATAGCCATGCTTACATGTAAAATTTTATTGGCGTATGAAAGAATAGGAAAATCATTTTTATTGCCGATCACTTCTTTCAATCCATACTCAACACTGTGACCATCTCTTTCATTATACCGGCTCACCGTCATAAAAAACTTGTCCCTGTAAAAAAGGTCTTCCCGCAACACATTCTTGACCGGCGTTAATCCGAATTGAACAATAGGTGTATGCCCATCGCCATTCGATTGTAAAAAAAGATCGAACTCAATGGTACAATTTTCGGGTAATGGTTTTTGCAGAACAGGATGCACGATGGTGTTGTGAGCAATATTCAACCACTTACCATCTTTTCCATCAAGGTTTACAACAGCCCCACTGCCAGTTGTGTTCCATCCTGCAGGAAAATCATTCAATGCATCTTTCTCAAAATTTTCAGCAAAAATCAATTTTGTACCAGGCACAAAATCAGAAAAAGCTTTTCCGCCGCCAGGCTTAGTTGAATCAGCAGTTGCTGTTTGCTTACCTCCCTTATTTGTTTGGGTATTGCTGGATGTTTTGGTATTGTCAGAGCTCTTCTTTTTAGTATCTTTCTTTTTTACACCTTTATTAATCTCATCTTCTGTTTTGTTTAAACCTTTATCAATTCCTTCATCAATTTTTCTGTTCACACGGTCTTTTACTTTTTGCTCAACACGTTGAGGAATGGTTTGTGCAATTGCATCGAGTTGTAAAAAAAACAGGGCGAAGACAAGAAGCATTTTCATGTTGCAAAAATTTAATTTTAATTCAAAAGCGGTTAAAAGGCAGCTTACATACAGCAGCTGATAGACAGAAACCTCACACAACAAATATTGAGATAATTTACAGCCCTGTCAATTACACATTAGGGTAAGAATAGCAGATTGCTTTAACTGAACCGGATGATTTTGTGCTGCAAAGCTTTTGCAACAGCTTCAGTGCCGCAGCTTACATGGAGTTTATTGTAGATATTATGCAGATGTTTCTTAACTGTATCAATGGCAATATTGCCTTTGGCAGCAATCATTTTATAAGAATTGCCCTGCACCAGCATTTCAAGTATTTCTTTTTCCCTTTCACTTAAATTAAAAGCGGTACCTGATGGGAGATTCTGTTTACGGAAATGCTGAAATACTTTTTGGGCAACAAACGGGCTCATAGGAGCGCCTCCTTCGGCCAGTTCCTGGAGACCCTGTATCAATTTAAGCGGTGATGTGTTCTTCAACAAATAACCATTTGCTCCGCTGCAGATACAATCGAAAATGCGGTTATCATCATCAAATACCGTGTACATCACTACTTTGATATTTGGAAATTCAGCTTTAATTTTTTTTACCCCTTCTATACCATTCATGATGGGCATATCAATATCCATCACTACCAGTTCTGGCTGCAATGAATCCATTTGCTCCACAACTTTTGTACAATCGGAAAAAGCCCCTATCACACTAAAACCGCTGTTATCATTCAGCAACAGTTCCAATGACTGGCGCAAACGGGCATTGTCTTCATATATAACAAGAGTAGTTGACATCCTTACAAAATTAATTCTCTTCATTGCCAAAAGCAATTACACTTTCGGGTAAGCAGTTACACATTTATTTTCATGCTTAATAAGATAGTAGTTCCTTTCCCCTGTTCCGATTGAACCTGTAACCTGCTGTTCCATTTATCGGCCCGTTGCTTCATATTCTGAACTCCATTACCCATTCTTGTGTTATTCAAATCGAATCCTTTTCCATTGTCAGCAATTTTCAAATGAATCTGCTGGTCTGCGGTATGAACTTCAATCACTGCTTCGGTTGCTTTAGAATATTTTACTAGATTGTTCACTGCTTCTTTAAAAATGAGATAAAAATCACGGCGTTGATCCATGGGCATTGTTAACTTCACCATATCTGAAGGAAAACTCAATTGTGCAGCAATCTCTTTTCCATCGAGAATATCAGCTGCATAACGTTTCATCCGTATAAACAAATGATCAAGATCATCATATTGAGGATTGATGTTCCAGACAATATCAGCTAATGATTCACTGATGCGTTGTATATCATCGCCTGCTTTAGCCAGGTAGCTTTTTGCTTTGTCCGGATCGGTTACATTTCGTTTGGTGAGCTCATTGAGGATATTGATATTGCTGAGTGAAGCACCTATGTCATCATGCAGGTTGCTGGATATATCGTTACGTATATGCAGCAACTGTTGTTGCTGCTCCAGTTTTTTCTTAAGCTTATACCGGTTAAATAAAATGCCCGCAAACAGCGATAGCAATACAACTCCTGCTATTACAATATTCCGTAACAGCTTTTGCCCTTTTAATTCTTTTTCACGCAACTCTTTTCCAGCAATTGAAAGCTTGAGCTGCTGTTGCGATAGCTGATAAGCCTGTTCGTTATTCTTTGCCAGTAACAATTGTTTCTCCAGTTCCTCCTGTGTTTTTTGAAAATCAATTTCCTGTAACTCCTGTTGCTGCGATAATAATTTTATTTCATTTTCCTTTTGCTTTGCTTCCAGCAAATTACCAGCAATCACAGCCTTTTGCTTTTCTATTTCGAGCTGCCTGATCCGTTGCTCGGTATACAATTTTTTTAATTCATTATCCTTTTTCTCAGTTTCATAACGGGTGGCTATTTCAGCAATGGAAGATTGTGTTTTTTCAGAGATCATACTGTCTTTATACAAAATATATTTTCTATAATTTTCATAGGCTGCTGCATAGTTTTTTCGTTCGTCGTAAAAATTATACAACTGAAAATAAAAATCCCGGTGATTCATTTTATCGGGGAGGCTTTTTAATATTTCATATGATTTATCATAGTATGAAACAATAAAAGCTGAATCTTTATTCAATTGCCGGCTCACAGTGCCGGCAGCCATATACCGTCGGGCCAGCATGGCAAGGTTTTTTTTATCTTTTTCCAGCAAGGCAATGGCTTTTAATTCAAACTCCAATGCTTCAACAGGTTTTTTATTGGTACTGTATAACTGCGCCGCAGTTACATAAGAATGAATAATTCTTGGTTCCTGTTTACTTTGCAAGGCATACTTTACACATAGCTGCAGGTATTTTTCAGCCTCTTCATTATTAATACCAATATAAAACTGACTGATGTTACAACAGCCCAGTGAAAGCCTTGAAACATCACCTGTCTTTTCTCTATATACCAATGACTGTTTAGCATACACGATAGCTTTCTCCCGTTGATTTAAGCTATAATAAACGGTAGAAAGATTATTCAACGCAACAGCAATTTCGCCATACTGATCGGGAAAATACTTTTCATAAATACTGATTGATTGAATAAGATATCCTGCCTGTTTGCTCAAATCTCCTTTCCTGCCCCATGTGTATCCAAGATCATTATAAGCTAAAGCTGAATAACGTGTAGGATGTTTTGATAAATAGTATTGCAGGCTTTTCTCAAATAAAGGGATGGCATCATCAAAGAAGTTACCATACATCTTTACCTGTGCCATCTGCATCCATGTTATAGCAATGATGAGTGAATCTTTCAACTGCAATCCTATTTTATTTACTTCAATTGCATTTGCCTGGGCTTTGTCCAGGTCATCTTTATCAATATATACATCCGTTGCTTCAATTAATGCATAAGCCTGTCCTTTTTTAAAGTTCTTTTGTTTACTTAAGTTTTCTGCCTGGTCGCAATAAAAAAGAGCTGAGTCATAATTTCCATTGGTAAAAAAATCTTCTGCCTTATTAATAAATGAAAAAATTACAGATGAATCAGCAACGCTATGGGAAGATTGGGCCATTACCTGCTTGATAACGGTGAATAAGGTCAATATAATTAGAAAATACTTTCGCATATGAAAGCTGGCTTCGGTTCTGAAAAAATACAACTTATTATGAAACTCAGGGAAGGTTAACTTTGCAGGATGGATTCAACTCAACGCCTTGTTCTTTTTGATGGTGTTTGTAATTTCTGCAATTTCTGGATTCAGTTTGCCTTGAAACGGGATAAACACAGCAAGTTAAAATTTGGTTCGTTACAAGGCGAAACGGCTCAACGGGTATTGCCACATTACAACATTGATCCAACTGTTATTACTTCTGTTATTTTTATCGAAGATGGAATTGCTTACGGTGAATCAACTGCAGCATTGAAAGTTTGCAGGCATTTAGATGGAGGCTGGAAATTGCTGTATGCACTCATCATCATCCCTGCATTTATCAGGGATGGTATTTACAAATGGATCGGTAAGAACCGTTATAAATGGTTTGGCAAACAGGAAAGCTGTCTACTGCCAACAGCAGAGCAACGTTCGAGATTTGTTGAATGAGGAAATGATTGTTCATCCATTCAACCTCCGTCAGGGTTTGCAACACCTGGCGAGGTTTCATACTTCGTACTTCTTACTTCGTATTTCCGATTTCAAATTCTCCCTTCATGTAAAAAACACATTCACCTCCCATCATTACCCTTTCATTGCTTAATTGCTCACAATGAATATCGCCACCACGTTTGCTTAACTGTTTGGCAAACATCTTTTTCTTGTTGAGTTTTTCGCTCCAGAAAGGAATCAGTTGTGAATGGGCCGAACCAGTTACAGGATCTTCATCAATACCTGCCGAAGGAGCAAAAAATCTTGAAACAAAATCAGCCTCCTTGCCTGGTGCTGTAAGAATCACCATCTCTTTTATTTTCTTTAATGCAGTGAAATCAGGTTTTGCTGTAAGCACTTCTTCTTCTGTAGCTACTTCAATCAATAAATCACGGTATTTATAAGTACCGATTATTTCTTTTATTCCAAGTATGCCGACAATATTTTCAGGATAAATATCTATACGTTCAGGTTTCCAGGAAGGGAAATCCATTTCGTAAAGTGTATTCTTTTTTTCAACTTTAAGAATGCCGCTTTGTGAATGAAAAACAAGTTTGCTTTTTTTGAAACCCAGGAATTCAAACAAAATAAAAGCACTTGCTAATGTTGCATGACCACATAAGTTTATTTCAAACTCAGGAGTAAACCAACGGATATCATAATCAGCCCCGGTTTGTTTTGAAGGGACAAAGAAGACCGTTTCAGCTAAATTATTTTCCATGGCCAGTTGCTGCATCAGTTCATCATCAATCCATTTTTCTAATGGCACAACAGCAGCAGGGTTTCCTTTGAATAAGGTTGAAGTAAATGCGTCAACCTGATATAGCGTTAACTTCATAATATCTTACAATTTTAATTGGCAATAATTAAAAGGCAATTGAAAAAAAGCATTCGTATTTTGAGGTTTATTAATCATATGATTCGGCAATTTACCAACCTGCAAATTTATATCACATAACTCAACATATACAGGCTCAGAAATGTATTTACACGCAAAGGAAAATTGAAGCCAACCTTGTTGAAGCTCCTTTTGCCTTCGAAATTTTGCATTGCTTATTCCAGGTTGTCTATTGTCAATTGCCTGTTTGCATTACTCACGGATCATTTCAAGAATTACTTCAATGATTTCTTCAGCATTGGGTTTGCTGAAATAATCACCATCACTTCCGTAAGAAGGACGATGTGCTTTAGCTGTAATGGTTCGGGGTGCAACATCTAAATATTTATACCCACCCTGTTCTTCCATTACTTTATTAAACATATATGCAGCAGCTCCACCTGGTACATCTTCATCAATAAATACAATACGGTTGGTTTTCTTTAATGATTGAAGAATGATATGATGAATATCAAAAGGCAAAAGGGTTTGTACATCAATCACCTCACAACTGGTTCCCATTTTTTGTAATTGCTGAGCGGCTTCATCAATGATGCGGAGTGTAGAACCATATGATACAATTGTAAAATCTGTTCCTTCCCTGATCACTTCGGGAATACCCATCGGTACGGTGAAGTTTGATAGGTTGGAAGGCAATTTTTCTTTTAACCGGTATCCATTCAAACATTCAACCACCAAACCAGGTTCACTGCTTTGCAATAAGGTGTTATACATGCCTGCAGCCTGCACCATATTACGTGGAACACATACATATATTCCACGAAGACTGTTAATGATCATGCCCATAGGTGAACCGCTATGCCAGATACCTTCTAACCGATGACCTCTTGAACGTATAATAACCGGTGCACTTTGTCTGCCTGCAGTTCTAAATTGCAAAGTAGCCAGATCGTCGGTTAAGGGTTGCAATCCATAAATAAGATAATCGAGGTATTGAATTTCAGCAATCGGTCTTAAGCCACGCATGGCTAAACCAATTCCCTGCCCCATGATGGTTAACTCACGGATACCGGTATCAAATATTCTTGTTTCACCATGTTTTGCCTGTAACCCGGCAAAGCCCTGGTTCACATCGCCAATAAATCCAAGGTCTTCGCCAAAGGCAACTACTTTAGGATTGTTGCTAAACAATTGATCAAAATAACGATTGAGTATTTCATACCCATTCAGAACCTGTGCATCAGCGATAAACTCAGGTTTTACTACTGCAACTTTCATTGCACTTGAAGCGCCTTCATGATACAGGTGTGTATTGAACAATGATTTGCTTTCATCCACCAACTCATGATAATATTTCCCTGCCTCCTCATTTCTAACATCTTCAGCAAGTAGTATGGATTTATACAAACTGCTCATTACATCTCTGCGACTTGGCTCCCTGTTATTTTCTAACTCCTGTTTCAACTTTTGAATGGCCGGAGCATTGGATGAACTTTCAATCAACGTTTGCAGGAGGCTTGAAACTTTTTGTACCTGTTCTATTATCGGTTGATGGAATTCATTCCATGCAGTTTGTTTTTCGGTGCGTACATATTCTTTTACTTCCGTTTCAATGACTGCTAATTCTTCTTCATCAGCCAATGAATTTTCAAAGATCCATTCCTTCATTTTTTTAATACAATCCCAGTCACGTTCCCACTGCAGGCGATCTGTCGTTTTATAACGTTCATGGCTGCCCGAAGTAGAATGACCCTGTGGTTGTGTAACTTCTTCTACATGAAACAATGCAGGTGTATGAGTAGCCCGGATTTTTGTAATACCGGCTTCAAACACTTCGCACATCCCTGCATAATCCCATGCTTTTACTTTATAAATTTCAATACCGTTTGTTTCTTCGTTTTTCTGAAATCCTTTCAATGCATCTGAAATAGATCCTTTGGTTGTTTGATAGGTTTTAGGAACAGAAATGCCATACCCATCATCCCAAACAAAAACAGCCAACGGAATTTGTTGTACTGCAGCTGCATTCATTGTTTCCCAAAAATGACCCTCGCTTGTTGAAGCATCGCCAATAGTTGTGAAACAAACTTCATTCCCATGATCGGATAAAGAAGAAAAGTTTTTCAGCACATCAGAGTTTCTAAAAAGTTTAGAGGCAAGTGCCAATCCCACAGATCTTGGCATTTGAGCAGCCGTTGGTGCCATGCCCGATGAAAGGTTTTTCCTGTTCACTAAATCAAGGCATTCGCCGTTTTCATCAACAAATGCAGTAGCAAAATGAGAATTCATTTGCCGGCCAGCACTATGAGGATCATGACTGGTATCAGGATCGGCATATAATTGAGCAAAAAATTCTTTGATGCTGGCGGCACCTGTTGCAAAAGCAAAGGTTTGATCACGGTAATACCCACTGTAAAAATCACCGGGCTGAAAGAATTTGGCCATCGCCAGCTGCGGCACTTCCTTTCCATCACCAAAAATGCCGAATTTGGCTTTACCGGTAAGGACTTCTTTGCGACCCAACAGACTGGCCTCACGGCTCAGACAGGCAAAGCGATAATCCTGTAACACCTCTTTTTTGAAATGCTCAAATGAAAGCTGTTGCAATTGCAAGCTGTCGCTGCTGATTGATTCCATGTGGCAAAAATAAATGTTTTGACTACCTCGTTAACACTTGTAAGTTGTTTTGGTGAAAACAAATACTGTGCTGTGAACAAATTACGTACTTCAGTTGAGGTTTTGGCCTAAATCAACCGGTTTCCGCTCATGTAAATGTGGTAAAAATTTGTGAAGGCAACCTTTCAGGGTTATGAACTGTCTGTACTTATGCTTACTTTTGGTAACCCGTAAAAAGCACAAATAATTATGAAAAAACTAATTTCCACCTTAATGTTCAGTTGCTTTGTTGCTGTTTTGGGCATGGCTCAAACACATGATGGCCATGATCATGGAACAACAACTGCAACAACACCCAAACCGGAAAGTATTAAACTGCCTGAAACCAGTTTTGATTTCGGAAAAATTCCGCAAGGCAAACCTGTAACACACAACTTTACTGTTGAAAATATTGGTAAAGACACGTTGAAGATTGAAAATGTACAAGCCAGTTGCGGATGCACCACTCCCGAATGGAGCAAAGACCCTGTTTTAGCCGGCGGCAAAACAACCATTAAAGTTGGATATAACTCTGCCGCTGAAGGAGTGTTTGAAAAATCAATCACCATTTATTACAATGGCGGACAAGTAAAACAATTTACGATTAAAGGACAGGTTTGGAAAACACCTGATCAATCGGCACCGGGTAACCAGGCATTAAACGTTTTTAAACAATAACACAAACATAAACAGTATACAATGAAGTCAATCTTTGCATCATTTATTGCACTCTTTTTAGTAACGGCAGTAATCGGTCAATCAAAAAGACCAAGTGATATAACCAAGTTCAGCAGCGAAACTGTTAATTTGGGTAAGCCAAAAGTAAACAACCCTGTTACAGCCACTTTTACATTTACCAATACAAGTAATGAAGATGTGGTTATTGAAACAGTAACCCCGGGTTGTGGTTGTACAAAATCTGATTACACCAAAGAACCCATCAAGCCCGGTAAAACCGGAACCATTACTGCTACATATAATGCAGCTGCTGTTGGTAATTTTACAAAGAAAGTATATGTAAAATTTTTGGGTATTGATCAGCAACAGGAATTAACCATTATGGGTGATGTTCAGCAATAACATTTTTTGATAAATCATTCATAAACCCCGACTCAAACGTCGGGGTTTTTATTTTCAATGCCTCCCCTATCTTTGTTTGATGTTATCAATCAGCAAGCGTGGTGAGCAGATGCCTCCATCTCCCATTAGAAAATTAGTTCCTTACGCAGAAGCAGCGAAAAAAAGAGGTACCAAAGTGTATCATCTCAATATTGGTCAGCCCGATATTGAAACACCTCCTGCAATTCTGGATGCAGTACGGAATGCTGACATTAAAGTATTAGAGTACAGTCACAGTGCAGGGAATGAAAGTTATCGCCGCAAGCTTACACAGTACTATCAAAAAGTTGGCATTCATATAAACTACGATCAGATACTCATTACAACCGGTGGAAGCGAAGCGATCCTGTTTGGCTTTCTTACCTGTTTAAATCCGGGTGATGAAGTGATTATTCCTGAACCGTTTTACGCCAACTACAATGGGTTTGCCTGTGCAGCAGGTGTAAATGTTGTTCCCATCACTTCACATATTGAAAATGGTTTTGCCTTACCAGCTATTGAAGAATTTGAAAAAGTAATTACATCGAAAACAAAAGCGATCGTTATTTGCAGCCCTAATAATCCAACAGGGTATTTATACAGCAAAGCAGAAATGCTGAAACTAAAAGATGTTTGTTTAAAACATAATCTTTATTTATTCAGTGATGAAGCTTACCGTGAATTCTGTTATGATGGTGAGTATGTAAGTGCTTTACATATTGAAGGGCTGGAACAACATGTTGTGTTGATGGATACCATTAGCAAACGTTACAGCGCCTGCGGTGCAAGGATTGGGGCATTTGTTACAAAGAACAAAAATGTATATGATGCAGCAATGAAATTTGCACAGGCAAGGTTAAGTCCGCCGGGATTGGCACAGATCATGGGTGAAGCAGCAGTTGATTTACCTGATTCCTATTTTGACACACCTAAAGCTGAATATCTTTCCCGCAGAAATTTATTATTACAAAGATTGAATGCAATGAAGGGAGTATTTTGCCCCAACCCCGGTGGTGCTTTTTATGCAATGGCCAAACTACCAATTGATGATAGCGATAAATTCTGCCAATGGCTACTGGAATCATTCTCACATAAAGGACAAACAGTGATGCTTGCTCCAGCAACGGGTTTTTATGGAACAGCAGGTTTAGGAAAAGATGAAGTTCGCTTAGCCTATGTGTTGAATTTAGATGCACTAAACAAAGCAATGGATTGCTTGGAAGAAGCATTGAAAGTGTACCCCGGAAAGACAAATTGATTTATT
>Ga0163144_10016479_pt1 | contig 15138 bp, 19 predicted proteins | sample OliLak19BULKMAT1_FD_123175 | JGI IMG/M metagenome (GOLD analysis project Ga0163144, IMG submission 123175) | Freshwater microbial mat bacterial communities from Lake Vanda, McMurdo Dry Valleys, Antarctica - Oligotrophic Lake LV.19.BULKMAT1 | ecosystem: Environmental > Aquatic > Freshwater >... | reverse complement strand
GAACTGCTTCAGCGCTTCGCGCGGATCATGCGCTTCCTCGACCTCGAGACCGGCCATGGTCATGGTGTCGAGGATCGCGGGCAGATCCGCACTCGTGTCGAGATAGTCCTTCAGCCACGGGAGCGTGAATTTCACGACAGACCTCCAGTGACCGTCGGCAGAAGCCACGGCTTGAAGCCGTAGTGCTTGATCCACGCGACGTCGGCTTCGAAATAGGGGCGGAGGTCTGGCATGCCGTATTTCAGCATGGCGAGGCGATCGACTCCCAGGCCAAACGCAAAGCCCTGGTATTGCTCGGGGTCGATGTTGCAGGAGCGGAGCACGTTGGGGTGCACCATCCCGCAGCCCAGGATCTCGAGCCAGTCATCGCCCTGGCCGATCTTGATCTCGCCGCCGGAGCGGTCGCAGCGGATGTCCATTTCTGCGCTCGGTTCGGTGAACGGGAAGAAGTGTGGCCGGAAGCGCGATTGCGTGGTCGGCACCTCGAAGAAGCGCGAGAAGGCTTCGGTGAGGCAGGCCTTGAGGTGGCCCATGTGGACCGTCTCGTCGACCACGAGGCCTTCGATCTGGTGGAACATCGGGGTGTGGGTGGCGTCCCAGTCCTTGCGGTAGACGCGGCCGGGCGCGATCACGCGGATCGGCGGCTTCGAGTTCAGCATCGCGCGCACCTGGATCGGGGAGGTGTGCGTGCGCAGGAGTTTCCGCGTGCCGTCGGCCGCCGGCTTCATGAAGAACGTGTCGTGCATCTCCCGCGCCGGATGGCCGGCGGGGAAGTTGAGCGCGGTGAAGTTGTGGAAGTCGTCCTCGATGTCCGGGCCTTCGGCGACGGCGAAGCCCATGTCGGCGAAGATGGCGGCGAGTTCCTCGAACACCTGCATCACCGGATGCAACGCGCCGATCGGCTCGAAGCGCGGGGGCAGGGTGAGGTCTTCGCGTTCGGCTTCGAGGCGGGCGTTGAGGGCGGCCATTTCGAGCTCCGCCTTGCGCGCGTTGATCGTCGCGGTGAGGCGATCCTTGAGGCCGTTGAGCGCGGGGCCTGCAACCTGCCGCTGCTCCGGGCTCATGCCGCCAAGCTCGCGCATCAGCAGCGAGACGCGGCCTTTCTTGCCAAGTTCGGAAACGCGAATGGCTTCGAGCGCTGTCTCGTCAGAGGCAGCGGCGATGGCGGCAGATGCCTCCGCTTCGATGCTCGTTACCTGTTGGTCGATCGCCATCATGGCCTCGTGCGGTTGTCGTTCGCACGGGGCCATAGTCCGCCCCGCGCATTGCGGTCGGAACTAGCGGAGAAAGGCTTCGGAGATAAGTACTGGAGGCGATTAAGCCGCCAGCGCCGCCCGGGCCTTCTCCACCAGGGCGTTAAAGGCCGCCGGTTCGTGCATGGCGAGATCGGCCATGACCTTGCGGTCGACGCCGAGGCCAGCCTTGGTGAGGCCGTCGATGAAGCGCGAGTAGGTGAGCGTGTCATCGACCGAACGGACGGCGGCGTTGATGCGCTGGATCCAGAGCGAGCGGAAATTGCGCTTCTTCTGCTTGCGGCCTTTGTAGGCGTTGACGCCGGCTTTGACGACGGCGGCCTGGGCGGTGCGGAAGGTATTCTTGCGACGGCCGTAAAAGCCTTTGGCGGCTTTGATGACCTTGCGGTGACGGGCGTGGGCCGGAACTCGGCCGCGTGCGCGGGGCATAGGGAAACTCCGATTATCTGATCAGGAAAATGCCGCGCCAATCTTGTTAAAGATCGGCGCTGAAGCGCCGGGGCGCCTTACTTGACGCCGTAGGGCAGGAATTTCTTCACGATGCGGGGGGTGTCAGACTCGGACACGACTTCCGTGCCGCGGTTCTGGCGGATGTATTTCGCATTGTGGCTGATCAGTCGGTGGCGCTTGCCGGCAACGCCGTGCTTGAGCTTTCCCGACGCAGTTTGCGAGAACCGCTTTGCAGCGGCCTGCTTGGTCTTCATCTTCGGCATTTCGGTCTCCTGTTGGCGACAGTCCGACCCGGCAATTTCCTGAAGGAAATCAACGGCGCGACGCCTGTAAACGGCCCGGGAGGCATGCCATTAGCCTGTCCGGTCCTGTGGAAGGCGGGGTTTATACGCGGGAGTCACGCAAAAGCAAGGCGCCACCCGTGGTTCCGGACGGAACCTACCTGGTCGAGGTCCATTGCTGTCGTGTGGGCCGGCGCGACGCCGTTAGCCCGTCGGGAGGCCCAAGGGGGATTTACCCTGTGGGCAGCCCTCCAACCGGGCGGTTTGCCCAGGAAACACACCATGACACTCGAGAGCATCATTATCGCCATCATCATTGGCGGCATCGGCGGCTGGCTGGCCGGCCTTATCGTCAAGGGTGCCGGCTTCGGCGTTGTCGGCAACATCGTGATCGGAATTCTCGGCGCGGTGCTCGCCTCGTGGATGTTGCCGCAACTCGGCCTCAGCTTCTCGGTCGGCAATGCGCTCATGACCAGCATTCTCTATGCGATGGTGGGCGCGGTTGTTGTGCTTGTCCTGCTCTCGCTGGTCCGCCGGGCGAGGTAGGGGCTGCGGCCAGATCGCGCCGGCGCTGCTCACGCAGCGCCGGACTCTATTCGAGGCCCTTCACGGTGCTAACGACAAGCTCGGCGGGGGGCCGCTTCTGATAGGCCTCCTCATAGAGCTTGGCCTTCACCGTTCCATCCTTCGCGATGAACAGGATGATCGGGTGGGGTATGCCGCTGAAGCGGGCGCTGGCGCTGACCGTTTCGTTGCGAATGCCGAAGGCGTCGATGGCTTTGGATCCGGGGTCCGACATCAGCAAATAGCCAAGGCCGTTCGCCTTGGCGAAGGTCGCGATGATCTCCTGGCTGTCATAGGAGGCGGCGACGATCGGCCAGCCGAGCGCATCCATCTCGGCGGCGACCGCATCGAGATTTTTCAGCTGCAGCTTGCAGAACGGGCACCAGTCGGCCGAGTGCACGAACACCAGCGTGACGCCCTTGTCGCCTGCAATGGTCTGCAGGTTGCGGTTCTCGCCGCCGGCCGTGGTCAAGGTGAACGAAGGCGCCTTCGCGCCGATCTTGGGGCCAGGCTCCATGCCCGCCGGAAGCTGCGCGGCGGCGGGCTGGGCGATTGCTGCGGCGGGCAGCGTTGCCATCAGAAGGGCGACGAGAAGCTTCTTCACGGATTATCTCCCCGGCGTTGGGCGGTGTTCAAACGTACAGGCTTCAATCCGCACCAGCGTGGGGAAAGGTTACGCCCCATCGGGAAAAAACAGGTCTGGAGAACTCAGCCGCAATTGATCTTCCGGATCAGGCCGGCTGCGTCTGCCTCGATGTTCATGCGCTGGGCGATGTAGTCCATCGTGACCTGCATTCCCGGCCTGATGAGCCGGTTCAGACGGCCTTCCCCGGGAACGCCGGGACCGTCGATCGGCTTGCCGATGAGTTCGCCATACATGCTGGCGCCGCAGGTGTCGTTCGACGGCACCGGGAGAGCGGCGTCTGGATCGGAGGGCGCGTTGACCGCCGCGGGCGGGCTTGCGCACGCAGCCATCGAGAGGAGGAGCAAAACCGTCGCGGCCAGTCTCATGCCGTCACTCCATCAAGTCACGCGCGGTCGATCAGGTGCAGCGGAAGCCAGTGATGACGTCGGCTGCATCGATATCCACGTTCAGGCGGTCGGGGCGGAAATCCATCGTCACCTGGGTATCCGGGCGGATGTAGCGTACGTTTGGGCCGTCGGGCGGAACGCCCGGCTCGGTGATCGCTTTGCCGACAAGGGCTGCGTACTGGGCAGCGCCACATGCGTCGGCGCCGGGAGCTGCCGGATCAGCTGCGGGTGGTTGCGGCATCGGCTGCGGATTGACCGGAGCGGCGAGCGAGGGTTCGACGGTCGGGGTTTCTGGCGCCGGTTCGGATGCGGGCGCACACGCCATCAGCGCGGTCCCGGCGATAAATGCGAGCAGAGCGTTTTTCATGACGAGGAGAGTAGGTCGCAGCACCAGCCGGGCAAGTGACGGTGCAGTTAGACAGGCTTTTCGCCTCAACTGTCGCTTAGCCGCAAGCCTCGCGCACGACCTGGGTAATCATCGCGCTCATCCTGATGTCGTTGAGGCTGACCAGCGGCTTGCCGTCCTCCTCCATGTAGACCCGAACGTCGTGCTGCGCGCCCGGGGCGCAATGCTGATCGCGATAGGCGGGGACAATGCTGACATAAAGCTGGCTGATCATTTCCAGCTCGCCGAGGCCGCGGCCATATTCTGCGACGAGGTCCTGGATAACCTTGTCGACTTCCGCAGTGCTTTGCGCCCAGCGTCCGTCATCGGTCAGGCGTACGATCTCGTAGCCAGCGTTGTATTCCGGTCGCGTTCCGGCGGGCGCGAGTTCGGCCTTCAGAGGCAGGGTCGTCTCGAATTTCGGCTCGCCGCGAATCTTCACGACTGCCTTGAAATCCCAAGGTCCTTCGCCATGGATGCCGGGCGGCAAGACCCACACGAAGCGCTGTCGCGCGGGATCGAACTGGCTTGCAATACTTGACAGCGAGGTGTCCTGCGGGACATCCGGCAATGCGGTTGTCGGTGACGGCGGCGGCAGGTCGGGCGCGCCCGGAACTGCCTCGCCCGCATAGGGCGCAGTCTGCAGCGAGACCTTTCCCGAGGACGGGCCGGCGGATGTCGTCGCCTCGTCTGCGGCGCAGGCTGCCAGCAGAACGGCAGCCACAAGGGCGGCCCCAGACCTGAACATCATGCTATGCTCCGTGTCGCATGAAAGGTTTCCGCCATGCCTCAGCGCGGCGAGAGCACCATCACCATCTGCCGGCCTTCGAGGCGCGGTTCGGACTCGACCTTGGCGACGTCGGCGAATTCCGCCTTCACCTTGGTGAGCAATTCCATGCCGAGATGCTGGTGGGCCATTTCGCGGCCACGGAAGCGCATGGTGATCTTCACCTTGTCGCCTTCCTCGAAGAAGCGGCGGATCGAGCGACCCTTCACTTCGTAATCGTGCTTGTCGATGTTCGGACGAAGCTTGATCTCTTTCAGGTCAGCCGACTTCTGCTTCTTGCGTGCTTCAGCCTTTTTCTTCTGCTCGGCGAAGCGCTGCTTGCCGTAATCCGAAATCTTCACGACCGGCGGCTCGTTGTCAGGCGCAACCATCACCAGGTCGAGGCCAGCCTCCTTGGCGGCGTCGAGAGCCGCTTCGAGCGGCATCTCGCCCTGCTTCTCGCCTTTCTCGTCAATCAGGAGGACGCGCGGCGCGCGAATGTCCTCGTTGATCTGCGGACCTTCCTTCTTGGGCGATTGGGCCGCTTGTGGACGCTGAGCGATGGTCGATCTCCTTGGTGACTTCCGGAATGCGCTGCCGGACAGCGCAATATGCCTGCTAACGAGCCAATGTTCAAGAATTCGGGCCCTGCGCAAGGGCGCTGGCAGATTCCGCTGCGGGTTCGGCCGGATTGTCGCCGGTCTCAGGGGCGGCCGGCGGGGCTGGCGGGGCCGACGGCGGCGGGGCGAGGCTGGCGGGCAGGACACCCAGAGCCCAGGCGGCGCGCTTCACGTCGTCGAGCCCGATCTGTTCAAGGGCAGGGGCATGGAGAAGCATCATAGGCCCGCCGCGCGGGGCGGCGCGGCCGAGGCGGGTTTTCGGGTTCCAGACGCTGTGCAGGTCGAGCGCCATCTCTTCGTTCCATTCCTGGGCGAACAGACAGACACCCGGCGCGCGGGCGGCCGCGGCAAGATGCATCGGACCGGTATCGCCACCGATCGCCAGCATGGCGCGCTCGGACAGGGTTGCCAGCTGGAACAGGTCGGTCCGCCCGATAATGCTCTTGGCGCGCGGTTCCCTGCGCTGGATCAGTGCGCCGATATCGCCTTCGGCCTTGCCGCCAACGATAACCGGTGTGACGCCGCCCTGGGCAAACCAGGCTGACAGGCCGATGAAGCGATCGACCGGCCAGCGCTTTTCCGGGTGCTCGGCTGATGAACCGGGAATGATCAGTACATAGGGACCGTTCAGTCCGAAGAAGGCGGGCTGGAAGCGCGGCGGGTCGCGGAAGGCCGGGCGGACCCAGTCCAGGTTGGGGCTCAGGTCCTGTCCGATGAACCAGCCGGTGGGGTCGCCCTGCGGCTTTGGCCCGAGGCCGGAATGGACCAGCTGTTCGGCCAGCCGGTCGAAATTGTGCATCTCGGCCCGCTCGGGGTTGATGTGCTGGTGAGAAGCGCCCTTGGCGGCGCCTGACCAGAGCGGCTTCTTCCCGGTGAGGCCGACGAAGTATTGCGCTGTCCGGTCGTTGTTCTGGAAGTCGTAGACCATGTCGTAGTTCGCCGCGCGCAGGCGACGGATCAGGTCGGTGCGGCCCTTGATATCGCGCGGCCGGCCGTCGGCTTCGACGATGTCGAAATAGGGACAGGCCTTGGCAAAGGCTTCGAAGGGTTCGGTGGTCAGCAGGGTAACACGTGCGGACGGGTGGGTTGCCCGCACCACGCGCATCGCGCCGAGCGCCTGCATGAAATCGCCCAGTGCGCCGAGCTTGATGACCAGCACCCGGCGCAGCGTGTCGCCGGGGTTCGGGGGCGGGGTGTAGGTGTCCAGTATGCTCATCGGGCCTGACCTGTCAGGCTGTCATAGACTGCAAGCGTCGCCTTCTGAAGCGCTGATGTTGTAAAGCGCTCAACGACCCTGAGACGGGCCGCTTCGCCCATGGCGCGCCGGCCTTCGGGTCCGCTGGCGAGGAGCTGCCCCATGGCGGCGGCGAGGGCGTCGGGATTGGCGGGCGGCACGATGAGGCCGGTTACGCCATCGAGGATGATCTCGCCCTGCGCCCCGATGCTGGAGCCGATCGCGGGAACCGCCATGGCGCCGGCTTCGGCCGCAACCCGGCCGAATGCTTCGGGCAGGTTGGAGGGCGCGATCACGATATCGGCGAGGGCGAGGGCGGCGGGCATGTCGTCGCAATGCCCTACCATCATTACATGCCCGTCAAGACCGTTCGCGGTGACCAGCGTCGCGAGTTCCTGCTGGTAGCCGTCGCGGCCCTGGGCGTCGCCGACGAAGAGCATGCGGAATGCGGTGCCCTGTGATTTCAGGATGGCCGCTGCGGCGATGGCTTCGCGATGACCCTTCCAGCCGGTGAGACGGGCGGGGAGGAGGATGGTGGCGCTGGGCGCGGGCACCAACTTCCATGTTTTCAGCAGGGCGTCCTTGCGGTCTGCCGAGACAATGTCGGGCGAGAATTTCGCGAGGTCGACGCCGCGATGGATGGTTGTTATCCGGCCCTTCGCCCAGGGGTGTTCGGCGAGGATGTGGCGGGCCGTGAAATCGGAATTGGCGATCACCCTGTCGCCGCGCGCCATGACTGAATTGTAGAGACGCTTGAGGCTGCCTTTCGCGCTGTAGACGCCGTGATAAGTGGTGACAAAGGGGAGCTTTGTCTGGCGCGCCGCCCATAGTGCGCTCCAGGCGGGGGCTCGTGAACGGGCATGGATCAGGCTGACGTTTCGTGTCGTGGCGATCTTCGCGAGCACGCCGACATTGGTACGGATGGCAAACGGGTTCTTGGTCGGGAGGTTGTCGATGCGGATCAGTTCGCCGCCTGCCCGCACAAGCTCGGCCTCGAGGCGGCCGCCCTTGCTGGCGACGAGGGACTTTGCGCCTGCTGCGGTGAGCGCCTCGGTCACCTCGATGGCCGTGCGTTCGGCCCCGCCGGCGGCGAGGTGCGGGATGACCTGCAGGATCGTGGCCCCGCTCAGTGGCAAGCGTGATTCCCCGTTGGTTCCCCCGGGCGTCCCAATAGTCGCTTTTCAGTCCGGCGCAAACCGAGGACAACAAGTGCCATGACAGACGCAGCCGAATATCTTGACGTAGGTGGGACAAGGATCGCTTACCGGCGAAACGCTGGCGAACCGGGACGCGCCGGGGTCGTGTGGCTCGGCGGGTTTCACTCTGACATGCTGGGCGAGAAGGCGTCGGTACTGCATGGCGCCTGCCGGGAGGCCGGGCGGAGTTTCGTGCGGTTCGACTATTTCGGGCATGGCGAGAGCAGCGGGGATTTTGCGGACGGAACGATTGGTCGCTGGCGCTCCGATGCGCTGGCCGTGGTGGACCGGCTAACGGATGGGCCGCTGGTTCTGGTCGGCTCGTCGATGGGCGGGTGGATGGCGTTGCTGGCTGCGCTGGCGCGGCCGGAGCGGGTAAAAGGGCTGGTGCTGCTCGCCCCGGCGCCGGACTTCACTGACAAGCTGATGTGGGCGTCGTTCGATGAGAGTAGACGGCGACAGATCATGGAGGAGGGGTTCTGGATGCGGCCGTCGGACTATGACCCCGCTGGCTATCCGATCACGCGCGAGCTGATCGTCGAGGGGCGGGAATGGAATGTCCTCGATGGCGAGATCGCGATCGACGTGCCTGTGCGGACATTGCACGGTGGGCTCGATGCGGATGTGCCCTGGACGCACTCGCTGGATCTCGCGGACAGGCTGCGCTCACGGGACGTGGTGTGGTCGCTGGTGAAGGATGGCGACCACCGGCTGTCACGACCGCAGGATATTGTGCGGATGGTGGAGACGGTGCGGGGGTTGGCTGGCGAGGTGGATCAAGCTTCGTAGGGTGGATTGAGCGAAGCGATATCCACCAGCGGGCCGCACGAAAGGTGCATTTCGCTTCGCTCAATGCACCCTACCGGCTGTCTGAGTGAGCGGCCCGAATTCGCCAAGGGCTGTCATCGCAGATACGGTAGAAACTCATCTAAGTTGCAGGCCACTGGCGGCACCATCTTGCCAGATAACTTCCGCCCAGCGGCGCAGCGAGTCGCTGTGTTCGGTGATCAGAACGAGTTCGGCCAGTGGCCTCTCCTGAGGGAGCTCTATTCGTACCCCGGTCGCGCTGATGTTTTTGATCAGGACCGAGATATTCTCGCCATCGGGCATCTTGATGCTGGCGTGCTGAAACACCGTGGTCCGGGGCTGACGCGCTTCGCCAGTGTTTCCAGCGCCGTAATCCGTCAATTGCGTGCGCGCGGCGATCGCATTCACGCGATCTACCGGCACTCTTGCTGGAGGGGTTCTGTCGCTTCTGAACACATGCCACTCCCAAAACGGTTAAGCTGCCTCGATGCATGCAGGTAATGGGCCAGCATTGCCTGGCCCAGATCAAGGTTAACACTGACAGGGTCGCTGCAGGCCTTCCCGGTTGCCTCCCGCATCAGGCACGACCTCAGGAGAGGCTGTCATTGAAAACATCGCCCGCAGGAAATTCGGCAAGGCCAGGCCAGCGCGGCGCGACAGGCAGTCGCGCTGGTCGAATGCCAGAAAAACGCAGGTGTCATTGAGGGAGGCACTCCTCCGCTTCGACGGAAATTCTGCGGCCGCGCGCTTGTCCTTCAGCGGCGGCAGTCCAAACATCCCTGCGTACTCCGGACTGAACTGGGAGGCGCTTTCAAAGCCGACGTTGAAGGCGGCGGAGCCTAAGGACTTTCCCTTCGACTGTATCAAGCGACGAGCTTCAACCAGTCCTGGCTGCTTTTCGAACTGAAGTGGCGACAGCGATGTGGCCAGAGGGAAGTGCTTGTGGAATGCCGGGCGGCTCATCCCGCCCGCTGCTGCCAATCCTCCGATCGTTGCTCCATGCGCGTAGTCCTTGCGCCGGACCGCCACAGCGCGGGCCACCGTCCGAACGCGGGCGTCAGGAACGCCAAGCTGGCGAATCGAACGTCCGTTCTGGCCGAGCAGCAGCCAGCGGTGCATCTCACTGACAAGCCCGTCCTTGAGGACGGCGAGCGAGCCGGGCCTCCCCACGAATCGCACCAGGCGATGGAGGACATCGCGCAAGTCGGCGCTGGTGTCTTCCAGACTGCGGGCCGCACTTTAGATCGTAGCGTGCAGAGCGCTCAGCCTGGGAGATCACCATCAGATCGAGATTCAGCGCAAGGGCGACTTACGGGCCTGTGACGGTGGCGAAAGTGATCCTGCCTGCGGTGGGAACAAGGCCGTTGCGATCATCGTGTCGCCACAGGCAAAGACGACGTCTCGGCCGCCGAGGCTGACCTGCTTGCTTCTTGCCCTGCAGCACGCGGCACATGAGCGGGCGTTCCATCGAATATTCCAGATCATCTGGTGCAACTGGTCCAATCAGAACAGGATCAGGAACCGGTGTGGTCGCAAATGCAGCTCAGGGGACATCGACGGACGACAGAGCCTAGAACTTGCCGTTTACCCGGATGAACCCCCACGGACCTGTGCGTGATTCATTTACCTGCAGTAGCGCCAGATTCCCGCTCGACCTTGGAGCGTCATATATCGCCCGTGTGTTGATGAAGGCAGTTTCCAGAATGTCGTTGACCCCGGCACGAATGTTCAAGCCGAAGAATTCCGTGGTTTCAATGAACACGCTGAGGTCGTCGCCCGTACGTTGGCGTTTGGACGTTTCCCTCAGTCTGTATGACGTCGCTCCGCCGCTTTCATTGAACGTCAGGCCGTAGCTGAACCCGTACTGAGGCAATTCCTGTCTGAACGAGATGCGCAGGTTTCGGTTCAGGCCGAAGGCGTCGGAAAACTCTCGGACAACGCCGGTTACAGGATCGAGCACTTCAGAGTTGCCGCCGTTGAGTTCGGCGTCCAGGCGTCCGTCCGGTACACCCAGGCTCTGGAGAGGTATGCTTGCCTTGACGCCAAGCGACCATGTCTCCCCTTCTCCAAGATTTCCCGGGCCATCGAATGCCTGGAGCAGAGAGCCGCCAAGCGGCACAACAGGAATCTGATCCTGTACGTCGGAGACCTTCTGGACCGAGCCGAGAAGTGTCACGACGCCATCGGCCCAGAATCTCTGCTCCAGCTGCCCCTCCAGAGCCCAGACCTTCTGAGGTTCGAGATCGGCATTGCCGCCTATCACCAGGTTGTTGACGACCTCGACGGCCGACACGAAGTCCCTGAAATTGAGCTGTGCGACATTTCGCTCGAGCGACAGACGCAACTGCTGAGTTGCGTTCGGTCGCCAGGTCGCAGTGATACCCGGCTTCGGATACGTGAACTCGCGTTCGGTATAGACACTGGTCGTGCTCGACAGGCGGCCTTCCTGCTTGATCTGCGAGTACTCGAACTTCAGACTGGGTTCGAGGGTCAACTCGGGCGTGACCTGCCACACGTCCGATAACTGAGCCTCGCCCCGAAATTCTTCGACAATGGTATCAGATCCCGGCGGAGTAGCGTCCGCGCTTGAATTCAAAGTCACCTTGCGGGTGCTGTCGAGAAAATTGTAGGCGCCTTCGATTGCGACCTCAATCGTGTGCTTGTCGCTGAGCGGCCAGCTCATCGTTCCGCGAAGAATGGATTCCCCGCTTGCCTCGTTCGACTGAACCTGGACCGACCTGCTGAAGGATCCCGCACCAGTATAGAAACCGAACAGGCTGTCGCTTGTGCTATCCGTGCGTTGATGCAAGGCGATCAGCTTCGTCGTGCCGCTACCCAACTGGAACTGAAGGTCGCCGTTCAGCGCATAGCTGTCGCTCTCAGAGGAGCCTTTATTCGTTTCTAGTCGAGTGACAGGTCCGGCAAAGCTTGGAGAACTGACTTCGGTGAAGCTGCTGCCGTTGCTTTCGGTCGTGTTGAAGGAACCGTTCAGGTTCAGCTTCCCCCAGTCCAGCGACCGGGTGAACTCAAAAGCTGGTTCAATACTCTGCGTGTCGTTCAGCGAGAACCCTGCATGCTGCTCGAATAGGTTCATCGAGCCGTCGGAAAAGGCGCGCCTCCCGAAACTGCGCGGCGAAGAGCCAGGCCCGCCCCGACCGGAGTTGGGGCTTCCAGCCTCAAGTGAAATTGTCAGGGTTCCGTCAAAGGCTGGAAGGGTGGTTGTGACGTCGGTCGATCCGCTCAGCCTGCCGTCTCGATAGTGGCGCGCAACAACCTGCCAGTTTCCCGAGACCGGCACATCAACTGACTTCACGATCACATTTGCGACTTTGGTTTGACCCCGCATGTCGAGACTTGCAGAAGAACCCGTCACGATCTCAATTCGCAGGACGTTGGCTACCGGGATTCTGCCCAGCACATCGCCCAGCCCGCCCTTGGTCGATGGGCGCTGTCCATTGATGAGCACGTTGCCCGCTGCACCGCCAAACCCGCGAACCCGATCACCGTCATCAATTCCAAATCCCGGCAGCTGACGCACCATGTCTTCTGCTGTCGCAGGGTTGAACTTCGCGAAATATGCGGGCTCGAAGATCTCGACGTCTGACTGCGCGGCGACTGCCTGGGTGCCGGCTGCCTGAGCGTCGGCCGTCTGGGCGCCGGCTTGTGAGGCCAACATGACGGCCATGCTGGCCAAGCCTGACACTCGAAAAATCATACGCCCGGGTCCCTCGGTAATGGACTGCCACTAGCGACAAACCCACGAATTTCAAAGCTTTTGCGGGCTATTGCCGCAAGCGTGATGACGGCGGAGCTCACTTGCTCTGGAATTTTCGGACCAAGGGGTGCGTTGGAGGCGCAATTCGCGGAAAAAGACGGGCTTGTGACGGTGCCCTTCCTGATTCGACGCGATACAGCATAAACACCCTCCGAGCGTCCGCTACAGGCCAGTCTGTGTGAAAACGACGAAGCCGTTGATGCTTTTCGCAGCAGCGGGAGGCCGTTAATACGCGCGGCCTCGGCCAGTTGCCGCCAATCAACTCCGGATTGTCTTGCGCAGACAATCCAGCAAACCCTCTCTGTAGGTCGGAAACGCTGGCCGCCACCCCAGCGCCGCCTTCGCCTTCGCGTTCGAGACGCGCTTGCATTCGGCGTAGAAGCGTTGCGCCATCGGGGAGAGGTTGGCGTCTTCGATAATCACTGCGGGCGGCGGGTCGATGCCGAGGAGGTCGGCGGCGTAGGTGAGGACCTCGTCAGCGGGGGCGGGTTCGTCGTCGCAGATGTTGAACGCGCCGGTGACGGGGCTCGCGATGGAGAGATGGAGCGCCGCTGCGATATCTGCAACGTGGGCGCGGGAGAAGAGCTGGCCGTGCTTTATGATGCGGCGCGCGCCGGGCTCCTGTACGCGCTCGATCGCGGAGCGGCCGGGGCCGTAGATGCCGGGGAGGCGGAAGGTTCGGGCGCCGACGGTGGCCCACTGCGCTTCGGCGGAGACGCGGTTTGTGGCTTCGCGGCTCTGCGGGTTGAGCGGGGTGTCCTCGAAGGCCCAGCCGCCGGCGAGATCGCCATAGACGCCGGTGGTGGAGAGATAGCCGATCCATTTGGCGGTCGCGGCGAGATAGCCGAGGCTGCGGAAGACGGGGCAGCACTTGTAATCGGGGGGCACGGAGATCAGCCATGCGGCGCCCGGCGGCGGAGTGATTTCGGTGCCGGGCCAGATGTGGATGGTGCGGCCCGCGGTGCGAAGGGGCTGGGCGGATGCTTCGCTGCGGACAGTCCCCGCGCATTCCCAGCCCTCAGCGGCAAGTGTGCGGGCGAGTTCGGCTGCGACATAGCCGAAGCCGAAGGCGAAGAGCTGCTTTGCGGCCATGATATTGCCCTTTGATCGGGTGTAGGGCTTAGGGCCCTCGCGCCCTGAGGGCCAGCCCGGAACGCTCCTGCGATGCGTCTTCTCCTCGTTGCATGCCTTGGCCTTGCACCTGCCGCCCCGGCTTTCGCGCAGCCGGAGAAGGCGCGGCTGGAGCAGTGCATCGAGAAGATCGATCGTGATGCGGAAGGTGCCTATCAGGACGGGCTTAGCTGGCAGGCGATCGGCAATCCGCCGGCGGCGCGGCAGTGCACGGCGCTGGCGCTGATCGCCCTCGGCGAGGAAGCCGAGGGGGCTGCGCGGCTGGAAGAGCTGGCGAATGCGCCAGAGGCGGGGAGTGCAGACATGCGGGCGGTCTATCTCGCGCAGTCGGGCAATGCGTGGCTGATGGCCGGGATGCCTGCCGAGGCGGTGGTCACTCTGACCAATGCGCTGAAGTTGCAGCCGGGCGATGGCGAATTGTTCAAGGACCGCGCGCGGGCGCACGTCACGCTGACGCAATGGACAGAGGCGGGCGATGATCTCGACAGGGCGATCATCCAGTCGGCGGGCGACGCCGAGGCCTTCCGGATGCGGGGCCATGTGCGGCTGAAACAGGAACGGCTTAGCGAGGCCTGGCAGGACGTGGAGCAGGCGATGAAGCTGGCGCCGAGGGATGTGAACGTCGTCGTCCTGCGCGGCGAGGTACGCGAGGCGATGCGGATGGAGGGCATGGAGGATCCGGCGGGGCTCGACCGGGCGCTGGAGCCGCGCGCGCGAATCGTGGGGAATTAGGCGCGTGGGCGCGATCCCTGCCGCGGGGCGGCGGGGTTGCGGGTGGCGTGGTCGCTCTTCTGCTTAAGCGGGCGCGGAGATCGCACGATCCGGATGCTGCAGTTCGTGCTCGTGTCGCGCGGGGCAGCATACGGCCGCCATCTCCCCCGCCGATCCTGTGCCACTGTTTCACCCAAAAAATCGTCGGTCCGGCGTCAGCCGCGGGAGAGCCCGAGCTCATGCAGGCGGGCGAGGTAGGCGGCCATGCGGGTGGATTTCTCGAGGCTTAGTTCGGCGAGGTAGGGCCAGGTGTAGAGGCCGGTGTCGTGGCCGTCGTCGAAGCGGATGCGGAGGGCGTAGCGGCCGACCGGTTCGGCGCTGATCACGCTGACATGGCGTTTGCGGACGGGCGGGGGCGGGCGCTCATTGCCGTGGCCCTTGGTCTCGGCGCTGGGGCTTTCGACGCGGAGGAGTTCGTAGGGGATGGTGCCATCCGTCCCGTCGTCGAAGCGGATCAGGAGTTCGGCGCGCGCCTTGTTGAAGCGGAGTTCGAGTGGCCATCCCGCCAGTTGGGCGGCCATTACTTCGGCGCACCGAGGTCGCGAGCTTCGTCGCGCAGCATCACGGGGACGCCGTTGCGGATGGGGTAGGCGAGACCGGCGGCGCGGCTGACCAGCTCGTTGGCCTCGCGGTCATAGGTGAGGGCCGAACGGGAGACAGGGCAGACGAGGACTTCGAGCAGGCGCGGGTCGACACCCGGCTCCTGGCCCGACTCGGATGGGTTGACGCCATCCGTATGCGACTTGCTTTCTGCAGCGCTCATCATTGCACGTATCCGCCACCCTGACCTGGACGCTCCATTTCTAGCAGAGTTATGAGCGCCGTACACCTGTCCTCCAGCGAGCTTGCCTCGAGCAGGGCCTGCTTCTCCGG
>Ga0163144_10016476_pt1 | contig 15139 bp, 10 predicted proteins | sample OliLak19BULKMAT1_FD_123175 | JGI IMG/M metagenome (GOLD analysis project Ga0163144, IMG submission 123175) | Freshwater microbial mat bacterial communities from Lake Vanda, McMurdo Dry Valleys, Antarctica - Oligotrophic Lake LV.19.BULKMAT1 | ecosystem: Environmental > Aquatic > Freshwater >... | reverse complement strand
CGAGGCCTCCGCATTTTTGAAGGTCGGGCATGATAATGTCTACTGCGCCGAGTTCGAGGAGTTTGCGGAACCCGTGACCGAGGTAATGGTTTTCGCCCGCGCAAATCGGCGTGGTGGTCGAATCACGGACGATTTTGTAGGCTTCGGGGTTTTCGGCGGGGAAGGGTTCTTCGAGAAAAAGCAACTTGAGTGGCTCCATCATTTTCGCCACGCGCTTGCCCGTCGTGGTATCATAGCGCCCGTGCATGTCCACACAAATGTCGATTTTAGGCCCGACGGCCTGACGCACAGCGGCGATTTGGTCGTACATCCGCTCCAGTTCGCCGTTGGAGGCCGTCCAGTTGTACGCGTCGTACTTGTTGGGGTCGTTGCGATCGTCGAGGTCGAATTTTACGGCGTTGAAACCCATTTTCACGGCATCCTTTGCCGCACGACCAAAATCGTCGGGGCTGGGATTTTTGCTGCGGTAGGCAGCCGTATCGAAGTACACACGGATTTTATCCCGGAATTTTCCGCCCAGCAACTGGTACACCGGTAAGCCAAGGGCTTTTCCAACCAAATCCCAGAGGGCCGCCTCCACCGCCGACAGCACCGCCACGTACATCCCCGCCTGAGCACCCTCGAAAAAACCTGAACGCCGCAGGTCTTCAAAAAGCCGGTGGATATTGAGCGGACTTTTGCCTTTGATGCGTTCCGCCATCATCTTCACGAGGTGGTAGGTGCCCGGCGTGGCGTCCACGCCTTCGCCGCAGCCGTGAATGTTTTGATTGGTGTAAATTTTGACGAACAAACTGTGGCCGTTTCGGATGAATCCGCACTTGATGTCGGTGATTTTCAAATCCGAGGGAGCCGAGGAGCGCGGTGTCCGGTCGAGGGCGGTTTCGAGGCCGCTGCCCCAACTGTGGAACGCCGAAAAGCCGAGCGCGGTGGTCAGGGCGCTTTTGCTGAGAAAGGCGCGGCGGGAAGTAGCAGAGGACATGAAAAGGAGTTTAGAGGTTTGCCCCGGCAAAATACTCGTCCGGATTTGTAATCCGGACGCCAGAGTAGCGAATTTGTAATCCGCCTCGCATAAGTAGCTGAAAGGCACAGCTTTTGTAGATTAATTTAGCAGCAAAACCACTCACCATGAAACGAATCGTGCTTATCGCTGGCGGCGTCTTGCTGGGGCTACTCGGCCTGATGGCCGCCGTGCCGCTGCTGTTTAAAGACCAAATCAAGGCCCGCATCGACGCCGAAATCAGCAAAAACATCCGCGCCCAGGTGCGCTACGGCGCGGTTGGCCTCAATTTGCTCCGGCATTTTCCCAACGTGACGGTCTCCCTCGAAAACCTCGCTGTGACGGGCTACGCGCCCTTTCGGGGCGATACGCTCCTGGCCGCCGACCGTCTCGGCCTCTCGCTCGATGTGCTGAGTTTGCTGCGCGGAGAAAAAATCAAAATCGGTTCAATTGACCTTGAAAAGCCCGTTGTCGGCCTGAAGGTGCTGACCGACGGACAGGCCAACTACGACGTATACCAAAGCACCACCGCCAACGAACCTGCCAGCGACACCACAAAAACCGCTTTCAACCTTGAAATCAAAAGCTGGACGGTGGTAAACGGGCGATTCCGCTACGACAACCGGCACGATTCTCTGCTCGTCCAACTCGACGGCCTTACCCACCAAGGCAACGGCGATTTCACCCAGGACGTGTTCGACCTTGTGACCAACACCCAGGTGGCCCGCGCCACGCTGGCTTACAACGGCAAAGAGGTTTTGACCGAAAAAACCCTCGATGCCGACGCCCGGATTGAAATCGATTTGCCGAAGAAAAAATATTCTTTTAAGAACAACACCTTCAAAGTCAACGACTTTCCGCTGCATTTCGAAGGCTGGCTGGCCCTTCCCGACACGAACGTGACGATGGACATCACCTTTAAAACTGAAGAAAACAAGTTCAAAAACCTGCTTTCTCTGGTTCCCGGCGCGTACTCCGAACGCTTCAAAGACCTCAACGCCGACGGACGTGTGACTTTCGACGGAAGGGCGAAGGGAACGTACAACCGCAGCCAGTTTCCCCGCTTCGCGCTCAACCTCACCGTGGCTGATGGGCGCTTTCAGTACGCCGGATTACCCAGGCCGGTGCAGAACATCCAACTCGACCTGAAAGCCAGCAACGACACCGACCAGCTCGAAACCCTGCTGATAGACCTTCGGCAATTCTCGGCCAACCTGGGCAGCAACCCCATTCGCGGGCGGCTGCGGCTGAAGGGGCTCAAAAGTTTCGACGTGGATGCTGACGTGCAGGCGAAAGCCGATTTGGCCGAACTGACGCAGCTTTTTCCCATCGACAGCCTGACGTTACGGGGGCTTTTCGACCTGAATCTGAAAGCCAAAGGCCACTACGGGCAGGGCCGGTTTCCGATTGTGAACGCCGCGATAAGGGTGGTCAACGGCTACGTGAAATCCGGAAAAGTACCCGAACCGCTCGAAGAGGTGAATTTTAGGGGCAGTTTGCTGAATAGTTCGGGTCAACTGGCCGACACGCAACTCACCATCGCCGAGTTGCGGATGCGGCTGCAAAACGAACTCTTCACGGCCAGCGGTACCGTCCGGAATTTCGACGACTACACCTGGGATCTTCGGGCAAAGGGTGCTCTCGACCTCACGCGCCTCACCCGGCTTTTCCCCATCACCGATACCAAACTGGCGGGTCGCGTCAACGCCGACGTGCAAAGCCGGGGCCGCTACTCCGACCTGAAAGCCAAACGCTACGCGCAACTGCCCACCAGCGGCACGGCCACACTGCAAAACATTCGATACGAAACGCCTGCCTACCCGCCCATTCGCGTGAGCAACGCCGCGCTGCGCTTTACGCCCGAACGGCTCGAAGTGAGCCAAGCCCACGGTTTCGCGGGCAGCAGCGACGTGCAGGTGAGCGGGAACCTGAGCAACTACCTCGGGTATTTTTTAGGCAATGAAAAATTAGCCGGGACGCTGTCGCTGATTTCGCAGAAATTCAACGTCAACGAATGGCTGAGCGAAAATGGCCAGGATACCGGCGACAGCGTTGCGAAAAAATCGGTGGTGGCCGTGCCGAAAAACCTGGCCCTCACGCTCAACACCGCCGTGGGCGAGGCTACCTACGATCGGATGCCCTTGCGCAACCTCACGGGCACGCTCAGGCTGGGCAACGGTGTTTTAAAGATGGAAAAGTTGAATTTCCTGGCTCTGGGCGGGCAGTTCCAAACCAGCGGCACCTACGACACGCAGGAATTGACCAAACCAAAATTTGATTTTGCGCTCAACCTCGCCAACGTGCAGGTGGCCGAGGCGTACCGGCACCTGATGGTGGTGAAGGCGCTGTTGCCTCTGGCGCAGTACGTGCTGGGCAACGTCAACAGCCAGTTCAAACTCAGCGGGCTGCTCGGCCCCGACATGATTCCGAAACTAAATACGCTCGACGGACAGGGTTTCATCCGGGTGATTCAGGCAGCTTTTAAAGACAACCCCATTCTGGCTCGGCTCGCGGAAACCACCAAACTCAGCGATCTCAACCGGCTCCGCCTTCAGAACGTGCTGATGACCAGTCAAATAGTGGACGGTAAACTGAAATTCCAGCCCTTCGACGTGGCCTTCGACCCCTACAAACTCACCGTCAGCGGAGGCAACGGCTTCGACGGGTCGGTGGAATACAAACTGCGGTTCGACGTGCCGAGTGGGAAAGTCGGCACGGCCTTCAACCAGACCTTCGCCCAGTGGACGGGTCAGGCTCCGCTCAACGTCGACCGGGTAAAATTCGACCTGGCTCTGGGCGGCACCTTCAAAAACCCCCAGTTCCGTTTCGACGGCAGCAGCACCGCCAACAACTTGAAAGAAACCCTCGCCACTCAGGTTCGCGACCGGGTGCAGGCGAAAGCCAAAACCGTGCAGGACAGCCTCAACGCCGTACTCGCCACCCGCCGCCGCGAAGCGGAGAACCGGGCGAAGGATTTTTTGAATCAACAGAAAAACAAATTGTTGGAAGGGCTGACGAAGCCCAAAGCAAAGGTGGATACGACGAAGCAGTGAGGGTACCCATTCAGCGCCGGTAAACCCCATCCCCCTTCACCCCCAAATACCCACCCCACCCCACCGCCGAGGCCGGAATGCCCAGCCGGAGCCGCTGCATCGTCAAGTCAAGGGCGGGTTTTTGAAACGTCGTGCTGCCCGGAAATTGCTTTACCAGCGCGGGGCTACCGCCGAAAACCAGGTCGGGTTTCCCATCCGCGTCGAGGTCGCCGAGCCAGGGTGTGATGGCGAAGTTGGCACCGGGCATTTCAGGGCCGAGGGTAGCCACTTTTTTACGGAAAAAATCAAAAACCCGCAGCCGGTAATGCGGGCGTAGGTCGCCGCCGACGGGTTTGTCGAACACGTCCACGAGGAGCACCTCGTCGCGACCGTCCCCGTTGAAGTCGACGCTGAGCGGCGAGGCGTAGCTGAAACTCCCGCCCCGGAATTCCCGCACGACGCGCCCGGTTTTTCCATCGATGAGCCGTTGGATGCCTTCCCGGAAATCGGGATACGTGCCGACGTGGTAGGCCACGAACACATCTGGCGCGGTGTCGTCGCCCCAGAAATTTCCGACTACCGGCATCGAGTACACTTCGGCATTGGGATAACGCACTTCCCAGCGTTTACGGAGCGTGGCTCCGTCGATGAGCACGGTGCGGCCTTCCACGGCGTTCACCAAAATATCCAGAATCCCATCCCCGCTCAGGTCGGCGAGCAGGGGCGGTGCGACGAAGCCTTTTCGTACCCCCGAATCCACGACCACGGCGTGGTTGAATTTCCCTCGCGTCAAGTCCGAAAACGGGGCTACGTACAGGTGTCCCGGCAGGGTTTCGCCACCGGTTCCAAAAATCACGTAGGGTTCGCCGTTTTTCTTCCCAAAATCAGTCAGCAGGGGCGAGCCGTAGGTTTCGCGTAAGTCGGGGGCGTAGGCATTCGCCAGAATTTTGCCGGTTTTAGCGCTCAGGAGCAGAATCCGGCCCGTCGGGCGGTGAGGCATACCGGGCGGGGCGAGGGCGTCGCCGCCGTTGGCGATGAGCAGATCGCGGAAGCCGTCTCCGTCCTGGTCGGGGGTCCATTGCCCGTTGAAGAAATTGAACCAGCCTGCTTTTCTGGCACCGTGTTTTTCGTCTGTTTTGAAAAATTCCCAAAGCGTCCGGCCCGTTTTTCCGTCGAGCGCCCGCAATTCGGCGGAACGCCCACCGATGAACACCTCCGGGGTGCCGTCGCCGGTCAGATCCTGAAATAAGGCCGACCCGACGATCTGATTCCGCGCCGGGGCGCTCCAGAGCAGGTGCCCGTCGGCCCCATCGAGGGCAATAACGCCCGACTCGCTGGGCACCCACTCCTCGCCGCCCGCGCCCATCACCACGTCGAGGATGCCGTCGCCAGTCAAATCGGCTGCCCGGGGCGAGGAGGCCGACGTGAGGCCGGGCAGGGTGGTTTGCCAGGGGCCGTTGTCGGGATTCCGGCAGGCGAGCAGGGCGGGGAGCAGGAAAAAAAGAGGGCTTGCGGGCAGCCGCATGGGGTTCGGGAAAGCCGTGAAGATAGGCAAAAGATACCCCGACCCAAAAAATGAAGTCTGCGTTGAATTTAGTGCTTTCACTCAGGCCGGAGGCAAGCCGGGCGGCATCAGCACCCGCAGCAAGCCCGGCTGCACCACGGCGCTGAGTTGTTTGATTTTCCCCCGGTATTCCCCGTCCACCTGAAACGAAACGCGGTGTTTCGTTTCCATGCGCACTTCGGTGGTGTGGAAAATCTCGGTCTTGGCGGGGTCGAAAGGCTGGAAGCGCCAGAACATTTTCAGGAATTCCAAAAACGAAAGATGCCGCAGCACCACCACCTCGAAGCGCCCGTCGCTGAGGTCGCCGTCGGGATTGATAGTCGCCCCGGTACCATAGACGCGGGCGTTGGCTAGCACCACCATAAACGCATCGCGCTGTACCACCTGCTCGTCTACTTTGATGCGCACCCGCATGGGCCGATGCCGCACCAGCACCCGGAACGCCGCCCGGGCGTAGCCCAGTTTGCCTTTCCAATGATTATCCTGGGCGTGTTTCACGAGTTGAGCGTTGAGGCCGATGTCGCTCAGGTGCAGGCAGAGGTCGTGGTCGTCGATGAGAATTGTGTCGATGGGCGTGATTTTCCCCTCGGTCAGCACGGTGAGTGCTTCGGCAGGAGTGGACGAAATGCCCAATTCGCGGGCCATGCCGTTGGCCGACCCGGCGGGCAGCACACCCATCGGCAAATTGGTCTCCAGGGCCGCTTCGGCCACAAGTTTTACCGTGCCGTCGCCCCCCACGGCCACGAGGCGGTCGGGCTTGAGCGCCCCGATTCGCGCCCGCAGAGATTGTTCATCGTTTTCACCGGTCAGCGTGAGCAAATCAGCAGAGTGGGGAGTTTTTTCAAAAAAAGCCTTGATTTGAGTTTCCCAGTCCGACTTGTCGGTGCCGCCCGACACGGGGTTGATGGCGAATAAAAAACGCAGCGTTGGATTTTGGGGCATAGGGGGTGCGGGGTGCGGAATTCGGTTGTGGAAAAAGTGAGTTGATACAAGGGGGCTGCTTAATTGTCACGCTGAGCGGAGTCGAAGCGCTATGTCACCGTCGCCACGCCGCCGCGCTTCGACTCCGCTCAGCGTGACAACCTCTCCAAAAATTCTATTCGGGGAACGGCATTTTTGGGTTCTGCCAACAAAACTGTTCCCCGAATGGAATTCCGGCTCGGGGAACGTTCTAACCTCGGGCCCAATGAAAAAACTGTTTGCCTGGCTACGCATTTCCAACGCCCCCACCCTGAAGTTGTACCGGGGCTTCGGCAGCCCCACCCAGGTGGTGGTGCAGGGACACGCGTTCCGGCGCAGCCCCTTGCCGCGCTCGCGCTACCGGCAAAACGTGTTCGTCAACACCTTCGCTCTGGTACGGCTCTTCTTGATAAAACCCCTGCCCAAGGTTCCCGTGCGGGTGCGGCTGGGCGACCAAACCGCCGAAACCCACACCGACGCCGACGGATTTTTCCGCCTCGAACTCGACCTGCCCAACCCGCTGCCCTCCGGCTGGCACCCCGTCGAGGCCGATTTGCTCACGACTGGCGGAGTGGTGATGGCCACGGGCCAGAACGAAATCCACGTTCCCTACGAAACGCCCTACTCCTTTATTTCCGACATCGACGACACCTTTCTGATTTCACATTCGTCTTCGATTGGAAAACGGCTTTTCGTCTTGCTGACCGAAAACGCCCACAGCCGCGACCCCTTCGAGGGCGTGGTAGATCACTACCGCGCCCTCGCCCACGCCGATGTGGCCGACCAGCGCCAGCCCAACGCCTTTTTTTACGTGTCGAGCAGCGAGTGGAATTTGTACGACTACATCCGCGAATTTTCGGATAAAAACGGCCTGCCCCAGGGCGTGTACCTGCTGGCCCAGTTGAAGCGACTGGGGCAATTATTGAAAACCGGCCAGGGAAAACACGCCACCAAATTCGACCGCATCGTGCGCATCATCGAAGCCTGCCCCGGCCAGCAATTCGGGCTATTGGGCGATGATTCGCAGGAAGACCCGGTGATTTACGCCTCGGTGGTACGGCACTTTCCAGGCCGGATTCGGGTGGTGTACATTCGGCAGGTAGCCGCCCGCAATCGGGGCAAAGCCGAAACCGCCCTGCTCGAAATGGCCCGGGCAGGCGTGACCACCTGCTACTTCGCCCACAGCGCCGAGGCCTTGGAACACTCGCGGGCGATTGGGTTGGCATAAATCCTTGTAGAAACGGCGTTCCGTGCATCTTTGCAGGAAAAATTCTCCCATGCCCCTCCAAACCGCACTCATCGGTTTCGGCCTCTCTGGCCGCTACCTTCAGGCCCCCTTCCTCGTCGCCAATCCGAAGTTCCACCTGAAAACCGTCGTCACCTCCGGCTCCAACACGCCCAGGGAAATTTACGATTGGGTGCAGGTGTCGCACGATTTCGAGGCCGTGCTGGCCGACCCGGCGATTGAACTGGTCAGCATCACCACGCCCAACGAGACCCACTTCGACTATGCCCGCCGGGCGTTGCGGGCCGGGAAACACGTGCTCGTGGAAAAACCAATCACCGCCACTGCCCCCGAAGCCGAGGAATTGATTGCGCTGGCGAAAGAACAAAACCGCGTGCTGAGCGTGTACCAAAACCGCCGCTTCGACGGGGATTTTTTAACGGTAAAAAAAGTGCTGGACAACGGCTGGCTCGGTGACTTGCTCAGCTACGAAGCGCACTTCGACCGGTACAAGCCCATCCTTAACCCCAAACCCTGGAAAGAAACCCCCGGCCCCGGCAGCGGCATCCTCTACGACCTCGGTGCCCACCTCCTCGACCAGGCCCTCACCCTGTTCGGCTCGCCGCAGGGCGTCGAAGGCGAGGTATTCACCCAACGCGAAGGCAGTAACATCGACGACGCCTTCGACCTCCGTCTCGACTACGGAAAACTCTCCGTCCGCCTCCGGGCCAGCCTGCTCGTGCGCGAGCCGGGGCCGCGCTACGTGCTGCACGGTACGAAAGGCTCATTTCTGAAACCCGGCCTCGACGTGCAGGAGGACCACCTCAAGGCGGGTCTGCGGCCCGGTCAGCCGGGTTTTGGGGTCGAACCCGAAAGCCAGCATGGCCTGCTCCACACCGACCTGAACGGGGTGACGTTTCGCGGTACGCTCCACACCGAAGCCGGAAACTGGGGCCTGTTGTTTGAAAACCTCTACGCTGCCATCGCCGAAGGCGCGCCTCTGGCCGTGCGACCCGAACAGGTGCTGGAGCAGATTCGGATTTTGGAGCAGGCAAAAACGAAGCGGTAAGCACGGGGTCACGCTGGTTGTCACGCTGAGCGTAGTCGAAGCGCCGGGCGGACTCCGGAGAATATTTTCCATTTCCGCCCGGCGCTTCGGCTACGCTCAGCGTGACAACGCTACCGTACCACTCAAAACTACGTGGCCCGCCCCCGCGGGTGGGCTTTTTCCATTAGTTTTGGCAAAACCTCCGAACCACCCATGAACCTCAAAAAAATTCCCCCGGCTCCCAGTGCCTTCGCCTACCCGCTGCTCATCAAAAGCCTGCTCAGCTACTCGACGCAACTCGAACCGGAGCGCGAAATCGTATACCGCGACCGGATGCGCTACAACTACTTCGAGTTGAAAAAGCGCGTGGCGCGGCTGGCGAATGTTTTCAAAAACCTGGGCCTGAACGGCGGCGAAACCATCGCCGTGATGGACTACGACAGCCACCGGTACCTCGAAAGTTTCTTCGCCATCCCGATGACCGGCCACGTCATCCACACCATCAACTGGCGGCTTTCCCCGGCGCAGATTCTTTACACCATCAACCACGCCGAAGACGTAGTCATCCTGGCCCACGCCGATTTCGTGCCCCTGCTCACGCAATTGGCCCCGCAGTTTACGACCGTCCGCCAACTTATCGTCGCCACCGAAGATGCACCGATGCCCGAAACGAGTCTGAACGTGGTGGGGGAGTACGAGGAATTGCTGGCGGCGGCTTCGGAACAATACGAGTTTGAAGACTTCGACGAAGACGCCGTGGCGACTACGTTTTACACCACCGGCACCACCGGCAACCCGAAGGGCGTATTTTTCACCCACCGGCAAATCGTGCTGCATACGCTGGGCGCGGCCGTCAATCTTTCCGCCACCGCCGCCACCTGCCGGTTCAACAACGCCGATGTGTACATGCCGCTCACGCCGTTTTTCCACGTCCACGCCTGGGGCTTCCCGTTCCTGGCGACGATGCTGGGAATGAAACAGGTGTACGTTGGAAAATTCGAGCTGGAAACGACACTCAAGCTATTCCTCACCCACCGACCCACTTTTTCGCACTGCGTACCCACGATTTTGCAGATGTTTGTCACTCACCCCGCCACACAGGCGGTGGATTTTTCGGGCTGGAAAGTCATCATCGGCGGGTCGGCGCTGCCGAAGGCGCTGGCCAAAGCTGCCCTCCAACGCGGCGTGGACGTGGTGACGGGCTACGGGATGTCGGAAACCTGCCCCTTCCTCTCGACGGTGTACCTGCCCCTGACCGAGCGCGACACCCTCGACCTCGACGCCCAGGTGACAGCTCGCACCCGCACGGGCACGGCGGCGGTGCTGGTCGAAATTCGGGTGGTGGACGAAGCCGGAAACGACGTACCCACCGACGACGAAACGATGGGCGAAATCATCGTCCGTGCCCCCTGGCTTACGCAGGGCTATTTTAAGGAACCCGAAAAATCGGAAGAACTCTGGCGCGGCGGCTGGCTCCACACCGGCGACGTAGCGACGATAGACGATCGCCGCCGCCTGAAAATCGCCGACCGAATCAAGGACGTGATTAAAACTGGGGGCGAATGGGTCAGTTCGATTGAGTTGGAAGGCCTCATCGGTCTGCACCCCGCCGTGGCTGAAGTGGCCGTGGTGGGCATTGCCGACGTAAAATGGGGTGAACGCCCCCACGCCAGCATCGCCCTAAAACCCGGCCAGACCGCTAGCGCCGACGACATCCGCGCCCACCTCCAGCCCTACGTCGAGCGCGGCGACATCAGCAAGTGGGTCGTGCCCGAACTCATCGCGTTCGTAGAGGCGATTCCGAAGACTTCGGTGGGAAAAATGGATAAGAAAGTGATTCGGGCGGGGTTGATGAAGGTTTAATTTTCACCGAAAACGGCTGCGTCTTTGTCTCTGCGTGAAAAATGAAGTTCACGCAGAGGCGCTGAAAAAAGCCTTTGTCTACGATGCCGCGTCTCTGTTTCCTCCTCGCCTACGCCGCCCTCTGTCTCCTCGAATTTTACGCCGAAAGCCTCCTGCCCGAACAACCCGCTCTGCGGCTTTTTGCCAAACCTGCCCTGCTGACGGCGCTTTCGCTTTATTTTTTCCTGGAGACCCGCAGTCACCGAACCCGCCGTGCCGTAATTTTTCAGATTGCTCTGGTCTTTGCCTGGCTGGGGGATGTGCTGCTGATGCGCAACGATGGATTTCTGGCCGGCCTGGGGGCGTTTCTGGTGATGCAGGTTTTGTACGCGTGGGTGTTCTGGAAAAAACCAAAATACACCAACGCTGGAGCAATGGTTGGAATCGTGGGGTACGCCGTCCTCGTTTTTATGAACTGTCAACCGGGCCTGGGCAACTTGTTGCTGCCCGTGCTGGTGTACCTGGCGGTGGTGGTGGCGATGGCTCTTGCCGCCTTCAGCCGACGCGGGCACGTGTCGGCGGCCAGTTTCCGGTTCGTGGCGGGGGGCGCGGTGCTGTTCGTGCTGTCCGATAGTTTCATCGCCCTGACCCGCTTCGGCGGTGGGCCGCTGGCGCTCGACTGGCTCGTGATGCCCAGCTACGCAGCGGCACAGTACCTGATTGTCGAAGGGGTTTTGCGGGAGATGCGCCCGAACCAAGCCGCGATTGCGTAGTTTGGGGCCATGTTTCTTAAAAAACACCTGATTACTGGCTTCGCACTTCTCGCCGCCCACCTTAGCCCTGCCCAGTGGATTCGTCAAAGTTCTGGCACTGACGCCAACTTCCGCTCGGTGAGTGCAGTGAGCGCTAAAGTCGCCTGGGTGGGCGGTTCGAAGGGCACCCTGCTCCGCACCACCGACGGCGGGCGCATCTGGGAAATTCGCCGCCCAGCCGGAGCCGAGGCACTCGATTTCCGCGACATCCACGCCTTCAATTCCAATGCCGCCGTGGCCATGAGCGCGGGCGAAGCCGAAAAAGGACAGGCCCGGATTTACCGCACCCCCGACGGCGGCCTTACCTGGGTTCTGGCGTATCAGTCTACCCGCAAAGGCATTTTTCTCGATGGAATCGACTTCTTCGACGACACGCACGGCCTCTGCTTCGGCGACCCGGTAGACGGGAAATTCTTCGTGTTGACCACCGACGACGGCGGCCAAACCTGGCAGGAAGTACCCCGTGATGCCTTCCCATCCGTGCAACCCGGCGAGGCCGCCTTCGCTGCCAGCGGCACCTCGCTCGTGGCCTTGCGAGGCACCCGCACGGCCTGGATTGCCACGGGCGGCGCAACCCAGGCGCGGGTTTTCGCGACCCGCGATGGGGGCCAGAGTTGGCAGGTGACGGAAACCGGCATGCCCGCCGGGGTAACCTCCGGCTTGTTCGGGCTGCGGTTCTGGTCGGAGCTGGCCGGCGTGGCGGTGGGGGGCGATTACAAAACCATCGGCGATTCCAGCGCCAACGTGCTGCTGACCAACGACGGGGGCCGCACCTGGCAGTCCGCCGGGCCGATGCGCCCCGGCGGACTGAAGGAAGCCGTGGCGCTCAACGGAAAAACGCTAGTGGCCGTCGGCCCATCGGGTACGGGTCTCTCGCGTGATTTGGGCAAAACCTGGCAACGCCTCGACATTACGCCGTTTCACGCGGTGAGTTTTGCCGGGGCAGCGGGCTGGGCGGTGGGCGCTGGGGGCGCGGTTGCCCGGTTCAAAAGCCAGGTTCCGGTGGTGAAGCCCCGCCCGAAAAAATCTTCAGGGCGTAAGAAATCGAGTGGCAAGAAGCGGCGGCGTTCGCGGCGGCGGTAAGGGTTGGGACAAAAATAACCTCGCGAGAGTTCTAAAACTCTCGCGAGGTTAATACCTCACTCCCCAGCCGTCACCGCCGCCTTGCGCCGGGCGGGCAACTTGGCTTTGGAAGGTTTACGCGTCAGCGACTTGATGAAGGCCGTTTCTTCGTCGCGGTACGAGGCACCCGTAGGCCGGAAAATGTCATGAAACCACACCGGAGGCTCGGCGTCGTAGGGTTCTTGCCAGGAATCCCAGGGGTAAATCGTCTGCGATTTGCCCGAAACGAAGCCCCAGTTCATCATCCCGACGTTTTCTTTTTTGGCAATCGGCAAAATGTTCTGAAACGTGCTGCCCGTCACGCGGGCCATGTACTCGGTACAGATCAACGGGCGACCCAGCGTTTTCAGAAACCCAACGCGCTTTGCAAATTCTTCCGGGCCATCGTAGTTGTGAAACGTGATGACGTCGGAATGGGTAAACAAAAACTGGTTCATGTCGGTCATTTTCGCCACGTCGCTCCAGTCGCCGTACCAGGGGGCGGCCGTCACGGGTTGGGTAGGGAGGGCTGCGCGGGTCCAGCCGAAGGCGGCTTTCACCAACTCTACGCCCAATTCCTGCTTGTGGACGGGTTCGAGCTTGAGACTGTTTTTGCCGTAGGAGTTGGCGTTGTCGTTGTCGGGTTCGTTCACCACGTCCCAGGCCAGAATGCGGGCATCGCGGCGGAAACTGCGCACCACGTCGAGCACGTAGGGTTTCAGCGTCGTTTCCCACTTCGCCGTGTCCTGCAATAATTCCCGACCGGGGCTTTGCACCCAGCCGGAGTTGTGGACGCCCGGCACGGGGTCTTTCTGCTTGCCGGTGTGGGGGTCGGGATCCCAGCAGGAATCGAACAGCACCAGCATGGGCCGGATTTTGTGCTTGGCGCAAAGCCCCAGCAACTGGTCGAGGCGTTGCTTGAAGCCCTTCGGGTCGGAGCGGTATGCCAGATCGTGCAGAAACACCCGCATGGTGTTCATCCCGAGGGCTTCGGCGTAGCCAAGTTCCTGGTCGATGAGGAAGGGAGACCAGGTTTCGGCCTGCCACATTTCCAACTCATTGATGGCGTTGGAAGGCAGGAAGTTGGCGCCCACCAGCCAGGGCTGACGGGCGTACCAGGCATTGGCCTTTGCAGTAGGCCATTGCTGGGCAAAAACGGAAGAAGTAAGCATTATGAAGGTGGATATGGTTAGCGAAAGTCGCTGCCGAAATTTCATGGTTTTCAGTGAGTTTAAAACGTTAGGTTGAAGAATTTTAAGATTATTTTTTAATATGTTAACATCCTTCGGTAAATCAGGGTGTTTGTATACGAAAGAAGCTGAACCGGCACTTTATCCTTAGCCCGATTGCAAGATTCCCAATGAGGTTACGTTGATGCGAAGTAAGCCTGTTTTCAGAACCAAATTCGATACTCGCCATGAAGAACTTTTTCGCTCTGTTGAGTAGTCTGCTGATGTTGGGCACTGTTCCCACTGCGTTAGCCCAAACCCAGCCTTTCGCCTGGGGTGTGACGGGCGGGGTAAATCTTTCGAGGTTGGTCGGCAAGGACATTTCCCGGCCTTTGCGACCGGGTTACCGGGTAGGCTTAGTGGGAGAATACCGGTTCGCAACTCGCTGGACGTTGGTGGGAGAGTTAGTGTATTCCAGCCAGAATGGCTTGGGGAAGGTGCGTTCGCCGCTTAGCAATCCTGCTCAGGTTTACTACCAGAACCAGTACATAATTTTGCCTTTGCTGTTGCGGTTTGACCCCCGGCAGTCGGCATTCTTTCTGGAGGCTGGGCCACAAGCGGCCAGTTCCCTGACCCATACCAATGGAATAGCGCGTCGCTTTGGATTTGGGCTGGTCTTAGGTGTCGGCTATCGGTTAGGGAAGCACGTCATTGCCGATGCGCGATTTACGCAAGACGTTGTTTCAAGGTTAAAACCGATAGAACTCGTATTTCCTGACCAGGGTGGACGCATCTTTACGGGATCTCCCGCCCGCACCTACAATCAGGGGTTTTCAACAAACCTGACTTATATTTTTTGAACTCCTCCGGCTTCGCTCCCAACAATCCGCCCGTCAGACATTGTGATGGTATGGTCGGAATTAGCAGCAAATTCGGGGTCGTGCGTTACGCAAATGATGGTTTGCTGCCGGATGTGAGCCAGTTCCTGGAAAATCTCGAAGACGTTTTGGGTGTTGGCCGAATCGAGGTTGCCCGTCGGTTCGTCGCCCATGATCACGGTCGGGTCGTTGATGAGCGACCGGGCGATGGCCACCCGTTGCTGCTGTCCGCCCGAAAGTTTGCTGGCCGGTTTGCGGGCTTGTTCGGCCACGCCGAGCAGAGCAAGTTTCTCTAGCGCCCGGCTTTCAATTTCTTCCCGCGAAAACTTTCCCAGCTTCAGCGCGGGCAGCATTACGTTTTCTAACACCGAAAACTCCGGCAGCAAAAAGTGAAATTGAAACACGAAGCCGATATGCTCGTTGCGAAAGCGGGCCAGAGCCGTTTGGTCGAGGCCGGTGAGGCGGGTACCGTTGATTTCCAACGACCCTTCGTAGTCGGTGTCCATCGTCG
>Ga0163144_10016475_pt1 | contig 15139 bp, 10 predicted proteins | sample OliLak19BULKMAT1_FD_123175 | JGI IMG/M metagenome (GOLD analysis project Ga0163144, IMG submission 123175) | Freshwater microbial mat bacterial communities from Lake Vanda, McMurdo Dry Valleys, Antarctica - Oligotrophic Lake LV.19.BULKMAT1 | ecosystem: Environmental > Aquatic > Freshwater >... | reverse complement strand
GCATCGAGCAGCACGGCCGTCACGGCCACGTCGCCGAGCGCCACCGGTGCGCGATTCTCGATCACTGCGACCAGCACGCCGCGGCCGTCGAGCTGCGCGCCGCTCGCGACATAGTTGCCGGGATTGCGGCCGACGTCGATCTTTGCGTACTCGGTCGCGGCCTGCTTGCCGATCTCGCTCTGTGAGCCGGCTGCGCCCTTGTAGAGCTCCAGCGCGCGCTCGGTGTTGCCCGATTCCTTCGCGATGTTGCCTAGGTAGTAGAGCGCTGCTGCCGTCGGCAGCAGCTTCGCGCTGCGCTCGAGCCGCTGCGCGGCCTCGGAGCGGTTGCCGAGCTGGTAGAGGGCCGTGCCGCTGCCGAGCCAGGCGGCGAAGTAGTCGTCGTCGAGCTGGATCGCGCGCTCGTAGAGGGGCAGCGCCTCCTGCGGCTTCTTCTGCGCGAGCGCGAGATCCGCGCGCAGCAGCTGGAAGCGCGATTCGTTCGGCACCAGCATCGCCGCTTCGGCCGCCAGCGCGTCCGCGCCCTTGAAATCCTTCTTGCGCGCGCGCGCCAGCGCCTGGTCGGCCTTTTCGTAGGCGGGCGCCATCTTGCGCAGCGGCGCCATCCGAGCCGCGTAGCGATCCTTGCCGAGATCGCCGCCCGGGGCGCCGAGCTCGGCGAGCCGCGCGCGGTTGTTCGCGACGCGCTCCGGCGAGGGCGGATGCGAGGCGAACAGCCCCTCGAGCCAGTCCTGCTGCCCGGCACCCTGTTTCTCCGACAGCGCGACGAACTTCTGCTGCAGCGTGATCGCCGCTGCCGGGTCGTAGCCCGAGCGCTTCATGTATTCCATGCCGTAATAGTCGGCTTCGCGCTCGGCGTCGCGGCCGTAGCGCGTGGTGACCAGCTGCGCGCCGACGCCGGCGCCGGCGGCCAGAAGCCCGCCTAGGTTCTGGTCCATGTCGCTCATCGCGACGCCGACCTGCGCCGCGACCATGCCGACCTGCAGCAGCGTGCCGCGCTCCTGTGCCTTGGCGCCGTGGCGGGCCGCCGCATGCACGATCTCGTGGCCGAGCACGGCGGCGAGCTCGGCCTCGTTCTCGAGCTCGGTCAGCAGGCCGCGGTTGATCGCGATCTTGCCGCCCGGCAACGCCCAGGCATTCGGCAACGAGCTGTTGAGCACCGTGAATTCGTAAGGCAGCTGCCGGTCGGACGCCGCCGCGAGCTTCCGTCCGACTTCGCTGACGTAGGCGGTGAGGTCGGGCAGCGTCTTGTAGTCGCCGCCTTCGCCCTGGCGCGTCGGCGCGTACTGGCTGGCGCCGATCTGTAGCTCCTGCGCCTCGGAGACGAACTGGATCTCCTGCTTGCCGCTGACCGGGTTGACTCCACAGCCAGCGAGGACGAGGGTGGCAAGGAGGGCGAATGTCGTGCTGGTAAGCGCGATGATCTTGATGGCCGGCTCCGGGTCTTCCTGCACCACGATCATGATAACTTGCGCCGCGTCTCCACGGAGGAACGAGGAATGGAACCGCGATCCGATGCGCTGGTGATCTTCGGCGTCACGGGCGATCTCGCATTCCGCAAGATCTTCCCGGCGCTGCAAAACATGATCCGCCGCGGGGTGCTAGACATCCCGGTGATCGGCGTCGCGCGCGAAGGCACGGTCGAGACGCTGCGCGAGCGCATCGCCGCGAGCCTCCAGGAACACGGCGGCGGCGCCGATCCGCAGGTGCTCGAGAAACTCGGCCGCCTGCTGCGCCACGTCGAGGGCGACTATCGCGACCCGGCGACCTTCGTCGCGCTGCGCCGCGCGCTCGGCGAGGCGGCGCATCCGCTGCACTATCTCGCCGTGCCGCCGAGCCTGTTCGCGACCGTCGTGCAGGGTCTCGGCGCGGCTGACTGCGCCAATGGCGCGCGCGTCGTGGTCGAGAAGCCGCTCGGCCGCGACCTCGCCTCGGCGCGCACGCTGAACCATGCCCTGAGCCGCGTGTTCGACGAGCGCGACCTGTTCCGCATCGACCATTTCCTCGGCAAGGAGGCGGTGCAGAACCTGCTGTATTTCCGCTTCGCGAACGCGTTCCTCGAGCCGGTCTGGAACCGCAACCACGTCGAGAGCGTGCAGGTCACGATGGCGGAGTCATTCGGCGTCGAGGGTCGCGGCAAGCTTTACGAGGAGCTCGGCGCGGTGCGCGACGTGGTGCAGAACCACCTGCTGCAGGTGGTATCGATCCTGACGATGGAGCCGCCGACCGGTCTCGGCAGCGACGCGCAGCGCGACGAGAGGGTGAAGGTGCTGCGCGCGATCCAGCCAATGGCGCGCAATTCGATCGTGCGCGGCCAGTACGCCGGCTACCGCGACGAGCCCGGGGTCGACCCGCGTTCGGACGTTGAGACCTACGTCGCGCTGAAGCTCTCGATCGAGTCCTGGCGCTGGGCCGATGTGCCCTTCTACATCCGCACCGGCAAGTCGTTGGCCACCACCGGCACCGAGGTGCTGGTGTCATTCCGACGCCCGCCGCAACGCCTGTTCGACGAAGCGATCCCGCCGCACACCAACTACCTGCGCTTCCGGCTCGGCCCCGACCGCGTCTCGATCGCGCTCGGTGCACGCGCCAAGGCGGCGGGCGAGGCGCTGGTCGGCCGGCCGGTCGAGCTCTCGGTGTGCAGCTCGAGCAGCGGCGAGCAGACCGCCTATGAGCGGCTGATCGGCGACGCGATACGCGGCGACGCCACGCTGTTCGCGCGCCAGGACAGCATCGAGGAGGCCTGGCGCATCGTCGACGAGCTATTGGTGAAGTCCGGCGCGGCGCTGCCATATGCCGTGGGCAGCTGGGGCCCGGCGTCTGCCGACCGGCTGACCCGCGCGATCGGCGGCTGGGTCGATCCGGGCAGCCTCGGGCGGGACGCATGCGCCTGATCGTCGCCGACGACGCGCGCGCTGCGGCACAGTCGGCAGCCGAGTGGATCGCCGCGCGGCTGCGCGAGGACATCGCGGCACGCGGTCGCGCGGTCGTCGCCTTCAGCGGTGGCGCCTCGGCGCGGCCGATGCTCGAGGCGCTCGGCGCGTTGCCGCTGCCCTGGCGGCAGCTGGTGGTGTTCCAGGTCGACGAGCGCGTCGCACCGCCCGGCAGTGACCAGCGCAACCTCACCGCGCTGGCTGCTGCGCTGCCGTCGCTGCCGCCGTCGCGGCTGCACGCGATGCCGGTGGAGTGTGATGAAGACCTGGACTCGGCCGCGCAGGCCTACGACATCCTGCTGCACGCGATGGCGGGCACACCGCCGGTGCTGGACCTCGTGCACCTCGGTCTCGGCGACGACGGCCACACCGCTTCGCTGTTCCCCGGCGATCCAGCTCTCGAGATCGTGGACCGCGACGTCGTGGTCGTCGGCATGCAGCGCGGACATCGGCGCATGTCGCTGTCGCTGCCGACTTTGTCGCGCGCGCGCCGGCGCGCATGGCTCGTAACCGGCGCGGCCAAGGCGCAGCTGCTCGCGGCTCTGTTGCGCGGCGATCCCGCTGTGCTTCCTTCGTCGGCGTCGGCGCCTCAAGCGGTGCGCGCCACCCTGCCGGCGATGCGGATTGCACGCGAGGAAAGCGTCGTTTTCGGCGACGCGCAGGCTGCCGAGCAGACCCTTGTGAAAGAACCTGATTTTGCTGGAAACCCCTAGAGTTTAAGGGTTTTCCCCAGCGCTTCGTTGCGCCCGGGCATCAATATAGGCAGAAGCCCCGCCTTCATTCGTGCTTGCTGCCGGCGCAGTGTGATCCGTCTCCCGACATGGCTCCGACCGGTTGCGCCACGCTGGCTCCCTTGCCTCAACACGGGAGTCGGGCGACGATGTGCAGCCGGGCGGCCACGGTCGGGATCATTGAGCCAGCGCTCAGCGTGCTGGAATGCGATCCCGTGACCGCCGGGAGCGGTGCCACGAAACGCGGAACGCGCGCTCGCTGTGAAGGTCACTTCGTGCAGTTCTACGAACACGATGCGTTCCTGGTCGGCGCGATCGCCGACCACTTCGCCGAGGGCTTCGCGCGCGGCGAAGCCTGCATCGCGGTGGCTACCGCGGAGCATCGCGCCGCGCTCGCCGAGCTGCTGTTCAGTCGCGGCTTCGACGTCGCCGCGTTGCGCGACTCCGGCCAGCTGCGTGAGTTGGACGCGCGCGAGGCGCTCGAACAGTTCACCGTCGACGAGACGCCCGACGAGGCTTTGTTCGCGCTGCTGTTCGGCGGCGTGATCGCCGAGGCGGCCTGCCGCTTCGCGAAGGTGCGTGTCTTCGGCGAGATGACCGCGCTGCTGGCGGACCGGGGCCTGATCGTGCAGGCCCATCGCCTCGAGGACTTCTGGAACCGGCTTGCCGGGCAACATGAGTTCGCGCTGTTCTGCGCCTATCCGATGGTGCTGTTCGGCAACGAGGAGAACGGCCGGTATTTCCGCGACATCTGCGACCGGCACGTGCAGGTGATTCCGACCGAGAGCTGGCTCGCCCTCGAGGACGACAGCGAGGTCGCGCGCCACCGCGCGATCAGCGAGCTGCAGCAGAAGGCGGTCGCGCTGGAAGGGGAGAGCGGGCGCCGGATTCAGGAGCAGGCGCGCGTGCGACAGCGCGAGGAGCGTCTGCGGCTGTTCGAAGACCTGTCTCAGGACGCGGTCTGCATCGCCCGGGATTCGCACATCGTCGAGGCGAATGCGCGCTTCCTCGAGATGTTCGGCGCCACCCAGGACCGGCAGGTTGTGGGACGGAACATAATGGATTTCGTACACCCGGATTTCCACGAGTTCGTGCGCGGGCGCATGGCGGCGCTGCGCACTGGCCACGGCGACCTGCCGCCGGCCGAGCAGGTGATGGTCGGCGTCGACGGCCGGCGGATCGAGGTGCTGGTCACCGCAGCCTCGTTCGACGACGATGGCCTGACCTCGACCCACGTCGTGCTGCACGACATCGGTGAGCGGCGCGCGGCGCAGCAGCGCGAGCAGCAACTCGCGCTGGTCGATGCCGTTACCGGGCTGCCGAACCGCACCGGGTTCCATGCCGAGCTCGTCACGGCGCTCGCCGCGGCGCAAGAAGCGGGCCAGGAGCTGGCGCTGCTGCACGTCGACCTGGATCGCTTCAAGCTCATCAACGACACCCTTGGCCACGAGGCCGGCGACGAAGTGCTGCGTCAGGCGGCGGCGCGGATGCGGCGCAGCCTCGGCGAGGGCGTCATGCTGGCGCGCGACTCCGGCGATGAATTCACCCTGTTAGTGCGGGGCGAGGATGGAGTGCGCGAGGGTCGCAGGCTCGCTGCGGTGCTCAGCGCCGCGTTCCACGAGCCGTTCATGATCGGCGGCCGCTCCGTGTTCAGTACGCCGAGCATTGGCGTCGCCGTGTTCCCCCATGACGGCACCGAGTCGACACATCTGCTGCGTGCGGCGGACCTCGCGCTGCACGATTCGAAGCAGGGCGGCGGCAACAGCATCGGCTTCTACCGGTCGGCGATGTCGGCCGATTCCAGCGCCCGTCTCGACCTAGCAAACCGCCTGCATCGCGCGCTCGAGCAGGACGAGTTCCGGCTCTGCTACCAGCCGATCTTCGACGTCGAAAGCGGCGGCATCGTCGGCGTCGAGGCGCTGCTGCGCTGGATGCCGCTCGACGGACCCTCGCTGCCGCCCTCGGAGTTCATCCCCGTGGCGGAGGACACCGGCCTGATCCAGCCGATCGGCGACTGGGTGCTGCGCACGGCCTGCGCGCAGGTGCGCGCCTGGCAGCTGCGGCATCCCGCGCTCGCCGACCTGCGGCTCGCGGTGAACGTGTCACCGCGCCAGCTGCGCGACCTCGATCCGCGCGCCAGCGTGCAGCGTTTCCTCGACGAGTCGGGGCTGCCCGCCTCGCGCCTGACGCTGGAGCTGACCGAGGGCATCTTCCTGAAGGACTTCGATATTGCCAGCCGCAACCTGCGCCAGCTGCGCGCGATGGGCGTGCGGCTGTCGATCGACGACTTCGGCACCGGCTATTCCTGCCTGTCTTACCTGCGCCGCCTGCCGATCGACGAGCTGAAGATCGACTGCGGCTTCGTGCGCGAGCTCGAGCGCGACCCGTCCGACGCGGCGCTGGTCGCGGCGATCCTGGCGATGGCCGACGCACTCGGGCTGGCAGTGGTCGCGGAGGGTGTGGAGAGCTTCGCGCAGCTGCAGATGCTGCGCGCCAAGGGCTGCAAATCGGTGCAGGGCTTCGGGCTGGCCCGGCCGATGTCGCCGGACGATGCGGTCGCGTTCCTCAGCGCGCGACTGCCGGCGAGCGCCGCCGGCTTCACGCCGGGGGCTTTCCTGCGGTCGTGACCGAGTGCCCGCCGAAGGACTGGCGCATCTTCGCCAGCAGCTTCGCCGCGTAGTCGTCGCCGGCCTGGGTGGCGAACCGGCTGAACAGCGCGGCGCTGATCACCGGCGCCGGGATGCCGAGGTCGATCGCTTCTTTCGCCGTCCAGCGGCCCTCGCCCGAATCCGCGACGACGGGGGCGATGTCCTGGAGGGCGGAGTCCCGCGCCAGGAACTCCGCGGTCAGGTCGAGCAGCCAGGAGCGGATCACGGTGCCGTGGCGCCAGTGTTCGGCGAGTTGCGCGACGTCGAGCCCGAGCTCGGGACGCGCCTGCAGCAGCGCGAAGCCCTCCGCATAGGCCTGCATCAGGCCGTACTCGATGCCGTTGTGGATCATCTTCGCGTAGTGGCCGGCGCCGATGGTGCCGCAGTGCAGCCAGCCCAGCTCCGGCGCAGGCGCGAGGATCCGCAGCGCCGGCGCGAGCCGCGCGACCGCATCCACGTTGCCGCCAACCATGAGCCCATAACCGTTCTGCAGTCCCCACACGCCGCCCGAGACGCCCGCATCGACGAACTGCAGGCCCTGCGCCTGCAGCGTCGCGGCGCGCCGTTGGGAGTCGCGGTAGTGCGCGTTGCCGCCATCGACCAGCAGGTCGCCCTCCGCCAGGAGCGCGCCGAGCGCGCCGAGCGCCGAATCGGTGGGGGCGCCCGCCGGCAGCATCAGCCAGGCGATCCGCAGCGGCGCCAGCGCCGCAACGAACTGTTCGAGAGTCGCGACGACGGTGATCCCGGGCTCTGCCGACAGCGCCTCGCGTGCCGCGGGCGCGAGATCGAAGGCCACGACCTTCAAGCCGCCCCGTGCCAGGCGACGCGCCATGTTGCCGCCCATGCGGCCGAGCCCGACCATGCCGATCTGCATGCCTCGATCTTACTGGATTCGGGGCGTGCGCCGGCGCGCGATGGCGCTCAGGCCGCGATGCAGAGGTTCCGGCCGGCGTCCTTGGCGCGGTAGAGCGCCGCGTCGGCGCGCTCGAACGCCGCGCTGCCGTCAGCGGCGTCAGTGTCGCGCAGCGTCGTGATGCCGCAGGAGACCGTCACGCGCACCGGCGTGCCGTGGAACAGCAGCTTCAGGTTCGCCACCGCCTCGCGCAGTTCGTTGGCGACCCGCAGCGCCGCCTCGGCCTCGGTACCGATCAGCAGAGTGCAGAATTCCTCGCCGCCGATGCGAGCGACGAAGTCGCTGGCGCGCAGCCGCGCGGCGAAGCAGTTCGCGACCTCGCGCAGCACTCGATCGCCGGCGCGGTGCCCGTAGGTGTCGTTGATCTTCTTGAAGCGATCGATGTCCCAGACCAGCATGCTCACCGGCGTGCGGTAGCGCCGCCAGCGCTCGAGCTCCTCGGCGAGACGCTCCTCGAAGGCGGCGCGGTTCGGCACGCCCGTCACGACGTCGAGCCGTGAGCGCTGCCGCTCCCTCTCGAGCGAGGTGCTGAGATCCCGCGCCTGGCGCTCGAGCTCGGCGACACGCAGCGTCATCTTCTCGGCGCGCGTCGACTGGTCGTTGAAGCGCTTGTCCTGCTGCTCGCGGAAATCGCGCACGTGGCTCGAGATCGACTCGAGGCGCGTGCCGATCAGCTCCTGCAGCGGCGCGAGGTCGGTGGCGGCGGCCGTCTCCCTGGAGAGGCTATCGACTTCACGCAGCACCTGCGTGTTGAGCACCTGGGTGGCATCCTGGGTGGCTTTCCAGTCGGCCTTGGAGCCGGTCAGATAGGTGGCGACGTCCTCGAGTCGCTGGGTCACCTGGGTCAGTATCGCCGCGGCGCCGGCGCGTTCCTTCTCGAACCGGTCGGCGCGCTCGCGCGCGAGCTCGGCGGCACGGGTCAGCAGCGTGGCGAGTGCTTCGTCGGAATCGATCGTCTTGATCTCGGCGGCGAGCGCCTGCATCTCGGGATCCGGCGTGGCGCCGTTCGAGAGGCGTTCGAGCAGCGCCGAGACCGCGGTGCACGAGGCATTCCAGCGGCCGCGCGGCTGGTCGTTGAGCGTCACCGCGTTCAGCAGCGACTTCATCAGTTCCTCGATCGCGGCAGCCGGCGCGTCCTGTTGCGCCTGGCGCGATATGTTCAACAGCTCGGCATCGATCGTCGGCGCCATGCCCATGCCGAGGGTGCAGAGCTTGCCGACCATCCGGCGCAGCGCGCGCTCGAGGTCGCGCCAGTTGCGCTCGTGGTCTTCCGTTTCGCGGATGGCATCGCGATATCGCGCTTTCCAATCGGGTGTCTCAACCATTATTGCTTTCCGGCATATAGTCGCTTCGGTAAAGGTATCGGCGAAACCCTTAGATCCTTGAGAGGCGCGTGCGCGTATTTTTTGCGCACGCGCGTCGCTAACGGACGGAGCCAGGAATGATGAAAGCCATCGTCGCACGCGAGGCAGGGGGTCCCGGCGTGCTGCATCTCACCGAAATTGCGCGGCCGGAAACTGGCGCCGACCAGCTGTTGGTCCGCGTGCTCGCCGCCGGCGTGAACCGGCCGGACGTGCTGCAGCGCAAGGGCCAGTACCCACCACCGCCAGGGGCAAGTCCGTTGCTCGGGCTCGAGGTGGCCGGCGAGGTGGTGGAGACCGGCGCGGCGATCCAGGGCTGGAAAGTGGGCGATCGCGTCACCGCGCTGGCCAACGGCGGCGGCTACGCGCAGTACTGCGCGGTGCCGGCTGTGCAATGCCTGCCCTGGCCCGCAGGCTACGACGCGATCCGCGCCGCAGCGCTGCCGGAAACCTTCTTCACCGTCTGGGCGAACCTGTTCGTCCACGGCCGTCTCGCCGCCGGCGAATCGGTGCTGGTGCATGGCGGCAGCAGCGGCATCGGCACCACCGCGATCCAGCTCGCGCGCGAATTCGGCGCCACCGTCTATGCGACCGCCGGCAGCGCCGCGAAATGCGAGGCCTGCCTGCGCCTCGGCGCCGCCGCGGCGATCAACTATCGCGAGACGGACTTCGGTCCGCGCATCGCCGAGCTGACCGGCGGCCGGGGCGTCGACGTCGTGCTCGACATGGTCGGCGCGCCGTACTTCGAGCGCAACCTGCGCAGCCTCGCGATGGACGGGCGCCTGGTCGAGGTCGCAACCCAGCTCGGTCCGGTGGTAGAGAAGCTCGACCTGTTCTACGTGATGCGCAAGCGTCTCGTGATCACCGGCTCGACGATGCGGCCGCGCACCACGGCCGAGAAGGGCCTGATCGCCACCGCGCTGCGCGAGCGCGTCTGGCCGGCGCTCGCCGCCGGGCGCTGCGGCCCGGTCGTGCATGCGGTGTTCCCGCTCGCCGAGGCGGCGAAGGCGCATGCGCTGATGGAGAGCGGCGAGCACATCGGCAAGATCGTACTGTGGGTGGCCGACTGAGTCGCAGTTCTCCTGCGAGGAAAGCCGGAGTTCTCCGACTGCCGGCGACATGCTCATGTCGATAAGGGGCATCCCGTACGTCGCGAAACCGACTGGACGGGCGTCCTGCTCTGATCGAGCATGCCCGGCTCTCTCGGCCCGCCGACTCGCGAGGAGAATGCCGACCCAATGATGCTCGACCTGACTCGAAGGCTGGCCTTGGCGGGGGATGTCGTGTCGTGGACAATCGCCGTGGCCACGGTGTGCCTGGTACTGGGGGCGCTGCTGCTGTTTCGTACCCAGGTGCGACGCGCCTTTGCGCGCATGGCCGCGACTGAAGCAACGGAACTGATGGAGATTCCGGCGAAGGTGCTCAGCCGCACCAGCACGGCATTCCTCGCTGCGCTGGCACTGTTCCTGGGGCTGCAATCGCTGCAGACCAGCGCGCGGGTAGACCGCGTCGCCGTCGCGCTCATCACCATCGCGAGTTTCTGGCAGGCCGGCTTGTGGCTGTCGGCCGCCGCCCTCGCGCTGATCGATCGGAAGCGGCATGCGAGCGCGTCGACGAACCGTGAGATCCTCGGTTCTCTGGGAATCATCGGCTTCATTGCCCGGGTGCTGATCTGGGCGGTGGTTGTGCTGTTGATGCTGGACAATCTCGGCGTCGACATCACCGCTCTGGTCGCGGGCCTTGGCATCGGTGGCATCGCTGTCGCGCTCGCAGTCCAGAACGTGCTCGGCGACTTGCTGGCTTCGCTTTCGATCACGTTCGACAAGCCGTTCATCGTAGGCGACTTCCTCGCCGTGGGCGACTTCCTTGGAAACGTGGAGTACATCGGCATCAAGAGCACGCGCCTGCGCAGCTTGAGCGGTGAACAGATCGTGATGTCGAACGCGGACCTGCTCTCGAGTCGGCTGCGCAACTTCGGTCGCATGGCGCAGCGCCGCGTGGCGTTCACCATCGGCGTTGCGTACGAGACCCCGGCCGATACGCTGGAACACATCCCTGCGCTGATTCGTCGTATCGTGGAATCCCAAGCCGACACTCGATTCGACCGCAGCCACTTCGCGCGCTTTGCCGCAGCCTCTCTGGATATCGAGACCGTCTTCTACGTGCTTTCCGCAGATTACAACAAGTACATGGATATCCAGCAGCGTATCAATCTCGCGATCCTGCGCGAGATCGAGGCCCTTGAGGTTGAATTCGCCTATCCCACGCAAAAGCTCTGGCTGACTCGCGTCCCGCCCGCTCGTCAGCCCGCATGATGTGTCGGGTCGGGGAGGGTCACCTTCATTCTGAGAGCGCAGGAGCCTCGTTGCCCGGCCTGGCCAGTGCAGCACGGAGTGCGGTGTGCCCAATGCCGACGGCAGAGCGCGCTTCGTCCAGCAGCGTGCCGATGGCCGCGTTGCGCGCCAGTGCATCCCTGAGCTCGCGCAGGGTGGCGTTGGCTCGTGAGCAGGCCGCCACCGCATGCGCCGCCGGTGATGCCTCGCCAAGTGGCGGCTCGACGGACTGACCGGATCTCGCCGCCTCGACGCGCAGGACACCGTAGGCACGCACCATGCCCTGATAGACCCCGTAGAACTCGTCGCGCGTCGTCGCATCTGGAGTGCGAGCAGCATCGACAGCCAGTCGGCGCAAGACCGCACTCACCGCGCTCATTTCGCGGTCGGCTCGGACCAGGGCTCGATGCAACGTCGATGGAGACGGCGACGCCAGATTAGTATTCGGATAAGTGGACACAGGCGGGGTGTCGACGACGCCCGGGGACGTCGGGGCGCAGATCGCAGGGCGTACCGCCGCGAAAACGAGGACGAAGAGCGGCAGCATTCCTGGTCGTCTGGGCGTCATTGGCGGCGGCCGGCGAATGGGCGCGCATGGTCGCCGTCGAGGGCGGCTTGGCACGAGACGGGGTGCGCCGTACGGGCTTGCCCCAATCCCCTCGTGCCGCGGGTTGCCCCTGAGTGGTACCACCGCTAGAGTGAAACGGCTGCGTCGGTTGCCACTGCGGCACCGGTGCGTTTTCGCAAGGCGCTTCGCCCGGCAGAATGCCCGCATGAAGCCCGGCATGAGATTGCCTGTCTGGTCGGGTTTCGGATGGCGGTAGATACTAGCCTCTGACCATGAGTCCATACGTAGAGTCCGGACGCGCTGCCTTCCCGGCCCAGCGCTCCGCCAGCCACTGGAGCGCCGAGGCTGCGATCGGTTGCAGCTACGTCCTCAGCTACATCCTGCTCGACTGGATCAGCTACGTGCAGCCGGTGCTGAAGTTCGGCATCACGCCATGGAATCCGCAAGCCGGTCTGACCCTGGCGTACCTGCTCTTCCGGGGTCCGACGCGAGTGCCGTGGTGCGTACTGGCTGCATTCCTCGCCGAAATCGTCGTGCGCGGCACGCCGGCGCCATGGTATTTGCTGGCGATCTCATCGGCCTGGATCGGCAGCTGCTACGCGCTGCTCGCGGCGCTGTTCCGGCACCTGCACCTGAGCTACCAGCCACGGACGCTGCCGATGGCCGCGCGGATCGCCGTCAGCGCAGGGCTGCTGTCGCTGGTGGTCGCCACGGGCTACGTCGGTTTGTTCGTGGCGACTGGCAGGCTCGCGGCGAGTTCTTTCGAGGCCAGTGCGGCGCGATACTGGGTCGGCGACTTCAACGGCATCCTGCTCGTCACACCTCTAGTACTCGCCGCGATGGGCTGGCGTGATGCCTGGGCGAAGGTCGCACTGCATTGGCAGGAGTGCCTGCTCCAGTTCGGGACGCTCGCCGCCTCCGTGTGGCTGATCTTCGGCCTCGAAGGCTCGGAGCAGGTGCGGTTCTTCTATCCGCTGTTCGTTCCCGTGATCTGGATCGCGCTGCGCTGGGGAGCGAGTGGCGCACTGCTCGGCATTCTCGTGATCCAGGTCGGCCTGCTGGTCGCCGTGCAGGACGACCAGCCAATGGTGCCGTTGGTCGATCTCCAGTTCCTGATGCTGACGCTCGCGTTGACGGGCCTGATGCTGGGGGCGGCGGTTGCAGAGCGCGCCGATGCGCTGTCGCGGGTCGCAGCCCGCGAGGCGGAAGTGCGTGCGCTGCTCGCGACCGCGCCCGACGCCGTGCTGACGACCGACTCTTTCGGCTACCTGCGTAGCGCCAATGACGCGGCGCGCAAGCTGTTCGCGCTTCGCCAGGACGAGATGACGGCCCGCCTTCACCTCGCCAGGTTGCTGCCAGAGCTCTCGCTGGACAGCCGTGAGGGCCGTGCAACCATGTCGGGGCGCGGTTCGGGCGGGCAGTCATTTCCCGCCGATGTCGCATGGGTGCAGCTCGAGGCGCCAGCGGCGAGCGGTTGGCTCGCGATCGTCCGCGACGCTACCGACCGGCGTCGTGCCGAGGCCGAGACGCGCGATCGTGACAGTCATTTCGCGCGTGAAATGCGTTTCGCGATGGCGGGTGAGCTGGCCTCGGCGCTGGCCCATGAACTGAACCAGCCGATCACCGCAGTGATCTCGTACCTTCGTGCCTCGCAGATCCTTGCCGCGCAACGACGTGGAGCCGATGCGCGCCTCGACGAGACGCTGGTGAAGGCCTTCAAAGAGGCGAACCGGGCAGCCGGAATCCTGCGGCGCCTGCGGGACTTCTACCTCGGCCGCGCTGGCCGGCCGGCGCCAGTGTCCCTCGCCTCGCTCTGCAGCGCGGTGGTGCAGTCGCTGGAATCGCAACTTCGGGCCGCCGACGTCGACTTGCAGGTCACGATCGACGAACGCGTGCCCATGCTGCACGTCGATGCAACGCGGCTCGAGATCGTCCTGCAGAACGTCCTCGCGAATGCGATTGAAGCCGTCGGCGAACGGCCTGCGGGCTCACGCTGCATCGAACTGCGCGCCTCCGCACCCGGAAGCTCCATCTGCATCGAGGTGGAGGACTCCGGCGCGGGGGTGCCAACCGAGACACTATCCCAGCTGTTCGAACCACTGAACACCAGCAAGCCCGAAGGCATGGGGCTCGGGCTCGCGATCAGCCGGTCGTTGCTTCGCGCCCAGTCGGGCGACCTGTCGTACCGTCGCGGCGAGCGCCTGGCAGGGGCATTGTTCGTGATCAGACTTCCGCATGACAGGCCGACGGAGGCGCGCGCATCATGAACGAGCCGACGGTATTCCTGGTCGACGACGACGCTCCGGTCTGCGACGCGCTGTCGCTGCTGTTGTCCTTGAACGGGATCCCCTCCCGGACTTTTCCCAGCGCCGAGGCGTTTCTCGAGACCTACGACGTCGAATGGCGCGGCTGCCTGCTGACGGACCTGCGCATGCCGGGCATGTCCGGTCTCGCGCTGCACGAGCGGCTGGTCGCTGCGGGATTGCCGCTTCCGGTCGTCGTGCTGACCGCGCACGGCGACGTCGCCACTGCGCGTGCAGCCCTCAAGGCCGGCGCGTTCGACTTCCTGGAGAAGCCCGTCGACGACGAGCTGCTCATCGATGTCCTCTCGAACGCCATCAGGCGCGATGCAGAGCTGCATCGGACCGCGAGCGAGCGCACCCGGGTGCTGGAGAGGTTCGCCCGCCTGACTCCGCGCGAGCGCGAAGTGTTCGTCGCTTTGTCACAAGGACTGCAGAATCGCGAGATCGCCAGCGAATTGAAGATCAGCCCGCGTACGGTGGAGGTCTACAAGGCGCGCATGATGGAAAAGCTCGGTTGTCGGACGCTGGCCGACGTGATCCGCATCGGCCTAGCGGTCGAGACCACGGCCGTCGGTACGGTCGAAGCGCCGGCCGAACCGCATTCGGTGCCGCAGGACTGACTGGCGGCATCCGTTCGCGATTCCGGCGCCTTGCCAACCGCTGCTCCCGCACCGTACGGGTCGGCCCGCATACCATGCGCGAGCGCGGGTGGTCACCATCGATCCATGTCGGCCAATGGAACTATTCTTCCTGCGCGCAACGAACTTTCGGGTGCCACGCCGGAGGCGTCCTGGTTCGTGGTGGTCGACGTCGGCAACGGGCACGTCGCTCTGCATTGGACAGCCTGCCTTCGGGTACGCGACGGCGGCTGCGTCGCGAAGACGCCGCAGTGTCGTTCGCGCGCCGAGGTCGATGCTCCGCTCGCGCGCATCGGGCGTGTCGCACATGTAGACGATTGCATTCGGCGCCTCGACAACGATCCCCTGGGGCTGCAGTTCCTGCTCAATGACCCGACTGGCCCGCTGCCTCTGATTGGCACGCCACAACGCACCAGTCTGGATCGGGAGCGGGCACTGATCGTCGTGAAGTGCGTGGCCCGTGTCGCCGCGCCTGCGCTTGCACCAGTGGCGGCGGCATTCGATGCCGACCCGTGGTCGATCGCAATGCAGGCGGGTCCTGTCCCTTCATGATCTGGGTTTGCCACTCGACCTCGCCGTGATCGGCAACTGCCAGGTCGCTGCGCTGGTCGATCCGTTGGGGGCGATCGTCTGGATGTGCCTGTCGCGCCCCGACGGCACTCCAGAAGCGGGATGGAGTGCGCAATTTCCGCGTGCCGCGTGCCGCGTGCCGCG
>Ga0163144_10016473_pt1 | contig 15139 bp, 6 predicted proteins | sample OliLak19BULKMAT1_FD_123175 | JGI IMG/M metagenome (GOLD analysis project Ga0163144, IMG submission 123175) | Freshwater microbial mat bacterial communities from Lake Vanda, McMurdo Dry Valleys, Antarctica - Oligotrophic Lake LV.19.BULKMAT1 | ecosystem: Environmental > Aquatic > Freshwater > Lake... | reverse complement strand
CGGGGCGATTTGGTATCAAGGCGAGTCCAACGCCGGGCGCGCCAGCGAGTACCGCACGCTCCTGCCGGTCATGATTCGTGACTGGCGGAAAAGGTTTCGACAAGGTGACTTTGATTTTCACATCGTCGAGCTGGCGAACTGGCAGGCGCGCCTGCCCGTTCCCGCAGAAAGCAACTGGGCGGAATTACGCGAGGCGCAGCACTACGCCGCCAAGGTCGTTGGCCACAGCACGGTCTCCTGCACGATCGACATCGGCGAGGCCGACGACATCCATCCCACCAATAAACAGGACGTCGGACTTCGACTGGCTTTACTAGGATTGCACGACACGTACGGCAAGACGGACGTGATTTCGCGCGGACCCGTATGTGCTGGCGTGACGTTCGAAGAGGACACCGCCCGCATTCATTTCACGCACACGGGAGCGGGGCTGAAGTCGTCTGACACCTCACGCGGGGTCGTCGGGTTTGCGATCCGGGGCGCGGGTACGGAATTCGTCTGGGCTTATGCGAAAATCGACGGAGACGATGTGATCATCAGCGCGCCGGGCGTCAAAAAACCGACCGCCGTCCGGTACGCCTGGGCGGACAACCCGGACTGCACGCTCGTCAACTCCGCGGGCCTGCCCGCGTTCCCGTTCCGTACGGACGGGTCGAGCTGATGGCTATTTTTTCTTGGGCACGAAGATGATGACAACGCTCCCGCCGTCGCGGGCATTTTGTGGCTCGTATTGAGGGTTGGTGAGGTGTACGCGGTCGTCGACGGCACCGGAACGGTCGAGCGCGGCCTTCACGCGATCAAGGCGCTCCCGCGCCACGTCCAGACTCGCCGCACGCGTGCGCCGGTCGGCCTGGGCGGCAGAGCCTGGACGCAGCAGGTCGTACAACTGATCCAGTGAATTGTCCGCCTGCGCGATTCGACGATCGGTCTCTTTTAATTCGTTTACCGACTGTCGGGCAGCGTCGTCGGAGCGCGAGCCGATGTCACCGCGCGCCTGCGCCACCAGCACCGCTCGACGGGCGACCAGTTGCTCACGCTCGCTTCGGACGCGTACCGCGAGTACGCCGATATCTTTCGGGTCCGGGTTCGCGCGCACGTCGGTCCGGTCGACGTCCGCGCTCGTCAGCTCGTGACGCAATTGCAAATGCAGGGTGACGTCCTTCTTCATGCGCTCGGCCAATACGTCCAGTGTTGACATGGACGCGGCGTCGAGTTCGACGTAGCCCGGCAGAAACGTGACCGTCACCGGGGCGTCCGCCGGTCGGGAGGTCTTTTTCCCACCGCCGAGCAAATCACCGATCCCACCGATGGCTTTGATCGGCGCACTGGCGATCGCGGTGACGAGGACCCCGCCGACCGCGCCGACCGCGGGGCCGATCACGTCACCGGGCTTGATCGCGCCGTTTCGGATCGGGACGGGCAGGTTCATCGTGATCGACCCGTCCGGGTCGGTCACCGCGCCGATCGCGACGTTGATCGGGGCCGGAAGTTTGAACACGCGTTGCAACGGACCGTCGGCGGCCTCGCTGAGGGACAGGTTCGTGAAAACGAGTCGATTCTTCGTCTCGATCGAACCCTCGGGCTTGAAGCGAATGTCGTTGGAATAGTCGAACACTCCGCCGCCGATGGTCACGCCGTATTGCTCGGCCAGGCCTCGCACGCCTAGCAATTCAAAACCGTTCACGCTGGTTTTCGCCCAGCCGTCGAGCACGAACTGCTCGCCGACCTGCTTGATACCGACTTTTCCGTTAGCGGTGATCTGTGAGAAGAGGTCGCGTTGTTCGAGGTACGCCTCGCCGGTCGTCGGTTGCGTCATGGCGACGCCGGTTGCGCCTTTGCGCGGTGGCAACGCGACCTTGTCCGACGTGCAGAGCATCGTGAACCTCACGGGCTTGCCCGTCCACGGCATCAGGCTGCTCAGGTCGCGCACTTCCAAATCCAGAGTCTTGAGCGACACGATCGTGAAAGGCGTCGATGTACGGTCTTCGAGGATGACATCAATCCCCGACACCGCAAGGCGCTCGAAGCGAATCTCCGATTTCGGCCGCGTCGTCGGTCCTTTCGTTAAGCTCGGCTCGGGCGTTGTTTCGACGACGACGACTACCTCTTCCGCACTCTGCGCGGTCGGCGTCGCGACGCCGATCGGAAGCACCACGCCCAGCGCGTGAATTCCGTCGTGGTCACGAAAAAATCGCCCCGCGGGCTTGGTCACTTCGATCGACTTTACCGTGACGTTCCCCTTTCTCGGTTCGACCTTAATCTGATCCACGCGGATTTCTCCGAGACCGGCCAAAAGCGGGCCGTCGGGTGTGGCGCGGAACTCGACCGGGCGCACGGTGAAACTCATGTTGAACCCGCGCAGAATGTCGAGGTCGCGCGGCCCGCGACGGTTGTAGCTGATGCCCACGTCCGCGTGCGTCTTGAAACTTCCCGCCGTCAACGACTGGCCGTCGATGAACGGTTTGAGTGTCGGTAGCAATTCGGTCAGCCCCTCGCCACGAATACCCGATGCCGAGGCGTCGACGGAGACGACCGGGTCGTTGGCAAAAGGCGTCGCGTCGACCGTCAAGTCGAAGCCCGACACGACCGGCAGTACACCGCCGGTCATGTTCAATCGCACGGGTGGATTCCATTCGGCGTCGGGCCCGCCGAGCGAGATCGGTGAGAGACTCTTCAGACGAACCTCTGACAACACCACTGGTGCAACGCCAGGCCCGGTGAACCCGCTCAGTCGGAGATTCGACACGCCCAGGTCGAGCGTCTCGAGCGAAATCCGAGGTAACGGCTTGCGCGCGGCGGCGACGAGTTCTGCGATGTCGACTTCCGACGGAGCCGGCGCGACGTCGTCATCCGCACGTTCAAACTTGACCGCCGGCGCGGGCTTGACCGGCATTGCGCCAATGAGGCGCATACCGAGGGCTTCAACTTCTCCCGCGTCATTCAACAGCGCCGCAGCGCTAACGCCACCGCTCGAAAGCTCGCGAAACGCATACACTTCGGCGACGGGATCGATTCGCTCGACGTCGAGCGTGAAAGCGCCCACTTTTGCCCACTGCGTCGGTCCGTCGGTGAACGACAGGTCCGACACATCCACGCGGGCACTCAGTCCGCCGGCGGTGTGATTGGCAAGGCGGGCCTCGAACTTTGTTGCAAACGTGCCGTCGGAGAGCGTCACGTCGACGCCCGGAGGAAGGTACGGCCGAAGCGGGCCGGCACGGACGCCGGTCGCGCGCACGTTCAATTTGACATAAGGATTAAGCGGAGAAAGGACGAGCGTTCCGTCGACGGTCGCGGCGTCGACAGCGCCGTCGACACGGGCCGACAGTTTGAGCGTCGCGGGAACATCGGTCGGTCCAATGTGGAGTTCACTCAGATCGACGCTCGCGCCGGCGCGCACGTCGACGGTGGGCGTGACGGACTGGTCGATCCAGTGCAACGTACCTTCAGTCACTTGCAACTTTTTCAGGTAGGCGGTGATCGGAAGTTCACTCAACTTCAACGGAGAAGCCGGCGCGCCCTTGGCGGGCGGTGCCTCGGGAAGCGGGCTTAACAAATGAACGCCAGCGGCCTGAAAAGAACCGTCGGCGAGGCGGGTGATCTGCGCGTGCGGGCGCACGAGTGCGAGTTCTTCCAACACGACCGCGCCGGACTTCAGCTCCAGCCCGGCCACGTTCAATGATTCGACTGCGACCAGTTCTTCGGGGCCGTCGGTGAGCTTGAAATTGGAGACGAGCACGGACGCGCCGACGCCGTCGGGTTGTTGTGTCAGGCTCAGACGAGAGGTGAATTTCACTCCGCCGGCCTTGAGGACCGGTTCGATGCCGAGCGCTCGGACGTACGAAGCGATAGCGGTACCGGTCAGACCGTGACCGGTGACGGACATCTCCGCGACGAATCGGCCCGGCTCGGGAACGAGGGTGCCGTCGATGCCGATGGCGTCGACTATTTTCGGCAGCGCGAGCCAGGCGCGGACGTGACCGGGCCGACGCGCCGGCGCGTCGGGACGCAGGTCAATCAGAAGATCATTCACTTCAACGCCCGCGTCCCCCAGAGCGATTATCGCCGCGGGCGTTTGCATCTCGTCGGTGATGCTGAAATGCACGTCGTTCCAGGTGAACCGACCGATTTCGATGCGCGGAATTACGATCGGGCCGGCGGGCTGCGTCGTGGCGACCGTCGCGCCGACCGTCATGGCAGCGGTCGTCGGCTGGGACGAGGGCACCGCGGGGCGGGCGCGCGTGCGCAGGCCGAGCGTATACAGGTGGCCTTCGGCGTCTCGTCGCAGGTTGAGCGTCGGGCCCGAGAGATCGATGCTGGTGACGCCGATGGCGCTGGTGGCGGGGTCGAAGCTCGCGCCGACGACGTCGGCGGAGCCGAACGCGAGCAGCGGGGTCGCGCCGTCGTCGAAACGGATCTGACCTGCTTTTAAATCCGCGCGCAACGTCCCGTCCGGCGCGACGGTCACGCCCGCGTCGACGTCGGCGGAAAACGATGCGGATTCGAGTTGGGATTCCAATCCCAGCGCGGCGAGATACGGCTGGATCGCGTCCGGCTTCACCCCCGCGCCGCTCACCCGCACCTTCAATCGCTTCGTCGACGAGAACAGACCGGCGGTACCTTGAATACCGATGGTGCGCACGACGCCCGGTAACGCGAACGTGCCCACGATCGGCACGGGACCGGTCGAGTCCGTGCGCACGCCCTTGGCCGAAAATGACTCGACCCGTGCCGCGATGCGTGCCGCCGGCGTTACGAACTGGTCCGTGAACGTCGCCTGGAGGTTCGACAAAACGATCTCATCGACCGACGCCTTGAACGGTGTCGCGCCGGGCGTCGGCGTGGTCGGCGCGGTCGGTGCGACGGGTCGTGTGGTCGACAAGGATGCGACCGGAACCAGTTCGATCCCCGCCGCGCGCAGACCACCGGCGGACGTGCGTTCGAGCGCGACAGAGCCGCCTTCGACGGAAAGTTTGGCGACGTCGATCGACGTCCCACCGACCTGCTTCACGTCGACGTTCAGGGCCGCGAGTGACGCGACGGGTTTTTGGTCGACCGAAGCGCCGATATCGGTCAGCGCGAGTTTGGCCGAGAAATCGGTCGTCTGACCGACGCGTGCTGCACTGAGTTTCAAATTCGCCTGCGCCGTCCATTGCTCCCCCACGGGCTTGAGGCCCAGCGGAAGTAAGTATCCCACCGCCGACTTCAGGCGCAGGCCGCGCACGATGACGCCGGCGTCGACGTCGATGGTGGTCGGTGTCGACGTCACCTTTCCTGACGCGTAGAGCGAGTCGAGCAGCGGCTCGAAGCCGATGTCGATCTCGAACGAAAGCGGCCGCGTCGCCGAGCCGACGTCGGTGAGGCGCAGGTTGGTCTTGAGCGTCGCTTCGAAGGTCGGCGTGACGCTCAGGTCGCGCACTTTTGCGATCACCTGCGACAACCGTACCGCCTCGACGAACAGCGGGGCTTCGAGGCTCATCGGCTCACCGGGCTTCGCACCCGTCGTCACCACGGACGCGGGCTCCGGCGACTGACCGGACATGAATTTTTTGAGCAGCGGGATCGTACCGTCGGCCTCGCGCTCGATGACGACGTTCACGCCGTCGACCTCCGCGCGCCACACGACCAGACGCAGGCGCAGCAGATTCAGCGCCGATATGTTCCCGTGAACGTAATCCGCGACGACGATCGACTCGCCACCGGACCTGGGTTTGAGCTTCAGATTCCAGACGTCGACAGTGCCACCGGTCACGCTTAGTTTGATGCGGCCATAGGTGCAGTCCAGGTCGTACGCGTTGGCGACTTTCCGAATCACCGTCGGCAACAACAGGCCGAGCGTTAAACGCCCGACCGCGACGACGATCAGCAGGACGATCAGCGTGAACTTCAACCGCCTGCGCCAGCGGCGCTGCGGTTTGATGACGGGTTGGGGGTCGGGCTGAGTCAAGGGCGTACCTCCGTTGGTCATGGCGTGGCTCTGTGGGTCATGGCGTGCCTCTTTGGGTCATGGCGTGCCTCCGCGGGTCATGGAGCACTTCAGTCGGGGCCGAGTTCTTTGTTGATCGCGTCGCGCCGCGCGCGGGCGTCGCCGAGCGGGTCATAGCCTGCGGGCGCCTTGCCGAGTGTTTTGAGCCAGTCGAACGCCCGCACGCGCGACGAAGCGGAGTTGTCTTCGAGAAACACGTAGTTTTCTGCGACCACGCGCTGGTTCAGATCGTCCACGCCGTTCGACACTTTCACCAACTCCGCGACGGTGTCAGGATTGCGCCCGACTTCTCCAAAATGAACCGCGAGCACCGTCGACAGCTCCGGCGCGAGCGTACCGGCTGCCGCCTGGTCGGTCATGATCCGGATCGACGTCCGTTCCAAAAACCACCTCACGCGCACCGGCGTCGGCTCGTCGGGATGTTTGGACTCGAACGACAACAATTCGTCGGTCAACTGTTTCAAAAGCTTATCGTCCGCGCCCAGCGCGAAGTCGGCGGCGACGGGAGCGTCAGTGCTGGTCGCCAAAAACAAAAGCGGCGTGCGCCGGGATTCGGTTTGCGTCAGCGCCGCAATGGCGCTTTGCAGAGTCGGCTTGCTGCCGGACGACTGTCGGGCCTCGGCGGCGCGGACGCTGGCGACCGATTCGGCCAGACGGCGCGTCAACTCCGCCGTGGCCTGCGGGACGTCCGTCGGCTTGCCGACGCTGACGTCTGCGACCAGCACCCGCCAGGGCATCGTTCCAAACTGTTGAGGAAGCGCGAAGAAGAAATGCTTCCCCGACTCGAATTCGACGGGTGCGACCAATGAAGTCTCCGCGCCGGAAGCAGCAGGCGTACCGTCGATCGTGAGGCGCTCGACGGTCACTGTCAGCGCCCCGCCCGTAGGCGCCGGTCCGAGGCAAAGGATCACCGCCGGTGACGTAGGTGACACGTCGAAAGTGCAGGAAAAGCGGACAGCGGACCCCGGCACGACAAGACCGATTTGCGTCGCGACGGTCGCCGAAGGACCGATCGCGCCGTTCGTCAATCCTGCGGACAACGACATAGCGTCGTCGCCTTCGGCGCTCGCGTAACGGATCGAGCGTGTCATCTGTGCCACGGGCATCACCGCCCCGCCGGCGAGCGGCGAAGTCGTCAGCCGCGCCTGCGCGTCGAGGGGCTTCAGATCTTCGATCAACGCCGACGACTCGAGCACGATCCATTTCACGGAAATGACTCGAACGTCGTCGGGCGTAAACGCCGGCACCGCCGACCCCGTCGGCCCGGACAAGGCCGAGCCGACGAACGCTTCTTCGCGCGTGTCGAACACCGGAACGGGTATCGGCGGTTGAACGCGCGGACGCAAAAACCGACACCCGCTCGACGACGCGAGCATCACGAGCGCCATCGAAACGACGAGCGCTTGGGTCGAACACGAAACATAAGCAGGCGTACGCATGATGAATCGTTCCCGTAAATGAGGCCGACAGGCAGTATATGAAATTGGCGAGACTTTGCGCCGACGGAAGTAGGTTTTCATCAGTCGACGCCGGCGACGTTCCCCGAGCGGCGCGATTTGTTCGCGCGGCTACCCGCGCTCCTGCCGAGCGGATACGATCATGATGTCGTTTTGAGGACGCACCATGGGCGATATCGAGCGCAGACGGAATGAAGCGGACGTGCCCGCGGGGCAGGTCCGCCCGGTCGTGCCCGCGGGCACCGGGGCACCCGCGGAGCGGTTCGTCCGCGTCGTCGAGCAGATCGCGATCGACGCGGCCCGGCGCGAACCGGGTGTCACGCCGCAAAACCCCGCGGGCCCCGCGCCCACTGTCATCTACATCAACAACGCCTCGGGACCAGCCCAAGCCGCGCCGCCCGCGCCTCCGCCGACGGAGGTGCATTATCACACGACGGTTCACCAGAACGCACGCGGGGCGTCGTCGTCGCGTGCGTTGCGTAAGGGGACGAGCACGTTCGGACTCGCCGCCGTCATGTTCGGGATCGTCTCGTGCGTGGCGTGTTGGACGAGCGTGGCGCAGTCGGTCGCGTTTCCCGTGGGCGTGCTGGGCGTGGCGCTGGGCGCGCTCGGCTGGCTGACGGCGGTGTTGCTCGGTCGGACCGGCGCGGCCATGCCATTTGCGGGAATGCTCCTCAGTGCGCTCGGACTTTTCATTTCTGTCGTTGGAAGAGAAGCGGCACAGCCGATCCTCGACGAACTCAAATCCAAAGCCCAAGACGTCGTCAACGAAGGCCGTAACCTCCTGCCGACGGGCAAAGGTCCGGGCGAGGGCGCCGTCGAGCCGAAGCCACCCACATCGGCGATTAAAACTGCCGTGCCGGGCCGTGATGTGGTAGTGAACGGCGCGAACCCACCGCCGGCGAACCCGGACGTTGCGAAGGTTGATCTTGAGAAGGTGAAGGAGGCGAAAGCAAAGCTCGCCGGCGCGATCACCGCCGTCGAGGCGAGGCTTGCCCTTGACCCGTCTTATCAGACCGCCCGAGCCGTCGCGAACGAAGCTGACGTGGGCGTGACCGAGCTTCGGAACGCGGGTAAATCCGGGACGCCGGAAATGGCGCTGGCGGTCACGAGGGCGTTGGACGCGCGATCGCGCGTGAGGAAGCTGTACGACCCCGCCATCGACTCCGACCCCGACGTCCGCTCCGCCAAGGCGACTCTGGAGCAGGTCATTAAGCGGGCTCCTTGAATGGCACCGTCGTGATGCTTTGACGCTTCAAGTTCCTGCAAAATAAAAAAGGCCGCACGGTGGAGGGTTAGTCCGTGCAGCCTTGGCGGAGGAGGAAACGAGGCTTGTTAAGTGAGACAAAACAGACGTCTCACGAGTTATTGAGTCATATTTCAAACGGACAAACGCAGCCGCAAACTACCAAACTCCCAAAACTTTCCCGTCAACTGTCCGACAGACGTCACCCCGACGTCCTGTCCGTACGAGACTCCAACTTCCCGACTTTTGCCTTGTGCTTCACTACCGTCCAGCGTTAAGCTTTAAGCAATGATTGTGCCGGTTCCGTCCGTCGTATGAAAAGTCGTCCTCCTGCCCCGGTCAGATGCAAACGCTTTACCGTAAGTCACGGATATGGAACAGTTTAACACCCGAAGGCGCTGAATCGGAAAAACGACTCGTAGTGCACGCCGAATGAAGTACGTCGGCGACACTCGTTTAAATAAGTGGCGATCCTCCGATCGTTGCCCATCCTCTGTGCAGACACCCATGACATTGCCTCCCAGAACCGGCGCCCGACCATTTGAAACGCGTCCTACCTGGGCGAACAACTCCCACCCTGCTCAATGTGCCTGGGTTTTACGAACGGTCATTGTCGTCGGATGTGCGCTCGTCGCACATGCGTGTACGTCGCCGTCGAGCGTGCCCGTTGGGTCGAATCCAATAGAGGCTCGTGTGACCACCGGGGGAGCGGCCTCGTCGCGTCCGCCCGTCGACCTCAAGCCCATGCTCCGGCCCGTCGACCTGAGCGACCCCCTTGCCCCAATCTCGGACGACGTGACGTTCATCAATCTCGTCGCGGCAAAAAACGAGTGGGTCAGTTTCTCGCTCAAGGCGTCCGGCATTCAGAAGTTCGACGCTCGACGGCCGATCTCGCTTCGCGTGGGCGCGTTGATTAAAACCGACGCCAGCACGTCCATTCCCGTTTCGTTGCTGAGTGCGTTTCAGGTATTACCAATACCGGTGGACGTGAACCGCGCGTCGTTCGTACGCCACACGGGGTTGACGGTGTCGGACCAGCGCCTGCCGCGCGCCATGTTGCCAGTTCCGGTGAACGACGGATTGGTGAATTTGGCCGCGCTGCGCAGCCCGTCAGACCCGACCCGACCCGACGCTCACCCGCTCGCCGGTGAGGCGACGGACCTGTGGTTCGAGTTGCGCATTCCCGCGCAGACGCCACCGGGTGAGTATGCCGCGCGGTGTGAACTGCTCGCGCCTAACAAGCGCGACGTGCTGTCGAGTGTGGACCTGCGCCTGACGGTCTTCGACTTCGTCCTGCCCGATAAGCGGCACCTCGTCATGGTCAGTCAGATCGAATGGGCGTCACTCGCGCGACACTTCCCCGACCGCTTCGAAGCAATCACAACGCGGCTTATCAATCGCACCGAGCCGCGCTACGAGCCGGCGGTGCGGACGATCGACCAGCTCATCCGACTGGCGCAGGCGCACCGCGCGGACGTGGTCGTACCTCGCTTACAACCGACAGTGAAATGGCCTTCCGGTCAACCGCCGCAGATCGATTGGAGCGATTTCGATTCGCTCGTCGGGCCGTGGCTCAACGGTGACGCGTTCGCGGACAAGGTGCCGCTCGGCTTCTGGCCGTTACCACAGGACGAATTTTTGGACCGGTTCGACCGCGCCAGTCAGTTGCAATATTGGAGCTCGGCCGCGGCGCACTTTGACTCGCAGGGGTGGCTGAATTCGTCCGCGGCGGTGATCGAGAAGCGGTCGCCCGGTCGCGCCGGCACCGCCGACGCGATCGCGCTGTCGGTCGCCGCGTCACAAATCCTCGGCACGCACCCGCGCATCCGCGTCTCCGTCCCGCTCGAAGACGACCAAATACAGATCTCGACGGATGGCGGACCCGGCGTCGACCCGACCACCACCTCGCGCCTCCTTACCGCGGCGCCCGGCATCGTCTTCGCGCCGCCGATCCAGGCCTGGCCCACGGGTGTCGACCGTGCCGACCGCTGGCTGCGTACCGACCTGCCCGGCCTCGTCCCTTACGTCGGCGCAGGTGGCGACGAGCGCGACGTGCGCCTCTGGGCGTGGCTCGCGTTCCTGCGCCGCTCGGGCGTGATCGTCTGGGACGACGCGCTCCCAAAAACGCAGCGTCCGCAAGAGTCCGCCGACCCGAGCCAGCTCGTCTGGTTCTACCCCGGCGCGTGGTTCGGCGTCGACGAACCCGTCGCAACTCTCCAGCTCAAATGGGTGCGTCGCGCCCAGCAGGATTTCGAATACCTTTACCTCGCCAAGGAACGGCGCGAAGTGCTGAACGCATTGGTCATGGCGCGGCTCATCACCAAGCCGATCGAGATCCAGGCGTTTCAAAACCCGGACCCTACTTCCAGCCTGATGAGCGGCACGACGAACCCGCAGGTATGGGTGGACGCGCAGAGACTACTCGCGCGGACGATCCTGCTGGCCGAGCCGGGACAGGAAGTGGACCCCGCCAGGCGAATGAAGCTTAACCTCGAAACGCTGCAATGGGTCTACCCGCAGGAGCGCCCCATGCTGATGGGGCGCAACACGCAGTGGCTCATCGACGCCCTCCCCGCGCCAGGCCGCGCCAGCGCCGTTGGCTTCGTCGCGCTGCGCCTCGGTATTGATATTTACAACGCGTCGGACCGCACGCCCGACCGAAACGACCTCGCCTGGACCGCTGCCCCACCGGGCTGGCGCTACGCGCCGCAGCCGCTCGACGTACCGGGCCTCAGTCAGTTCCACGTCCGGCGCTTCGTCCTGGATTCCCGCTTCGACCTCGCCCGTGCCGAGCGCGGGACACACTCGCCGCTCGAAGTCACGTTCACCGACGGCTTCACGAAAGAGCAGAGCAAGCTCAAACTCGTCCTCCCCGTCAGCGCGACCGAGCGCCGCGAGGGCCTGCTCAAACTGGACGGCGTGCTGAACGAGTGGAACCCTGCCGACGCTATTCAGGACGGCCCGCTCGTCAAAATGCTCGACCGTCCCACCCTCCAACAGCAAACCATTTCACCGGCGGGCACGACCTCGCACATCTACAGTGGGTGGGGAGAGGACCAGTTCTACCTCGCCTTCAAGCTCGCGGGCGTGCGCGGGAGCGAAGGTGCGTCGACGCCGACACGCAACTTTATTGATTATCAGTCGCGCCGTGCCTGGGGCGAAGATCTGGCGCAGATTCTGGTGCAACCGATCTACGCGGACAACAGCGTCGGACCCGTGCTGCACGTGGCGTGTAAGACCAACGGCAGCGTGTGGGCGGAGCGAAAACTCGACCCGAAACTCAACGCCGACCCGTGGCAACCGTTCGAGGGCACCGGCACGCGCTTCGCGTCGAACGTCGACGCGCGCGCCGGCGTGTGGCAGGGGGAACTGGCGATCCCTTGGAAGGCGCTCGGTGACGCGCGGCGCGGCCGGCCGGTGCTGTTGCGTTTCAATTTCACTCAACACAAAGACTTCACCGGCGAGAGCAGTAGCTGGGCGGGGCCACTCGACTTCGGCCGTGACGACGCCTTCATGGGCCTTCTCCACGTCCGCGAAGCAGACCGCCCGGGGATGTGAACGGACCCCGCGCCGTATCGCTGCGGTACGTTTGATGGTAGGATTGCCGAAATGACCAAGGTCGCTCCGTCTCTGCTCGCCGACGCCCGTGTTGCCCTTCAGAAAACCCCTGATTACGACGCATTCGTCACACGCCTGTCCGTCAAAGACCGCGCCAACACCGCCAAACACCTGACGGCGCTCGAAGCGGGCGTGGACGGAGCGGTACACGTCAAAACGTGGAAGCGCATCGCCGCCACGATGGCGTCGCTTACCGCCAGTGACGTGCGCACGCTGTCGGGACACGCGGTGATGTATTTCGTCGTCGACGGGCAGTACCGGATGCAGATCCTCGCGCTCAACGACGCCAACGATGGAAAAATCAACGTCTATTGCGGCGACATCCTCGCCGAAGCCGTCGCGGCAAAACTCATCAAGCCCGACGCGCCGAGTATCTTTCGCGTGGGCGCGAGCGACCTCAAAGTCACCATCGAAAAGCTCGACGGCACCTCGCGCGACTTGCTCCCATTCTGCAAAAATCTGATCGGTTGGAACCGCCACGCCGTCCGCATCGTCATCCCCGCCGACGCGCCCGAAGCCGTCATCACCACCGCACTGGAAATGTGCGCGATGACGGCGGTCAAGGTGTCCCAGAAATCCGCCAAGTAACACGGAAACGAACTGAAATCCACGCGTGCTCGTCAAATGAACATGCTGCGATGCAGTAAACTGTATTGTCGAGCAAGCGCGGATTTCACCGATTTTCCGGATCACACGCCCCTCACGCCTTCACTTCCAGCACCTGTCCCTCGTTCCTGAGTTGTTCGCGCAATTTCTGAACGTCGATGTCCTGCGCCGCGCATTTCGAATTGATCATCATCGACGCCGCGCCGGCGGCGCTTTGGCCGAGCACCATGAACACCGGCTCCATGCGCGCGCTGCCGTACGCGATATGACTTGACGACAGGCACACCGGCACGAGCAGGTTCACGCACTCGGCTCGTTGCGGCACGATCGACCGGTACGGAATCGCGTAAGGCGGGAAGCCGTGCACCTGCACGTCCCCGTCATTCATCACGCGCGCCCGACCCGTCGCGGCGTCCGTCGTCACGAAGCGCGAACAGTTGTGCGAATCCATCCCGTAACTCCCCATGCCGATGCTGTCTTCCGTCGTACGCGTGCCACGGCAGTCGTGTTCGGTGATCACGTATTCGCCGATCATTCGTCGCGCCTCGCGGACATATAGCTGGTGCGGCCAATGCCCGGTCTGCGCGAACTCGTCGCTCGGTAATCCCCAAGCGCCGTACGCCTCGCGGTAGCGTGAAGGAATACGCTCGTCGTTGGCCATGAGCCAATAGAAGCCCTTCTGATACGTCACGTGCGCCTGGAAAATCGTCTCGCGCGACTCGTAACATGCCTCCGGCCAGTCGTGATTCATGCCGATAAAATCGGACGACACCGGCCCGTGGTTATTCGTATCCGTCTTGTGAAATCCCCCCGGCGTTTTGTTCGGAAAAATGTCGAACTTCCGCGGCACGAGCGGGAACTTTTCACTTAACTGGTCGTTGTATATGTCCTTGTCACCGGCGAACCAGCGCGCCGCCAGTTCGTGCTGCCGTGCGTCAAAACCTTGAGGCTTCTCCCACGCCACGCGCAGCGCCGGGTCGTCGGTCATGCACATGCGAAAACAGTACGCCTGCACGCGCGTGTCGCCCTGCCCCTGCTTTTTCCCAAGGTCTTCATTAACGATGCCCGGCAGCAGGCCGCTCGATTCGTCTCCCGACTTCACGAACGGGTCGACCGCGTGGCTGAACTGGTGTGTGGGTTTAACCTGAATGCCATTGAGCGTTTCGCCGTAGGTCGAGTTGTCTTCGCGTCCGACGTGGAAGGACACGCCGGCGCGGGCCAAGAGGTCGCCTTCGTACGACGCGTCGATGAAGACCTTCGCCTCGACGCGCAGCCCACCGAGCAGCGTGATCGCGACGATCCGGCCGGCGGATTTCTCGACCTTGTCGACGTACTGACACAGCCGCACGGTCACGCCGTGCGCGCGCAACATTTCGTCATAAACCGCCGAAGCGACGTGCGGTTCGAACTTGAACTCCTCGTCCTTGCCGTAATGTTTCCCGCAGCGGACGTAAAACTCGCGCGAGATTCCACCGATCACGTGCTTGCGCCCGTGGTCAGTTTCCCCCAGCCCGCCCGTGGTCAGCCCGCCGATGAATTTGCCCGGCTGGAGCAAGACCGCGCTCTTGCCCAGTCGCGCTAGCTCCACGGCGGCTGAGACACCGGCGCTGGTCGCGCCGTAGACGCAGACGTCGGTTATGACACGCTCGGTGGTCGGGACGATCCATTCGGGACGGAAATAGGATGGGCCGGGCATACGGGTTCGCTCCATTCGAAAAAACATGACACCTTAGACTCAGGAACAAAACAGCATAACTTCCCCGCCGTGACGTAAGACGCGAATCAGGTATGATGCGTGCGCATGAAGATTCCTATTGTGCGCATCCGGCCGAATGAGAATGCCCCGATTCCGGTCGCCGACCTGAACCGGCTCGAACGCCGTCTCTTGTGGGCGTACGAAGCGACGCTCGAGGACGCGCAGCATTGGCTCCCGTCACCGTTTGAAGAGCAGGCGGCGTGGTTAATCGTGGGAGGTCGTGCCGAGTTAAAATACGACTCGAACAAATCGCTCCTCGTCCGCTGCGGGCAGTGGGTTTTTCCGCCGGTCGGGAGGCCGGCGATTCAGCGGTTCTCTCGCGGGTCCAGGATCGTTTCACTCCGCTTCAATTGCACATGGCCCGACGGCGCGCGGCTGCTTTCATTCGACGCGCCCGTCGTCCTCGACACTCACAACTTCCCCGCACTCGAATCGACCGCCCGAGAATTAGTACGCACGACGGCGACTAACTT
>Ga0163144_10016472_pt1 | contig 15140 bp, 13 predicted proteins | sample OliLak19BULKMAT1_FD_123175 | JGI IMG/M metagenome (GOLD analysis project Ga0163144, IMG submission 123175) | Freshwater microbial mat bacterial communities from Lake Vanda, McMurdo Dry Valleys, Antarctica - Oligotrophic Lake LV.19.BULKMAT1 | ecosystem: Environmental > Aquatic > Freshwater >... | reverse complement strand
CGCCGCCCGTGCAAACCACATACGGCCTGCCGCTCGCCCCGCCCCACCGTGCTGCGACATGCGCCGCGACCGCCTCAGCCGTCGCGAACTTCCCGCCGCCCTCGCCATCGACACCGACAAAATCCGTGTCGCAGAACCTGCAGACAGCGCTTGCGCGATCGCGCTCCAGCCCGCTCCACAGATTGCACCCGGCAAAGCGCAGGAACACCGCAGCGCGGCCCGTCAGCGCACCCTCGCCCTGCAGCGTGTAGAAGCATTCCTTGACCGAGTAGCTCATCGTCCCGCCTGCCAACTCGCCCAGCCCTTCGCGCGCAACTCGCACGCCGGACACGTCCCGCAGCCATAGCCCCAATCGTGCCGGTGTGAGCGGTTGCCAAGGTAGCAGGTGTGCGTTTCTTCCACGATCAGGTCGACCAGCGCAGCGCCGCCCAGCTCTTCGGCCAGAGCCCAGGTCTGCGCCTTGTCGAGATACATCAGCGGCGTCTCGACAGCTGTCGGCCGGTCCATGCCCAGCGTCATCGCCCTCGCCATCGCATCCATCGTCGCGCGCCGGCAATCGGGATAGCCGGAATAGTCAGTCTCGCACATGCCGCCCACAAGCGCTTCGAGCCCGCGCCGATACGCCACCGCCCCCGCAAATGTCAGGAAGACAAGGTTGCGCCCCGGCACGAAGGTTGACGGCAGGCCGCTCTCGGTAAACCCGATCGCCTGCTCCCGGGTCAGCGCCGTGTCCGACACCTCGCCCAGCACGCCGAGATCGAGAACCCGATCCTCGCCAAGTTTTGAAGCCCACTCCGGAAACCGCTCGCGCAGCTTGGACAGAAAAACAACCCGGCAATCCAGCTCCACACGATGGCGCTGGCGATAGTCAAACCCAACCGTCTCGACGCGCTCAAAGCGCGCCAGCGCCCAAGCGAGGCATACGCCGGAATCCTGCCCGCCCGAGAATAAGACCAGTGCCGAAGAAGTCGCCATGCGCCCCCGATGCCGCCCATCCCGCAACGGGTCAAGCCGCCCACGCGCCTAATCGCGAACGCCGATCGCTTCGGCAGCCTCCTTGTTCAGCGCCTCGCCTTCGCGCCGCGGGACGATCAGCGGGGCCGGCTGAGTCGTGGCGATATTGCCGCGCATCAGCGACAAGCCGGCGTGCAGGCCGCCCGCCATCTGCATTTCAAGGCGCTGCTCATCGCGCTGACGCACGTCGCGCAAGATCTCGTCCGCCTCATCTTCGTCGACGCCGAGATCAACCAGCACCTTCCGGCCGAACACAAGCGCCGACTCCAGCACTTCGCGTAGCTGGTAGTCAACGCCGGCATTGATCAGCCGCAGTGCATGCCCGCGATCGAAGGCCCGAACATACAGCTTCGCGTGCGGGAACTCAGACCTCGCCAGCTCGACGATGTTGTCCGCCGCTTCCTGTTTGTCGACGCAGACCAGGATTGCCTCCGCCCGCTCCGCACCTGATGCCCGCAACACATCCAGCCGCGTGCCGTCGCCATAATACACCTTGAAGCCGAACTGTCCCGCGGCGCGGATCATCTCCACGTCGATTTCAATGATCGACACGTCGATTCCCCTCGCCAGCAAGGGCTGCGACACAACCTGGGCAAAACGGCCGAAGCCGACGAACAGCACACGTCCGTGCAGGTCGCTCGCGCTCTCGATCCCGTCCATGGATTTCTTCTCTGCCGGTAGCAGTCGCTCCAGTACAACTACCGCCAGCGGCGTCAGCGCCATCGACAGGATCACAATCGCCGTCATGCTCGCCGTGATCTCACCGTCGAGGACGCCTGCGCGGAGAGCCTCAGAGTAGAGTACGAACGCGAACTCTCCGCCCTGCGCAAACAGCACAGCGCGACGCAATGCTTCGCGGTGCTTCGCCCTGAAGATCCTGGCGACGGCATAGATGCCGATCGACTTCACGAGCATGAAGATGACAACGCCGCCAGTGATCAGCTGCCACTGGTTCCAGACCAGAAGCAGATCCAGCGACATGCCGACGCCGAGGAAGAACAGCCCAAGCAGGATGCCCCGGAAGGGTTCGACATCCGCCTCCAGCTGGTGCCGGAACGTCGACTCCGACAACAGCACGCCCGCGAGAAACGCGCCCATGCCCATCGACAATCCAGCCCAGTCCATGAATACCGCAGCGCCCAGCACGACCAGCAGCGCGGCCGCCGTCATCACCTCGCGCGCACCGGAAGCAGCCAGCACGCTGAAGATCGGGTTCATCAGCCACTTGCCCGCTGCAAACACGACAGCCACGGCGCCTACCGCGATCAGTAGCGCCTGCCACCAGGGCTGCGTCGCCTCAACCGAAGCAGCTGTCGACGAAAACGTCGCCAGCAGGGCGACCAGCGCCAACAACGGAATGATAGCGAGGTCTTCCAGCAGCAGGATTGCCACCGAACGCTGTCCGCTCGGCAACGCGGTCTCGCCGCGATCATCCATCATCTTCATGATGACAGCCGTTGACGACAGCACGAAGCCCATCGCCCCAATCACTGCGGCCGCCGGTGGCAGTCCATAGGCAATCCCGACGCCCGACAGCAGCGCACCGCAGGCAAGCACCTGCACCACGCCCAACCCAAAGATATCCCGACGCATCGCCCACAGCTTGGCAGGGCGCATTTCGAGTCCGATCAGGAACAGGAACATCACGACGCCAAGTTCAGCAACGTGGATGATCGCTTCCGACTCCTCGAACAGCTTGAGTCCGAACGGACCCACGGCTACGCCGGCCGCGAGATAGCCCAGCACGGCGCCCAGCCCCAGCTTTCGGAAAATCGGCACGGCGACGACGCCCGCCGCCAGCAGAGCGACCGCGTGCCCGATGTCCATTCCGCCAGCTTCGGTCGCCATCGCCCCTCCGGTTCTCGTGATTCAATGGGGGGCTGCTCGCCCCTCCGCAAGCGCGCTATTTCAATCGCTTGTCGAACTCGAGGAAATATCCCTCAGCTTCGGCTTTCAACTTGCCTTCCATGCGACGAAACAGGTCAAGCACTTCCTCTCCCGCGCGGGTCAGGACGGCACCCCCGCCCTTCCTGCCGCCAGCGGTGGAATCAACCAACGGCTGGCGGAAGGACTGGTTCATCGCGTCGACCAGTTGCCACGCCCGCGAATAGCTCATCTCCATCGACTTGGCCGCTTTCGAGATCGACCCCTCGGTTGCGATCCGCTCCAGCAAGTCGGCCTTGCCGGGCCCGAACGCCCGTTCGCCCTTTGCGATCAGACGCGCGGTTATCCTGATCGATGCCATACCACTCTCCCTCACGGACATCGAAGCGAGCCGCGCGGGAAGCGCAAGCACTTTCTGGCTCAGGCCAGCAAGCGCCGCGCCTTCGCCAGCGCCTCAACGCCCCTGTCCAGCGTGTCGTCCGACTTTGCAAAGCACAACCGCACCAGCGCGCTGTCCGGTGGAGTTTCGTAGAATGCGGAGAACGGGATCGTCGCCACGCCTGCCTCCTTGACGGCGCGGGTCGCAAACGTCGTATCGCTGATATTGACGCCGGAACCGTCAAGGTCGATCGCCATGAAGTACGTGCCGGCGCACGGCAGGGTGACGAAGCCTTCGTGTGCAAGCGCCCGAGCTAGTCTATCCCTCGCACGCGCCAGATTCTGGCGCATCGCGTGGAAATGCCCGGTAGGTTTGCCGAGCCCGAAGGCGACGGCCTCCTGGAGATTGGGCGGCGTTGTGAAAGTCAGGAACTGGTGCGCCCTAGCAAACGGCTGAGTGAGGGCTGGCGCGGCGCAGGCAAAACCGACCTTCCATCCAGTCATCTCGAAAATCTTCCCTGCAGAACCGATCTTGATCGTGCGCTCGCGCATGCCGGGCACAGACAGCATGGAGACGTGCTGCGCGCCATCGAATACACAGTGTTCCCAGACCTCGTCGGAGATAGCGACGCAATCATGCTTCACGCAGTGTTCGGCTATCAACGCGAGATCTTCCGCGCCGATCAGGCTGGCCGATGGATTTAGCGGCGTGTTCAATACAACAGCGCGTGTCTTATCGGTGAAGGCTGCCGCCAATGCACGCCGATCAATCCGCCAGTCTGGTGGCTGAAGCCTGACGAAGCGCGCCGTCGCCCCTGCCCGGCGCAGCATTGGCAGATAGCTGTCATACATCGGCTCGAACAGCACGACTTCATCGCCAGGCGACAGCACCGCCAACAGCGCCGCCGCCAAAGCCTCGGTCGCGCCGGATGTGATCGTCACTTCGCTCTGCCAGTCGAGATCTATGCCCTGCAGCCGTTCGTAGTGTTGGGCCACTGCCTCCCGCAGCTGTGGCAGGCCGCGCATCGGGGGATACTGGTTCGGGCCATTGATCAGCGCATCAGCTGCACGGCGGCGAACATCTTCTGGCCCATCCCATTCCGGGAAGCCCTGGCCAAGATTGACCGCTCCAGTCTGGCGCGCGAGGGCCGACATCACATCGAAGATCGTGTCCCCCAGGGATGCATAGGTCGGATTCATGATGGCGCGCGGAACGGCCGAACATGACTGAGTGAGGGTATCTTGCCGCGCACCTCGTCGACCTTTGCAAGATCGAGCGTCGCGGAGATCACGCCGGGCTCGGTTCCACCCTCGGCAAGGATTTCGCCCCATGGATCGACTATCAACGAATGCCCATAGGTCTCGCGCCCGTCCTGATGCTTGCCCGCCTGCGCGGGCGCGATGACGAAGCACCCTGTCTCAATCGCACGGGCGCGCAGGAGAATATGCCAGTGCGCCTCGCCCGTGATGCGCGTGAAGGCTGCCGGCACGGCGATGATCTGCGCGCCCGCCATGGCGAGCTGCCGGAAAAGCTCAGGGAAGCGCACGTCATAACAAACCGACATACCTAGCTTCGTCGCCGGTAGGTCGGCAACGACGGCTGCCTCGCCAGCTGCATAGCTATCGGACTCGCGATAGATGTTGCCTGCATTCAGCTGCACATCGAACATGTGGATCTTGTCGTAGCGCGCAGCCACCTCGCCATCCGGACGGATTAGGAAGCTGCGATTGGCGCACTTGCCGGCATCCGCCCGGATCGCCAACGAGCCTATCAGCAGCGTGCGGGCAAGCTGCTTCGCCAGCGCCCTGAAATGGGCCAGACCAGGATCGCCCGCCTCGTCCGTCGACTTCTCCCAGCAGGCGCCCCGAGCACGATCAAGCAGAGTCGTCATCTCGGGCGTTGCGATCAGATCGGCGCCGCCGCGCGCAGCCTCACGGATCAACGTATCGGCGGCGCGGATGTTCTCCGCCACATCCGTTCCGGACCGCATCTGGACGCAAGCAACCCTGATCTGGGACATGGCCTCTCCTGCTGCACTGTCTCACCATAAACCATACTGGTCAGCCAAGTCGCCATATCGGGCCAGATAAGACGCTGGCAGGGTTAATGGCGGGCGTTCGCGCAAACCGCGACGCTGCCTGCGCCCGCTCCCGTTCTGGTACGCCGATTGCTCACCCAGGTCCAAGGCCAGTCTCGTCCCGTGATCCCGCGACGCCGGGGCCGGCCTTAACCGCGGGATCGGTTATCGATGGGCTTCAGCCCCGGCATAGCAGCTATTCCTACACCGACCGCCGCGCCGCTGCCGGTCTGGCGCGCACGCGCGCGATCGTTGCTGAGCTACTTCGGTAAACTGGATGTACTGGTCCTGTTCGTCTGGGTGGCCTCGACCACGCTGCAACTCGACTGGATGCAGCCTCTTCGATACCTGGCCGCCGCTTATTTCGTCGGCAGCATGATCCTGTTCGCGCGACAGACCATGCCGTCGGCCTTCAGGGCCTGGCCGACGCTGTTGATCCCACTCTTCTGCATCGTATCGGCGCTTTGGGCACCCTCGGCCAGCGATGCGATCCGCAAGGGCCTGCTTTTCGCGCTGACCTCCATCGTTGCAATCTATGCGGCGACACGTGTCCCGGGCCGCAACATCCTGCTGGTCTTCATGGGCGTCGAGACGATTGCCGCCCTGATGACGCTGCGTTCGCCGCAGATTGTTGACGGAGCATGGACTGGCATTTTCGGTCAGAAAAACTTTCTCGCCATGAACATGTTCATTCTTTACGCCTGTGCGCTCGCGGTTGCGCTCGACAAGGGATCGTGGCGCTGGTTCCGGCTGACGGCCTTCGTGATCGCGCCCATGGCGCTCGCGCTTGTTGTCCTCGCCAAGTCCGGCACGACGACGATCATGGTCATAGGCGCCACGGCCGCACTGCTCGGCCACACCTTTCTCTGGAAGCCAGCCAGCCGCATTCGCCACATGCGTTTCCTGCTGGTCCTGGCAGGCGCAGTCTTCGCGATCATTCTCGCGCTTGTCCTCTTCGGCTTCATGCAGTTCGACGCGCAAACCAGCGTGCTGAACGCGCTCGGCAAAGACTCGACCCTGACCGGCCGCACCTATCTCTGGGAGACAGCAGAGCGCGAAATGGCCGAGAACCCCTGGTTGGGTAGAGGCGCCGATGGATTCTGGCGCTCGGAATACGGCGCCGCCAACACGATTCTTAAGTTCTTCCACTACGACCACTATGTGAAGTTCTCGTTCCACAATTCCTACCTGGAGAACGGCGTTGCCTTCGGATATCCGGGCTATTGGGCGACAGTGTTCCTGGCCGCATGGGCGCTGTGGCGGCCGGGGGTAAACTGGCTGAAGAACCAGAATACTGTGAACGCCGCCTTCCTGATCCTCGCCGCCATGGTCATCGTCCGCTCAACGACCGAGATCGACCTGGCGCTAGAGTTCTCGGCCACGGCCACGCTGCTCTTCATGGGTGCGGTCCGGCGAGACAGTAACACCGGAGCGGCTAGGTGACCCGGCCAGATGTCAGCGTCATCATCGCAGCGTGGAAAGCTGCGGACTTCGTCGAGCGAGCGGTTCGTTCCGCACTCATGAGCAGGGGCGTCACGATCGAAGTCATCGTCGTGGACGACGCCTCCCCAGATCGCACCTTCGCTGTCCTGAGGCAGTTGGCAGCGCAAGACTCTCGCGTGATCATCGACCGGCTCGAAACCAATGGCGGCCCCTCCGTCGCTCGCAATCGCGCGATCGCTCTTGCTTCCGGCAAATTCATCGCGATCCTGGACGCCGACGACACGATCGAGCCGGACAGGCTGTCGCGGTTGGTCAGCCGCGCAGAAAGACGAGCAGCCGATATCGTTGTCGACAACATGAAGGAAGTCGACGCGAACGGCCGCCTGCTGTCTTCTGGGCTATTCGTGAAGTCACACGCATTCTCAACTGAGCGCAATGTCGATCTGGAGACATGGGTAGCTTTCAACCAACCTATGAAAGCGGGTGACTGTATCGGCTATCTGAAGCCGGTGATCCGCAGGGCGACGCTCGATCGGTTTCAGGCAGCCTACGATCCCGCGCTCCGCAACAGCGAAGACTACTATCTGTTGGCAGACCTGCTCGCGCAGGGGGGGCGCATGCTTTACGTGTCCGAGGCTGGCTATCGCTACACACGCTCCCCGGCCTCGATCTCACACCGCCTGAAGCCCGAACACACGCGAGCCTGGCTGGAGGCTGAAGATCGTTATCTCCGCCGCTACGGCGCCGGACTGACCGCGGGACAGCAGTCCGTGCTGGCGCGCCGCAGCCGGGCGCTTCGCCACGTGAACCAACTGGTTGCGGCAACCGAGGCGCTGAAGTCACGTCGCTTCGGCGAATTTGCGCGCCTGCTCGCTGCCGACCTTGAGTCGAGCGCATACACGCTTGCCACATTCGCAAGGGTCGCCGGCAGCAAGGTGAGGCGTCACGCTTCTTAGGACCCAGAGGATTTGAAGCTATCGCTGCATTGAGGCGCGACCCGCCCAAGAGGCACATGCGAAATGCAACGAATGAAGGCGACCGCCGTGTCGAACTCCGCCTCTCCGACCCAGTCCACGGAGGTGCGGTTGGCGGCCCAGACGCTGGCCATCACACGGCCGGTCGTGTTCGGTATCTCGGCATCGGGCGCCACGATTCGGTGAACCTGAACGTCATCCACATACCATGTGATGGAATTCGGCTCCCATTCGAAGGCGTAGAGATGCTCGCCTTCCGATGCATCGAAGCCGAGGTCGATGTCCTTCGCGGCGCTCTTTCCATGACGAAAGAAGTTGACGTGGATCTTGCCTGGATCCCGCCCGACGAGTTCAACGTCGATTTCGTCGTGAGGGTCGCCCATATCCTCGCCGGTGTAGACGAAAAAGGCGGTGACCGCACCCTTCGCATTCGATGAGCGAATGACGGCTTCGTACCGGCCATAACCGTAGAAGCCGAGATACTGGAACTCGGCGCTTGAATGGGTCGAGACCGGCGTCAGATCTCGTTTGGCCACCAGGCTCATGCCGTGTCGTCCGAATCCTACATTCTCGGCGCGATAGGAAACGCCCAGCCATGCTGCATCGATGTCCAGGTCGGTGAGCAACTGGGTCTCGTCGTGGTGTCCCTTGCTGAAATCGACGAGGAAGGCGCCCTGCGCCGGACGTCCGGAATTGACGGATTTGGAAGCGCGCTCAGGCGCCTCAGTGAGACCGGAATCGCTTGCTATCATGAAGGCCGCAGCGATCGCTGCGGCCGATACCCGCCCCCAAGCCATTGTCCCTACGTCCCCGACTGCGCCGGACCAGGGCGCAAGTTGTTGATTGACAAGCAGGAATGGCGCCGGAGCCGGAGAACGCGCTTGTGAGTGAATGACTTGGCCGGATGGATTGCGCCCGGACGCCGGGTCGCTAAAGCTCGCGGCAAGATCAGGGTAACGCCACGCTAGCGCAGACCCGCCGGGAGGAGTTCATGTCCAGTTTGAACCGCAAGCTTGCGCGTGGCGCCGTCGCGTCGGTTCTCGCCATGACGCTGGCTTTTGCCTGCGCTCTGCCGCCCGGAACCGTGGGTGGGGGATCGGCAGCCGGAGCTTCGCGCACGGCTGCTTATGATGCGACCGAGTGGATCTACTGGGGCGGCGATGCCGGGCAGACGCGCTATGCCCCCCTTAACCAGATCAATCTGGAGACGGTAAGCCGCCTCAAGGTTGCATGGCGCTGGACCGCGGACGCTTCGGGCGATGCGGGGGCCTCCAACTACAAGTCGACGCCCTTGCTGGATGATGGCGTTCTGTACATTCCGTGGGTCAACCACGGTATGGCGGCGCTCGACGCCGGGACAGGCAAGACGCTCTGGACGTTCGAACCACAGCCTGCCGACATTGGCGGACGCGGCGCGTCGCTCGCGGCGCGATCACTTGCCTACTGGACCGACGGCGTGGACAAGCGCCTGTTCCACAACTCCTCCGATGGCAGACTGATTGCGGTTGACGCGCGGACGGGCAAGGCCGCCAGCGGGTTCGGCAAAGGCGGAACGATCAACCTGCGCGAAGGCGCGATCGAAGGAACGCCCGTCACCGATGTGAGTTCAGTTTCGCCTGCCCTTGTCGTTGGCGACATTGTGGTCGCCCAGATCATCGTCGGCGGTGGTCGCAACACGGAGAGCGCGCCGGGTTACATCCGCGGCTACGACGTGCGGACCGGGAAGGAAGTCTGGCGGTTCGATCCGATCGCCAAGCCGGGTCAGGTTGGCGCAGAGACCTGGCTGGAGGGCAGCAACCTGTACACCGGCGCGGGCGGTGCTTGGGCGATGATGAGCGCCGACCCGGAGACGGGTTATCTCTACATTCCGCATGAAACGCCGACGAACGAGTTCTATGGCGGACAACGGCCCGGCGACGGGCTGTTTGGAGAATCCATCGTCTGCCTCGACGCGAAGACAGGCAAGCTGGTCTGGTACTACCAGATCGTGAAGCACGGAATCTGGGACTACGACCTGCCCGCCGCGCCGATCCTGCATGATGTGAAAAAGGATGGCAAAGTCATAAAGGCGGTGACGGTGCTGACCAAGCAGGGGCTCACCTTTGTGTTCGACCGCAAGACAGGGGAGCCAGTCTGGCCGATCGAGCAGCGTCAGGTTCCAAAATCGCCAATCCCAGGCGAGCGCGCCTCGCCGACCCAGCCCTTCCCCACACTCCCTGAGCCCTTCCTGCGGTTGGGGTACAGCGAAGATGATCTGATCGACTTCACACCCGCGCTTCGCGAGGAAGGCAAGCAGCTCGCGTCTCAATACACCAAGGGCGAGCTCTACACCGCACCGACCGAAATCACGCCGACCAACAAAGGCACGTGGCTGTTCCCGGGCACGGGGGGCGGCCCCAACTGGAACGGCGCGTCATGGGATCCCGACACCGGCATGATGTACACGCCGCTGCGCCTGAAGCCGCAGTTTGCAGGCCTACGCAAAGGCGACCCGAAGACAACCAACATGCATTACTATGGCGGTGGCGGCGGCGCCCCGATCTCCGGGCCGCAAGGCTTGCCGATCATGAAGCCGCCCTACTCCATCGTCGTCGCGACCGACATGAATTCGGGCAAGCACAAGTGGCGGATCCCGATCGGCGAAGCCGACGACTCCGTGAAAAATCATCCGGCGCTGAAGGGGCTCAATCTCGACTTCAAGTCTATGGGCAAGTTCGATGTGCGCCCGGCACCCCTTCTGACCAAACAGCTGCTGTTCCTCGGAGAGTCCGGCAATATCGGCGGCGGCTCGGGCGGACCGATGTTCCGCGCCTATGACAAGCGGGACGGCAAGGTTGTGTGGGAGGCGGAGATGCCGACCCTCGTAACCGGCGCGCCGATGACCTACGAGCTGAATGGTCGTCAGTATGTCGTGGTCGCCGTGTCGAAACGCGGCGCCCCGGCTGAGCTGGTGGCGCTGACGCTCGATGGCGCAAGCGAAGTAGGAGCGGCACCAGCCGGCGGCGTTCCGCTGGCGGCCGCACCGCCGTCGATACGCGCGGCGGCTCTTGCAGTGTCGGCGACGCCTGAGGAGTTGGCGCTTGGCAAGACGATGTTTGATCAGGCCTGCGCCATCTGCCATGGCCCGAACGGGGCCGGCATTCCCGGCGGCAATGCGCCGCCGCTTGGCAATCGCACCGACTATCCGAACATCGCTCGGGTGATCGCGCAGGGCCAGGGCGAGATGCCGTCGCTGGCGGCGGCCCTGACCAATCCGCAGATTGACGCCATCGCGAAGTACGTCGTGAAGACTCTGGGCCCGCAGCCCCGCCCGGCGGGCGCCCGGCCGCCCGGGAGCGAGGATTGAGGCCGCGAGCGTTGGTCGAAAATGCTGGAAAGTACGGCGTTCAACGCTGGTTGCCCTAACCGGGTGAGGCGCCTATAAGGGCGCTCCTGAATTGGCGGAGCGTGGCGCAGCCCGGTTAGCGCACTAGTCTGGGGGACTAGGGGTCGTGGGTTCGAATCCCGCCGCTCCGACCATTCAGCTTCGACAGACCGGTCTCCGGTTTATCAGGGCGGTTAGCTCAGCTGGCAGAGCGCCTGCTTTACACGCAGGATGTCGGCGGTTCGATCCCGTCACCGCCCACCACCCTGTGCTCGCCATGCAAGCTGCGCATGGCGCGGCAGCCTCGCGGCGCTGGATTCAAGCCGCAGTGCGTACCGTGTCGAGGCGCAACTTAAGGTTCGTGAGATCCGCAAGCAGAGACTCGAGTCGTGACTTCGCGGTGGGGTGAACCTGCCCCACCTGCGCTTGGAAATCGCCGCGCGTGACGGCGTCGCGCACGGCATCCTGCAAGCCGCGCACGGATGCGCCGGTGTCGGCGGTGATTGCCATGCCGTCCTGCCCGTCGCCCCCGCCGGCCTCAACCGCCACCTGCCCATCGTCCAGCACCCTGATGGCATTGCGAATGGTCAGCCCCTGCACGTGCAGCAGATTCTGGAGCTGACGCAACATCTCCATGTCCTCGGGGCGATAGTAGCGGCGGCCATCCGGACGCTTCATCGGGCGCAGGTTGTCGAACTTCGTCTCCCAGAAACGCAGGACATGCGTCTTGAGGCCGAGCTCCGTGGCGGCCTCGCCGATCGTGCGGAAGGCGTCTGCGCTCTTCGCGAAGATTGCCTCGGATTCGACCTCTACGCAGTCCGGCCCGGAGTCCGAGTCATGTTCCAACTCTGGCGGCAGTTCGACCTGCGATGTGTTGGACATCAATCTCTCCGGGTCGTCATCGCTGCTTCGACCCTCTGCCGCAGCAGCGGAGAGGGCTTGAACGACACCACCCGTCTTGCAGAAATCGGAGCCTCTTCGCCGGTCTTGGGATTGCGACCGACACGGGCTTTCTTCCGACGCACAACAAAATTGCCGAAACGCGCGAACTTCACGTCTTCATCGCGCTCAAGCTCAGAGCACACCAGTTCGAGCACGCGCTCCAGGAAGTTGCTGGAATCCTGCTTGGTCAGCCCGACCTTCTGAACGAGGCGGTCCACGATGTCTGCGCGTGTGAGCGTATTCTCGGGCACTACGGCGACTCCGATCTGGATGTGAAGCCTAGCCTCAGGAATTCAGGTTGTTAAGACCTCGATTCCCAAATACCGAACAATTTCATCCGTTTACGGGATGTTAGGTAATCGACCTCGGGAGGCTGAAAATCGTCTGATCAAGCGCGGATCAGCGCCGATCCCCAGGCGAGGCCGCCCCCGATTGCCTCAATGAGGACCAGGTCCCCAGGCTTCACGCGTCCGTCCTCTGTCGCGACCGCCAGTGCGAGGGGCACGGAAGCGGCCGAGGTGTTTCCGTGCTCTGCCACGGTCGAGACCACCTTGTTCTCATCCAAGCCGAGCCTTTCGGCGACGGCGGACAGGATGCGCTGGTTGGCCTGGTGCGGCACGAACCAGTCGATGTCACTGATTTGCAGCCCGGCTTGGTCCACGGCGGCCCGGACGCTCTCCGAGATCTTGCCGACCGCGTGCTTGAACACCTGGTTACCCACCATGCGCAGATGGCCGACTGTCTGCGTGGTCGACGGTCCGCCATCGACATACAGCAGGTCCTTGAAGCGGCCGTCGGTGCGCAGGTGGATGGCCTTCACGCCCCGGTCGCCTGCCTGTGCCCTGGGTTGGCGTTCCAGCACCACGGCACCGGCACCGTCGCCGAACAGCACGCAGGTCGAGCGGTCCGACCAGTCCAGAATGCGGGAGAATGTCTCCGCGCCGATCACGAGGGCGCGTTCGAACTGGCCGCGCACGAGGAAGTTGTCAGCAGTCGCGATGGCGAACACGAAGCCGGAGCACACCGCCTGCAGGTCGAATCCGGCACCGCGGGTGATGCCGAGCTTCTGCTGGATGATCGTCGCGGTGGACGGGAATGTGTAGTCCGGCGTTGCGGTGGCGACCACGATCAGGTCGATGTCTTCCGGCGACAGGCCGGCCGCATCCAGCGCCTTGCGGGCGGCGGCGACGCCGAGGTCGGAGGTTGTCTCGCCATCGGCGGCGATGTGACGTTTGCGGATGCCGGTGCGCGCGGCGATCCATTCGTCGGTCGTATCGACCATCTTCGCCAGATCGCCGTTCGTCAGCACCTTGCTGGGAAGGTGCCCCCCGACGCCACGCACAACGGATACGAACTCGGTCAAGTGGATGTCCTGTTACTGCGCGGCCTGCTCGGCCGGAGAGGGCGGCGTCGGCGCTCGCGCGAGGCGACGGAGATTCTCCTCCACCTCTGCCCGGAAGCTGCTCTCACCCATGCCCGCAGCCACCTTGATGGCCTGGGCGAACCCAACCGCATCCGTGCCGCCATGGCTTTTCACGACGACGCCATTTAGACCGATGAACACGCCGCCATTCACCTTGCGCGGATCCATCTTGCTGCGGAACTGCTTCAGTGCAGGCATCGCCAGCGCTGCGCCGAGCATGGCGATCGGGCCAGACTTGAAGGCGTCCTTCAACATGTCCGAGATCATCCGCGCGATGCCCTCGGCGGTCTTGATCGCTATGTTGCCCGTGAAGCCATCGGTGACGATCACATCAATGTCGGCCGAGCCGATCTTGTCGGCTTCGATGTAGCCGCGGAAATCGAAAGGCAGGTTTGAGGTTCGGATCATGCGGGCCGCCTCGCGGATCGACTCGTGACCCTTGAGTTCTTCCTCACCGATGTTCAGCAGGGCAACTTTCGGATTCTTCACACCGTTGACCGCGCGAGCGAAAGCCACGCCCATGATTGCGAATTCAACAAGCTGGCCCGCGTCGGCGGCGATGTCGGCGCCCAGATCGAGCATGGCGGTAACGCCCTTGCGCGTCGGCCAGCTGGCGACGAGCGCGGGGCGGTGCACGCCCTCCACCTTGCGGAGGATGAACATCGACAGCGCCATCAGCGCGCCTGTGTTGCCAGCGGAAACGGCGGCCACGGCTTCCCCGCTTTTGACGGACTCGATGGCGTTCCACATGGACGTGCCCTTGCCTTGCCGGAGCATCTGGCTCGGCTTGGCGTCCATTGCGACGCTCTTGTCGGTGTGGCGGATGGTGACGCGCGGAGCCGCGGTCGGCGCCTTTTCCAGCAACAGCTTCAGCTGGACTTCATCGCCATGGATCAGGAAGCGGAGATACGGATGCGACTGCGCGAAGCTCTCCAGCCCCTCCACGACGATGCGAGGCGCGTGATCGCCGCCCATCCCGTCGATGGATATGAACTTTAAATCAGCCATGTCCGCCGGGGCGCTCCAACATGGCGGATGTGGCCAGAATCGGCCCAAGCCAACCATGACTCGTTGGGTCTATTACCACGAGCGGGGGCAGGTAACAGGCCCCGAGCGACGCGTCCCTGCGACATCGTCCACAGCCCGATTTCGGCCGAAATCAAGGCAGCCGAGGCCAGCTCAGCTCGCCGGACAGGAGTTGGGCATCGGTGTGGCGTTTCAGCGTATCTTCGACCGACCGCACATAGCGGACGAACCGATCAGTTTGCGCCTCGGAGACACCCAGATTGCGTTTCAGCGATTTTTCGAGTTCCACATCGGTGGCGCCGTCGGCGAGCGCCTGGTCGTACGCCTTGGCGCGGCCGTAGAAGGCCTCGCCCATCTTGCGGATCTTCTTGCCGACGCTGAGGTCGCCAGTCCCGATATCGCGCAGCGCCTCGTCGAATCCGTCGAAAAGCGCATCGAAGACCTCCTGCGAAAGCGCCTTTCCGGCTTGCCCGGCTTCGCGCAGTCGGCGGAAAACCAGCGTCCCATGGAGGCAGGTCATCTCGAAACGGCCGGAAAAATTGTCACGGGCACCGCCCTCGAAATAGAAGTCCGAGCGGAGAGCCTGTGCCTGGATAGACTGGTGCAGCCGGTCG
>Ga0163144_10016470_pt1 | contig 15141 bp, 14 predicted proteins | sample OliLak19BULKMAT1_FD_123175 | JGI IMG/M metagenome (GOLD analysis project Ga0163144, IMG submission 123175) | Freshwater microbial mat bacterial communities from Lake Vanda, McMurdo Dry Valleys, Antarctica - Oligotrophic Lake LV.19.BULKMAT1 | ecosystem: Environmental > Aquatic > Freshwater >... | reverse complement strand
TCCCAGTCCCAGCCGAAGCCCAGCGGACTGCCGGGAAATGCGTGCAGATCGCTGCTGCGGACGCGACCCGCGATGCGCACGACACCGTTGGCACGAAGCGCCGCCACGAGCGAATCGAATGCCATCAGTGGATCGCCACGCATGGCGGCCGAAACGCTGGGGTCTCCCGTCCCGATGACGACCAGATCGCCGCGGAGGACGCCTTTCACGATCGGCCCGGTGCGAACGAATGTCGTCTGCCACTGGTAGTCCGCACCAAGCCGTGCCAGCGCCACCGCACCGGTGATGAGCTTCTGGTTTGACGCCGGCATCACCAGTCGGTCGGGCTGGACACTCGCCAGGGTGTCGCGCCGCTCCGGCGCCACGATCAGGACTCCCCAGTGCGCGTTCGCGAACTGCGGAAGGCTCACCAGCGAGTCGACGTACGACTGGAGTGATGCCGTCGCAGGCGACTGGGCGGGTGCGGTCAGCGCCGGAGATGTGGTCGAAGGGATCGCTGCAGGTACCGGCGCCGTGCCCGGTGGTCCTGGGCGCGTACACGCCAACAGCGCGCCACAACACGCTGCCAATCGAAGAGAACGCGCATGCGTCACGAATGACCCTGGACAAAGGTGTACCACTCGACCGCCTGAGCGAGATCGTCGTGTGTATTGATGTTCTGGAACATCCGCGACTGGTCGCGGCCCGGGCCGTCGGCTTGAATCTGCCAGCGTGCGCCGCCGATGGCCGTCACGAGCTCGTGTGCCGCGCGGGCGCCGCCGGCACGCAACATCGTGACGACGCGAGCTGCCGAGGAATCGTAGGCTGCGCACAGTGGTTCGAGCTGCCCGTCAGCGTGCATCGGGATGCAGCAGCTGGCGCCTGCTTCAACCGCCGTCGCCAGTGCGTCGAGTATGGCTGCAGTGACGAACGGCATGTCCCAGGCGCAGACGACCACCGTTGGTGCGGTTGCGGCGTTCAGTGCCGTCTCGAGCGCGCCGAGCGCCCCGCGACCTGGTACCGCGTCGGCGACGATGCGATGGTGCGGGAACCAGGCGGCCGCGGCAGGATCGTTGGCTGCGACGATGGTCTCCGTGCACACCGCGTCGAGCGCGCGCACGACGAAGTCGGCAATCCGCACCCCGCCAAGTAGTGATAGCCCCTTCGGCGTTCCCCCGAATCGTGTGCTCGCACCACCGGCGAGCAGAACGCCGCATCGTCGTTGCGGCGTGGTCATTACGCCGGTTCGTCGGTGGCGCTCAGCGTCGCGTCCTCAGCCACCACGACGCGCGTGACGCGCAAGCCGGCCGGAAGCCGCACCGGCACGCGACGTGTGAGCGTGGTCGTTCCGCTCATCGCCGTCCGATCTCGCGCACGAGGCCGAGCGTGAGCATCGAGTTCCGTGTCCACCGGCTGTTGACATTGCCGGCAACGATCCTCGGGACTCCCGGTGTCGAATCGCGGAACGTCTGCGGGTACGGTACGCTATAAAGTCGGTTGGTGAGGTCGGCGCGTACCGTCCAGCGCGAGCGGAGCGGAGCGTACTTCATGCCGAAGCCAATGACGGGAGCGAAGCGAGTGCCGAACTTGAACTGCGATGAGTCGCTGACCGCCTTGTTGTCGGTCACCAGCCCCACGCCGGCCGTGAAACTTGGCAGCAGGGAGTGCCAGCTCTTGGCCCCGGTGAGCAGCAACGTGAAGGCTGCGTCGAGCATGTAGAGCGGCTGTGACACTGTTGCGCCGATGCGGTTCGTGAGCGGCAGGCCTGGCTGCAGGATATCGCGGCTGGCAGACTGTCGCATGAAGCTCGAGGTGAACGCCAGCGGGCTCGCACCGAGTCGCAAATCATACCGCAGCCCGATCGCCTGACCACCGCGTGGCGCCGCACCAGCCTTGTCGCTGCCGCCAAAGCTCTGGCCGACGATGACGCTCACGTCCTGTCGCTTTTCGATATCGCGGAACGGGCTCTTGTCTGGCGTCGTCCCGACCTGCGCGACCAGCGGCACGCTCCACAGCACGAGCGCCGCGACATGCAGCAGCTGTCGCGTGTTCATGCGGCCACCGGCGCAACCCGAAGCGTGCGTCCCGACATCTCGGTCGGCACAGGGAGGCCGAGCAATTCGAGCACGGTGGGTCCGACATCACACAGGGCGCCACCAGCACGGAGTGGCACGACACCCTCAGGATCGACGATGAGCAAGGGAACTGGATTGGTGGTGTGTGCCGTGTGTGGTGCCCCGGTAACCGGATCCACCATCACATCGGCGTTGCCATGATCGGCAGTGAAAATGACGCGCGCGCCACCAACGGCAGCGGCGGTGAGAATGCGGCCGATGCAGGCATCCACCGCCTGCACGGCCGCAATGGCGGCCGGCAGCGACCCGGTATGCCCGACCATGTCGCAGTTGGCGAAGTTGCAGAGCATGAAATCGTACTTTCGCGTTTCGAGTGCCTCGACCAGGCCATCGCAGATCCCTGCGGCACTCATCTCGGGCTGCAGATCGTAGGTCGCAACCCTGGCGCTTGGCACCATCCGGCGTTCCTCCCCCGCAAAGGGGGTCTCACGACCGCCGTTGAAGAAGAACGTGACATGCGGGTACTTCTCCGTCTCCGCCGTACGCAGCTGCGTCATGCCGGCGTTGGCGATCACCTCGCCGACCATGTTGGTGAGCTGGGTCGCCGGAAATGCCACCGGGTAGGTAAAGGTCGGGTCGTACGCCATCATGGTCGTGACGGCGAGACGTGGCCGACCGTCAATCGGGAAGCCGTCAAAGCTCGGCGCGGTCAATGCGTCGCAGAGCTGTCGCATGCGATCGCTCCTGAAGTTGAAGCAGATCACCACGTCGCCGTCGGCCAGCCGCGGCGTCAGCGCACCGGACGTGTCATGCAGCACCATTGGCTCGATGAATTCATCCGTGGTTCCACCGGCGTACGCGGCCTCGAGCGCACCCGTGACGGCCTCCGCGGTTGTCGCGCTGCCGACACCGCCCACCATGGCGCGGTACCACTTCTCCGTCCTCGGCCAGCGATGATCGCGGTCCATGCCGAAGTAGCGTCCGCCGAGTGTTGCGAGCACGGCGCGTCCCGGATACCGGGCAATCTCCGCCTGCAGTTCGGCCAGAAACCCGCGTCCCGAATTCGGCGGTGTGTCGCGGCCGTCGAGCAAGCCATGGACGGCGACGGTCGGTACCTGCTCGCGATTGGCGAGATCGAGGAGCGCAAAGAGATGCTCGTCCAGCGCGTGCACGCCACCATGGCCGAGCAACCCGATCAGATGCAGCGTCACCCCGCGCGCCGCCGCATCGCGACAGGCCGCGCGCAACGCCGAATTGGTGAAATAGGCTTCGGTTTCAATGGCCGCGCCGATGCGGACCAGATCCTGCTCGACGACGCGGCCGGCCCCCAGATTCATGTGGCCGACCTCACTGTTGCCCATCTGCCCTTCCGGCAGCCCCACACGTCGTCCGCTCGCTTCGAGCAAGGTGTGCGGCACCGAGCCCATCAGCCGATCCCAGTTCGGGGTGTCAGCGAGGGCGATGGCATTCGCGGTGGCGTCATCGCGATACCCCCAGCCATCGAGCACAACGAGGCAAACGGGACGAACGGAAGGCGAGGGCATGGATGCAGGGTGGGGCAGGGTAGTAATGTCTTGGGTATGACGTCTGCTGAATGTACCCCCCGCCGGTGGGCACTACCATCGAATGCGCGACGCTTCGTCGCTGCCTACACGCTGACCTCCCTTCTGTTTCTTCCTGCCGCGCCTGGCCTTCGGGCACAGGCCACACCGGACTCTGGTGTCGCGAAGCTGGTGGTGAGTCCGGCGACCATTCCGCTCCGTCCGGCCTCCCGGGCGGATGTTCGGGTGGCGCCGGATGGCGCGGTCCTCGGCACTGTGATCTCTCCGGCGACGGTCATTCCGCTCGCCCGCGAACGCGGCTGGGTGCGCGTCCGTATCGAAGGGTGGGTCCGGGACCAGGACCTGCTCCCCCTCGACTCCTCGCTGCGCACCTCGCTCAGCGCCGCCGACCTGCGCGCGGACCCGGAGGGATCGAAGGGCAAGCTGATCCGGTGGAAGGTCGAAGTCCTTGCCTATCAGCGGGCGGATGCCCTCCGGCGCGATCTGACCATCGGTGAACCCTATCTGCTGGCGCGCGGGCCGGCGGGCGAGAATTCCTTGCTGTATCTCGCACTGCCTCCCGCCCTGGTGAACGATGCCAAGGCGATCGTTCCGCTCACCGTGGTGCAGATCATTGCGCGCGTGCGCACCGGTCGATCGGCCCCGACGAATGTGCCGATCCTGGATGTCGAGGCCATCACACCGCCATGACGACCGGCGCTTCCACGGGCGTGACCCGGCCGAGGATGGTGTATGTCGCGACCGGCATCCTGCTTGGCGCCGCTGCCTTCGCGGTTCCCCTGATGCGTGCAGAAACTGCGTCGCTGGTGCGCGAGACACGCGAGCTGGGCGCCATGCGCACGACGGCGGCACAGACGATCGATTCATTGCGCCGCGTGCGCGAGCAGACGGTCGCCACGTTGACGCTCGAGCGCGCCCGCGCTGCCGCGCGCGACGAGCCGAAACTGCATCTCGTCATCGCGATCGACAGCGGCACGATTGCGCTGGTCCGCGATGGGATCACCCTGCGCAGCATGCCGGTGCGATTCCGCGGCAGCCCGTCTCGTGGAATGCAATCCATCGAGAAGATCACCGAATCGGTCGTGAGTGCAGTCGGCGCCACGGTCGACTCGCTCGGCAACGCGGTCACGGCCACGCCCGAGACGAAGGTCGAACGGGTGATGCTGACGGACGGAACGGTGATCGAAGGCGACGACGCAGCCTCGGTGATTCTGGGCGGTGCCGATGCCGCAGCCGGCTCGCGCGCAATTCTGGTGTCGCGCCGCGATTTCGCCGCCGTGCGTCCCAATCTGGTGCGCGGCATGAAGACGGTGCTGTTCTGATGGCGTCCGAACCACGGGCGGTCTCACTGGGCGGCGTCGCAATCTGGTTCGCCGCAACCCTCACGGTCGCGGCGCTTGGCGTGATGGCCTATGCAGGGCAGCGAACGGCGTCGGCCCTGATGGCGCGTAACGCGGTCCGCGATGCCAGCACGCGCGAACGCAACGCGCTGGCGGCGGCGCGGCGGACGCTCAGCGCGCTGGGGGATTCCGTCAGACAAGCGCAGACACGCGGTATCGCCGCGGAAAGCCAACCGTATGTCGTCATCAGCCTTGCCGACAACCGGCTCTGGGTGCGTGACGGCAGCGAGGAAATCTTCACCACCCGGGTCGCCAGCGGCAGCGGACGGACCCTGATCGGCGCGGGGAGCAACCAGACGTTCCGGTTCGACACACCGCGAGGGAAACTGACGGTGAAGAGCAAGGAGACGTCACCAGCCTGGGTGCCGCCCGACTGGCATTTCGTCGAACAGGCCAACAAGAAGAAACTCGGCATTCTGCGCATGAAGCGCGGGCAGGTCATTCCTGTCTCCGACGGTGTGATCACGACGCGCGGCAGTGATGTCGTGAAGCGCCATCGCGACGGCTCCATCACGCCGATGACGGCGTCTGATGGACGCGAGCTGGCTGCCGGCGGACGCATCATCATTCCGCCGTTCGGCACCAATGCGCGTCGGTACAAGGAGATTCTCGGAACGCACCGCCTGAATCTGGGCGATGGCTACGCGCTGCATGGCACCAACGCGCCGAACACCATCGGCCGCAGCGTGAGCCATGGCTGCGTACGATTGCGCAATGAGGACATCGAAACGCTCTATCGCATGATCCCCGTCGGTGCTGCCGTGTACATCTACTGATGCGCGCCCTCACCCATTCCGGATTCCGCCGCAGCGTCGCACCGCTGGCACTGCTGGCAGCGCTGATCACTGTCGTGTCTGCGTGTGCCTCCTCGTCCGCACGTCAGTGTGGCAGCGCGATGGATCCCGGCGAGCTGCTGCGACTGGCACGTTCGATCGACTCGACGACGGCAGCGCTCAGGCGAGCGACCGACTCACAGTCGGTTGGGTTGCGCCAGTACCTGCAATCGGTCGTGGATCGCGCGGCCGTCCTCGATGGCTGTGGCCGGATCATGTCGCCGCGTGATCTGCGGACGGCGGCTCAGCTCGGCTTGTCGGCGGGCGCGCTCGGCGCCGAAACACTCGAACGTGCCTATCGCTGGTCGCGGCGCGCGGTCGTCGCCGACACCTCGGATCGTGTGTCGTGGCGGTTGATGGCGAACGCCTGGGACCAGCTGCAGCTCGTCTACCGGCAACCGCAATGGTTCGGCACCGTCGTGCGCTGCACCAGCGCGGCAAACACTCGTTGTACCGTGGCCCCGATCGATACGACGCGCGTGACCGACCCGCAGCGCGCAGAACTCGGACTCCGTACCCTGATGCAGCAGAGGGAACACGTCGACTCGCTGAACCGGGCGCGCGCGCGCCCGTGAGCGCGACGACGTCGGAGCCATCATGGCGCAAGTACGACCGATGGGCACGTGACGGCAGGTACGCTCCTGCCGCGGCCTCCGCCGCGTTCGTCGATCGGTGACGATGGCCGTGGAACGGACAATCCCGGCGTGACAGTTGTGTCACGATATCTGACACCGACGTGGTCTTGATGAGGCGGAAATGCGTGAAGACGGCACACCTGGCACCGACTGGCGGTATGCGTTGTTATCATGCAACCCATGAACACGGACCCATCGTCCACGTCCACGTCCCTGCCGACAGCCGCGGAACAGCCGCCCGCCGGGGCGGCGCGCAAGCCAACGCCGATCGGGTTGCTCGGACTCACGCTGATCGACTCAGGAATGCATGACGCGCATCGTCCGCCGCCGCCGCGCCGCTGGCGGATGACGAAGTATGCAATGGCGCTGGCCTTCCCGATTGGGATTGCCTTTGTGGCTCACCGCGTCAGTGAACCGGAAGGCCTCGATGCCGCTGAGCCTTCGCCGGCCGGATCGAGCCAGCCTGCGGCAGCCGGCGAAGGTGTGGTCACGGTGCCCTCCGTGTTACGTCCTCCCGCGCGGGCATTTTCGACCAAAGCATTCGGACACAGTGGGGCGGTGCGCGTCCGCGTCGCGTTGCCGAAGGATCCGGTCGCGTTGCCGGTCGTGTTCCGTGGGGCAACCGACGGCATGCGGGCACAGTGGATTGCATTTGATGGCAAGGCGAACGACGCGGTCGTGCCATGGCCGGCTGACGCCGTGCTGCGGGCGCCGGCGCGTCCAGGCGCGTTCTGGCTCGTGCTTTCGCGTGGGAACGTTGCCGATACGGTCGCTGATCTCGCGCTCTTCGTCGAGCATCCAATGCCCAATCGAATGGCCACCGGCATCAATGGCTATCACCTGGGACGGTGGCCGCGGGCGGTGGATGGCGTCGTGCCTCGCGGTTTCGTCGAGGTGACGGAGCGCATCAGCGATTTCCCGCTGTCGCCGCACCTGAAGCTGAGCGATTTCGTCGTGCACGACGCGCAGGATGGGTTCCCGAAGTACTTGCACGTGCGTGAGGCGCTCCTCGACAAGATCGAGTTGACGGTGGCCGAGATCGCACAGATGCGCGGCCGGAGCGCGTCGGCGATCAGGTTGAATGTGGCGAGCGGGTTCCGGAGTCCGGCGCACAATGGCCAGCTCACCGGCACGGCGCAGGACAGTCGGCACATGTTCGGCGATGCCGCCGACATCGCCATCGATGCCAACGATGATGGGCGCCTCACTGAAGTCGACGCGAGGCTGGTCGCCGCCGCTGCGGAGATCGTGGAGCGCAAGTTTCCTGATCTGGTCGGTGGCATCGGGTTGTACATCACCCGTGACGGCGGCGGCTGGCCGTACGTGCACATCGACGTCCGCGGCAAGCGGGCGCGTTGGCGTGGCGGCGTTGGTCGCGGCGCGGTGGTCGATTCGCTGCTGCCCGCCGATGCCTCGTTCGACTCCATTGCGAAAGCGGTGAAAGCATCGACCCCGGTGGAGCTGTCGCCCCCAGCTGCCCTGCGTGGTTCGTCGCAGGCTACCGCTGAGCCGCCTGCTCGCTTCGTCGTCGGTCGCCCGTCACGGTCCCGACCGAACTCGCGAACGGTCGACGCTCCGTTTTCCAGTGCCGCTGTCAGCTTCAGAGCGCCCCGCCCCTGAACGGCTGGCCCGGCACGGGGTAGCATTCTGCTACGATCCCGCGACGCAGGTCGACTCTCTCCCGCCATACGCACTTCATGCCGCTCAGCCCATATCTCCGCGATCGCCTCCTGGCCAGGTTCGACACGCTCTCCGACGAGCGTGCGTTCCAGATTCTCGACTATGTCGAGTTTCTCGACTCGAAGTACAGCCGCCTCGAGGCTCCAACCGGCGCTGCCGGCTTGTTGGTGAAGCTGCAGGAGACCGTTGAGGATGGCCTGCGCGCGGGCAAGGTCTCCGCCAGCAGCGTGGCCGAGACGCTTGGATTCATGCAGAAGGCCGTGGGTGTGCTGAGCGGCGTTGCGGCAGCAGGCCAGAGTGTGGCCAACGACCTTGCGGATGCTGCGACGCGGGTGGCCCGTGCTGCGACCGGCGAAGCGCCGCCCTCCCCCCCGCCCCAGCCTGGCGCTGGCGAAGGGCCGGCACGGTGAGCGAGCGTCGCGGTGACGGCGGGCGCCGGCTCGGGATTCCCGACGCTGGTCGCGGCGCCCCGGCGGTTGATGCCGACGCCGAGGGGCCGCGGCTTCCGCCGGACGCGGACCGTCCAGTGGGGCAGCCGAGGACCGGTGCCCGCCGGACGGTCATGGGCGCGATCCGCGAAATCCCGGACTATTTGCGGCTGCTGTGGGGTTTGGCGCGCGATCCCCGCGTTGCGCTGGTCGACAAGTTGCTGGTCGCCGCCGCCGCGATCTACATCGTCAGCCCGATCGATGTCATTCCCGACTTCGTTCCCTTCCTGGGGCAGGTCGATGACATCTACCTGCTGGTGCTGGCGCTGCAGCGCATGGTCAGCCGGGCTGGTCGGTCGGTGCTGCGGGATCACTGGACGGGTGATGCGGCGTCGATCGCGTCGATCAATCTCTCGGCGACCTTGGCGGCGGCGGCGTTCTTCCTGCCGCCAGGCATCCGCCGCCGGGTGAAGCGCGCGCTGCGAGGGTAGCCAACCGGCGCTGATTCCATCGCGCGCATACCGATTCCGGGCAATGCTCCACTAGTTTTCGAGATGGCAACCACGTCTCGACCCCCGATCTCGTCTCCCGTGCGTGGCAGCATCTCGCCCGACGGGCAGTCCACCGCACAGGCCGGCCGGATGCGCGTTCGCGAAGACGACGCGCTCACCTTCGACGATGTCCTGCTGGTGCCACGGCACTCGCTGATTCATCCGAAGGACGTCCACGTCACCAGCCGCTTCACCACCGGTATCTCGCTCAACGTGCCGCTCGTCGCCGCTGCCATGGACACGGTGACGGAAAGCGAAATGGCGATCGCGATGGCGCGGGCCGGCGGCATCGGCGTCGTGCACAAGAACATGTCGATCGATCGGCAGGCGGCCGAAATCGATCGTGTGAAGCGCAGTGAGAGCGGGATCATCCGGAATCCCATCACGCTGACACCAGACGCATCACTCCGTGAAGCCGTCGCACTGATGCAACGCTTCAAAATCAGCGGTGTGCCGATCGTTGATGGCGATGGCCTGCTGGTTGGCATCCTGACCAATCGTGACCTGCAGTTCGAGCGGGCACTCGATCGGCCGGTGCAGGACGCCATGACGAAGGATCGCCTCGTCACCGCCGCCATGGGGACGACGCTGGATGAAGCCGAACGGATCATGGGTGAGCGCCGGGTGGAGAAACTCCCCGTCGTGGACAGCGGTGGCGTGTTACGCGGCCTGATCACGGTGAAGGACATCCACAAACGTCGCCAGTTTCCGAATGCCAACAAAGATACCGAAGGCAGTCTGCGGGTGGCGGCCGCCATCGGCGCCGGTGGAGACTATCTCGAACGGGCGCGGGCGCTGATCGATGCCGGGGCGGATGTGTTGTGCATCGACACCGCACACGGGCACAGCGATGCGGTGTTGCAGGCGACGTCGCGTGTCCGCGAGGCGTTCCCCGAGGCACAGCTCGTTGTCGGCAACATCGCGACGCGCGCTGGCGCCGCGGCGCTGGTGGAGCGTGGCGTCAATGCGGTGAAGGTGGGGGTCGGTCCGGGCTCGATCTGCACGACGCGTGTGGTGACGGGTGTCGGCGTGCCGCAGCTGACGGCGATCTTCGATGCAATCGAAGGCGCGGGTGACGTGCCGGTGATTGCCGACGGCGGCATCAAGTACTCTGGTGATATCGTGAAGGCGTTGGCGGCCGGCGCCTCGAGCGTGATGATGGGCTCGATGCTGGCCGGCACCGGGGAAAGCCCGGGTGAGACGATCCTGCTCGAGGGTCGCCGCTTCAAGACCATTCGCGGCATGGGTTCCCTCTCGGCGATGCAGGACGGCAGCGCCGATCGCTACTTCCAGGACGGCGAGATGAGCGCCCGGAAGCTCGTCCCGGAGGGCATCGAGGGGCGGGTTCCATACAAGGGGGCCGTCTCCGACGTGCTCTTCCAGATGGTTGGCGGGCTGCGGAGCGGGATGGGCTACGTCGGCTGTGCTACGATCGATGCGCTCCGCACCGAGAGCCAGTTCGTCCGGATCACCTCGGCCGGGCTGCGGGAGAGCCACCCCCACGATGTGACGATCACCCGGGAGTCGCCGAACTACACGAAGTGAGGGGTGGATGAGTTCTCGCCAACGCGATTGACTTTCCGCTGACAGGCGTGTGACCTTGCCCTGTCATTTACACCCCCGCCCGCTGGGCAGGGGCATCTCTTCCCCCTGACTTGCAGGCCTCATGGGACTCTGGTCCAGAAAGAGCATCACCGCGCTGCAGGCTGAAGCGGCCAATGAGACGGACGGGCTCAAGCGCACGCTCGGTGCGATGAACCTCACGCTGCTTGGCATCGGAGCGATCATCGGCGCCGGTATCTTCGTGCTCACGGGCAATGCGGCAGCGAACTATGCCGGTCCGGCGGTGACCATCTCCTTTATTCTGGCGGGAATGGGTTGTCTGTTCGCGGGGCTGTGTTACGCGGAGTTCGCCAGCATGATCCCGATCGCCGGCTCAGCGTATACGTACAGCTATGCGACGATGGGCGAGGGTGTCGCCTGGTTCATTGGCTGGAATCTGGTGCTCGAGTACCTGTTCGCGGCCTCGACCGTGGCGGTCGGCTGGTCGGGCTACTTCAGCGCGTTCCTGAGCGAGGTGGGCCTGCATGTGCCCGCATCGCTGGCATCGGCACCGCTTGGCGTTGTCAACGGCCACGAGATTGTGCGTGCCTTCACCTGCGTCGATCCGGCGAGCGGCCTGACGGTGATCGATCCAGCGACGCGCGTCGCTCAGGCCTTTGCGGATCGGGCGGCGTGTCTGGCGGGAGGGCATGAAGTCATCAACGGCATCATCAACCTCCCAGCGGTGCTGCTGATCGTCGCCATCACGGCGCTCCTGATCCGTGGTGTGCAGGAGTCCGCGTCGTTCAACAACCTGATGGTGTTGATCAAGACGTCGATCGTGGTGCTGGTCATCGGCTTTGGTTTTTTCTACGTCAATCGCGCGAACTGGACGCCGTTCATCCCGCAGAATACGGGTGAGTGGGGCAAGTTCGGCTGGTCTGGCGTGTTCCGTGGCGCGTCGGCAGTCTTCTTTGCCTACATCGGTTTCGACGCCGTCAGCACGGCGGCACAGGAAGCGAAAAATCCGCAGCGCGATCTTCCGATTGGCATGATCGCGTCGCTGCTCATCTGTACGGTGCTCTACATCCTGATGGCGCTGGTGATGACCGGTCTGGTGCCGTACACGGCGTTGAGTGTGCCACACCCCGTGTCGGTCGCGATCAGTGCCGTGCCTGCGTTGCGCTGGCTCGAGTACCTGGTGAACATCGGTGCCATCGCCGGCCTGTCGAGCGTGGTGCTGGTGATGCTGATGGGCCAGCCGCGCATCTTCTTCACCATGTCGCGCGACGGGCTGCTGCCGCCGCTGTTCGGCAGGGTGCATCCGAAGTACCGCACCCCCGCGACGTCGACGGTCATCGTCGGCGTGGTCGCGATGCTGATCGCCGCCTTTTTCCCGGTCGGCCTGCTCGGCGACCTGGTCTCTGGTGGGACCCTGGCGGCGTTTGCCACGGTCTGTATCGGTGTGCTCGTGCTTCGGAAGCGTTCGCCGGAACTGGAGCGCCCGTTCCGTACACCGCTGGTGCCGCTGATTCCATTGCTCGGCGCCGGTTCCACCCTTGGCATGATGGCAACATTGCCGGGGCTGACGTGGGGCCTGCTGACCGTCTGGACGATCATCGGCATGAGCATCTACTTGTTGTACGGCAAGGGCAACTCGACGCTTGGCAAAGCCGAAGACCGCGCGGCGATGGCCACCGGCGACTGAGCCGAGCGGCCCCGTCCGAACGAACACCAGAACGGCGCCCGGAACTCCGGGCGCCGCTCTATTTTCATGGAATACATGCCCCCAATGCGCGACCTTCTCGCAGTTCCCCCTGACCGCGTCGATGCGATCAGGACACTGGCGTCCGGCCTCAAGGCAGGCATGACGGTGGCCCTCTCCACGCACGTCAACAGCGATGGCGACGGCTGTGGCTCGGAAGCGGCGCTCTCACGCCTGCTCTCGCACCTCGGCATCCACTGCCGCATCGTGAATCCGACGCCGTGGCCGACGATGTTCCGGTTCCTGCTTGGCGGGCCGGTCCAGGACTTCAGCGATCAGGGCGCGGCCGCACTGCGGGATCCCGATGTGAGTGCGCTGCTGGTGGTCGACATCAGCGACGTGAAGCGACTCGGGATGCTCGCCGAGGCCGTTCGCGAGGCGAAGATTCCGCGCTTCTGCATCGATCACCATATCCCGAGCGACGAACCGCCAGCCGAAGTGATCGTGGCCGACACACGCGCCTCGGCGACCGGTGAACTGGTGTTCGATCTGGCGCAGGTACTGGACCTGCCGATCGAGATGGAAACGGCGACCGCGCTCTACATCGCGATCCTGACCGACACCGGTGGCTTCCGGTTCAGCAACACCACACCGCGCGTCCACGCCATCGCGGCGCAACTGCTGTCCCACGGTGTCGATCCGGAGTTGATGTATCGCCGGGTCTACGCATCGCAGAGCCCCGGGCGCGTGCGCCTGCTGGCGGAGGCGTTGCAATCACTCGGCGTCGACGAATCGATCGGGCTCAGCTGGTTGTCGCTCACCGCCGGTGCGAAGGAGCGTCATCACGTCACCAGCGAGGAGATGGATGGCATCGTCGAGCATCCGCGATCCATCGCCGGCACGCGCCTCGCGCTCTTCTTCCGCGATCTGGGACACAATCGGGTCAAGATCAGCTTCCGGAGTTCAGGCAACATCGACGTCAATGCGCTGGCGCGACTGTTCGACGGCGGTGGCCATGCCAAGGCCAGCGGTGCACTGGTGCACGGGTCGCTGAAGGAGGTCGAGGCGCGCGTGTTGCAGTCGGCGCGCGAGGCCCTCGCCGCGACGCCAACCGATCACGCGCCGCCATTGCCGCGCGCCAGCGGCGCCGTGACGGAGTGAGGCGGATCGTGCGATGACGGAGTTCGCGGCCGCGCTGCTGCTGGCGCTGATCGCGCTCGGCGGCGCCGGGTACTGCGCTTGGTTGTACTCGCGCTTCCGCAAGCCGTACTACGCCTGGTGGTCGGCCAGCTGGGCGCTGTATGCCGTGCGCGTCGGCATCATCATCGGCTTCATCCGCACGCAGGAGAGCGGCTGGCTGTTCTGGCATCAGGTGCTGACCGGCTGGACGGCGCTGGGATTCCTCGCGGCAGCCGTCAGTTTCTCGCGCGGGTTGCGCTTCACGCCGCAACTGATGCTGCTGGCGCTCTTCCCGGTGGTGTGGAGCTCCATCGCGATCTTCTCGCTCGACAACTTCCTGCTGGCGGTGGTGCCGGCGATCGCGTTCCTCAGCGCGGCCACCCTGATCACCGGGATCAGCTTCGCCAGGCACGCGCAACGCACCGGTTCACCCGGTGCCTGGACGCTGGCAGCGGCGTTCACGCTCTGGGCCGTGCACCACCTGGACTACCCGCTGTTGCGCGCGCGCGGCGCGTGGGTGCCGTGGGGCTACTACCTCGACATCATCTTCATTCTGGCCGTGCTTGGCGGGATCGGGTTGCTGGTGATCGACGACCTGCGACGCGGGCTCGAGGCCTTGGCGCGACTGTCGGCTGATGTGCAGGCCAGCGCGCGCGGTGATGCCGTGGTGGCAGCACTGCTGGAGCGTCCGCTGCGCTTGCGCGGCGTCAGCGGCACGGCGCTGTTCCATGTCGCCGATGCATGCGTCATCGACGGTGCAGGCAAGGCGCAGGCGTGGCGCGGCAACACACTGCCACCGGCCGTGGCCGCCGTGGTCACGCAGGCCGTGCGTGACGGACGAAGTGCCAGTGCCGCGATCCCCCCCAGTGCCGGCGCAGAGCGATTCGTGGCGGCGCTGCCGATCTATCGCGAGGCCCAGGTCACGCACGTGCTGGTGCTCACCGGCGACGTGCGCGACCCCTTCAGCGCACTCGATGAGGAGTTCCTGCGTGCACTGGGGCGACAGGTGGGTTCGGCGTTGCAGCAGGCCGAGCTGACGTCGCAGCTCGAGGAACGGACCGGTGAACTGGCGCGTCTCTCGTCGCGCCTCGTGGAGCAACACGAGGATGAGCGGAAGCGACTGGCGCGCGAGCTTCACGATGAAACCGGTCAGTTGTTCAGTGCCATGCGGATGGAGGTCGGAGCGCTGAACGGCGTGACGGGTGCCGACGCCATCGCTGGACGGCTGGATTCACTCGTCACCGCGGGGCTCTCCAGTCTGCGACGTGTGACCGCCGCGTTGCGCCCGTCGCTGTTGGACGATCTCGGGCTTCTGAGCGCCGTGCGTTCGTTGATTGCGCAGGTGTCGAGCGAGGGTCAGGTCCGCGCATCGCTGGACGCTCCAGACGTGATGGCCCCGTTGCCCCGCGAGCACGAACTGGCACTCTTTCGCGCGGCACAGGAAGGCATCACGAATGTGTTGCGTCATGCGAATGCCGGTCAGCTCCGCGTTGCGATTTCGGTGGTTGCGGGCGATGTCGTGATGACCGTGGATGATGACGGCGTGGGTCCGCCGTCGCGTGCCCATCTGGC
>Ga0163144_10016469_pt1 | contig 15142 bp, 10 predicted proteins | sample OliLak19BULKMAT1_FD_123175 | JGI IMG/M metagenome (GOLD analysis project Ga0163144, IMG submission 123175) | Freshwater microbial mat bacterial communities from Lake Vanda, McMurdo Dry Valleys, Antarctica - Oligotrophic Lake LV.19.BULKMAT1 | ecosystem: Environmental > Aquatic > Freshwater >... | reverse complement strand
TGACCGAGATTTAAATAAGAGGGTTCGCAAAAGAGATAAGAGCACCTGTCAAATGTGCAAAAAAAGGAAGATGGCCCGGAACCTACAGATTCATCATATATTTAGGTGGGCCGACAACCCATACTTAAGGTACGATATGAAAAACCTAATATGTTTATGTAAGCCGTGCCACTTCTCTATTAGGAATCAAGAATCGATTTGGGCGAGTTATTTTGTCAAAATACTGGATGGGCACCGATAATGGCCACAGTAAAATACGATAACATTGAATGCATTCATGAATTTGGGATTTCCTTAGATGCCCGAGAAGTTTTTCTATATGATGAAATAAATTCTGATGTGGCGATGAATTTTATTAAGAATATGAGGGCCCTAGAAGCTCGTGGGCAAAATCCCATTATAATACATCAGTATAGTGTTGGGGGCGATTGGGCTGCCGGAATGGCCGTATATGATACTATATTTTTTTCCTGTAGCCCTATCCTATTTATTAGTCATGGGTGTGCGGCCAGTATGGGTTCGGTAATTCCTCAGGCTGTAAGGCCCGGAAAAGGTTATAGAATAACAAGTCCTAATTGTGATTGGTTGATACACGAGGGATCTATAAGCTTGGAACATACAAATAGGGCGGCGAATTCATACGCTGAGGCAAATAAGTTAGCAACAGAAAAGATGTACAACATTTATGCTAGGGTTTGTCTTAGGGGGGAACATTTTGGGGGCGATAAAGAATCTAAAGTTAAGGCGTTTTTAAAACGTAAGTTATCTTCTAAGGAAGATTGGTGGATCTCTTCTAGTGAAGCTGTATATTACGGGTTTTCTGACGCAGTATTAGGTTCTTCAGAATATGAGACAATAGAAAAAATTAAGGGGTATTTGTAGGGGGCGGATCACCCGACCTAGTCGGATTAGCCCCTAGCATAATTAAGTGAATATAAAATGACCTATATTTTTTTCTTTGTCACCTTATCCAACAACAAAGGTTTAAAATGGGTTATATAATACTTGCAGATACTCGTGAAAAGACTGGGTGGACTTTCGAGCCTAATGATAAGTGCTTAGGTTGTGAGCACGTTGCTATAAAAACGGGCGACTACACTATAAAGGGTCTTGAGGATTATATTTGCGTTGAGCGGAAGGCTACTCCATCGGAAATATCTACGAATTTAGGGATGGATAGTGTTCGCTTTTATAAAGAGCTAGAGAGAATGAGGCCTATTAAGCATAAATATATTATGTGCGAGTTCTACTTGGACGACCTCCTTAGATTTCCGGAAGGGTCTGGAATACCTCCATCTAAGCTTAAGCTTATAAAGATGACGGGCAAAATGGTCCTTAAGTTGTTAACCGAGGTCCAGCTAGAATATGGGATAAATGTAATGTTTTGTGGGAGTCCTAGTAATGCTTTCACAATGACTACATGTGTCATGAAAAGAATATATGAGAAGTACGGGCGGGGTAAATGAGTATAGAGAGCGAATTTGATAATGACTGGCTTGACATACAGATTCCTGATGAGGAGCTTTTTAATCCTATGGAATTTATCTATAGTGATCCCGACCCCGAAGAGGTAATGAAGAAGCTCTATATAGTAATGAGTATGCCTGAATATTTTAGGTTCGCTACTAAGTATATATTGAATGTGGATTTGCTACCGATGCAGTTAGTTATTATTAAGGAGTTGTGGGATAAGAAGTTTCCAATGATGATTGCTTGTAGAGGTGCTTCAAAAAGTTTTTGCCTATCAGTTTATTGTATACTTAGGGCACTTTTGTTACCAAAAAGAAGAATTGTTATTGTGGGGGCGGCTTTTCGTCAGTCTAAATTTCTTTATGCTTATATGAAGGATATTTGGGATAATGCTCCGGTACTTAGAGACTTGTGTGCAGGTGGAAGTGGATGTTTTGGGGGCGTGGATAGATGTACGGTAAAAATCAATAATAGCACCATAACATGTTTACCTTTAGGTAGTGGGGATACTATACGTGGAGAGCGGGCACATGACATAGTATGCGATGAGTTCTCTTGCCTCGGATCAGACACTTTGATTCAAACTGATGACGGATTGATCGAAATCTCTGATTGGGCTAATTCTAATGCCATGCAACTTCTTAATAAAGATAGAAAACTAGAATCGCCCGCCCACATGGTAAAAACTCCTTTGACGGATGTTTACAAGATAACAACTGAAAACGGATATAATTTTAGATGCTCTAATATTCATACAGTAATGACTCAGGAGGGATGGAAATTAGCTAAGGATCTAGAGCCTAAGAAAGATTCTTTAATTCTTGATACAAATAATTATTTTCCAGAAAGAGACATTGAAAAAGATGGTTTGGTTTTAGATGAAGAAATAGGATGGTTATTAGGGGTTCTTGTGTCTGAAGGCTCTGTTGCGAATAGAAACTATATATCAATAACTAATACCGATAAAAAACTTATAGATAAAATTAAAGATAGATTTCCGCATTTCCATTGGGCCGAAACGTATCGCCCAGAATACACGGACGGTAGGGGATGGAAGTGTAAAGAGTCTTGGGTTATAACTTATTCATCTACTGAATTTAGGCATCAATTATTTCAGTTTGGTCTTGGATACAAGATTGCTGTTCAAAAAGATATCCCTAAGGATATTTTAAGAAGCTCTAGGCCGGTAGTTATTGCTTTTTTGTCTGGATTATTTGAGGGTGACGGAAGTGGATTTACCTATATGGACAAGGAGCAAAATAAGAAAAGAATTGGTTGTGCCTACTACAGTTCTGGTAGAAGGTTAATAGATCAATTACACATACTTCTTCTTAAATTCAATATTTCTGCGTGTTTAATTAAAAGAAATAAAAATAGAGTCTCTAAGGCTGATAGTTGGATGCTTTCTATTAGAGGGGAAAACGCCCACAAATTATGTAAACTCCTAGATATTATAAAATGGGATAATAAATTTGAAGACGGACATTTTCTTGTAAAAAAACCTCATATCATTTTTAAAAAGACGAAATTTGGAGATAGATATTATTTGTCTACCAGTGAATCAAATAAGAATGTCCATCTTGGCACTTTTAATACAGAGCAAGAAGCTGTAGATTATTTTATTGAATACAAAAAAACTAGCAATTTTGTTTTAAAAGTCAGGTCTGTAGAACTTCTTCCAAAACAAGAACATCTTTACGATTTCTACATGCCTGAAACAAATTCTTTTATGGGTAACGGCTTTATTCAACATAATTCTATCCCAATAGATATTCTTGAAACAGTTGTTTTTGGGTTTGGTGTCGTTAGTTCTTCTCCAGTTGAAAAGGTCAAGAGAAAAAAGAGAGAAAGGCTAGGTCTTATAAAGATAGATGAGTCAGAGCCCGGACAAAAAGGAAATCAAATTGTTGTGGCGGGTACTGCATATTATACATTTAATCATTTTTACGATTATTGGAAAAAATACAAAACTTGGTTAACTACCAAGGGTGATAAGAAAAAACTAGATGACGCATTAGGCACCTCTGATAGCAAAGCTTTTAATTGGGATGATTATACAATTCTTAGGATTCCTGTTGGTCAATTAGATGAAGGTTTGATGGATGAGGGGATGATAGCTAAGGCCAAAGCAAGTATTCATACAGGCACCTTTAATATGGAATACGAAGCATGTGTACATGCCGAGACTCAAATAATAACTCCTACAGGCTCTAAGAATATAGTAGATATACAAATAGGAGATTTGGTATTAACTCATAAAAATAGGTTCAGGAAAGTTTTAAAAAAAACCTACAAGATTCATAAGGGGGATATGATCGAGATAAGAACTTCTGGATATTATAAACCATATCTAATAACTCCCAATCATCCTTTTTTTGATTCAAAGGATTTTATTCCACTATATAATGTAGAAGGATCTACATGTTTATCTAATTTGCATGAACTTAGTGGTTTGGATAGCATAAATTTATGCGATTATACGAGAAATTTTAATAATAACGGAATATACATATATCCAAAATCATCTCAAAACAAAATGGATGATAAAATTAGAGATAAAATAATTGATATGTATAAGACTGGTTTTAGACAGTGCGACATAGCAAAAGAGACTGGGGTTCATTTTTCTCTTGTTAGTCAAACAATTAAGCAGTCTAAAAAAAGACCAAAGACTGCGGTTAATTCAAACATAAGACTAGATTATGATTTTGGTGTTTGTGTTGGATATTATGCTTCAGAAGGATCTTGCGGATCTAAAGGAAAAACCGTTTGTTTTTCGTTAGATTCTCACGTAGACTATAGTTTACAAAAAATTGTCGAAACTCTTGAGGCATCTGCTTTTAAAACTTTTGGGATAAGTACAAAAAAATATTTATGCAAAACTGATGAAAATGTTAATGTTGTATATAATTCTAGAATTTTAGTAGATTTATTTAAATCAATATGTCCCGGAGTTTGTTATGACAAAATTATTGACACTAAAATACTTTTTTCAAATAAGGAGTTTTTAAAAGGATTTATTGTTGGAGCTTTTAATGGTGACGGTCACATTAGATGTGGATCTGCCGGAATACAACTAACTAACGAGAATCTTATAACCCAAATAAGATTAGTGTTATCGATATTTAATATACCTTCAAATATGTTAAGACCAAAAAATAAAGGTTTTGCAGTAATCAATGGTAAGATCCATAAGACACAACAGGCATATGGAATAAAAATAAGTGGCGGAAGTTTTGCTAAGTTTATAAATGAGTTTTATCCAGATAAGAAACATTTTATAAAGACTCAAAATTCTACATATCTATGGTCAGACGATTTTAATCAGTATCACAGAATAAAATCCAGTAAAATTGTTGATTATTACGACTATGTTTATAATTTAGAGGTGGAGGAGGACAATTCTTACTCTTTGCCGACTGCAACCGTTCATAATTGCTTTTCAGGAGACAGTGTGGGATTTTTTAAACGCACCCTTATAGAGTCCTGCACTGTAAAACATAACCATCCTATATTATTAGCTTCGGGCGAAGTTTTTTTCGAGGCGATGCTTCGGGGAGACACAACTAAAAAATACGTTATAGGCGTTGACCCTGCTTCTGAGGTGGATCATTTTGCTATCGTAGTAGTTGAAGTTAATCCTGACCATAGAAGGATCGTGCATGTATGGACCACCAATAAACAACAACACAAAGAAAAAATTAAGACGGGCACTGTAGAAGAGACTGACTTTTACGCATATTGCTCTAGGAAGATCCGGGACTTAATGAAGGTATTCCCAACACAGGAGATAGCTATTGACTCTCAGGGTGGGGGCCGGGCTATAGAGGAGTGTTTACACGATAAGGATAAGATAAAAGCCGGGGAGATACCTCTGTGGCCCACTATAGATCCGGAAAAACCTAAGGATACTGATGATCATAATGGGCTCCACATATTAAATATGGTTAATTTTGCTAAATCGGATTGGACGGGAACAGCTAATCACGGCCTAAGGAAAGATATGGAAGATAAGGTCCTACTGTTTCCGTACTACGATCCTATCGCCCTAGAAATGTCATACCAAGAAGATGCTGCCGAGGGTCGTGTTTATGACACCCTAGAAGATTGTGTGATGGACATAGAGGAACTTAAAGATGAATTAGCTATGATCGTGGTGACACAAACCGCGACAGGCCGGGAAAGATGGGACACCCCTGATTCTTCGGCGGGAACTGGTAAAAAGGGAAAGTTGCGTAAGGATAGGTATTCGGCCCTAGTCATGGCTAACATGTCTGCCCGTACCGGCGTTGTGACTAGCGTATTTGATGGGTATTCTAATGCGGGTGGATTCTCCCGAAAGATGAAGCCTGAAGAACTTAATGATGGTAAAATGTATGATGGCCCCGACTGGTTTATAAACGCAGGATAAAAAAATGGTAATATTAGGTTTATGTTTATCAATTATGGTTTTAACTATTTACATTGTTTTTGATTCTATTTGGGGGCCCAACTTAGCCAAAATAGCTAACCTTAACGCGGAACTACTTAGGCAAAAAGAAGGAGTGGAAATTTGGGACGAGGCTGCAAATAGTCTAATTCAAAAGCATAATAATGCAATAGAAAAAATAGGTATTTTGGAGACTCAGAACAAGAGCCTTTCTGTAACCTTTAATGAGTTCCTATCGCAGAATCAACAGATGGGTCTCCAGATAAAAGGATATCAAGAACAGGTGGGGGCCCTTAAAATCGCTCAGGTTGAGTCCGAGCAAGTCCACACCAAAGATATTCAACTAGCACGTAAGGACGCAGTAGATACGAGCCGGGCCGTGTTAAAAGGGCAAATCTCGGAAGAAATGGCCCCATTCCTGCCCGAGTTCCCTTATGAGTCTTCAGATGCCCGTTTCATGGGAAGCCCCATCGACTTAGTAATATTTGAGGGAATGTCTAAGGGCCTAGTAACTGGAATAGTACTAGTAGATATAAAGACTGGAAAATCCGCCCTAAACAAAGTCCAGAAGCAAATTAAGGAATGTGTAGAAAAAGGCCGGGTAAGCTTCTACAAACATTCGATAGGATAATTACCTTCTTCCTAACCAACATGTATATATTTTTTCTTTTGCCAATCCGCGATTAGCGGTTGTGATTTTTGTTTGAGTATTCATTTGTAGTCGCATTACCAATTGTATTACAATTATGCGGCACTTTTGGCACTTTTCTTAAAAGTTCGGATATGTCATGCAAAATATTCCAGTTCCCGCCGTCCAGATGACCCCCTATGCTGGTAATGGATTTATGTCTAAACTTACCGGGCTTGATATTGAAGCATATGGTGGAGTAGAAAAATCTTATGGGGCCCTAAACAGAGAATATCTTAATGTGGAGCCGGGAATTTCTGTTCGGCCATCTTTTAGTCGGCAGGATTATGAAGCTTTCCGCCCTCAAGAGATGACTCCGGCCCGTCAAAAGGCTATTATCCGGGCATCTATGAATGCTTATGATAAGGTGGGCCTGATTAGAAACGTAATAGATTTGATGGGCGACTTTGCCTGCCAAGGATTAACCATAGTCCATAAAGATCCTATTATTGAGAAGTTTTATAAGAATTGGTTTAAGCAGGTTGGGGGATATGATAGATCCGAGAGGTTCCTAAATTATCTGTATAGGGCCGGAAATGTAATTATAAATAGGTCCACAGCTAAGATAACAAAGGGCCACGAGGAAGAATTCAAGAAGACTTCTGCTGAAGAATCTAGTGGGGCTGATTTAAAAGTTGAGAACGAGCCTAAGATTTATAGGCGGGAAATACCTTGGTCCTATGAGTTTTTGAATCCACTATTAGTGGAAGCGAAGAAGATACAAGGAAAAAAGTCATACTTCCTAAAGATTAACGATAAGACCTTTTCTGGGGGCGAAATAAATCAGGACAACGAATATTTACCAGACTATATAAAAAAGCAGATTAAAGAGGGCAATACCGATGTTCTGCTTGATCCTGACAAGATTAACCTATACCATTATAAGAAGGACGACTGGTTAGTTTGGGCTAATCCTATGATTAACCCCATCCTTGATGATATAGCGATGCTTGAGAAGATGAAGCTCGCGGACGTTGCCGCTCTTGATGGTGCAATATCTAATATTAGATTATGGAGTCTTGGTAGTTTGGAGCACAAGATTGCTCCTAGGGCCGCTGTGATGAATCAGCTTCGAGATATATTGGCTAGTAATGTTGGGGGAGGAACTTTTGATCTAGTATGGGGCCCTGATCTACAATTTACAGAATCTAATAGTCAAGTATATAAGTTCCTTGGGAACCAGAAATATGAACCAGTACTAAACAACATCTATCAAGGACTAGGGATATCGGCTGCTCTGGCTGGGTCGGGTAGTTCGGGCAGCTACACAAATAATTATGTATCAATTAAAATGTTGGTAGAAAGACTTGAATACGGAAGGTCTGTTCTTTTACAGTTTTGGAACCAAGAACTTGAATTAGTTCAAAAAGCTATGAAGTTTGAAGATTCTGCCCGAATCCATTTCGATAGTATTATACTTTCTGATGAGGCCGCTATTAAGAATCAATTAGTAAATCTGGTGGATCGCTCCATAATGTCCGAAGAAACCCTCCTAGAAAGATTCCGGGAGATCCCTGATATTGAAAAGATGAGAATAGAGAGGGAACAAAAGGCCCGTAAGGCAAGTCCCGATATGCCCGGAAAGATGGGTCCCTTCGCCGCCCCAACACACAGGGAAGATATGGCAAAAATCGGGCTAAATTCAGGGAATGTTGGAAAAGACTACTTTGATGAATTGAGTCTACCCTATCAAAAGGCCCCTATAGTAAAAGCTCCCTTAGGGCAATCAATAAAAAAGAAACCTGTAAAGGCTGGTCCTGCTGGGGGTCGCCCACAAAATGCTGCCGATAAAGGCCCCCGAAAGAAAAAGAGATTACTTCCTAAAACTAAGGCTCAGGATTATTCCTCAGTTTTAATGTGGTCTATAGAGGCCCAGAATAAAGTGTCAGAAGTATTGACTCCTATATTTTTATCTTTGTCAGATCGTAAAAACGTAAGAAGTTTGGCCCGCGATGAATTTTCCCAACTAGAAGAAATGAAGCTTTGTGCGTTTTTGGGACTAGAAGCATTATCCCAGATTAATGAAGATTCTATAAAACTTGCATTAAATAGGGGGGTGAAACCTTCGGGAGCATTTTATGCCCAAGCGGGCCAAAAGAGTGATGATTTTCTAGAAATTCATAAAAGAAAACCCACAATTGAGGAAGTCAGGATGATTTACGCTATTATATTTTCGGAAAACAATATAAATTTTGAAGAATAGTGCCTCTAAACTAATATATATATTTTCTTTGGTGTATTGATTCTTAGGTAAATGTATTAAAATAATAACTTGGAACAAAAATATGAAAATATTCGCTAAAGAAATAGCTGACGGGATTGCGGAACAAATTAGCTCCAATGTTTCGGTCGCCTGTATGTCTTTAGCCCAAATTGATACATTTCCTCATAATCAAAAACCCCTACAGATTGCTGTAGCTTCTGCCAACCCATTTCAGTCTGACCTTTTTTACTTAAAGTCGATCTTAGTTAGTACTGGGTGGAACAATAATGATGACGTATTTTTGCCCGAAATTACATGGGCCGCACGTCATACTCCAGAAGATAAACAATTTAATTTTATGCACAATGAAAAAGATATTATTGGGCATATGACTGGAAGTTATGCTACAGATTTTGAAGGAAACGAAATCTCTGATATTGAGCATTTAGAATTTAAGATTCCGGGTGATTTTAACATAGTTAATAACGCTGTAATATATACTTCTTGGACAGACGCAGACCTTCAGGCTAGATGCGAAAAGATTATAGCTGAGATTAAAGAGGGAAAATGGTTTGTTTCAATGGAGTGTTTATTTCCGACTTTTGATTATGAATTAAAGTCTGACTCTGGAGATTTAAAATATATAGAAAGAAGTGAAGCTACCGCACATCTAAGTAAACATTTGCGGGCATATGGCGGCACCGGAGTATATGAAGGATATAAAGTTGGCCGAGTTTTAAAAGACTTGGCTTTTTCTGGAGTTGGTCTTGTAAATAAGCCAGCTAATCCAAAAAGTGTAATAATTATTGGTTCAGTAGATTCAGAAAAAGTCGAATTAACTACCGAGCCTGTTACTGAAGAAGAATTGGTACAATGTGCCGCTAACGATAAATCAGGAGAAAATGATATGCCGAAAGAACTAGAATTGGAGCTTGAGAGCGTAAAAGCTAAGCTTGTAGAAGCAGAAGCTACTATTGCATCTCTCACGTCTTTTAAAACTGAAGCTGAAACTTTGAGCCTAAGCCTTAAGGATCTTGTATCCCAAGCTGAATCTACAAAGGCTGAACTTACTGGAACTAAAGCTACTTTGCTTGATGTTACTAAAGCCCGAGACGAAGCCGTTGCTAAATGGCAAGGTTTTGAAAAGAAGGCTAAAGACGACAAGCGTAAAGCATCTTTGGCTGAAGCTGGTTATGAAGATGAAGACTGTTCTTGCTTTGATGCATTGAGCGACGAAGCTTTTGATAAGGTTGCAGCAGCTATGAAAAAGGCTAATTGCAAAGTTGTTAAAGAAAAAGAAGAAGATAAAGAAGAGAAAAAAGAAAAAATGGGTATTAAAGCTGAGGAGACAGTAGCTAAAGAAATTTCTATTATTGTAGAAACTGAAAAAGCTGTCGCTTCCCTTAATGATATCGCCGAGCCAATAGTAGTTCCTTCCTTGCAGGAAGTTGCTACTAGCTGGATGGGCAAAAATGTACTAAAAACTTCCAACAAGTAAAAACGGAGAATATATAATATGGCTCTTAAAGCAGATCGATTAGAACTTCACACAGACATTACCTTCTTCATGAATGAAGTTGCTGAGCGTGGCGGGGCTGTTTGCCTTGGCACTACGTCCGGTTCAGGTGCGGCTATGGACCAAGGTGCTGCCTTGGTAACATATGCGGCTAACCCTACGAATAAAATTCCTATGGGAATTCTTTTGAATGATATGGTAAATATTGACCTAACTCGTCAATACTTGAATCCATTCAGAAATGAAGTACAACGGGGTTCTAAAGTAACCTTGCTTCGTCAAGGTTGGGTTGTTACCAACAGAATTCAAGGAACCGCTCCAACGGCTGGTGCCCCATGTCATGTGGGTAACTCTGGAAACCTTGCAGCGGCCAATACTTTTGGCGGTGCTTCTGTAATTGGTCAGTGGATGAGTATTCCTGATCAAGATGGATACGCCAAGGTTGAAGTTAATTTCCCAGCAACTACACGATAATAAAATAATAGATTAGGAGACATAGAATGAAAAATATTGTAGAACCAACGCCAGAGTTTGTAGAACTTCTTAAAGCTTCTGGTAGCTCAGATAAAGCAACGGCACTTGAAGCACAACGACAAATCGCTCGGGCGATTGAGTTGCCACTTCGCAAAGGTATTCAGGCCGGTAATGTTTTGGAAGGTATTTTTACCACCACGACTGACGGAATGACTGAATATCCTCTTGACTTGCTAGCACCCGGAACTGAAGGCCAGTTTACTGCCTACACCAATCCCGGACACGGCTATATTCCTCAGAAGTCTGTTGAAAGCGATTATGTTCGTATTGCAACATACGGAATTGCTTCTAGCATCGACTTTCTTTTGAAGTATGCAAAGAATGGATCGTGGAACATCTTGAGCCGAGCAGTTCAAGTTATGGAAAATGGTTTCGTTAAGAAACTTAATGATGACGGATGGCATACTCTTTTGGCTGCCGCTGCTGACCGAAATATTTTGGTTTTCGATGCTGACGCCGCCGCTGGTCAAATGACCAAGCGATTGCTTTCGCTCATGAAGTCTGTTATGCGTCGAAATGGTGGCGGTAATTCGGTTACTGCCAACGGTCGATTGACTGACTTGTTCCTCTCGATTGAAGGTGTCGAAGACATTCGAAATTGGGGAATTGATCAACTTGACGATACTTCTCGCCGAGAAATTTATGTTGCCGCTGATGGCGGTGCTCCACTCTCCCGAATCTATGGAGTTACACTCCACGATTTGTTCGAGTTGGGTGATGGACAAGAATATCAGGATTACTTTATTACTGATCTTGCAGCTACCCTTTCTGGTACTGACACCGAATTGGTTGTTGGATTGGATATGTCTAGCGACACTTCCTTCCTGATGCCAATTGATCAACCTCTCCAAGTGTTTGAGGACGAAGCTTTGCATCGTCAACAGAGACAGGGGTACTATTCGTGGATGAGTTGCGGGTTCGCGGTGCTCGACGGTAGAAGGACGCTTGTTGGCTCATTCTAACCATCCGCTAGCTACCTTTTGAGGTTGTCGGCAAAAAAAATGATAAAAGTTTTAGAAACTCGGTTAATTCCGGGTTTCTTTTTTCGGTTAATATGGTATACTACTTAAGGGCTGGTTCCCGAACCCCCTACTCATTCAGTTATAATAACCCCAAGGAAAGAGAAATTATGATTCAAAACGAAAAAACCTTTGAGAAATTTGGTTACTACGGAGATCTCGTAACTGCGGGGTCTAACAAACTCGTGGTTTTATCTTGCGATTATTGTGGAAAAGATTTTGATAAAGTTATGAAGGTTCGTAAAAAAGCACATAAAGATATTGCAAAAGATTGTTGCTCGTGTTGCAAATACAGCAAAATAGAAGAAATTAATATGCTTAGATATAATTGCAAAAATCAATTTCAAAGAAAAGAAATAATGGATAAGGTAATTCCATTACACTCAGAAAGACTAAGAACCCAAGATTTTAAGGACAAGAGATCTAAAACATGTATTGAAAAATATGGAACAGATAACATGATGCTTGTTCCAGAAATTGCTGATAGGATTAAGGCAACAACTAAAGACAGATACGGATTTGAGTACGCTGGTCAAAATGAGAATATTAAAGCTCAAATAAGAAAGACCAATCTTTCAAAATATGGTAACGAGTCCTTTTTAGCTTCGGATATTGGCAAAAAGGCTGTTATGGATGCTGTTATAGAGAAATACGGAGTCGATAATGTTTTTAAATTAGAGTCTGTAAAAGAAAAAATTAGAGAAACTTATAGAAAAAAATATGGTGTCGAACATCATCTTAAGGTTAAAAGTCGTGCTAAAAAACATGCCCTAGAAGTTTTAGAATCTAGAATTAAGAATGGAACTGTTCAAATTTATATGGGCATGACTATTAGGCAATTGTCTGAGTTTAGCGAATATTCATTTGGAAGATTTAAGGATTTGGTTAAAATTCATGGATTTGAGGACGCTTTAACTATGAGTCCTAGGATTAGTTCTCTTGAGGCAGTTATGGCTACGTGGCTGCAAGAGCTAAGGATAGAATTTCACAAAGAAAAAATAGGTAGCAGGTCTCCTGATTTTGTGGTTGAAGATTATTCTATGATCGTGGAGTGTGACGGCAACTATTTTCACAGTAATATAATCCAGAAGGACGATCATTATCATTCTAAAAAGCGTGATTATTATAAGAGTCTTGGATATAATTCCATATTTTTTAGGGAAGATGAAATTGTTGAGAAGATAGATGCTATTAAAAGTATTATCTTACAAAGAACTTTAACAAAAGAAGTTGTAAGTAATTTTTCTGTTAATTTATGTATAAATAATAACATTAGGTCATTTCTAGAAGAGAATAGTTTATCCCTACCACTTCTATGTTGTGATAATTTGATGATGCATTCTGGTGATGAAAAAATTGCCATTATTCAGCATGAGGGTAATGTTATTACTAGATTTTGCGTTAAGCCCGGATACGACAAGGCCGATATTTTATCAAAATTTTTATATTATTTTGACACATCTTTGGGTATGGTTATCCATTTAGATAGGAGATTCGATGAGGAAGACTACCTAGAGTCTCTAGGGTTTTCCCTAAAGTCTTGCGAGCCAACTTATTGTTGGACCGATGGAAATATTAGAATGGATAAGTCAGTTTTTTCCGAAGAGGACGGGGTTAACGAGGGCTATCATAAAATTTGGGATTGTGGGCAGGCTATATATGTTAAGCCGGGCCGATTTAATATTCCGATTGAAAACATAGAATCTTGGATACCTGATGATACATCCGACCTAGACATGTAAGATAAAGCTATATAATTTTCATCAACCTCCGGAATTCCGGGGGTTTTTTTGTGCCCATTTTTATTAAATCGCCCACCCACATAATTCCCGACTTACCCGTTCGCCCGCCCACATTGAGTATATATCTACAGGGAAATGCCCTATATTTTTTCCTTGCCACCCTTTGTTATCACGAACCCGTCGTGTGGGGGCGAAACCCCACATGGAGCCCGCTTTTCGCGTGGCGGAATAAAATTCCTATTTACTGCCAGAGGCAGATCGGAAGGTAAATATGTCTTACACCAAATGCATCAACGCCAATCCTTATAAAACCGGTTCTTATGTACAGAGAGCTATGCCCAACGGAGTTTTTCAGTCTGACCTGACTGTTAATAATTTTATTCCTAATACGTCCCTTAAGGATACCAACAGTACTGTAGATTCCCCAAACGTTTTTACGCCCGGAACTTCTCATGTATTAACTACTTCGGGCACTAGTGCTGCCACGGCCCTAACGTCCGGAATAAGAGCTATCACAGTATACGCCCGCAACAATGACGCCTACATTAGAATTGGTGAAGGCACCCAGACTGCCTCCGCTACAAGCATGTTTGTTGGAGTTGGGGATAGAGTTACTCTCGATGTAGGACGTTTTAGAAACCCCTTTATAGCTGTAATAAATGGCCCAACAGCCGCTGTAAGTATACTCCAAGTTACAGAACTTAGCTAGGGTCCACCCTAATGGGTCGGGGCGTTCGCCCCCATACTATTTTTTCTTTTTGCCACCTTATCCTACCACAAAACAGGATTTGGTCGGCGGGGTTTCTTTATAGGACTTTAGACTAATGCCTTCCATCGATAGAGTTTTTGGTCCACTACAGACTACAACTTCCCAGAAGAAATACGCTAGGACAAATATTGGTTTAGCTATAGGGGTTAATGTTCAGGCTTGGAGTGCTTTCTTAGATAGTGTAGATGCTGTTAATGCCATGAATGGAACAGGGGCTTTGGTGCGTCAATCTGTCGTGGACGCTATATCTGGAGCAGGCGTAACTGATGGCGATAAAGTAGACATAACAGTGTCTGGTGGTGGGGCCTCTTGGATCATTGATGCGGGAGTGGTTACACTCGCTAAACAGGCTGACATAGCCACCGCTAGATTTATCGGGAGAGTAACCGCAGCGACTGGAGTGCCTGAGGCGTTGACTGGGACGCAGGCGACTACCCTGATAGACACTGTCACTACTTCACTGAAGGGTCTCGCCCCAGCTAGCGGCGGCGGTACTACGAATTTCTTGCGTGCCGATGGAAGTTGGGCCACTCCGGCTGGCGGCGGTGACATGGTCCTTGCATCGGCACAAACCGTAAGCGGAGCTAAGACGTTTAACGCTACTACGCTACTGCTGCGTAACGTCGCTAATACGTTTAACGGATCGTTTACGAATGCGAACACAGCTGATCGAATCTATACGCTGAAGGATGCTGCTGGTACGATTGCGTTTATTAACGATATCACCGGAACGAATAGCGGAACGAATACGGGTGATCAGACCATCACCTTG
>Ga0163144_10016468_pt1 | contig 15142 bp, 8 predicted proteins | sample OliLak19BULKMAT1_FD_123175 | JGI IMG/M metagenome (GOLD analysis project Ga0163144, IMG submission 123175) | Freshwater microbial mat bacterial communities from Lake Vanda, McMurdo Dry Valleys, Antarctica - Oligotrophic Lake LV.19.BULKMAT1 | ecosystem: Environmental > Aquatic > Freshwater > Lake... | reverse complement strand
AAGGCTGCAAGCGCCGGTCGGCACCTGATTGCGGTGGACCCACGCGGCACGAGTCAGACATGCAGCGAGTGTGGCCTCGTGCCGGAGCAGCGCAAGCCGCTCCACCAACGATGGCACGCCTGCCTCTGCGGGTATGCAGCGCACCGCGATACGAACGCGGCACGCAACATACTGGCAAAGGCCCGGGCAGGGCCGTCAGCGAGCGGACTGGCTTCCAGAGCAGCCGCGTAGACCTGAGAATCCCCCGGATTTATCCGTGGGGAGCGTCAATGTACTCTGATTGTCCGGCCTCAGGCATCTTGAGAGACAAGACATGCTCTTTTTTATGGAGCCGGGACTCCTAAAACAAAGATCGCTTTAACTCGTGCGCTTCATCGTGGTACCGCTTGTCGGGCGCCAGCGATTGCTGACCATACCACTCACGAATCAGCAGGGAGGCCTCGTACGGGTCAGTTTGGGCAACAACGGCGATGTGTCGAACAGCTGGCTCGTGCTGGTATCTCACAAGAAGAGTGTCAAGGTTTCCCATCGGGGAGGCTCGATTCAGTTCTTCATTCAAAAGAACACGGTCTTCACCCTTCACGGAACGAAGGCCATCACCGAGGGGTCCTCTCGATGCCTTTTCTTGCTTGCCAGAAGAGGAGCCTTGGTCAAAGTCTGCGAGGAACCCCCCGTCACGGAAAACAAGGCTCATCAATTTGTCGCCGCCAGCGATTAGGCCCTTGGCGGCCCTGTTTGTCAGATTCGTCGGATCAGTCATGTCCTCAAATCGACGTTGAAGCGCTGTTTTTAAAGCAGTGAGACTGGGACGACGCATATCATGTTTAGAAGAAGTTGACTATACTTATCATAATCGAAAGAATAGGACGTTGCTATATGCCTCAGTCCCCTGTCATTGGAGCGAGTGGAGAACCGACGCGAGACGATCTGGAAAATCTCTGGCGATTTCGCCCAAGGGGTGAGATCGGGAGCCGAGTTGAGTCACTCCTTTCACAGCTGCCGGATGCGTTTCGAGATGCTGTTCTGACAACGTGGGCTCTGGCTGGCCAAAGTCCGGGATCGGGCGAAACGTGGAGAATCTGGGTCGCCCCAGGAGCAGGCGCAGGCCACCATCATGGATGGGAAGGCGGTTTAATTCTTCATAGCGTAGAAGTTGCCGAAATAGCCTTGATGCTCGTCAAACAGCAGGTCTTCACGCAAGAGCCCTCTGCGAGCCTTGTCATCGCAGGAGCCCTCCTCCACGATATTGGAAAGACTCTCACCTACTCTTGGGGAACGGTCAGAGAGACAGAGCACGAAATCTTCTGGGCACGGCGTAACAAAGTGGGCCGACAGCTCACACATATTGAAGTTGGCGAACACCTGTGGCAGCGGGCGTGGCGTGGAACGGGAAGCCAATGGCAACACCAGTGGACCACGGAAGAAGCAGAATCCATTCGCCACATCATTCGAAGCCATCACGGAGTGCCCGTTCCCCCGAAGACAGTCGAAGCACTCTGTGTGCATTTAGGGGATACAGCCTCAGCTAGCCTGAGTATGATTCAGATGTGGCAATCTCCCTCACGGCGAGGTCTCGTAGGAGGAACCGTTGGTCTCGGGAGCACGTGGAGAATGCTCATGGCTAGAGGAAAGAGGCTTATCCGCAGGCTGTAAAAAAGGAGGGGCTCCTCGGGCGAGACACGAAGGAGCTCTTATTAAGCATGGGTCGCTTCGCAAAATGTCGCCAACATCGCAACACTTCTGTACTTTGTCGCGTACGCTTATGAACGGCCTCATCTGAGGGCCGGCTTTTCCTTCCCATTATGGCCCGCTCCCGCTTCGCGAAGCTCCCACTGCAGCCTTCCACACCAGCCTTTGGCTTCCCGCCTGAGACAGGGAGTGATGGAAGGGACAGCACCACCGTACGGGTTGGTCCTGCTACAATCGCCCAGTCAAAGGGATTGATTCGGGAACAGACGTTTAACGGTCTTCTGCCAGCCGGGCCGCGCCGAGCCGCTTGGTTGGCGGCGGCAGAACGCAGCTTGTCGAGTGGTCTCGAGTTCACAATCGCCCTGGTGGTCATTAGTATGGTATCTCTGATCTTCGCATCAGAACCAACTCGAGCCGCTTGGCACGTTGGCCTCCCAATCCTTTTTGATTGGACCGGTCCAGTTTTGTGCGGGGTCGGAGCATTAGCAGGAATTGCGTGGGCTATCGGCTTGCCATTGCGAGGCATTGAAGGCCCGCAGGGGGTTCGAATTTTCGGAGGCCTCGGGGCAATCGCCGGGTTTCTGTACAGAGGCGCTGGTCTCTTCATCCCAACGTGGGAAGGACTGAATACAAGGCTAACGTTAGGGCAGTCGATCTGTAGCGGAGTGCTCATTTTTGTGACGGCTGCGGTGATCGTATGGGTTGGGTTCCACCAAATTCTGCGTGTGCTCACGCCACAGCAGGCCGCAGACAGGGCGTAGGGGAAACCCCATCAAGCCCGAACGTGAGGTTTGAGCCAACAGATCGAATAATATAACACTGCCGCCCAAGCATTGGGAGGTCTAGGCACGCTATTTTGTAGTGTCTCTCCCAATTCTCAGCATGAGTTCTGTCCTCCAAGCAACTCTAGGATTTGTAACGCGCGTTCGACGCGTACCATGGGCTCTTTTCCTGTCTGTAGCCCTCTCTGTGACGATGCCTATTCTCATCGCCACAGCCTTCGCGACGCGAATGCAGTCCGCGGAAAAGGTAACAGTGTTGGGGGAAGGACCGATTCGCGTCCGCTCATCCCCGATGGTCATCGCAGGGCAAGGCCTGTTTATGCAAGGCCCCGAAGATGACCAAGACGATGGAGCGAAGCTTGCGGAGCTAGCGCAGTTGGGGAGAGATGCGACCCGCGACTTTGATGAGCCGCTACCGCAAACAATGACCGGCGGGCCATTCAATAAAGGAACCTTTCTTTACACCTTCAATAGAGCCATTGACCCAGTTCTTGTCAGTGGAGCCTTCTACCCGCTGAGAAAAATTGTTGAGCAGATGGCGATTTGGTTGATTTTCCCCCTCACCATTCTCGGCATTGTATCTGGGGCTCTTCGAGGGAATCCAGACCGAGAGCTCGTCGACGGAGCAAAGAGACTTTTGGTAGTCATGGGACTTCTATGGACCTATCCTTTGTGGGACATTCTCGTCTTTCGAGGCATCGCTGGGCCTGTCTCACTGCAGTTGGGGTCTCCCGTGATGCGGGATGTTTTTCTGATGAGAGAAGCGGCTCGAAGAGGTATTGGTAGAAACCCACAGGCCACGCCGGAGTCAAATCGCGATACCGTCCGCATGTTTCTCTATGGACGATCAATAGCCATGGACTCGACTGTTCGAGCATCAACCTCAATCACTGGTGGCGTCCCGGACTCGGTGAAGCAGACGATGTGGGAAAGCTTGGTTGATTTCCATCAGAGTGATGTGGGGTGTGCGACACGCCTTGGAGGAGATGGGCTCGGCGGAAATCCTGTCACATCAAGTAACGCCGCACCCGCGGATACAGGAAGAAAGCCGCTCGGGACAGAATCCTACCTTAGAGTTCAAAGCAGCACATCCTTGCTGCAACCAGAATTTCGTGTAAAACTCGTTGAAATGCAAAGGATACTACTGAGTAGAGGTATTCGGTCTCGTGTCGTTGAGACGTATCGGCCGCAAAAACGGCAAGAGTGGCTTAAGGCGGAGGGAAAATCTAAGACGCTCCGATCATACCATGCGACAGGATATGCGGCAGACATGATTTTGAATAATACGTACGCCCTGAAAGACATGCATTACTACGCAGAGATGAAAGACGTAGCGACTAGTCTCAACCTTAAAACGCTGTGGGCTTGGGATGCTGGACATGTTGAAATGCCGGGGAAGCCACGTGGAGCCCGGCCCAATCAAGTCCTTGCTTCACAGCGCAGGCCAGGAACTGTAGTTACGACAGCTGGGGGAACACCGTTGGCTGTCATTGATCCGACTGCCTCAACCGCCGAAAATCCGCAATCGGTTGAAGAAGCCGGACTCTATCGCTGTATCGGTGATGAGATCCCTGGTGTTGACCAGCTCGCCCACACGAACAGCTGGCTTGGCATGGCGAATGGCCAGCTTCAGACTCAGGGACAATTGGTCACTCGGATCAAATCCACTTGGAAGGGAATTATGACGAAGCTGAGTGCGGTGGCTTCTTGGGTGCAGGCTGGCGTGAGTCGAGTGGCGACGGCCGGGGCTTGGGGATTAAAATTCCTTAAAGCCTTTCTCACGAGAGACTGGTCGACTATTGGAGCTATGATGGCAGACGCGCTGATTGGTGCGTTACTGCAGATTGTAAACGTAGTGATGGCTGCGATCTTCTGGCTCTTGTGGTTCCGCGTTATCCTCATGAGAGCGTTTAGCCTCACTTTTGCTCCTTTTGTGATTGTCCTTGGTCTCAAAGATGGCGGGACGATTCCAGGCGGGGCAAAGCGGTGGTTTGTAGAACATGCGAAATACTGCATGCAGCCAATCGGTCTTTCTCTCGCCATGTTTATGTTTTTCGTGTTATCGACGATGATCATGAGCAACCCGCTCTCTATGGTCTCGGGGACAACCGCTCGTGCTGAGTCATCTCGGCCATCGTACCCGTTTGCCTTAGCCTCTTTCTCTTCTGCGACGAGCAGCGGACTATTCGCTTCTGTCGCGGGGCCGACAATAGCGCGGGAGAATTTTTCTCCCATCGCCGACACGACAGGGACAAGACGCGACACGGTTATCACATTGCCCACCGCACATAATCCTTACAATATTTTGTATGTAGATAGTACCTCCTTTGACAGACAACAGATGGATCTCATGAATGAGATCCCTCTTGAAGAGACAGGAGTTGCGACGATTCCTGTTCCAGTGCGCCTCGCACTCTTGGCCATCCTTGTCATGTTAATGCTTTCGGCAGACAAAATCAGTAACGCACTAGGAGGAGAAGTCGCGTCGCTGGGCAAAGTCGTTGGCGGGATTGTCACGGAGAAAAGCGCACAATGGGCATGGAAGGCCACTAAAATTGGAGTAAAGGTTGCTGCGGCTGTTGCGTCAGGCGGAACATCGCTTGTTAAAGACGGCGTAGAAATGGGCTTGAAGGCGGCAGCGAAGAACGCAATTAAAACTGCAGGAAACGCTGCTATCAAAGGCGCGAAAGATAGGCTGGCAGGTGGCAATATTGCATCTCTCGGCCAAAAGAAGCCGGGCCGACTTGATGGATTGGTCCAGTCAGCGCTCGGGGTGGCTGGAATTGGGGCCGGCTCGTCAGTCGCCATGTCCCGAGAAGACGCAACCATGGAAGGCCTTGTGGCTCCGAGAGACTCGATGGCTCCGACAGAAGCTCGTGACGCAATGAATGCGTATGACGCGGCCTCGTCGCAAATGAATCTACCTGGTTTGGATGGTTCCCCAAGCGCACAATCTTCACATCCTGAACTCGGTGAAACAGCTGATACCCGGGAGACAACAGGAGCATATGCGCAAAGTGCCGCGTTCCTTGAAGGCATGTCCCCGGCAGTAGAGCCAACGTGGACGACACCCTCGATGCAGCGGGGGTCCTTGCCGCCTGCCCAAGAACCGTTGGCAGGAGTCGCCGCTCTGATGATTTCAGAAATGGGGAGACAAACCCAACCGCTGGCAGGCCCTCAAGCTGCGATGCGAGAGGTGATGATTCGACCTGATGCGCAGCAGCTCACACTCAACGTCGTGCGCGCATTACCCGCATCAGAACAAATCAATATTCTGATAAAAATTTCGCGAACGCGACCTGAGCTTCGAGTCTTCTTGCCAAGCACGGGTGCCAAAGAAGAAATGAGAATTACGATTGACTGGGATGGCGTACTTGGCGCAGGAAGTAACGTGATGGAAATTATGAGCGCGAATCCACAGGTTCTCGTAGGTACTCGTATGGCGATAGAGGGACAGCGCCTGATGGAGATCGTCTCCTTGCGCCCAGACGTGCAGCAGCATCTTTTCGCAGTCGCCCAGCAAGAAGGCGACGGAAGGCCTGTTCCACTGCGCTCGGTCAATGGAGCGATGGTGGTCGATTTGATGCATCCATCCAATCTGGACTTGAGTAATATTCTTGGCCAGATGGTCTTGGTTGATGGACAAGAGTGGTTGAAGAGCCATCAAGTGCGTCAGAAAGCTGTGATGGCTGCGGGCGTCACAGGAGACTCTCTCATTGGCCGTATTGTGCTCAATATTGACGGGCGACTACTGGCGGCGCCAATGCAAGGAGGGTCCCACGAAACCTTGGGAACGATCTCACTCCAGGTACTTCGACGTACGTGGTTTCGCCAAGCAACAGTCGAGCAACGGCAGGCCCTTGGACTTCGGCTGACAGATAACAGTCTTGAAGCAGAGCGTGCAGCCATGACAGATCTCCGCATTGATGCCTCAGTGTCGTGGATGCAGCAGGCCGCCCTGCCAAGAAGCGCGGAAAGACTCCTCGGGAAAGATATCGATGAGCAAGTATGGAAGGACGTCATGTCAGATATTCAAGCAGAGACAACATCGCGTCTTCGCCTCGTCGGAGGCGGGATGTCACTTGGGCTGAATGCAAAAGAGTGGCTGGAAAGCGGCGGGGCCCGTGAAACATACACCGCTGAGACAGGGAGTCTACTACAGCAACTCCAAGTCATGGCTCCCGATCTGTCACAGGCGACCCACGTAGCCCTCGCGTCGGAAGTCATTACTCAGGCTGCGGCGCAAGGCGTTCGCCCGGAACACCTATTTACCGCGGCTCCCAACGCTGCGACGGAAGCACTCTATTCTGATGCGGGTAAGGAAATGGTTGCCCGAGCACGTCTTGACCAAGTGCTAGCCCATGTCGGAGGAGAGGCACATGTTCTCGCATTGCTTGAGGGACAGGTTGCTGGAACAGATCTCTTGGCTGAACCAAGCTTGCAAGTGCGGCACGGTAGTCCATTGGCCGTAGCGCTCCAACAGAGCGGTGGAAGTATTGCAGACATGGATGCGGTGCTAAAAGCGCTACCGTCGGCAGTAATTTTAACCGCCGCATTACCAGAAACACAGCGAAACCTTTTGGGGGGTCTTGATAATGGACCACGGGAGACAGAGTCGCCCGGCCAGTACTTTACCCGGGCGCTCGGATTAGAGCAAGCAGCAGCAATCGATCCCGCAGCTGCAACAACAGCTCTGGAATCCGTGCTCTCACTCACCGCAAATGATAAAGATTCTCTAAAGCTCCTTGTCTCCCAGGGAGCATTTCTTCCAGCGCTCGGCTCGCCATTGGCGGAAGCACGGCTAAGACTGGGGCCTAATGCGACAGATACGGAAGTCGTCGCTGCGGCGTTTACGCTTATTTCTAAGACAGAAGATACAGCAACACCTGTATCGATTGACTCTGTGCTTTTACAGATGTCAAGCCCGAAATCCGTTCCATTGGAGACGCAAGAACGCGTTCCCGCTTTGACAACGGCAAACAGCGCAGATGTGGCTGCGCTGTTCGCTGCCCCGCTTGTCTCGGGAGGAACAATCTCCTTGGTCGATCCAATGAGCTCAACGGAACGGACAAGTATGGCGGAACTGACACAAAAGAAGGAAATGCGCCAAGGAACACAAGAAGCTGTGGAAGCACAGTTTGAAATGACTCTCAAAGAATCCGTCTCTGGTGCAGGACATCCTCAAACAGTGTCCCCGAACGTTTCTAACGGAAGAAGAAATGAAATATCTCGTGAGCAAGAGAACCTGTCTATGCCAACAGAAGTCTCTCGAGAAGATCGAGTTGCGGGAATGGAAGGGCTCTTCAATTCAGCGGCGAGTGAGCTCCGAGCCGAAGGAAGAGTGACACAAGAGAATACTTTAGCACTGGTAAGTCAAGAAGATAAGCAGCGCGTAGATACAGGCGAGTCCGTGAGCCAAATGAGGGGAGACAACACGCAACAGCAGGTGACTCAGGTCAATAAAGAAAATATCGGCGTGCCAGTTTCTTCTCAAGGAGTAGCTTCGTCCGAAGCGGTCCCTGTCTCCTCAAATCTTGAAGCACTTTTTGCGGGTCCCTCGGGGGCACAGAACAAAAGAGTGATAAGTGAGAGTATTCAAGAAGAGAAAGAGGCCGCAATCGGCGTCCAGTCAGAGGGTTCACTCGAAGCAGCGGTCGAGTCAATAGTCTCTGCCCGCAAGAAAAGAGAAGAGACTACGGATGGCGTCTCGACACAAGAGGAAAAAAAGAACCCAAGAACATTCTCCGTGGAGAAAGAAACACAGAAAGAGTCGAGCCCAATCCCCGTGAATTTAGGGTCTGTTGCGGCGACGAATCAGCTCGCTGTTGAGAAGCCGGATGCAGATAAAAATACTAATCAGACGCCCGATGCGTCACTATTCAATCGTGTGGAGAACTTAGGGCAATTGGACGCAGCTACAGTTGGAACAGCTGTCTTGGAAACAATGTCGCCAAGTCAGAAAAGTCAAGTAGACCCGTTCGTGACTCAAGGAATTGGCGCGAAAGAGGCGAATTCAGCCTCGGCATCACAAGGGCTTACGCCGGCGGTGAAGGAGGAGGAGCGTGCTTCAACAGCTCAGGCCGCGTTGCCGGAAGCGTCAATTCCACATGCTTCGACAGCGCAGCCGGGAACCTTGGTGATCAAGGAGCAAGAGGCGCCCCACGTGAATCAGCCTCTGAAGACGGAAGTTGTGGCTCAGCAAGTGTCGCAACCGGTAGTCCCGGTCGTCAAGGAGCAAGAGGCAGCCACTGTGAATCAGGCTCTGAAGACAGAAGTTGTGACTCCGGAAGTGCCAACACCGCAACCGGTCGTCCCGGTCGTCAAGGAGCAAGAGGCAGCCCCTGTGAATCAGGCTCTCAAGGCGGAAGGTGCGACTCCGCAAGTTTCGACACCGCAGTTGGTAGTCCCGGTAGTCCCGGTCGTCAAGGAGCAAGAGGCAGCCACTGTGAATCAGGCTCTGAAGACGAAAGTTGTGACTCCGGAAGTGTCAACACCGCAACCTGTCGTCAAGGAGCAAGAGGCAGCCCCTGTGAATCAGGCTCTCAAGACGGAAGTTGCGACTCCGCGAGTTTCGACACCGCAACCGGTAACCCCGGCGGTCAAGGAGCAAGATGCGGCCCCCGTGAATCAGCCTCTGAAGACGGAAGTTGTGACTCCGCAAGTGGCGCCACCGCAACCGGTAGCCTCTGTCGTCAAGGAGCAAGAGGCAGCCCCCGTGAGTCGTGACCCAGGAGCAAACATTGCAGTTACACCAGTACCGGCAGCGCAGCCGGTAGCACCGGTTATCCAGAAGCAAGAGAGCGAACCAGCAAAAACGGGGAACGTCCGGGCTACACCAGTCCCGGTAACTCAAACAGCGGACCAAGTGCTCACTGAGAAAGAGACAGCACCAGTGAGTCAAGGCAACGTGGTAGACTCTACGGCTACGGCAATCTCCCTACCGCTGCCGGCAGCCACTGTTCTTTCGGAACAAGAGGAAGCGGGAAGGGGCTCTAGCGGGAAGAAAAAACTGGAAGGACCTGCGCCGGAAGCATCTAGTAAAAAAGCGGCGCCAAGCAGCGACGATCTCTTGCCGGCTCCTGATACATTTACTTCCCAACAAGAATCAGGAATGGTCAAAGAGGATAAGGGGGAAAATATTGGCTTCGGTCCATCCTCTCTGGTGTTTGAGGGGTATGAAGGTCGGAATGAGTCTTTCTCTGAGCGAATTCGAATTTCGGGGGCTAGCGCAATTCGTGGATCGTCTATTAACGTTCCGAACTACACAGAGGGAGCGAGTAGCTGGGTAGAAGTTAAATTCAATGACCCGACGAGTCCGTCTGCTGTAATCGTCTCAGTGGAGACAGCTGGGGTGTCGGCTGGAGTACACGAGGTCGAAGTAATTTGCGAATTTCTAACAGGCCTAGGTCAGCCAATTGTGTATCGGACGTTAACGGTTAAGCTTACTATCAACGCGGTTGTAGATAACGAACCAGCGCGAACTCGTGCGTATGATCTGGCAAGTGCGGTGGTTCAAAATATTCCGAAGGGAGATAAGGCACGAGGGGTTGCAGAACATCTTATGTCTAACCCTGGGGCTATTACGCAGATTTCTTCGGAGTATCTCAATATCTTAGGACCCTTCTCCCGAGGGATGCTTCCCCACTTGGCTCCGTTCTTAGCCAAGAGCGCTAGGCTTCGTTCTTGGGTCGGGGTTATGGCTGGCCCGGAGGCGGTGCGCCTTCTAGAAGATGCGGATGCAATATTTGAATGGAGCAAAACCCGGTGGCGATAATCTACACAAAAAGAAGCATAAAGTTTCTTAGCGTTATTGCACTCTTTGGAGGTATCATAGGGTACCTCGTGAGTCCTGTCTGGAATCGAGAAAATGAGACAAAACTTCTCGCTGGAATATCAACACAGCCAGAACCAAGGCTTGATAGCGTCGTCGCACACCTCTCGAAAAGTCTTAATGGACGGAGTACGAAAGAGGGAAGAGACATGCTGACAAAGGGTGCTCTTGCGGGAAACGAATGGCGATGGAGATTGGAGAGCGATAGCCTGCTTGAACTTGAGGTAGATCTTGCCGGAGGACGGACTCGACGCTACGTGATTGAAATTGGGCATCCAGAGAGAGTCACCGCAGTCACTCTCCCGCCCCGGCCACGGGGCTCGTGACTGCAGCATACTGTGCTGAGTCCCCCAGCCCCAATAATCGTGCGAAATCAAATGAGTGCCAGCACAAGTCTTCGAGCCCAACTCAAGGCTAATCCACGCCTGTACCAAGCAATGGATCTATTGGCACTACAGGTAACTGATCTTGAACAACAGCTCGAAAAAGAAATTGAAGAAAATCCTTTTCTTGAAGTAGTCGAGCCGGTCGGTGATATTTCTGAGCCGGATCAATCGGCAGAGGCAAAGATTGAGGATGGCTCAGAAACCGATATCCTTGAACACCACGAGGCGCAATCATCTTCTGGAGATGAAGTTCAGTGGGACGCGTGGGAGGAAGCAAGCATGGAAAGTGACAATAACGTTTGGGATGGAGAAGAGGCTCGTCCCAGTGAGACATTGGGTCACGAAAGAAATCCGTCTCACCAAGAGTCTTTAATGAGCACCTTGATGCAACAGTTAGCATTGAGTCCCGTCTCTACTCGTGTTTCAGGGGCGGTAGAGGCGTTCATCGGAGCGCTAGATGACGCGGGATACCTTCGAGAAGATGCGGGTGTACTAGCTAGACAAGCCGTTCTGGATATATCTGACGAGGAGATTGCACTGGCACTGACAACACTGCATGGATTTACACCAGCTGGGGTTGGGGCGCGAACTCTTCAGGAGTGCCTTCTCCTGCAGCTGGCTGAAAGAGGAGAAGGAGAAAGCTTGTCAGCCAGAATTCTCCAGAGGTATGAAGACGCGCTTCTCCACCACCGATACGAAGAAATCGCAGCGAAAGAACGCGTGGCACCACGAGACGTCCAAGATGCGGTAGATCATCTGCGACAGCTAACTCCGAGGCCTGGGTCAGGGTGGAGTAAAGAAGTTGTTGAATCAATCGTTCCTGATTTTCTCATCCGGACTACCTCAAATGGGCTAGTCGTCGATTTGAATGATCGTGAAGCTCCACGGCTTCAAGTCCGCGCAAGTTACAAGCATCTCGTTCGAAATAGGGCTAGCCTTTCGCCGGAGCAAAAAGAATATTTGGCCGCTCGCTTACAGGCGGCGACATGGATGGTTCAGGCTATTGAACAGCGCAGACAAACGATGCTCCGGGTAATGCGGTCCATCGTTGAGAGACAGAAGTCATTTTTTGAACAGGGACTCCAAGGATTACAGCCTCTCACTCTCCGAGAAATTGCCGAAGAGGTACAAATGCATGAAAGCACGATTAGTCGTGTGGTAAGGGGTAAATACGCTCAAACTCCTAGGGGTCTCCTTCCTCTAAGACATTTCTTCTCTGCTGGGCTCGAGACGGATTATGGAGACGCCGTGTCGGCGAGGCAGGTTCGCGATCAGATTCAAAGCCATATCAAAAAAGAAGACGTTACTGCCCCGCTTACTGACCAAGACATCGCGCTACGGCTACAGGAAGAAGGTATTCATGTTGCTCGCAGAACGGTCGCGAAGTACCGGGAGCAAATGAAGATACTCTCAGCGAAGCTCCGAAGACGGGTAATCTGACGCTGGGCACGAAGACTGATAGAAAAGAAAGACAACAGGAATCTAAAACAGCGCCCCTGGCCAAAAGATGACCCACTCATTGATAAACCTGAGTGACTGCTCCATCCGGGCGTCGAACGAACTCCCCTAGTACCAAACAGGGCTGGCGCCGAGGTAGGAAGACCTTCTATATTTGTACCGTTATCTTCTCCCTTAAAACCATGCCTTTTTGGAATAAAAAGCCAGTCCAGTCTGCCGACGGGCTAGACGAAACAACAATGGATTTGGCGGATCTGCAAGATCCTAAAGAATCACAGCAGTCGGACTCCTTCCCAACATCTTCAGAGGTCGTCGATCCTTCGCTTGAGGGGATTGAGGTGCATGAGGCAGATGATCAAGGAGAGAGCCGCTCAAGGTCACGACTAAAGCCAATCTTGGCACTTGTTGTGGTTGCGGGAATTATTGGTATAGGTGTCTCACAGCAAGATAAAATCTTGAGCGCATTTTCTTCTACGGGCGATGTGGGATTGAGAGATAGTGTTCAAGCTGCTGTCTCTGTTGTGACCAAAAATCCGGAATCTCTCACGGTTAACCCATCCAATAATATCGTAAATATTGATACATCGGCTTCACTAAGCATCGTCCCTCCGATACTCACGGAAGAACAAAGCCAAGGGCTGCCGATGAATAACGGTCAAGTAAGCGCTTCTCCCTCTCCGCCGATTGTGCTGCCGGTCGGCACAATCGGCCAGTCGGCCACGTCGATTCCTATGGCTCCTGCCGTTTCCGGTCCAAGTGAAACACAAGAAGTTTCTCCTCAGGTCAGCGGACCAAGATCTCGAATAGTTGCGCAGCCTCTTGTTCAAGCACCGACTATCTCTGAACAGCAAAATCAGCTATCCGGCTCGGCTAGCTCCCTAGTACAGACACGCAAAGACTCTATTAGTCAAGTGACAAATATGCGAGTGGCACAGGCCACAGCAAGGAGAGATTCGGTAGCCAAGGCTTCCGAAGCGAAAACAATGCAAAGACGGATGAAGCAGGACTCTATCCGGCAGGTCGCAGCTCAACGCTTGGCCGCCCGTCAATCAATGCAGGATGAAGCGAAAAGACGCCGAGTTGCGACAAGAGACTCCATTCGCCTTGCGAAGGGAGCTCTAGCGACAGCAGTATCTCCCACGAACGGTGCGGCTCTTGCCCCTTCTGCTCAAGCCGCACCTTTGCGGAGAAAGTCGAGAACGCTTACTCGTGCCAATAATCGAGCTTGGGATGATCCAAAAGCTCCGTGGAATAAGTCAAGGGGATCTGACATGCTGCGCGCAGAAGAAAAAATCTAGATATAAGCACGCGAACTTGGGAAAAACCCGCGGTACCTCTTTTTGAGGGATCGCGGGTCTTTCCTAAAAAAGACTTTTAAGTAACCGAAAAATTCGGGACGAAGTGAATACAACTTGTGTTTGTAAAGTGGCAGAATTAATGGCATGCTCATCAGCCTCGAGACCGGGTATCCCGACGGCGATCAGGTTGCAATGCGCTACGCTTTTCCTTGAACACTTCGGTGGGGTCCTGTTGCTGGCGGCTTAACAGCGCCACTCGCGCGGAAGGCAAACCAGGCAAATCCCGCCCTTTGAACATTAGTAGCGGCCACGTAATGTACCCCGTGAATGAATCCGGGGACATTACGTGAAAAGGATACGGGACATTCGACGGAGTGCGGCGCGGGCCACTGTGAAAGAACTACAGAACAAATCTTCCGTCGGTGCTATCCTTCCCCTCCCTGAAATACGGGGATTATCGTGCATATGGTCGGGATACTAGAAGAATAAAATAATCTTCTAGTACCTCAGTCAGATGCGTTTCCGAGAAGGCTCTGTTTAGGGAGGAAATACTCTCGGAACTACCCTTGGTACCGCACAACACACTTGTCTGTTCGAAAGAGATCAGACATCTTGTATCTATCGCTTAGTCCCTTCTTTAGAGTGTCCTGATGATTCCATCCGTAACTACGGCAACGTTTGATTCCGAGGTTCTCAAATCAAAAAGACCTGTTGTTGTTGATTTTTGGGCGCCATGGTGCGGCCCGTGCCGCGCCTTGGGCCCCTTGCTGGAACTAGCTCATTCCGCCGTCCCCGAAGTCCATGTTGTCAAAATTAATGTTGATGAAGAGCCTGAAATTGCCGCCCGCTTTGGGGTCCGAAGTATTCCGACTATCGTTCGTTTTTCCGAAGGAGAAGAAGTTTCTCGACGGGTCGGAGTAGCTCCTCGTCCTGAGCTTGAGTTGTTCTTTCGCGGTGCACTATGAAGCAGTCTGATCGGATTCATTGGTTTGAACAGGCCTACGAAGCAATGCGGCTTGATCTTATTCCGGAGGCACCAGCTGGCGTCTCTATCACAATTGGCTGGCCAAGCAAGAAAAGGCAAGGGAAAGACTTGTGCGTGGGAGAATGCTATTTTGAAGTATTGGCGAACCAGCCGACTGCCTTGTTCGGCTCGGAGAACCTGATTACACTTCACCCAATTCAGGGAGATAATCTCACGGAACAGCTGTCAACGTTGGCGCATGAAATGATTCACCATGCGTTACCGCCAGAGGTGAAGCATAAAAAGCAATTCCAGACCATCGCGAAGAGAATTGGCCTCTGCAAGCCTTGGACAAGTACGCAGCCTGACGGAACGCTCCAAGGCAAACTATGGGAAATACAGAAGATGGTTACGGATAAGCTCGGGTTTGAGCCATCGGGTGTGTATATTCCAAAGCCTCCTCCAATTCGAAAGCCATCGCAAAAGCAGGCGATTCGATGCACCTGTAGCGTGCCCCGCACATTAACACTTCCAAAAAGCTCTCTTACGAGAGGGACGATCCTTTGCGGAGTGTGTAGTGCTCCATTCCGGTTGGTAAATATTGAGTCAGAAGAGGGTTGCGCAGCTGTTGATAGTCGCATATACTCCTCTACACAAATACTCTCAAATCTATCTCATGAAGTTGAGCGCGTGGGCTCGTGCGAACGGAGTCTCCTATATCACGGCCTACCGTT
>Ga0163144_10016467_pt1 | contig 15143 bp, 10 predicted proteins | sample OliLak19BULKMAT1_FD_123175 | JGI IMG/M metagenome (GOLD analysis project Ga0163144, IMG submission 123175) | Freshwater microbial mat bacterial communities from Lake Vanda, McMurdo Dry Valleys, Antarctica - Oligotrophic Lake LV.19.BULKMAT1 | ecosystem: Environmental > Aquatic > Freshwater >... | reverse complement strand
CCGCAAAGCCGGCGGCGTCTATTACACGCCCACCTACATTGTCGACTACATCGTCAAAAACACCGTCGGCAAACTCCTCGAAGGCAAAACCCCAAAAGAAGCAGCAAAGATCACCATCCTCGACCCCGCCTGCGGCAGCGGGTCGTTCCTCATCGGCGCGTATCAGTTCCTGCTCGACTGGTATCACCAGCGATATCTCGCCTCCGATCCCGAACAACGCGCCACCGGCAGAAACCCCGTGCTGCGCCCCAGCGTCACCGGCGGATACGCGCTCACCATCGCCGAGCGCAAACGCATCCTCCTCGACCACATCCACGGCGTCGACCTCGACGGACAGGCCGTCGAAGTCACCAAGCTCAACCTCCTGCTCAAATGCCTCGAAGGTGAAACCAGTCAAACCCTCGGCTTCGAACAACGCCTCTTCCGCGAACGCGCCCTGCCCGACCTGGGCAAAAACATCCTCTGCGGCAACAGTTTAATCGGCACCGACATCATCGGCACGGCCGCATGGGCCGCGATGAGCGAAGACGAACGCGCCCGCGTGAACCCGTTCGACTACGAACGCGCCTTCCCGCAAGTCTTCAAAAACAAGAAGGACGGCGGGTTTGACGCGGTGATTGGGAATCCGCCGTATGTGCGTCAGGAAAGTCTCAAGGCGTCCAAGGACTACTTCGAGAAAAACTTCAAATCCTTCGCGAGCACCGCAGACCTTTTCATCTATTTTATTGAGAAGGGCGTGAAGCTCTTGGGAACCGATGGACGTTACTCGGTTATCGTGTCGAGCAGCGTTTTGCGATCCACATACGGCGAACCGCTTCGCGAATGGCTGCGCGAGAACTACGCTATTGATGCTGTCACAGATTTCGGTGGGCTCGCCGTCTTCGTGGATGCGAAGGACACCTACGTCTGCATCCCCGAGATATCGAGACGGAAGAGTTCAGGATCGGTGACTATCTCGAAGGTCGTTGAGCTTCCGGAATCGAGTGCTCGAACGTTTGCCATAGCTGATGCGTATTCCGTGCCCGCCGATCAGTTCACGACCACGGCTTGGGCGGTTGAGCGCGCGGAGCACCGCGCATTGTTGACACGCCTTCTCAAACTCGGATTGCCGCTTGGAAAGTATGTTGAAAAGAAGTTCTTTAGCGGCGTTAAAACGGGTTTCAACGAAGCGTTTGTCGTCGATGCAGCAATTGCAAATGAGATCGGCAAACACGCCGCATCAGCGGCGCTCCTGCACCGCTTCGTCGGGGGCGAGGACATCCGCTCATATCACCTCGAAGACGCCGACAAATGGATGATCGTGATTCCGGATGGATGGACTCGATCGACTGCCGAGAAGACAGACCTAGACGACGACTCCGCATATCGCTTCTTCACGAGGACCGTTCCGCCGATTGCCGAACATCTTAGGCCGTTTCGTGCGGGGCTTGAGAAGCGGCAGGACCAAGGACAATTCTGGTGGGAGCTGCGTCCGTGTGACTACTACAGCTATTTCGAAAAGCCCAAGATCATCTTTCCTGACATCTGCAAGAATTCTCGATTCTTCTACGACGATAGCGGACTATATCTGACGAACACCGCATACTGTCTCGGAACAGGCGATAAGCGGTTGCTCGCATTTCTGGGCTCTCGGCTGTTTTGGTTCCTCATCGCGGGCATCAGCATTCCATTCGGAATGCGCGCAGGAAAGTATCGATACCGGCTCATCTACCAATACATGGAACACATCCCGATCCTGCTCGGCGAGGTAAAAGCTAAGGCAATCGAAGATCGAATGTCGGCGAGTGCCGACACCATGCTCTTTCTCCACAAGAAACTCCCGGCGGAGCAGCTGCCGCAGAAGCGGGAGCAGATTCAGCGGGAGATCGACGCGACGGACCGGCAGATCGACCAACTCGTCTATCAGCTCTACGGTCTGACCGCCGACGAGATCGCCATTGTTGAAGCGGCGACCGGGTGACCGTGCCGCGGCGGCGCTGCCGGGCGCACTGGTTTGCCAGGAATTTGAAAGATTTATCTTCGCGTTTTCTGGGGAAATGTGCGGATCGTGCCTCGGTGGTGCGCGGTAGAGCGCGCGGGCGCGCATCGGGATGGGAGAGAGTAGGCAGCTTTGCGCTGCGCCGAGGGCGATTGGCCGTTCGGTCGGTTCTTTGGCAATCGAATAAAGCCGGTGCGACGCAACACGTCTGCGGGTCGCGGGCGTTATCGAAAAAGTCGACCGTCAAACTACGAAAGGGCAAACGGGCAATGGGATCGACGTTCGTTCGTTCACGTCGTTCGCTGGTCGTTTATCGGTCGTTTTACGTCGTTTCCATGTCGGTTCGCCGAGGCTCGAAACGGCGTAACCCTTCGCAGCGGATGAGGTTAACGAAAAGGAGGGGTCGAAAACTTTTTTGTTCGCCAGCAGGACGGTCGTGAACGCAGGACGGATGACGAAAGCCGATCGAGACCGATGGGGCAGAATGGGGCAGAATGGGGCACTTTTCGTGCGATTCGCTTGCCCATCCCGCCGTGCCCATCGCGGCGGAGGGTGGGGGTTGAATAAGGTCGGTCCGCCGGGTGATCGTCCGTTGTGCTCGGCGAGTGAGGAGGAAATCGGGAAGGGGTTTATCCCCTGTTTCGTCCTCGGCTAAACGAACTCGACGGGATATTCTGGATGTCCCGTTTTCGCTGCTTGTCGTATGGTCATGACGATGCCGGCGCCCGACCCCGCTCCCCTGTCTGATACGGCCCGCCGCGCCGCGGTAGGGGTGGCGGTGGTCATTCTTGGGCTCGCCATCGCGGGCCTGTTCTGGGTGGCGCTGAACATCCTGTTCGTCGCGTTCGCTGGGGTTCTACTGGCTGTCCTGCTCCGATCGCTGACCGACCCGCTGCGGCGGTGGACCGGTTGGCCCCTGGGCGCAGCGCTGACGGTGACCATCGTGACCCTGCTGGCGATCATCGTTGGCGTGGTCTGGTGGGGTGGTGAACGCATCGTCGCGCAGGCACAGGATTTGAGCGACCGATTGCCGCAAGCGGTCCAGCAGTTGCGAGATCAGATCAACGGCACGTCCTGGGGCCGTTCGCTGATCGATCGCACATCGAAGTACGTTCAGAACCTTCCCGAAAACGAAACGGTGCGTCGGCAGGCGTGGCTATCGATGTGGGTGGCGTTCAACGGGCTGGGTTACCTGCTGCTCATCCTCATCGTCGGGTTCTATCTGGCGGGTGACAGCAAGCTCTATCGCGCCGGACTGCTTCACCTGTTTCCACTGCACAAACGCGCCCGCATTGGTGAAGTGTTGAACGCGTCGGGCCACAGCCTGCGCGGTTGGATGCTCGGGCAGATGGTCAACATGGCGCTCGTCGGCGTGCTGACCGGCGTGGGCCTGTGGCTGCTGGGCGTCGAACTCGCGATCACGCTTGGTGTGCTCGCGGCGGTGCTGACGTTCATCCCCAACTTCGGCCCGATCCTCAGCGCCATCCCCGCAGTCCTGTTGGGCTTAACCCACAGCCCGGGCACGGGGCTGGCGGTCATCGGGTTGTATGTGGGTGTGCAGGTGCTCGAAAGCTACATTATCACCCCGCTTGTCCAACAGCGGCAGGCCGACCTGCCACCGGTGCTGACGATCATCGTGCAGATCGTCCTCGGTATCATCAGCGGCCCGCTCGGCCTCGCGGTCGCCACACCACTACTGGCCGCCACGCTGCCGATCATCCGCATGCTGTACGTGGAAGACACGCTCGGCGATCACACTGTGGAAAGTAACGGGTCTTAGCCAGCCCCGCGAAAAGGACTAAAGGGACGCAGAGGAACAACAGGACGGTTGCAATGATCCAGGCCGCGACGCTTGTAGACGGGCAAATGGGCGCGTGAACAGCGGTGGGACACCCGGTCGCCGGAGGATGATGCCTGCTGCGTGTGCTCGCGGTCGCGGGCCCGTATAATCCGTCGCCCTATGCCAGCTCGCATTATCGATGGCGTCGCTATCTCGATTCGGATCAAGGATGAGGTGAAGGCGCGCGTCGTCGCGCTGGGGAAACCCGTGAAGCTGGCAGCGGTGCTGGTCGGAGCGACGTCGGCGGGGGAATTGTATGCGCTGCGGCAGGGGGAGGCGTGTCGGGCGTTGGGGATCGAGTATCAGTTGCTCACGTTCCCGGCGGATGTCACCCAGCGGCACCTTAAGCAGCAGATTCGAGTGTTGAACACCGACCCCTCCGTCACCGGCATCATGATGCACCTGCCGTTGCCGCAGCACCTGGACGCGCCGCGGTTGCAGTATGAGATTGATGTAGTGAAGGACGTGGAAGGCGTCAACCCCGCGAACATCGGTTACGTGACCTACGGTCATACACTGATCGCGCCGTGCACGGCGCTGGGGGTCATCGAATTGATCGAGTCGACCGGCATCCCCATCAAAGGCGCCGAGGCGGTCGTCGTCGGGGCCAGCCAGATTGTCGGCAAACCCGTCGCGCTGCTGCTGACCGAACGCATGGCGACCGTGACCGTCTGCCACATCGAGACGCGCGACGTGAAAGCCCATACGCAGCGGGCGGATATCCTCGTCGTGGCGGTCGGGAAAGCGGGGCTGATCGGTGCGGAACACGTGCGCGACGGCGCAACCGTGATCGACGTGGGCATCAACCGCGTGGAACAACCGGACGGAACGAAGAAGACCGTCGGCGACGTGGACTTCGACGCGGTAAAAGACAAGGCCGCGTTCATTACCCCCGTGCCGGGCGGTGTGGGGCCGATGACAGTCGCGATGCTGGTCAAAAACACGCTGCGCTCGGCGGAGATTCTATACGGTGTGACGAAGGGATAGCGGAGTCCATCGCGAGCCATTGCCGCTCCCGTTCAGTGTGCTTCACGATAATTCGCAATTGTGAAAGTATGGGCCCGCGGTATGCTTCGGGCATGAAGAACCAAACCTTGTCCACGATCTGCCTGGTGTGCGGGTTCCTGTCTATCGCGGCGTCGATTGCTATCTGGGTCATCGCCAAGACACCCGACCCGGCTCACGGTGAGCGTTTCGGCATTTTCGTCGGGCTCTGGGCGCCGACCTTCTTTATCCTGTCCGACCGATTTGCCCCCAAAAACGCCTAAACGGTTTACATCTCGAACGACTCGGGCTCGATGGGTGGTGGTGGCGTTACGGCATCGCCATCCAGGGTCGCGCGCGGAAGGTGGCGGGGGTCACGCCGACCTGCTTTCGGAAGACCCGGCAGAAGTAGTTGGCGTTGCTGAAGCCGGATCGTCTGGCGATGGCTTCGAGCTTGTCGTCACCCGATCGCAGCGCGGCGGCGGCGAGGCGGACTCGGTGTTGGGCTAAATAGTCGCTGGGGCTGACGCCCGTGGCGGCGCGGAAGCGGCGGGTCAGGTATTCACGCGAGCAGTCCAAGGCGTCCGCAAGCGCCATTACGTTGAACGACGGGTCGGTCGCGCGGCCGGTGATCAATGCCAGCGCCCGCCCGACGCGTGGTTCGGTCGCGACGCGCGACGCCGACAGTGTGCTGAAGATCGTCATGTACAACTGGTACAGCAGCCCGCTCATCACGTAGCGGTCGCCGAGCGCGTTGCTCTCGTGCCGGCGGACGAGATCGAGCATAAGGGGCGCGGGCGAGTTATCCCCGAAGTGCAGCACGTTCCCGAACGCGCGGATGATGCGCCTGGCCCAGCGGGTTGCGACCGGGCCGCGCGTGGAGACGAAGACCAGCTCGTACGTCCGCTGAACGTCGGTCCCCTTGTCGATCTCCCCCGCATGCCCGTAGCGGAACGGCCCGGGAATGATGTCGAAGAACGCGCTGCCGGTCCGCAAAAGCGTGCGCTCGCGCCGAGGTGACTCGTAAAATCCCGTGCCCGCGAGCGTCAATTGCATAACGACGTGCGGCTGGTCGGACCGCAAGCGCGCGTCGTACCTGTACGTCGCGTCGCGGAACTCGTGCCCCACACCCCCCAGCCAGAGAAGCGGCTCCTGCGTCCGCAACCACGCACTGGTGGTAGCCGTATCATGGGTTAGCCCTCTTAGAACCGTAAAGGACTCCAAGGCGGTCGGCATGTCACATATGTACTATCTTTTCCTCTGAATTGCTATTTCCGGCGATAAAAAGCGTGGTACGTTGTTCACTAGAGGGCAATTCGCCCGGTTCTAGTGTTTGTTTTAATTGGTTTTTGAGGAAGGATTAGATCCTATGGCAACCGCTACGCTCGAAGAGGAAAAGAAAGGCCACGTCGCCCACACCAAGGCCGCCGACTCGCAGGAAGGCCTGCGCGGAAAGATCACCCGGCCGATCAACGTCACGTTTTTCGGCGCGGGCTCGGGGTTCTGCCCGACGCTGTGCAAGGACGTGCTGCTGATGCCCGGCGCCGACCGGGGTGAGTTCCGGCTCGTCGATGTCGACAAGGATCGCCTGTCGACCATGTACAAGGTCATCGGCAAGCTAATCCAGGACAGTGGTCGTGGTGACGGTTGGACCGTGCGCGCCAGCACCAACCGCCGAGAGGTCATTCCCGGCACCGACTACGCCGTTTGCTGCGTTGAAGTTTCGGGCATGGCGTGCGTGGCGTTCGACAACGACATCCCCCTGAAGTACGGCGTGGACCAGTGCATCGGTGACACCCTCGGGCCCGGTGGGCTCTTCAAGGGCCTGCGCACCGTCCCCGTCTTCCTCGACATCCTGCGCGACCTGCGCGAACTGGCCCCGCAGGCCATCATGCTCAATTACACAAACCCCATGAGCATGCTCTGCCTCGCCGCCGGTCGCGCCGTGCCAGAGATTCCGGTCGTCGGCCTGTGTCACAGTGTGCAGGGCACCAGTCACCTGCTGGCCGGTTATGCCGGTGTGCCTTACGAAGAAATGGACTGGGAATGCGCCGGTGTGAACCACCTGGCGTGGTTTACCCGCCTGAAACATAACGGCGAGAACCTCTACACCAAGACGCTCTACGAGAAGTTTACGAAGGAAATCGAGGAAGGTATCCGCGAGGCCGACGCGGGCTTGGCGGTGTTCGACTCGAAGTACGCCGGGCATGGCGTCAAGTCGGATCAGCCGTACAAGATGACCGACTTGATTCGTAAGGATATGTGCGTGCAGTTTGGCGCGTTCATCACCGAGTCGTCGGGGCACCTGTCGGAATACCTGCCGTACTACCGCAAGAACGATGAGGGGCGCAAGCTCCTGCGCCGCGGGTACGAAGGGGGCAGCCGGTTCTACGCGACCAACTGGCCCAACTGGCGCAAGGGTGCCGACGAACACCGCAACAAGCTGGTCACCGGCGAGGCCAAGACCGATCTGAACCGCTCGTGGGAATACGCCAGCTGGATCATCGAAGCCCGCGAGAAGGACGCCGCCTATCGCATTCACGGCAACGTGATGAACAACAGCGAAAAGCCCGGCCAGCGCGGCAGTGGTGAGGGTGGAAAACTCATCACCAACCTGCCAGGTGACGGCGTGGTCGAAGTCTCCTGCATGATCGACCGCAACGGCATCAACCCCACCCGTTACGGCGCATTGCCCGCCCAGATGGCCCACATCTGCCACAGCCAGATGGCCTACTTCGACCTGGCCGCCAAAGCCTGCATCGAAAAGTCCAAGGAAGCCGCGGTGCACGCGCTGCTGCTCGACCCCCTCACGCAGGCCATCCTCAGCCCGCGCGAGATCCGCAAGATGACGCACGAAATGTTCGACGCGGAAGCAGAGTTTTTGCCTGGGTATAGGTAAGTAACCCGTCCGACCGATCGTAGATCAGCACAGCGGCACGCCAACCTTTGGCGTGCCGCTGGTGTTTGAGGTGCATTCCCAGATGGACGCCGCCGCCCGGGCCGGGGTATCGTCTGGCGGCATATGCCCGTCCATCACTCGCTTGCGTGGCAACGGCGGCAAGCGTTCTGGAACGCGGCCGACGACACATTCGACGTCGTCATAATTGGGGGCGGCGTGCAGGGGGCCTGCTTGTTCGACCGACTGGTGCGCGAAGGGTATCGCGTGCTGATCGTCGATCGCGGTGATTTTGCCTGTGGTACGAGCCAGGCGTCTGCGATGCTCGTCTGGGGTGGGCTGCTCTACCTCAAACAATTCGATCTGCCGGAAGTGATCCGGCTGTGCGAGGCGCGGGATCGACTTATTGGCCAACATGGGCGCGGTGTCGACAGGCGACACGTGTCGTACCTGTTCGGCGACCCCGTGCACCGTCCGCGCTGGGTGATACGCCTGGCCCTGCAACTTTACTGGCTCTCGGCGCTCGGCCGCCGCGCGGTGCCGGTTTGGTCGGCCCCGTTGCGCGAGCGAGATTTCCTGCGCGATTCGTCCGTAAGGAATCACGTGCGATTTGAGGAAGGAGGTCTTCGGTCGTCCGATGCGATGTTCGTCTTCGACTGGATCGACCGAGGCTCGGCTGCACCGAACGGCGTTGCGATGAACTACTGTGAGGCAACGGCCGGGCGCTACGACACACCGGCTCGCCACTGGCAGTTGGATTTGACCGGAACGCTAGAACCTCGAGCGCGATCAGTCACCGCGCGCTGGATTGTCAACGCCGCGGGTGTCTGGGCTGACGCGGTCAACGATCGATTCGGAATCGAGTCGCCTTGGCAACAACTGCTGGCCAAGGGGGCTTCGATCACCATCGATCGACTGCCCGGCCACCACGATACGCTGGTCTTCGACGGGCGCGGCAAACAAGAGGGTTTGAGCCTCGTGCCGTGGGGACGCGTGTCGCTGTGGGGCTCGACCGAGACGATCGTCGACCGCCCGGACACCGGATGGCGAGTCGATTCGGACGACGTCACATTCCTGCTGGACTCGCTCAACCGCCACCTCGTTCGTCCGCACGGTCCCAATGATATCGTCGCGCTGCGGTGCGGCGTCCGCGCGTTGGTCGTCAAGAGAGGGCAGGCTGCTGGTGATCCGCTGATGCTGTCAAAGCGATCTCGCGTCTGGCGCGATCCCGATCGGCCGTGGATCTCAATCTACGGTGGGAAGCTGACGGGCTGCGAGCAGGTGGCGAGTCGTGCGACGAGCCTGTTGCGGGATGCCGGGCTTGCAAGTCGATCAACGGTGCCGACGTCAGGCAACGACCTGCTTGCGACGCCTGCGCCACCGATCGACCGGGTCGCCGATATCGATGTCCCGCCTGCCCGATGGTGCCGGGACCATCAGATGTGCTGGACGCTCGAGGACTATCTCCGCCGGCGCACCAACCTCGCGCAATGGTTGCCGCGCGGTGGATTGGGACGAAACGACGAACACCGCGAAAAACTTCTCCAGGTCGCAGAGGTGTTCGTCGAAACAACCGGCCGACCCGCAACGGAACAGCTTCGCGCGTACAGCGAGCGCATCAAGCGCGAGTACGACAGAGTGCTCGGCCGACATCCGATGGTGGAGACGACCTATGCATGATTCGACTACACGTGCGACCGCGATGCCCGCGATCCTCGGTGGATCACCGGCGGTGACGCTCGATCAAACGGCCGCCAATCGCTGGCCCATCCTGACTGAAGAGGACGAAGCCGCGGTGCTAGCGGTCATGCGCGATGGTGACCTGTCCACCCACGCGGTGACGCGCGAGTTGGAACGCGATTACCGCAACTATTTTGGCATCAAGCACGCCCTGGCCCACTGCAACGGAACGGCGGCGCTGCTGGCGGCGTTCTTCGCAATCGACCTCAAGCCCGGCGACGAGGTGATCGTCCCATCGGCCACCTGGTGGGCGTCGGTATTGCCCATGATTTGGCTGGGCGCAGTGCCAGTGTTTGCCGAGAGCGAACCGGCGTGCCTCGGGCTCGACCCCGACGACGTGTTGCGGAAGGTCACGGCGCGTACGCGCGCGATCGTCGTGGTCCACCTCTGGGGCATGCCAAGCCGGATGACCGAACTGCTTGTCATTGCACGGCAGCACGGATTGAAGGTCATTGAGGACGCCTCGCACGCCCACGGCGCGCGATGGCGCGACCGACCGTGCGGCACGCTGGGGGACGTCGGCGTCTTCAGCCTGCAAGGTCACAAGCTCGCGCCGGCCGGCGAGGGGGGCATGTTGCTTACCGCCAGCGATCAGCTGATCGAGCGAGCGATCCTGCTCGGCGACGTCGAGCGCATCTGGCAACTGCAGGGCTCCACCCGGCGGTTCGCCGCAACCAGCTTCGGCGTCAAGACGCGCATGTCACCGCTCAACGCGGCCGTCGCGCGCGTCCAATTAAAGCATCTCGATGAGCGTAACGAACGGCGGAACGAGAACCTCCGCTACCTGTCAGCACATCTGGACGGGATGGGCTTCGAAACGTTCCTGCCACCGGCGCACGTCCAGCGGGTGTACTTCGAGTACCACGTGCGCATCGATTCGCGGCGGCTTGGGATTCCGATTAAGACGCTCGTCGAGGCGCTGCGTGCCGAAGGGTGCGACGTCCAACTGCCCCGATATCCACTGGTGCATCAACAACCAATGTTCACCGAGGGCGCGTTTGCAGCCATCGCTCGCTTACCAGCGGATATCGCGCCGCCGACCTACAACCCCGACGCGCTTCCGGGTACCACCTTGGCGAACCAGGGGATGATTCGGTTGCCCGCGTTCCCCAGCGCCACGAGAGACCTGTTGGATCAATATGTGGTGGCGTTCCGGAAGGTCATGGCCGAGCGATGGCGCGCGGCACTGACGGCGCTATCGGCGACGTGCCCACCTTGACGCAAGCGGCCAATCGCACCGGTCGGAAAACTGCGGCTGCTTTGACGGGGACGGTCCCCTTTGGCGGCTCCCTCCTAACGATGGTCGCGCCGATGGCGTGGCGCGGCGTCGGGTTGGGGTTACAATCCGCCGACAATGACACTGCGAGAGAAGATCGACAACAACACCGCCGTCGTCGGTGTTATCGGATTGGGTTACGTCGGGTTGCCGTTACTGGCGGCGTTTTGCAAGGGCGGTTTTACGGTCATCGGCTTCGACGTCGATCCAAAGAAGATCGAGCTGCTCAAACGTGGTGAGAACTACCTCAAGCACCTCGGGGACACGCTCGTGTCCGACATGGTCGTCACGGGTCGGTTCGATGCGACCGTCGACGCCGGTAGGCTGGGCGAGTGCGACGCGATCATTGTCTGCGTCCCCACGCCACTGGGGACTCATCGCGAGCCGGACCTGTCGTACATCGAGAACACCGCCGTCGACATCGCCAAGACGTTGCGAGTGGGGCAACTGGTCGTGCTCGAAAGCAGCACCTATCCGCGCACGACGCGCGAGATCATGCTGCCGAAGTTCGAGGCTCGCACGATGCCTGACCGCAAGCCGATGGTTTGCGGGAAAGACTTTTATCTCGCCTATTCTCCCGAGCGCGAAGACCCCGGCCGAAAGGATTTCAATACGCAGACCATTCCCAAGCTAGTCGGGGGGATCGAGGCGCGAAGTGGCGAGGTCGCAACCGCGCTCTACGCGAAGGTGATCAAGCAGGTCATCCCCGTCAGCACCGCGGAAGTCGCAGAGGCGGCCAAGTTGCTGGAGAACATCTATCGTGCCGTCAACATCGCGCTCGTCAACGAGATGAAGATGGTCCTGACTGCGATGGGTATCGACGTGTGGGAAGTCGTCCGCGCCGCAGCGACGAAGCCCTTCGGTTTTCAGGCGTTCTATCCCGGCCCGGGGCTTGGTGGGCACTGCATCCCGATCGACCCGTTCTACCTGACGTGGAAGGCTGCAGAAGTCGGAATGCCGACGCGCTTCATCGAGCTGGCCGGTGAGATCAACCACGCCATGCCCGACTGGGTCATCCAACGGGTTATGCTCGCACTAAACGGGCAATCGAAGTCGGTCAACGGCGCGCGCATTCTCGTGCTCGGCCTGGCCTACAAGCCCGACGTCGACGACGTCCGCGAAAGCCCCAGCTTCGAGCTGATTGAAAAGCTGTTGGATCTGGGTGCCACCGTCGACTACAACGATCCACACGTCGCAGCGACGCACAAGATGCGCCACCACGACCTGCAGATGGAGAGCGTGCCGCTGACGAAGGAAAGCCTTGCATCGTACGACCTGGTGCTCATCGCAACCCATCACGCGGCGTACGACTGGCAGTTCATCGTCGACCACTCAATCCTCATCGTCGATACCCGCAACGCGACCGCGAAAGCGAAGGGGCGACGTAGTCATATCCTGTCTGCCTAAAGCTCAGCGCGGTGTGGGAACCTCGATGTTTTCGATGAGGTCGAGTGGGCCCTTCGCGAGCCTCACGTCCACCGGTCCAGCGATGAAATTTTTGTCGTCGTTGTCGTCGAAGCGCATCTGCTCGACGAGCATCGGTGTCGTCGGGGCAGCCCCCTTCTCGAGTACTTCAATCGCCACGAGGCCCGGCCGTTTCGCGGCCATTTCGGCCAGTTGCGATTCCCCTTTGACCGTCGGAATGACCTGCCGCAGTTGCCAGCAGATCGGCAGGTGCTCGCGACCGACGAACACGAGTGGCGCAGCGCCATAGTGGGAGGTAATGGCGTCGGACACCGTGCGGTTGTTAATCGGTTGCGTCGTGCTCGCCCAGTAGGACAGCCCGAAGGTGATGACGGCGAGGTTCGCGCTGGCGAGGGTCGAAATGCCAGCGGTGAACCCGCGCTGGCGCTGGACGAAGATCGACATGCCCGCCGTGCCGGCAACGAGAAGCGTCATTATTACATCGATCGCATCGATCTGACCGTCGACGTAATACCCCGCGACGGGCACCGCGATCGCCGTCAAGGAGTAGGCGATCAGCGTCAGTCGCCAGGACGTCCCACCGACATTGCCGCCAACGGTGGTTGGGTCGGACCGATTGGCGTCGGCCTCGCGCGAGCGGATCATCCGCTCGATCTGCCAACCGACGAGAATCATCAACGGTGGGATGAGTGGCAACAAGTAGTGTTTCTGCTTGTTGCCCCAAAGGCACAGCGGAATGAGGATCGCCAACGACCAGACGAGCACACCGCGCACGCGCGATTCCTCGCGCGACTGTCTCACCGCAGCCACGACGCCCACGACGAACAGCGCGGTCCACGGCAACAGACCGGTCATCAGGGGGAAGACGTAGACCAGAGGGAGTTTCCAGCCTTTGCCGGTCATGCTCAGTTCCATGTCGTTGGCCAGCGCTTCGGACGAGGGGTGATACCAAACGTAAACGAACCACGGTAGCGCCAGGGCCAGCAAAGTGATCGGCGCGCCGCTGAGCGCGAACGTGCGCAGCGGTCGCCAGTATCGTTCGACGGAGCAGAGGCCCACGAGGAAGACGAGCGGGAACAGTCCACCGGGTCCCTTGCTCAGGACCGCCAGCGCCATCGCGACCGCCGAGAGGTGATACAGTCCCACGGCTCCGACGGATGAGACCTCGTCATTGTCGTCGATCCCAAAGGCGTGCCAGATCGCGGCGATGGCGATCGTGACGAAGGTCATCACGAAGAGGTCGGTCTCCTCAAAGCGGGCGTGCCGATAGAACATCACGCTTCCGACCAGTGCCGCTGTGGTGAAGAGGGCAGCGCGTGTGCCGAAGAGTCGGCGCGCCATTAGCATCGTGACGCCAACCGCGACCCACGACGCCAGCGCCGCTGGAATGCGACCCTGCACCTCACCGACGCCAAACGCCTTGAACGACGCGGCGGTGAGCCAGTAGGCCAGCGGCGGCTTCTGCATGCGGAGGTGACCGTTCACCCTTGGCAGCATCCATTGTTCGAACGGTGCGCCAAGCATTTCGCGTGCCGTCTCCAGCACGCGGGATTCCTGAGTGCGCATGACCACGGGAACGCCGAGCGATGTGAATAGCAAAGCGCCACTGATCACCCAGCACACCAGCCAGCCAAGCATCGATATGGAGCGTGACGCCGACGCATCAGGCGCAAAGCGGATCGAGGCGGTCGCGGGGCTTATTGTTCTCACCGGGGCTGGCTTTCAATCGAGAGCGCACTGCTGGCGTCCGTCCAGCCTGACGACGCAGCAAGGGAATGTCGGCTCGTCCACCACCTGATTAACGCGTTGCACAATTCAACCGTGATCAGACCCAGCGCAGCCCCAGCCAGGACATCGCTTATCCAGTGCGCGTCGGCGATCCATCGCAAGGCACCGCAAAGCCCGGCGAGCGTCCAGAATAGCGATCGTCCGCGCGGGTAAAGCCCGACGAGCACACCGCTGAGCGCGAACGCGCTGGTTGTGTGACCCGACGGAAAACTTGCCTGCGAGGAGCGCAACGAGGCATTCGGTCCGAGGAACATGCCCGCGTGTTCGTGGTGAGGCCTGACGCGGCCGGACAAGTGCTTCACCATCGTCGCAGCGCCAGTGGCCAGCAGGACGACGGCGATCAAAAACGGAATGGCCCGCCGCTTGATCGGGTCGAGAAGCCAGATTGCGGTAACGATCATCGCGACGCAACTGAACTGACCATACTGGGCGAGAAATCGTGTCTCGCGCTCGATGTCACCACGCATTGTGGTCGACAGACCGGTCTGTAATCCGGCCAGTTCCAGGCACAAAAGGCAAAGAGCAGCGATCGAAAGATAGCCAGCCACCCGACGGTAACGCATGGTGATTCCTCGGTAAGCGTCGGTGTGGGCAACACGAGCGCGTGTACTCAGATCGCTTGCCGACCTCCGTCGATGCCGCGGAATCTATGGATGGCGTATGAACTCAAGGTGACAGTCAGATGAACTTTCTGACTGCTGCAAGAGGCCGACTCTTGATCGTTCGATCGAAGAATGACCTAAAGGGTTTCCCCGTCTCTGGCTGGGTGCGATTTCTCGCTAGCGGTCGCTGGCATCGACAATGTGAACCGCGAACCTGCGTTCGGATGGCTTTCTACGGCTGCGGTGCCACCGTGCAGCTTTGCGATGCTTTTGACGATCGCCAAACCCAGACCCGCGCCACCCGTATGTTTTGATCGGGAGGGGTCGACACGATGAAAGCGTTCGAAGACGCGCGGCAGGTGCTCGGCGGGGATGCCGCAACCTGTGTCGGTGACATCGATCAAAACCGAACCGTTTTCCCGACGGGCACCCAGGGTAATGCGGCCAGCGGGGGGTGTATGGTTAATCGCGTTCTCCACGAGATTACACAGCGCGTTCTCGAACAGCACGCGATCAAGCTCGGCCGTCACCGGTTGAGAGGTCGTAGCCGCTGTCGGTTCGTCAACCGTCAGCGTGATTCCTGCTTCATGGGCAGCGGGCTCGTAAAATTCCTG
>Ga0163144_10016465_pt1 | contig 15144 bp, 12 predicted proteins | sample OliLak19BULKMAT1_FD_123175 | JGI IMG/M metagenome (GOLD analysis project Ga0163144, IMG submission 123175) | Freshwater microbial mat bacterial communities from Lake Vanda, McMurdo Dry Valleys, Antarctica - Oligotrophic Lake LV.19.BULKMAT1 | ecosystem: Environmental > Aquatic > Freshwater >... | reverse complement strand
GCGACGTGCCCGCGAAAAACCGGGGAAAGAGCCGGGAAAACACCGACAGCCGGCGCCCCTCTCGGAGGCCGGCTGTTCGTACGCGAGCTCGCGTCGCGAGGCGGGTCTAGCGCTTCGAGTACTGGAAGCGCTTGCGGGCGCCCGGCTGACCGTACTTCTTGCGTTCCTTCTTGCGCGCGTCGCGCGTGAGGAACCCGGCGCGCTTCAGCGTCGGGCGGCGCTCGGGATCGGCTGCGATGAGCGCGCGCGCGACGCCGTGACGAACCGCCTCGGCCTGCGCGCTGTGACCGCCGCCGGCCACCGTCGCGCGCACGTCGTACTGGTCGAGCAGCTCCAGGAGCTCGAGCGACTGGCGCATGAGCATCTGGTTGGTCTCGCGAACGAAGTACTCGTCCGCGGGGCGGCTGTTCACTGTGATCTTGCCGGCACCCGGCATGATCCAAACGCGCGCGACGGCCGTCTTGCGCTTGCCCGTGGCGTAAACTTTGGTCTCGGTCATTGGTCGCTTTGCCCGGTTTTAGTAGGCCGGTTTAGTAGGCCGGTTTAGTAGGCCGGTCTAGTAAGTCAGAGGCTGGGGCTTCTGCGCGGCGTGCGGATGATCCGGACCGGCATAGACCTTGAGCTTGGTGAGCAGTTCGCGGCCGAGAATGCTCTTGGGGAGCATGCCTTTGACCGCCTTGGTGACCGGGAAAGTCGGCTTGCGCACGAGCAGCTTGTCGTACGGCTCGACGACGAAGCCGCCGGGCTCGCCGCTGTGGTGGTAGTAGTTTTTCTGCTCGAGCTTGCGGCCCGTGAGCATCACCTTGGCGGCGTTGACGACGATGACGAAGTCACCGGTGTCGACGTGGGGCGTGAACGTCGGCTTGTGCTTGCCGCGGAGGACCGTGGCAATGCGGCTCGCGAGGCGGCCGAGCGGCTTGCCCTCGGCGTCGATGACCCACCAGGCGCGTGCATCTAGCGCTTCGGCAGGTTTCGCGGAGAACGATTTCGGATGGGGATTCATCTGGCACTTCCCGGAAGACGAAGGGGCGCATGGATACAAGCCACAGCCTGGCTTGTCAAGCGGCCGCGATCCAAAGGTCTTCGAGATCGAACGGCAGGTTTCGCGCTACCCTCGCCTCTTACCATGAAGTCGCCGCGCTTTGCTTCGGTTGCGCCCTGGTCCTTGCGTTGGCTCGTGCCATCGCTCGCGGCGCTCTCCGTCCTGGCGGTCGCTCTGCCTGCCGCGGGCCACGCCCGCATCATGACGCCGACGGCCCTCACCCAGGACGACAACGCCAAATCGGGGCCGTGCGGCTGCTACTTCGGCGGCGGCCCCGAAGACCCCGGCGAGGACCCGTCACCCTCGGCGTGCCCCGGCGAATTTTCGATCACGACGCTCCAGGCCGGCACCGAGCTCACCTTCGCGTGGCAGGAGACCGTCAACCACAACGGCGACTTCCGCATCGCGTTCTCGGCGAAAACGCCGCAAACGGTCACGCGGACCGACATGGACGGCGGCGTCGTGATGGAGATGCCCGACACCAACGCCACCGCCAACGCGACGATTTCGCAAAAGATCACGGTGCCGAGCGAGCCCTGTGAGCTGTGCACCTTCCAGCTCCGGCAGTTCATGGCGGGCGCGGCGCAGCCTTATTACTACTCGTGCGCCGCCGTGAAGATCGTCGCCGCGGACCCGACGTCGAGCTCGGCCGCGACCACCGGCGCGGGCGGCGGAAGCGGCGGCGCGGGCGGGTTTGGCGCAGGTGGCCTCGGCGGTGAAGGTGGCGAAGGCCCGGTGCCGACGACCGGCGCCGGCATGGCCGCCCCCCAGCCCAAGATCGTGGCGGGCTGCAACGCCGGCGGCCGTGCTCCCGAGGGCCCCGGGCTGGCGATCGTGGGCCTTTCGCTCGCCGCCGGCCTGCTCCGCAAGCGGCGCCGAGGTTGACCGTCCTCCCGCCTGGCACTATGCGCCGCGGGTGATGTTTCGCCCGCGACGCGCCTTCGCCCTGCTTGCCTTGCTGTGCTCGCTGACGCAGGCCGGGTGCCTCGACAAATCTTCCGAGCACCGCATCCGCGCGAATGCCTTCCTGCGCGGGGGCGACGCGCAGTCCGCCGTGAACGAGTGCGACCTCGGCCTGGCGGTCAAGAAGAACGACCCGGCGCTGCTCATCCTCAAGGGCAAATCGCTGTTCGAGCTCGGCAACCTCGACGAGGCGAAGGTCTCGTACGAGCGCGCCCTCGAGTACGGCGACGGACAGGATCCGCGCGGCCTCATCGAGGCGCACGTCGGCCTCGGCATGATCGGCTCGCGCAAGGGCGACTGGAAAGAGGCGCGCGCCCACTTCGAGGAAATCGTGAAGCTCGACGAGGGTCGCAGCGCCTCCGCGCACCTCAACCTCGCGCGGGCCTGCGTCTCGCTCAAGGACATGGAGTGCGCCGTATCGCACGCCGAGATCGCGGCCCGCACCACGGGCAACGAGGAGCCGACGCTCTACACTCTCGGCAGCGTCTACCTCCAGGCCGACCGCCCCGCCGACGCGGAGAAGACGTTCCAGCACATCTGCGACGTCGTCCCCGGCGCCGCCACCTGCCCCTACGGCCTGGCCATGGTCGCCGCCAAGACAGGCGACAAGGCGCGCGCCCTCGCCAAGCTCAAGGAGGCGCTCGACCGCAAGGTCCCCGACCCCGCGCGCATCCCGGGCGAGCCCTCGTTCGCGTCCATCAAGGACGACCCCGAGTTCATGGCTCTGGTCGCCAAGGCGTCGGCCAATTAGCGGCTCGGGACGACCCCGAGCTCATCGCGCTCGTTACCAGGGCGTCGGCCAATCAGCCGGGGTCGTGCGAGCTCTGCGCGGCAGGCGCAGCCTTGATTGAAACATCGGGCGGGAGCGCGTCCCATCGTAATGAGTCGCCCATGAGCGGCGATATCCTCTTGGGGCGCAGGCCGTCGGCCCGCATGATGTAGAGGCCCGGTCCTTCCCCTGTCTTGCGCGTCGAGAAGAAGGCCACGAGGCGGCCGTCCGGGCTGCACGAAGGGGCGCTGTTCTTGCCCTGATCCTGCGTGAGCCGCACCAGCGTCCCGCCCTGCTCGCCGGTCGCGAAAAGGTCCGCATCGGTGGAGACGCCCGCGGCGAAGACCAGGCGCACCCCGTCCGGGTGATTGCAGAACGTCGGGCTCATGGCGAACACCCCCTCCGGCGTCACCGGCTTCTCGTCGACGTAGATGCGCTGTCCCGTGAGCCCCAGGCCCACGAACGCCAGCTTGCCGCCCGGGCTGAAGGTCGGCTCCATGGCGAACGGCGCATTGGAAGCGGGCGCAATGCTCGCAAAGTCCGCCCCCGCGAACAGCCGAATGGAAGCGCCGATACCGATGGACACGGCGACCTTGCTGCGGTCCTTCGAGAAGGCCACGCCGTACACCGAGCCCGAGACGGGGAGGGGGTAGTCCTTGCCGCTCTCGGATCGGATCTCGTATTGCGCGTTGCCGGTGCTCGACGCGTAATAAAGCTCCTCGCTCTTGCCGAAGGCAGGCCCGAGCGCCACCTCGCTCTCCGCCGAGGCGGCGCGGGCGCCGTGCCCGTCGGCGTCGATCACGTAGACGCGCCGGACCTTCTCGGCCCCCGCGGCGAACGTCATCCGGCTGGCAAACCCACCATTTTGCCCGGTGAGCGCGCCGATCAAGACATCCGCCATGCGGTGAGAGGCGGTCCGCACCGCCGCGCGGGACGCCATCACCTTCTTCTCGAACACCGGAGTCGCGCCGCTCTTCACCAGATAGGCCTGGCCGACCAGCTCGACCTCGTCTTCCGGCTTGTCGCCCGTCCTTCGCGCAATGACCCGGATCACCGCCTCGGCGCCCTTGTGGCCCCAGGCTTTGGTATCGACCGCCGAGTCGCTCAGGTAGAGCCCGTCGGGGGCGGCGCTCTCGGCCAGCACGTCGAACTCGCCGCAGAGGTCCAGATCGCGCCGGACCACCCCCCGCAGCGTGACGTCCTCGAGGTCCGCCGACAGCGACGGAACCACCCCGAGCTTCGGCAATGCGCGCGCCGACGACGCGACGACCGTCATGGTGCCGAGCAGGTCTGTGGGCTTGTCCGCGCCGGCGGCCGGGGCAGCGGGGGCCTCCGGCGGGACATTGCCGAGCGGGTTGGCGTGGGCGCTCGGCGCGGCCAGGGCAGCCAGGGAAGCAAGAGCAAACAGCGCCAGGAGCGACGAGGCCCCGAGAACGGAAGTGGTCAGTCGCATCGGTGCTCCTTGAAGCGTCGCGGTGCTCGGTCGGTCGACGTCAATCCTCGTGAACGTGCCTCAGTCGGCCAGGTAGACTTCGACTTTGCGGTCGAGCGACCAGCCGTTCTCGTCGGTGCCCGCGGCCTCGAATGCGCCCTTGGACAGCGTGCCCATGCGGGTCTCCGACAGGCCACGTTGCGCGAGGAAGCTGGCGACGCTGCCGGCGCGCTGCTGGCCGAGCGCGATGTTGTACGCCACGCCGCCGCGCGGGTCGGCGTGCCCGACCAGATTGAGACGCGCGCCCACCAGCGGACCGGTGACGAAGCACGACGCCAGCGCCCCGAGCAGATCGGCGGCGTCGCCCTTGATCGAGGCTGAATCGAAGGGGAAATGAGCGGTGGGCAGGTTGCCGCAGGCGCGCAGGATCCGGTTGTCGATCTGGATCGAGCCGGCCGTCGGAGAGCCGGTGTCGCCGCGCGGACCCGCCTGCGCAGGCGTCATCCACGCCGGGGTCGTCGCCCCATCGGCTCCCCCTCTCGGTACCGAGTGTGCGGTTTTCAGCGGGGGTTTCGGGCCTTCCTCGCACGCCATGAGGAACGCCGACGAGAGGACGAGAACCGGGACGATGAGGGATCGCATGATTGCTCCAGCAGCGACGCCGCACGGATTGCGCCGGTGGCACATGTCGCTGTCCGCGGGGGTACTACGCCCCGGAACGCACGGCCTACTTTTGGGCAAAAGAGCACGGCGATCCGCCCCTTTTACGGTAGAGTTTCGCCCCATGCGCTTGCTTCGCTCCGGCCGCCCGCTCACCTCCGCTGTGCGCTCTTCTTTCCTCGCGTCTGGCCTCGCGTCTGGCCTCGCTTCCGGCCTCGCGTCTGGCCTCGCTTCCGGCCTCGCGTTTGGGATCGCCTCGCTCACTCCCTCGCTCGCGTCGGCAGAGGTCCCGGTGCAGCGAACGTTCTTCCGCTTGCCGTCCTCGAACGGCCACACCTCCATCCTGGTGGACCTGTCGCTCGGCAAGCTGACCCACTTCCGCGACCACCTGTTCGCCAGCGAAGAGCCGCTGCTCGACGCCGCCGGGACGGAAGTGTGGATTGGCAATCAGCCGCAGAGCATCCACTCGCGCGACGTGCTCTACGATGCCTTCTTCGGTATTCGCGCCGCCGGCGATCAGCGGTGGTTGCCCGGGATTCCGGTCGAGTACGACGCCAGCGGTTATGCCCCGCACGCCGCCGGCAAGACGGGGGGCACGGGCGTCATCAAGATGGTGCAAAAGGTCGGCGATCTGACGGCGACGCAGTTCTTCTTCGCGCCCGCCGGGCTCGAGCACGCCGGCTTCGTCATGGCCATGCAGGTCAAGAACACCGGGGCCCAGAAGGTCAACGGCGTGTCCGCGTTCTCGATGCAGAACTTCCACATGGGGACGGGGCGGCCGGGGGTCATGGCCGACATCGGCGAGGACAACGAGACGGTGGTGTTCGACGGCAGCGGCGGAAAGGCCGATTTCCTGGAGCGAGCGTTCGCGGGGGTGGTGGTGGCGCGGGCGCTCGGACCGGTGGCCAGGCACGGCGCTTCCAATGCCGGCACGCCGGCCGGGCAGAACGTGTATTCAATCGTGAACGGGGGCGGCTCCACCGACATCCCGGACCTCAATGGCGCCGGAGCCACGGCCAACGGCTGGGTCAGCTCGTATCAGTTCAACCTGGGCGACCTGGGGCCCGGGGAGAGCGCGTGGGTGGGAGTCGCCGTGGCGTACAAGGGCGACCCGTTCGCCGGCGCCGAGGTGCAGGGCTGGCTCGACGCGTATGTCGGCGCCAAGAACGCGACGACGCTCGTCGACGCCGAGATCAACGCCTGGAAGGGCGTGCAGACCAGCCTCAAGACCCCGGCGAACATGAGCGCGGGGGACGAGACGCTGCTGCGGCAGTCGGCGGTGATGCTGAAGATGGCGCAGGTCCGCGAAGACAAAGCCTATCTTCGAGAGTGGGTGTCGGCCGACGGCGAGCCGCGCAAGACAAGGTTCGGGACGACGCTGGGCGGCCCGCCCGCGACGTTGCCGAACACCATTGCTCATCGGGCCAAAGGGGCTGTCCTCGCGAGCCTGCCGCCGGGCGAGTGGACGGTGGCGTGGATCCGCGACGGGTCGTACGCCGTGACGGCCATGGCGGCGCTGGGAATGCAGGCCGAGGCAAAAGTCGGGCTCCAGTATTACCTCGACGCCGAGGCCAACCGCTTCCAGAGCTGGGCGGAGCTCGCTCCTTACAACATGCCGCCGTACCAGATCAGCCTGGTGCGATATTACGGCTTCGGGGTCGAGGAGACGGATTTCAATGGTTTTGGGCCCAACCTGGAGTTCGACGGTTTCGGGCTGTTTCTGTGGGCGCTTCGCAGCTACGAGGTGTTGACCGGGGACACGCAGGTGGCCGACCAGGGCTGGGATACGGTCTCGAAGAAGGTGGCGGACGTGCTCGTCGCGCTCGTCGATCCGGCGACCGGCCTGATTCACAAGGACTCGTCGATCTGGGAGACGCACTGGTACGGGCGCGAGCGGACGTGGGCCTACACGAGCATCACGGCGGCGCGGGGCCTGTGCGACGCGGCGGCCATGGCCGAGCGGATGGGCGACGCGGGCAACGCGGCGAAGTACAAGGCCGCGGGGCTCGCGCTGCGCGAGGCCATTGCAAAAAAGCTGACGGACGGCACGGGCGCCATCGCGTCGAGCGCCGACGAGCTGGCGGTGGGCTCGGGCTATTACGACGCGGCTGTGCTGGACGCGATCGCGATGGGGCTCTTCGATCCGAAGGGGCCCATTGCAAAGGCCACTCTCAAAGGGCTGGACGGGCACCTGCTGGCGGCGGCCGGCGCCGGCTGGTCGCGCAACGACGACCGGACGGATCACCCGGGCGCCGAGGACACCAGCCCGTGGGGCAGCGAATACGACAGCGCCGAGTGGGTGGTGACGGATCTGCGCGGGTCGATGGCGACGTACCTGGCGGGCGACACGGAGCGGTCCGACCGGCTATTGGACTGGGTGCGCGATCAGTCGCTCGCGAACTTCCTCGCGATCAGCGAGACCTACGACGAAAATACGGGGCATTACAAATTCAATGCGCCGATGGTCGGCTTCGGGGCGGGAGTTTATGCGCTCGCATTGTTCGCGCGCGAGGGTGTCCTGGCCGATCCGGCGTGTGGTGACTATTACCCGGAGCCGGCGTCGACCGGCTCGGGCGGCAGCGGCGGCGCGGGCGGCAGCGGCGGGAGCGGCGGCACCGGCGGGAGCGGTGGCGCGCCGAGCACGACGGCCAATGTCGGTGGGGGTCCCGCCACCGGAAGCGGCGGGACGGGTGGAGATGCGCTGGATCCAGGCGGCTGTGGCTGTCGGGTGGGCAAAGGGCAGGAGAACGGGGCGCTCGCGGGCGCCATGCTCGCGGGGCTCGCGGCGCTGGTGCGGCGCGGGCGTCGCCGTCGCGGGTGACGTGTGCGCGGCGGGCTCGTGGGATGTGAGGCGGCGTGGCGCCGGACGTGTGCGCGGTGTCGCGCGTGACGTGTGCGCGGCGGGCTCGTGGGACGTGAGGCGGCGTGGCGCGGGAAGCCCGCACGTTTCTCACCTGGCGTGAGGGTGTGCTAAGAGCGCCCGCTCGATAGTCGATAGAAGGAGATTCCCATGGGTCTAGGCGACGCGCTCCGTGACGATTCCAAGAAGAATGCGATCGTGACCGACTGCTGCACGCTTCTCGATGAAGAAGTGTCGGCAAAAGGTGGCCTCTCCGGGATCGCGGTGAAGGCCGGCTATGCGGCCGTCAAGGGCATCAAGCCCGGCTTCGTCAAGCACACGGTCGAGCACCTGTTGCCCGAGTTCGCGGCCAAGCTCGACCCGATCTGGGAAGAGGCGTCGAAGACGAGCAGCCCTTCCGGTCACCTGGTGTCGAACAAGGCTCGCGTCGCCGACGCGCTGCTCGCCGTGACCGATGCGCGCGCGGCCAGGTCGAACAAGGGCATGGTCAAGGGCACCTACGAGCGGCTCCGCGGCTCGGCGAAGAAGAACGTCGAAGAGGCGGTGCCCCGGCTCGCCAAGCTCCTCGAGAAGCACCTGAAGTAGCGGCCGCCGGCGCGCTGATCGGTTCAGCGCGTCGAGCTACGCGCGGCGTCAGTCGTCGGCGTCTTTGCAGCAGCGGACGCCGGTGGAGTAGTCGGCGTAGAGCTTGGGGTGGGCGGTGATCACGGCGTCGCAGCCCGCGCGGGTGGAGCGAGAGTAGAAGCCGCCGGCAAAGGCGCCGGTGCCTTCGTCGACCCACTCGTCCAGGTTGCCGACCAGATCGTAGACGGCGTCGGGGCCCCACAGGCTACGGCACGCGGGTCGGGCGCCGGTGGTCTCGAAGAGGGGTTTGCCTTTCGCGCGGACGCGGTTGAGGCGCGGATCGAGGTGGCCGAGCGAGGCGTTGCGGTGGAGCAGCGCGGCGGGGTGATCTTCGCGGTACACGTTGCAGACGCCGTCCTGGTAGTCGGTGCCGTAGGGGAAGTCGGTGTCGCCCTCGCCGCGGCACGCGACGCTGAATTCGTCGAGCAGGCAGAGGCGTTTGCCGGCGGCGGCGCAGGCGGCTTCGGCGACGACGCCGGTGATGTAGCCGTTGGGACGCGCGGCGAATCGCGCGACGGCGACAGGCTCTGTCTTGGCGCCGCGCTGCCACGTGGGCACCGGCGGGAGCGGGAAAGCGCGGGCGTGGGCGTCGCCCCAGCGCGTGCGATCGGTCGCCCAGTCGCCGAGGACGATCTCGAGGAGGTTGGGCGTGGGCGGGTAGTCCGGAGAGAGCACGCGCCACGTCTTCGCGTCGGCGAGGGTGGACTCGAAGCGGTCGATGCAGAAGCGGCCGGCGATCGAGACCATGTCGGCGGGGCAGGGGATTTTGAGCGGCGCGGCGGTCATGGACGGCGCGGGCGCGGGCGCGGGCGCGGCGGGAGTGGGAGCTGCGGTCGGGAGGACGGCGTCGAGGACGCCGACCTCGGCGGTGGAGTCGATGCCGCGGACGGTGCTGCCGAACCAGCGCAGGGAGCCGTTCGCGCTCCACGCGACGTCGCCCGAGATGCACGTGCCGGGCGAAGCGAGCTCGGAGACGCGGACGAATTTGCCGGCCTCGGGAGAGGGCACGACGAGCGGCGCGGGGCGTCCGTCGAGGCACGCGGCGGCGGCGTGTCCATCGGGCCATGGCGCGGATCCGCGCTCGGTGGCGTCGTCGTCGAGCCAGACAACACGCCTGCGCGCGTCGTCGGTGAGCAGCGCACCGCCGCCGGGCAGCGCGGTGATGTGCACGGCGAACGTGCCCGCCGTCACCGCGAGTGACGTCGGTCCCGGCGCGCCGAGCTTGCCGTCCGCGTCGATCACGAACGCGACGACGCGGGTCGGATCCTGCGCGCTGACGCCCGCGACGATCGCGCCCGTGGCGTTTGTGCCGGCGGCATTCGCATTTGCACCGGTTGCGCCTGCGGAGCTCGCATTTGCTGCCGCGCCGCTCGCATTCGCACCGGTCGCGCTTGCGCTGGTCGCATTCGCACGCGCCCCGGTCGCATTTGTACCCGTTGCGCTTACGTTCGCCCCGCCGCGCTCGGTGGCGTCGAAGCCGGGGCGCACGGGCGAGACCGCGAGCGGTCCGGCGGTGAGGGCCCCGTCCTTCGCGACGAACGTCGTGCGCAGCATGCCGCTCGCGACCTCGAGGAACAGGCCGCGCTCGCGACCCCCGACGAGCGCCGTGGAGTCGGCGTGGGCGCGCCCCGCCAGGGCATCGAGCCTGGTCGGTCGCGGGAAGAGGCGCACCACGTCACCGCGAGCCATCCAGAAGGTGTCGCCGATCCGGGCGGCGCGCCTTCGTTCGGTCGCGCCGTGGACGGAGCTGCGGACGGCTTCGGCGGCGCGCGTGCCGAGCGCGTCGACGGCCTCGACGCTGGCTGCCTCGGTCACGGCGCCCGCGGTGTCGACGTGGACCACGCGACCGCCGCTGACCGCGATGCCCTCGCCATCGGGGGCGAAGGTGCCCCACGCGAGGCGCGCGCGCTTTGCGGCGAACGGCGGCGAGATTACCGTCGGCGTGCCGTCGCCGCGGGACGCCGTGCCGAACCCCGCGAGGCCTCCGAACAGGGCGCGATCACCGGCCCACGCGACGAGCGGCCCGTCGCCGCGGCGCTGTCCGGGGGCGCGCCGCGGATCTGCGGCGAGCAGGCGTTCGGCGGCGGCGGACGCGTCGGGCAGCCCGCCGCCGCCGAGCGACCAGCCGAGCGGGTCGACGGCACATCCGGCCTTCGAGAGCACCGCCGTGCCGAGCGCGGGGAACACCCGCTGCGCCTGGCACACGCCGCCGCGCCCCGCGTACGAGACGAGCGCGGTGCCCGCCGTGCCGCCGGCCAGACGCGGCCGGTTTTGCCCTGTGATGAAGCCGTATTCGAGATCGCCGTCGAGCAGCCCGGCGCGCGTGCCGGCGACCAGCGCGCCGTCGGGGCCCAGGCTCGCGACGCCGAGGCGAGCGCTGCCGAGCGACGTCTTCGAGCGCACCCTCGGCTTCGAGACGGCCTCGTAGAACAACAGGTCCGCGCCCGTGCCGCGAGGCACCGCGTCGACGAGCATCATGCCCGCGAGCGGCCGCTCGAACGTCAACCCCGACGCTGCGCCGCTCGCCTCGAACACCCCCTCGCGCGAGGCCCACGCGACCCGAACGCCCACCTTCGCCTTGGCCGCCGGCACCACGACCGAGTCGCTCGATTTGCGCTTTTTAGAAGGCTTTTTCTTGCCGCCCCCGCCCTGCACGCCCTTCGGCTTCCTGGCCGCGCCGCCCTTCGCCGCGCCGCCCTTCGCCGCGCCCGCGTCCTTCGCTGCCCCCGCGGTCTTCCCATCCGCGCCGCCCTTCGCTGCGCCGCCCTTCGCTGCTCCGCCCTTCGCCGCCCCGGCATCCTTCACCGCGCCGCCCTTCTTCACCCCACTCCCCGCCGCCGCCGCTTTCGCTCGCACGCTGACTCGCGTCGGCGTCTCCGTGATGTCGAGCGACAGCAGCGCGATCCTCTCCCCGATCGGCACCACCATCTCCGGCCGCGCGCTCTTGCAGCCGTGCGCGGCCGCCACCTCCGCGTCGTGCGCGAACGTCGTCACGCAAATACGATCGCCGTCCGACGTCACGAACGTGGTCCGCCCGTCGCTCCCCGCGACCGCGGTCACCACATGAGCCCCCTCGAAGCCGCGCGTCTTCCCGAGCGCCCCGTGCTCGTCGATCGTGCGCGCCCACGTCACGCGCTCGTCGTGTGCCACCGCGAGCACGTGCGCGCCGCCCGCCATGCTCAGCAGCTCGACGGGCAGCGCGTCGTCCACCGCCGCGCCCAGCGGTCGCCGGTTCGGGCTCGACATGCCCGACGTTCCCGCCGACAGCGCGGTCGCCGCCTCCGCCCCGACAACCGCCGTCGATCGCGGCGTCGCGCCTGCGCTGTGGAGCGGATCAGCCGGCGCAGAGCAAGCCGCGAGCGGGGCGATGGCGGCGATCAGGAACGCGCCGCCCCAAATCTGCTGCGAGAGAAAGCCCCGGACCTTCAACGCCGCTCCGTCGCGCACGAGCTTCTTGCTAGCTGCCAGAGCACGGCCCGAGCCTTCAACGTCGCTCCGTCGTTCTGTCGCGCGTTCCGTCGCGCACCAACTTTTTGCCGCCGGGCGCCAGCGCGGTGCCGTCACGGCGCCCGAGCCTACCACCGCGATCGGCGCATGCGACGCTCCGGCAAATACGCTACTCTCTCCGGCCATGAGCAAGCTGGACGACGATCTCGCACGGGCGCTTGAAGAGGCGCCGCACGCCCCCGCAGCTCCGCCGGGCGACGCGCCCCACACACCGCCGCGCGCCGCCGACTCCGCCAGCTCCCAGGGTCGCAACATCGGCCTGCTCGCCGCGCTCATCGGCATCGCCGGCGTCGTCGTCGCCGTGTTCATGTTCGGCTTCAAAGACGCGGCGATCTACTCGCTCCCCGTCGCCGACTTCAAGGCCAGCGCCGACAAGTTCGTCGGCCGCAAGGTCCGCCTCGAAGGCGAGCTCTTGCCGGGCACCCTGGTGAAGCGCGATCAGCCTTGCGAATACCGCTTCACCGTGCGCGGCGCGGGCCCCGGCGGCGAGGCCCACCAGGTCCCGGTTCGCTACGGCCAGTGCGTCGTGCCCGACACCTTCCGCGACGTCCCGACCGGCGGCGTGCAGGTCACCATCGAGGGCACCCTCACCAAAGAGGGCCACTTCGAAGCCTCGCTCGTCATGGCCAAGTGCTCCTCCAAGTACGACCCGTCGACCCACCAGATGACGTCCGACAAGGCCGTCGACCCCACCGCCCAGCCCATCAACTGAAGAGCCGCCAGAATTTGAATCGCGGAACGACCGGCGCTTCGCCCGCAAGGTCCATCGCGTGAATGGCAGCTCCACCCTTCGCGGCCCCGCTCACGGGCCCGCGCACGAGCGGCTTGCGCTCGGGCGTGGGACACCGCGCGGGCGACCGCCCAACCCATCCGAACGCAAACCGCCCTAATTCGCGCGGTTGTTCTTGGCGTTGCCGGGCACCAGCACGTCGCCCTCGGCGCGCCCCACCACGTCGAGCACCGTCTTGCCGTCGGCGTCGCGGCCGGGCCGCTCGCGCACGAAGCGCGACGGCGACGCCGACACCACCAGGCCCAGCTCCTTGGCGGCGACGGACAGCGCGTCGCTCAGCTCGCGATCGATCGCGCTCTCCCGTTCGCCCTTTGAAATCCCCGGCGGCAGGGTCACGGCGATCGTCCCGAAGACGCGCCCCTGATCGGCGATCACGCCGTAGGGCGAGCCCGTGCGCTTCGCCAGCTCCAGCCGCGCGCGCGCCGCGTCGACCCGATCACGCGCCGCGGCAAGCGAGAGGGCGGCCCGACGCAAGCCTTCTTTTTGATCTTCGGAGGGGTCGAGCCGAAAATCGTTGGCAAGAATCTGATTTTCGGCGCGCAGGCGCACAACTTCGGCTTCGGCCGCGGACAATTCGGCTTCGGCGTCGGCGAGGGGTGAGGACATGCCCCATTTTCCAGGCTTCTCGCGCCGCCGCCATCCCCAAGTGTCCGCCTTCGACATCGAAGCCGTTCCCGCGTGTTGCGTTTGGCGCGTCATCCTCAGTAAAGTGTCGACCATCCGTCGAGGTTGGCCTCGCGGGCGACCGTATGTGGAAGCTCACGATCGAGGATGACGAGGGAAAACCGACCTCGCTCCCGCTCGTTCACGACGAGTACTCACTCGGTCGTGGCGAGACGAACGCGATCCGCCTGACGGACCGAAATGTCTCCCGCAAGCACTCCGTCCTGAAAAAGACGGAGGGCAGCTGGGTGCTGTCCGATCTCCAGAGTTACAACGGCACGTTCGTCAACAACGAGCGGGTCGTCGGCGACCGGACGGTCGGCAGCGGCGACGTGATGATGCTGGGCGACTACCGCCTCATCCTCGCGGACGAAGCGCAGACCGCCGCCGGGGACCCCTCCAAGCCCGCCGGCCCCTCCCTCCCGGTGCAGTACCGGCCGAACCGCCTCGTCGTGGTCGTCGGCCCCTCCCCCGGCACCGAGTTCCCGCTCGACAAGGACCACTTCACCATCGGCCGCTCCGAAGAGGCGACCATCTCGATCAACCACAGCTCGGTGAGCCGCATCCACGCCGAGCTCATCGCGCTCGGCGGCGGTCGCTTCGAGATCATCGACAAGGCGAGCGCCAACGGCATCCGCGTCAACAGCGTCGAGCTCAAGCGCGGCATCCTCGAAGCCGGCGACGCGCTCGAGCTCGGCGACGTGCGCCTGCGCTTCGTCGGGGCTGGCAAGGTCTTCCGCTCCGGTGCCGATCAAAGCCAGCAGCTCCCCGCGCTGAGCGCCTCCGGAAATCCGCTCGCCCCCGGCGAGTCGCCGCCCCGCATCGGCCTCACCACCGGCAAGCTCGTCGGCATCATCCTCGGCGTCCTCGTGGTCCTCGTCGCGGTGGTGTTCTTGCTCATGCGACCGGGCAAGACCAACGCGAACCCGGGCAGCGGCATCGGCCGCGTCGCGCCGGGCAGCGCCGACGACACCGGCCCCGCCCTCTTCAGCGAAGCGAAGAAGCTCTTCGACAGCGGCGACGTCGAGGGCGCGCACAAGAAGATCCAGGAGATCCCCGAGGGCTCCGCCGCGTTCGAGGGCACCGGCGTCAAGGAGATGGAAGCGGCCTGGGCCGACTGGCTCTTCAAGAAGGCCGACGAGGCGAAGACGAACGACGAGAAGCGCGCCTTCCTCAAGCAGATCCCGCCGAACACCTACGTCGACCGGGAACGCCGCGAAAAGGCCCTGAATCTCATTGGAACGCTGCCGCCCGAGCCGACCGCGCCGACGCCAGGCCCCGGCCCCAATGCTGGCACCGGCGTGTACCCGACACCGGGAACCGCCGCCGCGCCGCCCGCCGCCACGCCCGACCCGACGCCCGCCAAGACCGCGACGAGCGCTGCGCCCACCGGCGGCGCCGTCAACCCGAGCGGCATCGACGAAGCGGCCATTCGCCGCGGCCTCGAGCCCAAGGTCTGGGGCGGTCGCGCGTCGGCCGACGAGATCCGCATGCTCAAGGCCATCTGCTCGCACATGGGCGATCGAGCGTGCCGCGATCGCGCCGCCGCGATGCTCAAGGCCAAGCTCGACGAGAAGAAGTAAGCGCCGGCCGAGCAAGCACGGCTCGTCCGACGTCCGGCTTGCCCGAAGTACCGCTCGCTCGAAGTAAGCCTGGCCGGCGCTCCGCCGCGCAGGCATGACAGAGCGCGCCGCCATGGAGAATCGCCGAGAAGAGCCGCACGGATGGTCGGGGCTGTCCGTCCTTCGATCGCCGCCGGCCCTCGCCATGATCACGGCGGCCGCGCTCGTCTCGGTGCCGTACCTCGTGCCGCAGCTCGGCCGCTTCCGCCTGC
>Ga0163144_10016464_pt1 | contig 15144 bp, 16 predicted proteins | sample OliLak19BULKMAT1_FD_123175 | JGI IMG/M metagenome (GOLD analysis project Ga0163144, IMG submission 123175) | Freshwater microbial mat bacterial communities from Lake Vanda, McMurdo Dry Valleys, Antarctica - Oligotrophic Lake LV.19.BULKMAT1 | ecosystem: Environmental > Aquatic > Freshwater >... | reverse complement strand
GAGAACCGCGTCACCGCCTGGACCCGCGATGGCGTGGAATCCCAGAACTGGACGTTGACCAAAGTCGGCGACTGGAGCGCCACGACCAAGAACGGCCAGACCCAGACCCGCACCCACAGCGACGTGCACGAGACCACCGGGATCACCATCGGAGGCGTCACCACCTCGCTGGCCTATGACACCAAGGGCAACCTGACCCAGGACCAGCAGGGCCAGCGCTATGCGTGGGATGTAGAGAACCGTCTCGCAGCCGCCGTAGTCGGCGCCGCGACCAACGGCTACGTCTATGACGCGCTCGGCCGTCGCTTGGCCAAGGCCGCGAGCGGCCTCGCCACGACCTTCGTGCATGACGGCGCGCAGGTGATCGCCGAGTACGAAGCGCCGCTCTACCAGTCCCAGGATATCGGTGGCCCCACCCTGGCTGGCTCGTTCAGCGACTCGACCACCGGCACCATCACGGTGGCCGCCAGCGGCAACGACATCTGGAACAACGCCGACCAGTTCCGCTACGCCTACTTCACGCTGACCGGCAACGGCAGCATCATCGCCAGGGTCACGACCCAGACCAACACCGACCCATGGGCGAAGGCCGGCGTCATGCTGCGCGACAGCTTGGCGGCGGGCTCCAAGCATGCGTTCATGTGCATCACGCCGGGCAACGGGGCGGCCTTCCAGCGGCGCACGAGCACCGGCGGCGGTTCCGACAACAACCACACGGGTGGTGGCTCGGCCACGGTGCCGTACTGGGTGCGCTTGACGCGGTCGGGTACGACAGTCAGCGGCCATCGCTCAGTGGATGGCGTGACCTGGACGCTGGTTGGCAGCGACACGGTCAGCTTCACCAGCCAGACCGTCTATGCGGGCCTCGCGGTCACCTCGCACACCAACGGAGCGGTATCGACGGCGACGTTTACCAATGTTGCGGCGACGGGGTTGGTGGCGACGGCTATCGCGCCATCGCTCGCGCGCAGTTATGTCTTCGGGTCCTATGTGGATGAGTTGCTCGCCATCCTACCGGCCAGTGGCGTCGTAGGTGATCGCAAGTTCGTGCACAGCAATCACCTCTACAGCGTTGCTGCGCTCTCTGACAACAGCGGGAACGTCGTTGAACGCTATCGCTACGATGCGTATGGGCAGCGTACCGTGCTGGTGGCTGATGGCGTGACCATGAGGTCTGGGTCGTCGTATGGGAACCAGTACGGATTCACTGGCCGCTACCTCGATACGGAGACCGGGCTGTGGTACTTCCGGGCGAGGTACTACTCGGGGAGCCTGGGACGGTTTGTCGGAAGAGACCCGTGGAGACGAACGGTAAGGGATAACGGGCTACAGTATCGCCCATTCAGCAGAGATGGTTATCCAAGCGGTTGGAATGCCTATCAAGCCTACTTCACTCCGAACCATTTTGATCCGTCAGGAATGTATCCAGGTTGCAGTTGGGCTGACTGCGATTCCGGGGGAACATGCGTGCTGGGTGGAGGACATGGGCCTATGGAGGGCAGTTGTCAGTGGGGTGACTTAGGGAATGGATCGCGAGTTTGCGGTTGCAATACAGCTCCAACCTCTTGGTACAATGTGGTGGTAACATGCACCTGTGTGGTAGGTGTTGCGGCAGTCATAACCTTGGGAGTCATCCTTGCGCCCATTGAGATACCCGCAGCGGCAGCATGTGCCGCAGTGGGTGCTGCCGTTGTTCTAATACAGTCAACGCCCGCCTCGCCACCTTCCCCGCCCCCATCTCCCTCCCCATGCATAGGTTGTGGCGGAGGTCTGATATGATGAGCAAGCCTCTTTGTCTCCCTGGTTGCAACACGATCCAGGTGGGCACATGAGCACCCCAGATTACGATCTTTGGGTCAACGAGGGGAAGAAGCGCGACGATGCCTTTATCGACCTTATAATCGGTGAAATCAAACGAGGTGACAAGAGAATCGAAAATATTTATCTCCTTTTCGGCAATCCTGACACTGTTACGAAAGACAAAAATGAGACTCACGATTATTATTTCTATACCATAATGCTGAGCGGAGTAACATACGAAATGTATATTTGGATTGGGACGAGAGATGGGTCTATCTTCACTTTTCACACAAATGAGAAGCGATACTGGCCACCTAAACCAAGGCCATCGGATATGGAGGTGTAATAGTTTATTGGGGAATGCTAATTTCACTGTTCCGCGGGGTTGTTTTGCTCGCATTTTCAGGGTGTAGTGGTTCATGTGCGTCAGTGAAATCATCACAGGAGAGGGGATGCTAAAGCTCCGCGCAGTAAGGATGAGCAACCCGCTGTGGCCCCGAGTCATGGCCGACGCGCTCCTGGCGCGTGAGCTTCCAGCGATCACCTACGACGGTTGATCGCTGGGCTGGGTTGGGTTGGCGACTAATGCGGCTGGCTGCGTCTCGGGCAATACGATTCCGATTAGATGACTCAGCTTTCCGTACCACGCTAATGTCGCCATCTGTCGGAGTTTATTGCGACCCATCCTCTTCTAAGATCGCCAGCGCCTTCTTGGCGAGGTCCATGAGCTTCTTGGACTCCTGGCTCTGCTGTCGTCCACCGTTGGTGATGATGGCCTGGGCAGCGCGTTTGAACGTGATCCGCGCATTCTGCCACCCCGATTTCTCGTTCGACTTCTCCCCCTTGATAATGCGCTCGATGGTCCTCTTCGATTTACCGACAGCAGCTTCGAGGATGCCGATGGCTGACATCTCGCCCTTCTTGGGCCGTCCCGCGCTGACCTTGTAACCGGCATCCTTGAGCCGCTTGGAGAGTTCCCGGATCTCGTCAGCGGTGTAGCTGCGCCTGACATTGTTCTCGGCCAACTCGACCGCGAGTGCCAACTTACTGCTTTTGGCGACATCGACGACGAGGACAGGTATGCCATCTACGAAATGCTGATCGGGATTCCTGAGCAGTCCAAGGTGCTCCGTCCGATTCGTCAGCTTTGCCCAGCCCGTCGAATCCTGCCCATCGTCATCGGGGTCGATGCTGTCTGTGAAGTAGGCTCCACGCCGATTGTCATCGCTGAATCCCAACAGGTGAAGGGCCGCCAGTCGATGGCCTCCCGCCAGCAAGTGGCCTTCCGTGTCGATCACGAGCGGTTCAAGCAAGCCAAGGACGGCGATGGACTCCGCGAGGTCGAGGACGTGCTTGGCGGACAAGGGGCGCGTGTCGGCTCCCTTGCGCAGGCCGATTTGGTGGATGGGTATTCTCTGAGGGCCGACTTTCAGCTTCTGCGGCTCTGTGGCATCGCTGCGCGGGATCAGGTTGAAAGACTTGTTCGGCATGTGGGCTGTCCTGGGCAGGGAGTACCCCGATGCGGAAGAGCGAGCAAGGTGGAATCTAATCCGTCGTCAGCCGGGCGGCGATGCGATCCGGGCGAGGCGTGCCCCTGCCTGTGGCGACATGAGCCAGGACGGCGCTGGCAGGCGGGGCCGGGCGGATCGCCTGGGCCGGGCCGTCCGTGGGGATCGGCCAAGGGCCTGCGCCTGCCGAGGATCGCCCGCCATGGGCGACGCTGAGGCCGTTTCCTGCCACGCTGGGGCCGGATCGCCCCTCCAATGGCCTCCACGGAACGGGAAACAGGATCAACAGGCTGTTGATGGGCTCCGAATCCCCTAGAAATGGCAACGGGAATGCTTATGCTAATGCCAGTTAGCACGATCATCCCGTATCCATTAGGAAGCCGTCCAGCCCTCCAGCCATGCCCGTCCAGCCCCTGCGCCCTGATCGTGGCTCCCAAGAGATACGGGACGCTGCTGGTCGGACGCTGGGTCGGCATGAGGGGCCTCGGGGCGATCCTATCGCCCGTGCCGTCGCTGCTTGGATGCGTCGAATTGGCGAGGGCAGTCCATCGACGGCCCGGAACTATGGGCGCGAGGCGGGGGCGTTCGTGGCTTTCTTGGCTCTGTCCTATGGCCCTGGCCTGGGCGGACTGCTACGCGCCAAGCCGTCCGACTGCATCGCGTTCGTCAACGCCACACCTGGACTGGCCCCCGCATCGCGCGCAGTGAAAGCGGCGGTGATCCGTGGGCTGCTAGGCGCTCTCGTGCTGGAGGGGCTCCGCGAAACGAATCCGGCCACCGAACTCGGGCTGCGGAACGTGCAGAGCACACGCCACCATCAGGCGATCCCGCAAGCTGCCATCGTGTCAGTGTTGGAACGGCTGCGGGTGAGCGATGCGCTGCGCGACGTACGCGACCGCGCCCTGCTTTTGACAGCATTGGCCGTGGGAGCGCGAAGGTTTGAGTTGGCCAGCCTCAACGTGGGCAGCATCGCACGGCAACAAGGCGGACAGGCCCAGGTCGTGTTCATGGGCAAGGGCAGGAAGGCGGCGCGGATGAGCATTCGCCTGGGCGTGCTTGCGGCCATCGACCGCTGGATGGCACTGGCTGGGCACGGCGACGACCCGAGTGCTCCGCTTTTCCACTGCCTGAGCCGTCGTCCTGAGCATCGCGGGAGGCGACTCACCGGCGACGGCATCCGTTGCATCGTGTGTGGCTATTTCCCTGGCTTCACCCCGCACGGAATCCGCGCCCGAGCGATCACGGATGTATGGACCCAGAGCGGAGGCTCATTGGGCGCTGCCCAGGCAATGGCCCGCCACAGTTCCCCCGCCATTACCGAACGGATTTACGTTCAGGCGGACAAGCTGGAACGAGCCTTGGAGTTTGTCTTTGACTACACCTGACAGAATCAAGGGCCGTGGACGCTGAGCGAGCGTCCCAGCGCCGCCCTGATTCATCCTCCCGACCTCTCAACCTTCTCTCGCCCCGTGAACTGGTCACGGAACTGCTCGGCAAGGTTCGCATCGCTCCCGACGTGCTGGCATCCGCGTGGCCGGATGCCTTGATGACTGTTGCACACATGCCCGAAGAAGACTTGGCGCATGTGCTGGGACTCAGCCCTGGCCCCGCTCGTCGCCTCGCCGCTGCGCTTGAACTACACCGCCGACTCGTGAACTGGAGCGTTCCGATCAGGCCCACCATCACGACACCCGAGGATGTCATGGCGGTGGCCGCGCCGATGTGCAGCTTCCCCGTCGAGCATTTCTGGTGCTTGGCTATGGATGCGAGCCGTCGGCTCATCGGTGAACCAATCGAGATCAGCAAGGGCGATGTCGATAGCTGCGATGCCGGTCCCCGCGCATTCTTCCGAGCAGCCGTGAAGCGGGGTGCAGTGACCTGCATCGCCATCCACAATCACCCATCCGGGGATCTGACGATTTCATCTGCCGATATGGCGGTGACCCGGAGGCTCGTGGCGGCAGGTCGCATGCTCGATGTGCAACTTGTCGATCATGTCGTGATCGCTGCCGACCGGCGATGGGCCAGCTTACGTCGGGACGCGCCGGACTGCTTCCGCTAATATATTCAGCGGCCTTTGCCGGAGATGACCTGCAAGAGGTATGGCCGGACAAGCTCCGGGCACTTGGGGATGAGCGCAGCAATGATGAAGTTGCGCCTTTCGGTCCCCTTGAGACCCAGCGCGTCAGCCCAGGCTTCGACTCGACCGGGCGGAAGGTGGCGCTCCCCCTTGCGGATGCTGACGAGGAACTGAGGCCGAACGCCCACGAGTCGGGCGAAGTCGGCCCGCGTGAGGCCCCGCACTGTCAGTGCGTCATCAAATGTGCGCCGGAAGTCCACAAACAGCGAGCCTATCAGGCTCTGCGTGGCTTTCAGCTACGGCTTGTGAAGTAAATCAGAGTGCTTTACTCTAAGGCAACAGGGCCGGATGCGCTGGCCCAAATCATTCCCAAGGAGTCCCCGATGCGTGGCTTTAGCTTTTGTATGTTTTGGCTGGCGATTGCCCTGCTGACCGCGTGTGGCGGCGGCGGAGGTGGCGGCTCAACCGCTGTCACGCCCCCGCCTCCCGGCCCGACGTACCCAACGGCAACACTGGCCGACTTCACGGGCACCTGGGGCGTCAACTTGGATGGCGCTGCGTACGCCGACTGGACGTTCAACGGCAGTGGTTCGATGACCGGCAACACCAACTCGGACTACGTGGGCGGATCCGGCAACGTCACGATCAGCGTGACCCCGACGACATTCACGATCACGGAGACTACAACCTACACGGTTCCTGCTCCTCCCGGAACGATCACGACGACGTACACGGGTCATTTCACAGACAACAGCAAGGCACACATCAGCGGCACCTACACATGGACAGCGACGAACTCGACGACGGGCAGCGGTACCTGGAGCGCCGACAAGGGCGGCCTCGCCATCGTGACGGCGGCGCTGGCGGACTTCGCCGGATTGTGGGCGGTGGACATGGACGGCTCGGGCTATGCGCAGTTCACCTTCAATGCGACTGGCAGCATGACGGCGAACAGCAACAGCGACTACGTGAGTGGATCAGGAAGTGTCGCGCTGAACAGCCCGGCCACCACGTTCACGATCACGGAAGGCACGTCCTACACGACGCCAGCGCCAGCGGGCACGATCACGACAACCTACGTCGGACATTTTACAACGACGACCAAGGACGCCATGACGGGCACATATTCATGGACCGCCACGAATGGCACATCGGGCTCGGGAACGTGGAGCGCGATCAAAGCTCCTGTTGGTTCCGGCTGAACTTATTCCATCCATCAACCACTACGCGAAAGAGGTTCCATCATGAACGATCCCTTGCCGTCTCAGCCCGTCCCTCCGCCCGTGACTGTGCCGCCTGCGGCCCAGACACTCAGCTTCGGCCAACGACTCATGCGGAAGCTGGTCGGAGGATGCCTCATATTGATCGTCGGAGTTTGCGGGCTCGGAGTGTTGGTCGCTGCGTTCGCCAAGAAGCCGGGGCAACCTGGATCTCACGTGTCGTCGCGCGCTACAGCGCAGTGGAGCAAACAGGAGTGGCGCGCTCGCGTCGTCAAACAATTACATCAAGACATGACCGTTGTGATCGCGGGCGTCATCACCTGCCAAGCCGATGATTTCTTTCAGGTCATGGGAAAGCCGAGAAAAACCCAGTCAATCGGAGACGACGCGCTGCTCTATTACGAATGCACGGACGGCACGCTGCAACTCGTGTGCAGTAAGCTGAACCTCGAAGCAAACGGATTGCTGGGGACGACCGCGATCAACGAGTATTGAGCCAGGCGGTCAGATCCGTCGTTTACAGCCGGAACACTGCACGAAGAAAAAAAGTAAAGAAAGTGTGTGTAGCCGTACCGGGTGCTCTGACGGTCCGAGATTGCTACAAGAGAAGGTCTGGTATGATAGAAAAACAGATTGAGAGGACCCCATGCCTGCAACTCTACATCATCGGACTCCATCTCATCGGCGCGTGATGCCTGGATCTCCACCGGCACGGAAAGCTGTGCGGGTGAAGATCAAGCGCCCAGCCATTCCTATGACTTGGGTCATTCAATCCGTGAAAATCGACGCGCTTGGCATAGCGAGCGGGATCAGGTACACGCCGAAAGCGATGATTGGCAGACCCATACAGATCAGCGTGATGGCCCTATCCAAATGGGTCTGCTGTCCGCCTTCCATACCGGCAGCGATGGAACGCCTGCGCAAGGCTGGCCTCATCACCTACCAGGTTGGTGGAGCGTCCTACGTCGTGACGCCACGTTGGCCGTGACGCGAGACGCGATTGCCTCGTCTAGCCCTGGGGCGGTAGTAATCACGATACGCGAGCCAAGGCATGGCAGCACCGTTTGGTGATGATTCCGCTCCCGCAGCACACCTGTTTCGCCGAGGTCTGATGCAGTGTTCAGGGGGTGAAAGAACGGGGATGCGTGAGCTTGTGTGATGCCGGGCATCATGTGGCTGTGGGCGGGAAGATTCGGAATCGTTCGATGCGGGATGTTCCGTCTCCGTCATAAAACCCCGCGAGCGGAGCGAGCAGGCGCGTAGCGCCGCTTGCTTACGCTGGTCTTCTTCTTGTCTCACTTCTGGTATACACTGGTATGGGGAATCTGGCGAAGTGCGAATCGCTCTGTATTTACCGACGATTCAGTGATTTTGTAGGACCGAAAAGCCCCCGGATTGGGGGCAAAAGCCCCTGAAACGGGGGGATGCGCCCCCAGATCGGGGGGAAATGCCCCTGAATGCGGGGGAAAATCCCCCGAATCGGGGGCATCATCGCTGCACGCGCGGAAATCCGAGTTCTCGGCGTACACCAGCGAGCGTGTCGCGTAGACGCGGAGTCGGCAGTGGAGCGGATGGTGACGCATACCGTCGGAGCACATGGCGTGCATCTCGAACCCGTGACAAGGCTGCCTGTGGATCAAGCATGATGGCGGGTGTGCGTGCGTCGATCTCCGCCATGACCGTATCGACTCTGTCCTGGCATCGTTGCCGCATAATCGCAAACAGCCGCTCTCGTTGCTCGATCCAGGTCCAAGCTCCGCGAGGGGCGGGGAGATTGCGCGGCACCGTCCAGTCAATCCTCCCTGCCGCTGCATAGAGTGCTGCCATGCGCGCCTCGGGATGCTGACGAAGCTCTCTCAACGTCCACCGAGGATATTCCATTCGCTTCCGAATCCAGGCGGCGGCCTGGGAGAGAGACCAGTCCGGGTACTGAACCAGCGCCTCTCCGAACAGATTTGCCCCGCCCAGCATCTCATCGCGGTGTCGATCACGACAGACGACGAGACCATGCTGTTGCCAGCGCCTGAATCGCGCCAGTGCGCCGGTGGATCGGAGCATTCCAGGTTGCATGGCCTTCCCGTGGAGCACGCAGTGCTTGCCAGCAGTATCGACCTGGGCTGCGACGAAGTCGTAGGGGTTCCAGGTGTGCGCTCGGCATCCGTTGATGACGTAACTGCACGCTGCGAGCCATCGCGGATCACGGTTCCAGTGACGCGCCGTGCCGCTCATGCGCCGATACCGCTCCATGGCGAACGCCGCGAGCGTACGTGATGTTGCGCTCGCAAGGATTCGTCGCTGCCGCTCGCGTAGGGCGCGATCCATCTCCCGGTCAAGCGCTTCTCGTAACGTCAACGACATGACAGGTCATCGCTCACGCGACGTGATGGCTGACTTTCGGCGTTTTAGTCGAGACCGGAACTCTTCGGGAAGCCTAAACGTAATCTTTACTTTCTGGTGATCTGAGGTGGGCCTGACCTTGAGCAGCGGCTTCATCTTCGCCAGGGTTTCACTGAGCTTTCGATTGTTCATTCCCCAGGTCATCAACTCGCGTCGATACATGACGATTGAGCGGTACTGATCCTTGGCTGCGCGCCAACAGAGGTAGAGCGCCAAGCGCATGGCAGGCTTGCTGAGCGCCATCACCTCGAAGAGCCAGAGGGCAGGAGCCATCGTGATGAAGTCCCCCGGCATTGGCTTCGACCAATCACGCTGTGGATCATCAGGTTTTTCAGTACGACGTTTACGAACCTTCTCATTGCCGGGAGCATCGTCGGCCCAGCCGCGTGACGACTTCATTTGTCGTCGATTCCTGGCCCCTCGACCGGCGTCGTGAGGATCTTCACGCCCTGCTTGTTCTTGAAGGCGATCAGGAACTGGCGGATCGTGTCCTGTTGCGCCTTCGGTAGACCGCGAATCTCGGTGAAGAGCTTTTGGAGTTCGATCTCCGCCGCGTCCATTTTTCCAAACAGGAACTCATTGGCGCTGACTTTGAAGAACTTCACGACCTCCATGACGAGTTCGACCGATGGCGCGTACGCGCCGGTCTCGACGCGAGCGATGTTCGACAGCCCGGTTCCGAGCTTGTCGGCCAGGGCACCCTGCGAGAGACCCTTGCCATTGCGCAGGGCGGCCAAGTTGATGGCGGCAGGGAGGAGCTTCCGTTTCACGGTGCGCTGACGGGGCATGGGCGTGGTTCCTGTGGGCTGGCTAGGCCACTCTTCTTATTACCTGATAAGGCAATTTCAAGAGCCCGTACTAGACAAACGCCGCTAACGCCCGTATGCTGCAAACGTCATGCCTGATACGGTGTTATCATCCGACGACCTGGAGCCCATCGTCATCATCGACGATGACGCGGATTTTGACGCGCTTCCGGCATTGGATGAGGCTGGCCAGGACTACTTGATTGGCGAGGGGATCACGGCCCCCGAAACGTGGGCAGCCTTCCGGCTCGGCACTCCGGCCCCCGCCGTCTTGGCCCGCCTCGGCCTGACGGGCCGGAAGGCCCCCGGCCCAGGGGGCATCAGTGTTCCGACGTGGACGCCGGAAGCCCCGCAGCGCGTCGCCGGACTCGTGCGGTTGAACTTCGGCCAATCGAAACACCGTTTCATCACACCGTTTGCTGGGATAGCAGGGTCAACCCTGGTCTTGACGGCACCGCGCATCGTGCTCGCCGATCATCCGTTGCTCGCGCTGCGGCTGCATCAGGCCGGTGCCATGGGCGGCGCAGTCGCGCTGGTCGAAGACTCAGTGGTGCTCCCACCTTTAGTTAGCTGGCTCGCAAACCGGGACATCGTGCTCGTGTCGTACCGCGCCGATGGGTTGGCAGCGATGCGTGCCGCGCTCGGTGAACGGGGCGCATCCCTTCCTGGTGTGCAGGCGTCGATGGCGGGTCACTTCGCACCGGACGTGCGGGCGCTCTTGGGGATGAACCCTGCACCCGTGGTTGCGGCGCAGCCGATGTCGCTCCGGTTGTTGGCGGACCTGCATGCTTATTCACTACGGCACACTGAGACGGCGGCGGGCCTCGCCGCGTTGGCGGCGCTCGGCATCACTGAGCGGTCGATGCTTGATGCGTTCAAAATTGGCTACCTGCCAGCCGACTTCCGCTTGGCGCTAACCGCCGAGGATCGCGGCACAGTATCTGGCAGACACTGGAGCGCAGCGTTGGTGTTTCCGGCGTTCGACGACCAGGGTGGCCTCGTCGATTTCTTCACCGTCCAAGTTGCTAAGGGTGGCCACGTCGAGCCGACCGCATGGGATGCGCCGCGTGGTCTGATCGCGCCGACCCTCGTGACGGCCTTTCCCCATCTGGTCGTCACTGACAGCGTGCGACAGGTAGGAAGGCTCTTCCACCGTGACGTACCAGCGCTGCTCCTGCGTGGTGTAGCCGATGCCAACGCGAACGCGCACCGTCTCGTGGCGGGTGGCGTCAAGCGAGTCGATCTCCATGCCCACCGTGATGGACCCGAGATCGCTGCGGCGCTGCGCCGGGTCGGTATCACCGTGCAGGAACGCACATCGGCGCATCACTCCGCCACCCGACGCCCGCCAGTGCGTGTCCAAGATCCTGAGCCAGTGCCAGTGCCAGTGCCCATGCCTGAGCCAGTGGAGCCATCCAGTATCCATTCAGAGGCTCCCATCGTGGTTCCGGCTCCCACGACCAGCCCTGCTGCGGCTGCGACGCCCTCAGTGAATGCCAAACCCCCGTCCCTCATCCTGGTTCAGCACGACGTGCAGCGCGAACGCGCCACCTTCCAGTATGGCCCGGCGATCTACGACGTGCAGGTGCCGTGGCAGGACAAGACGGTGCTGGAAGTCGCGTGCAGCGTGGGCGACCGGCGCGAACAAATGCGCTTCGATGTGATGCAGGCCGACGAGTGTCGAAACTTCGCACGCATGGCGTATGGCCGCACCGGAGTTCTGGTCGATGAGATTGTGGCTGCGCTGGCATTGATCGCTCCGGTAGTGGTGGAGTTGGGCGCTGCGACGAGCCTCAAATTGCCGGCTATTGGGGTCCCTGAAAACAAGCACTCGACGGGCATGACCTCCGCTGAACGGGTTGACGCCTTGGCGGCGCTGCGTGACCCGACGTTGATCGACCGCATCGGCAACGCCCTCACTGACTGCGGCTGGGTGGGCGAGGCCGAGGCCAAGGAAGCGTTGGTGCTGGCGAGCATCAGTCGGTTGGCCGATGAACCGTTGTGGCTGGCGCTCACGGCAGGCGCAGCCGGTGCGCGCTTTCCAGCCCTGCGCTGCCTCGCTGCGCTCACGCCAGCCGATCAGGTCGTCCACGTGAGCCGTCTGACGGACACCGCCTTGTTCAATGCGGCACCCGATGCGTTCCGGCATCGCCTGTTATTGCTCGATGACGTGACCGCGCTGTCATCCGCAGCGGCCACTGCACTGCGCATCCTCCATGTGCGAGGAGCCATCAGCGGGTCACAGGTAGAGCGCGACGGCATCACCGGAGCGATGCGTACCACGTTCAGTTCAGCACAGGGGCCACTCGCGGTGATAGCTGCGGCTCCTGGCCCTATCCCTACGCCGCTGCGCCAACACCTGTTGGAAGTGGCGGTCGATGAATCCGCAGAACAGATGGTGCGCACGGTAGCAGCACGGCGCAAATCTTTGGCTGATCCCACCGCCAGTCGAACGACCAGTGCCGACACCGTGCTGCTGCCATGGCGACTGGCCTTGTCGTTGTTGGTTCCCTCACCCGTCGTGATTCCTGCCGATGACGAGGTGAGCTTGCCGCCCATCGTCGCGCGCAGCCAACCATTTCAGGTCGCCGCCTTTTCGCTCATCACCGCCAGTGCGTTGCTGCATCAACACCAACGCATGCGCTCAGGTGGAGCGATCATCGCTACCGCAGCCGACATCGCACGCGGTGTACGCCTCGCTGCCGGGTTGGCAGCAAGTCGGGCTGCCGATCTGTCGGCGCAATCCCGGCAACTCCTATCAGTGCTGTGGGCGGCGGGCCGCGACGTGTTCAGTATGGACGACATGGCGGCGTTGCTGCCGGAGTGGACGCGCTGGAGCTTCCGTGCTGCTCTGGATGAACTGACGCGCCTGGATTGCATCGACGCCGGACGCGGCGGACGTGGACGTGTGCGGCTCTACACGCTCGTGGCTGCGCCTGCGACGGCATACGACAACGGCCCCGGCAGAGTTGGCGAGTTGGCGGCAGTTGGCGGCGCACATCCGCCAACTCCAACACACGAGGCCCGCCATGCTTAGGCCGAGTTGGCGGGTTGGCGGGCGTTTTCGGGGGACATCCCCCCAGCCGCAGGCCGTTGTCGTAGTCGTAGCGATGCAGCCGATGCCGCTTGTCGTAGTCGTAGCGATTGCCGTTTGTGCCTGTGTTCGCGCCTACAACTGGAGCGCGACGCCATGAGCCTTGTTCATCATCGCGTGTTCGCCGCGTATCTCGACAGCCTGCGCGCCAACGGCAAGCGCAGCACGGCGACGACCTATGACAGCTATCTGGCCCGCTGTGAAGGCTGGATGATCGCGGAGCACGTCGATCCCGGTGCCGTCACTGCCGACGATCTGCGTCGCTACCAACGCTGGCTGGGTGAACAATGTCGTCGTCGTGACGGGCAGCCGCTTGCGGCATCGACCATCGTCACGTGCCTGATCGTGGTGAAGAGCGCGTATGCGTGGCTGCGCGCCACGGGCCGTCTGCTGGTTGACCCATCAGCGTCGCTCGTGCTGCCGAAAACCCCGCAACGTTTGACGGTGGCGAAGGAGCATCTGACTCAGCAAGAAGCCTGCGCCCTCATTGATACCGCTGCGATGATGGTGGCCGAGGCGACGCCGAGCACGACCGGCGCAGCGCTCGCAGCGCGTAATCTCGCACTCATCGCGGTGGCTCTCGCTACGGGTCGGCGTTGTCACGGCCTCGTGTCGCTGCGTGTGGACGACCTTGATCTGGAACGCGCTGAACTGCGGGTATCCATCGAAAAGTCGCGCACCGGACGAGTCTTGCCGATTGCGACGTGGGCGCTGGAGGCAGTGCGGCGGTATCTTGATGGCCCACGCAATCGACTGTTGAACGACAGCGCCGCATCACCCTGGCTGTTCGTCTCGCAGCGCGTCGGACAGCTTTGCCCACGCGGGGTGGCCTTTGTGCTCGATGGGCTCGTGGCTGAAACCGTCCAGCGTCATCCGTATCTCACCGACTTGCCAGCGAAGCGCATCAGTACACACAGCCTGCGCGTAACCTTTGCCAAGCTGATGCACGATCATGGCTGTTCGATCCGGTCGCTGAATGAACTGATGCTGCACAGCAGCCTCGATACAACCGCTGCTTATACGCCGGTCAGCGTCGATGATCTGCGCCGCGCCCTTCTGCCCTGTCATCCGAGGGCATGAACATGGCGACCACGCATCCCATTCAGACGGCGCTTGATGACTACCTGAGCTATCGTGCCGCCTCGGATTGGTCGCCAGCGTCCGTGCGTCATGGCCGTTCGATCCTGCGCCGCTTCGTGACCTTCCTGATACGGCGTGGGCATCGGCGCTGGTCAAGCGTGACGCCTGCTGACTGCATCGACTTCCTGAACGCGATGGAGGCTGCGGGTTTGTCGTTCAGCAGCCGCGATCACTACGCCCGTGACCTGCGCGGCTTCGGGGCGTGGATGCTGGAGCGTGGTCAGACGCTGCGCGATCCCACCGCGACGTTGCGGGTGATGGACGATGATGAACTGCCGTTGCCACCGGCTCCGCTCTCAGAGGCCCAGGTCGCATCCATCTTCACGGCCATGCCGCGTGCCACCGTCGTTGATCTGCGTAATCGGCTCCACCTCGAATTGCTCTACAGTTGTGCGCTGCGCAACCACGAGACGACGGCTCTCGACGTGGGTGATCTCGATGTGGATGCACGCACCTTGTTTGTTCGTATCGCTAAAGGAAGTCGGCCACGCGCTTTGCCACTCGTGCCTGGGACGTTGGTGGCGGCATCGGAATACCTCGCCCTGCGTCGTGAACTGCTGCGTGGCCCCGACCACGGTGCGCTATTGCTCTCGCCGCTGGGCCGACGCCTCAAGCCGTGGTACATGCAGCGCTGGCTGGCGTCGGCCTCGCGTACCCTGGACTTTCGCGTGCATCCGCACTTGCTGCGGCACAGCATCGCCGTCCACCTGCTCCGGCAGGGCATGGATGTCCGCAACATCCAGCAGTTCCTTGGTCATGCCGAACTCAACACGACGAAGATTTACCTGCGCCTCGTCCCAGGGCATCTGCGCGAGGACTACGACGACGCGATGCCGGTGTTTCCGATTGATCCGCTTCCACCGCGAGCGGGACTCCCTGGCTGACAACGACGCAGACTTCGGTAGCGTCCCGTTGTGATGTTGCCGCACTCCATCTTTTCTGCGACCGCCGCCCATACTGATGCGGGCGTACCGTCGTGGCGTTCATCATCGCTCCGCGCTGTCGCTGCTGACGATCTGCCCAATGCTGGCCGTGGGCCGCAACACACGTCATTGCGTGTGCAGCCGTCCCAGGGGGCTGTGCTATTCGGCAGCTATGT
>Ga0163144_10016463_pt1 | contig 15145 bp, 12 predicted proteins | sample OliLak19BULKMAT1_FD_123175 | JGI IMG/M metagenome (GOLD analysis project Ga0163144, IMG submission 123175) | Freshwater microbial mat bacterial communities from Lake Vanda, McMurdo Dry Valleys, Antarctica - Oligotrophic Lake LV.19.BULKMAT1 | ecosystem: Environmental > Aquatic > Freshwater >... | reverse complement strand
TTCCTCGAGGTCGAGACCCCGACCATGCACACGGTAATCGGCGGCGCCGTGGCGAAGCCGTTCAACACGCACCACAACGCGCTCGATCTGAACCTCTTCCTGCGCATCGCGCCCGAGCTGTTCCTCAAGCGGCTGGTGGTCGGCGGGATGGAGCGCGTCTACGAGCTGGCGCGGTGTTACCGCAACGAGGGCATCTCCACCCGGCACAACCCCGAGTTCACGATGCTCGAGTACTACCAGGCGTACGCGACCTACGAGACGATCATGGATCAGACCGAGAGCATGATCCGCTTCGTCGACGAGAGGCTCGCGAAGGCGCTGCCCGAGGCGCACGCGGCGTGGGCCAAGGGGCGCGGTTTCACGTTCGATTCGTTCGCCCGCGTGCCCATGAAAGAGGCCGTCTCGCGCGCGCTCGCAAAGGCCGGGTTGCCGCTCGACGCGGCGACGCGCATCGCCGACGCCGACGCCCCGATCAAGGAGTGGGCGAAGACGGCCAAGGGCAACAAGCGCGAGATCGACTGGACCAACTTTCGCGGTGGCGCGAAGAAGTGCGAGTCTCCGGGCGAGCTGCTCTTCGCCGCGTACGAGTACCTGGCCGAGCCGTTCCTCACCCAGGACTACCGCACGGCCGACGGCTCGCGCAGCGTGCCTGTCTTCATCATCGACTATCCGTTCGAGGTCTCGCCGCTCGCCCGTAAGAAAGACGCCGACGGGACGTTGGTCGACCGCTTCGAGCTGTTCGTCGACGGGCGCGAGCTGTGCAACGCGTTCAGCGAGCTGAACGACCCGGACGACCAGGCCGAGCGGTTTCGCGCGCAGGTCGAGAAGAAGGCGAAGGGGGCCGACGAGACCATGGACTACGACGCCGACTACATCCGCGCGCTCGAGCACGGCATGCCGCCGGCCGCGGGCTTCGGCATGGGCGTCGACCGACTGGCGATGCTCCTCACCGGGGCCTCCTCGATCCGCGACGTGATCCTCTTTCCGCTGCTCCGCCCGGAAGCGACCTGATGAGCCCGCTGCTCTCCACGTACCTCAAGGTCGCGGCGTTCGTGGTGCCCGCCGTGGCGCTGCTCGTCTGGCGCGGCATCACGCGCTTTGGCAAGCAGGGCGAGACGGAGACGGGCAGCATCGCGACCCGGTACGTCACGGGCGTGCTGGCGCTCGTGATCCTCACGCTGCGCGCCGGCGGGCACCTCTTTCGCGGCAAGGAGCTTCTTTCCTCTCCCCTCGTCACGGCGGCCTACCTCGCGCTCCCCGCGGCCTCGGTGCTCGTGCTGGGTGCCTTCTTCGTCCTGTCCCTGGGCCCCGTGCGCAAAGGCTCCTACGCCGCCGTCACGTGGTGGTCCGGCGCGCTGTTCGGCATCGCCTTCGGCGCGCTCTGCCCCTTCGCCGTCCCCGAGGACACCAAGCGCAACGCGCCGGCCGAAATCTTTCGCGAGGTGCTCCGCTTCGGGACCCTCGCGGCCGGCGTCATCTTCCTCCTGTTCGTGCTCTCGGCGCTGCTGCCGCTCATCCTCGACACGCTGGAGCGGCGCGGCTTCTCGTCGTACGTCGGCGCCCGCCACGTGCGCGCCACGAAGAGCGGCTTCCTGACGGTGATCAGCGTGCTCTCCATGGCCGGCGTCGCCGTCTCGTCGTGCGCGCTGTGCTCCGTCACCAGCATCATGGGCGGCTTCGGCGCCGACCTGAAGCGCAAGATCCTCAACAACAACGCCCACATCATCGTCGACGTCACGCGCCCCGGCGGGATCGCCAACTGGGAGCCGAAGCTCGAGGCCATTCGCAAATCCATCGGCGCGCAAGGCGGCAAAGCCACCCCCGTGGTCGGCGGCGACGCCATGGGCTCGTCGGCCTCGAACACCGCGGGCGCGCTGGTCCGCGGCATCGACCCCGCGACGATCAACCAGGTCATCGACCTGGACAAGAACATCGAGTCCGGCCGCTTCGAGTACCTGACCGATCCGGCCAAGCTCGCGGAGCTCCCGGCCGACGAGGTGATCGGGCGCGGCCCCGGCGACGAGCCGTACTACAAAGGCCCTGATCTCAAGGGTTCGCCGGACATCGAGCCCAGCCTGAAAGAGTTCTTCCGGAAGAACGTCAAGGTCCTCCCCGGCGTGATCATCGGCAAGGAGCTGGCGAAGAGCCTGCACGTGCTGGTGGGCGACGAGATCTCGCTGCTCTCGCCCATGGGCGAGCTGGGCCCCACCGGCGTCATGCCGCGCACCCGGCGCTTTCGCGTCGCCGCCATCTTTTACAGCGGCATGTACGAGTACGACGCGACGCACGCCTACATCAAGATCGAGGACGCGCAGAAGCTCTTCAGCATGGAGGGCAAGATCACCAACATCGACGTCCGCGTGGCCGACCCCGAGAAGGTGAAGGAAGCACGACCGTTCATCGACGACGTCCTGAAGGACATGCCGATCGACGGCTCCAAGAACGCCGAGCTGCGGGCCCGCGACTGGATGGAGATGAACAAGAACCTGTTCAGCGCGCTGCAGCTCGAGAAGCTCGCGACCTTCGTCATCCTCTCGATCGCCATCGCCGTGGCCAGCTTCTGCATCGTCTGCACGCTGCTCCTGATGGTCACCGAGAAGGGCAAGGAGATCGCCATCCTCAAGGCCCTCGGCGCGACGAACGGGGCGATCATGAAGACCTTCATGCTCGAAGGCATCGTCATCGGCGGCATCGGCACCGTGTTCGGCGTCGGCACCGCGCTCGCGACCTGCACGGGGCTGGCCTGGTTCGGCGTGCGCCTCGACCCCGACATCTATTACATCGACCGCTTGCCCGTGAACGTGAACCCCAGCGACTACGCCCTCGTCACGCTGGCCGCGCTGGTGATCTGCACGGTCGCCACGATCTATCCCGCCAAGGTGGCGTCCGAGCTTTCACCTCTCGAAGGCCTGCGCTGGGAGTAACCATGTCCACGCCGCTCATCGTCGTCGAAAAGCTACACAAGATCTTCTTCCACCTCGGGCGCGAGCTGCACGTGCTCCGCGGCATCGACCTCACCATCGATCAGGGCGACGTCGTCGCGATCGTCGGCCAGTCGGGCGCCGGCAAGAGCACGCTGCTGCACTGCATCGGCACCCTCGACATCCCCTCGAAGGGCACGATCCGCCTCGGAAACGACCAGATCACCGGCCTCTCGTCGAGCCGCCTGGCGCACATCCGCAACCGGATGATCGGCTTCGTCTTCCAGTTCCATCACCTGCTGCCCGAGTTCAACGCGCTCGAAAACGTGATGATGCCGGGCCGCATCCAGGGCCGCAGCCAGAAGGAAATGGAAGGCCCCGCCATGGCCCTGCTCGACGAGGTCGGCCTCGGTCACCGCGCGACCCACCGCCCCGGCGAGCTGTCCGGCGGCGAGCAGCAGCGCGTCGCCCTGGCGCGCGCGCTCGTGCTGTCGCCCAAGCTCATCCTCGCCGACGAGCCGACCGGCAACCTCGACTCCAAGACGGGCGGCGCGATGCACGACCTGTTCTTCGAGATCAACCAGAAGCACGGCACGACCATCGTGGTGGTGACGCACAACCTGGCGTTCGCGCAGTCGATGCCGCGCGTGATCACCATGCGCGACGGCAAGATCGACACCGACGAGCGCCGCGCCGACGGCTCGGGCTTCCGGCGGGCGCCGGCCCAGGTCGACCTCGGCAAAGTCGACCTCGCCAAGGGCGGCGGCAGCGCCACCGCGGCCAGCAGCGCCGCAGCCGAGCCTGGAACCGCCGGGATCGAGCCCGCGCCCACCGTCGTCGACGCCGCCTCCGCGCTCGACGCCCCCCTCAAGAAGGTCGACGCCTCCTCGCTGCTGCCGTGAGCTCCGCCACGCCCTGGAGACCGCCTTTCGCCTCCGCGCTGCTGCCGTGAGCCGCCGCGACTTGCGGCCGGAAGGGCCGGCACGAGTTGCGCGGGGGCGCGGCGATGTTATGGCGACAGCCGTGCGTACACGTGCCTTGCTTCTGTTCCTCGCCGTCCTGGTCCACGGCTGCAAGGGCGACGGCGGCAGCTCCGACCTCCCTGCCATCCCGGCGTCCCACGACCCCAAGGGCGCCGACCTGGTCGAAGGCGCCGTGGTCGCCGCGACCGAGGCGAGCGGCGGAGTGCGCCTCAACAAGATCGTCTTCGTCGACGATTTCCCCCTCCCGCTCGACTACGAATTCCACATGATCGCCTACGACCCCAAGGCCCAGACCTGGGACGAGGCATCGCGCCTGTGGAAGGACAAGAAGGTCAACGTGATCGTCCCGCACTTCGTCGTGCGCCGGACCGACTTCATGGTTCGCGACTACCGCGTCCTCTACAACGAGAAGGTCACCGCCGAAGAAAAGGCGCCTTACGAAGCCGCCCGCACGAGCCGCTGGCGCTGAGCGGTCGCGGCTGGTAATGCGGCCCGGTGCTGCTGCAGATCAACCCCGCCCACCCCGAGCCGCGCAAGATCGCGCGGGTGGTCGACATGCTGCAGAAGGGCGGCGTCATCGGCTACCCAACCGACACCGTCTACGGCCTCGGCTGCGACCTGATGAGCAAGCAGGCCATCGAGCGCCTCTACCAGATCAAGGGCATGCACCGCGACAAGTCGCTCGCGTTCATTTGCCCTGATCTGTCGGACATCGCCCGCTACGCCATCGTCGAGAACGACCAGTACCGCGTGCTCAAGCGCTGCTTGCCCGGCCCCTTCTGCTTCATCCTGACGGCCACGCGCGAGGTCCCAAAAATGGTGCAGACCAAGCAAAAGACGGTCGGCATCCGCGTCCCCAACAACCCCGTGGCCCTCGCCATCGCGCGCGAGCTGGGCCGCCCTCTCATCAGCACCACGGCCGCCGCCCCCGGCGAAGAGGCCCTGATCGATCCGTGGGAGATCAGCGAGCGCTTCCCCGGCCTCGAGGTCGTCATCGACGCGGGCGAGTGCGGCAGCGTCCCGACCACCGTCGTCGACCTCAGCGAGGGCGACATCCGCATCGTGCGCGAGGGCGCCGGCCCCCTCGAGCTGCTCGGCTAGAGCTGCCCACCCCCGCCCCGTGCTCGGCGCTGGCGCGCCTCCGCGCGGTGCGCCCCTCCCAAATCGCTCGCGGCGCTCGCTCAGGGAGGGGTGCGCATCAGCAGGGCTGTCGAGCGCGAAGGACGCAAAGGAGCGAGCCCAAGATCGTCGCGCACCCCGCCCGACGCTTGCGGTACGCTGCCTGCACCATGCGATCGCGCGTCGCCCTGCTCCTCGCTGCACCGCTTGCTCTGATCACCGCTGCGGCCTTCGCGCAGACACCCGGTGCACCGGCGCCGGCCGCCACCACGCCGGCCGCCACCACCCCGGCCGCCACGGCGAAGCCCGCGACCAGCGCGCCCGCGCCCGCGCCCGCTGCCGGCGGCAAACAGCCGCGCCGCGATCCCGAGGGCAAAGCGGGGATCTCGCCGTACATGGAGTCCGTCGTGAAAGGCCAGAACGCCTTCGTCGCGCGCGATTTCCCGGGCGCGGTCGTCGCTTTCCAGGACGCGATCAAGCTCGATCCGCAGGCCATGCTCGGCTTCTACCTGCTGGGCGAAGCGCAGCTCGAAGCGGGCAAACCCGAAGAGGCCGAGGCCGCGTGGACCACGGGCCTGAGCAAGAAGGGCTCCGACGATCTCAACGCCAAGCTCCTGTTCCTGATGGCCGATCTGCGCGAGCGGCAGAAGAACTTGCAAGGCGCGAAGGACGCGTGGGCCAGCTACGCGGCGTTCCTCACCAGCCATCCGCAGGCCAAGGGCTTTCCGGCGACGGCCGAAGATCGCCAGAAGCGCATCGATCAGCGGATGAAGGACGAGAAAGACTACGGCGTCGTGAAGGAGCGCATCAAGGCGCGCGAGACCGAGCGGCTGAAAGAGGCCGAAGAGAACGCCAAGAAGGACAAGCTCAACAAGTAGCTACGGGAGCTACCTGGGCGCGGGGCGGCTCGTCGGGGGCGCGGCAGGCCGGCTCGTCGCAGCGGGGCCTGCATCGACGGCGGTCACGGGCGCATCGGGGACGTCGCCGTCGAGGACGAGCGCGGCGTCGCTCGGCCCACCGCCTGCCGCTTTGCTCGGTCCACCGTCGTTCGCGTCGCTCGCGTCGCTCGCTGCTCGGCCGCCGTCGCCCCCGGCGTCGGGATCACCGATCGCCGACTTCACCGAGAACGGCTCGAGCTGTCCCTTCTCGTCGGGCGGCCAGAAATAGCGGCGCGTGTCGCCCGTCGCGCGGTCCACGAAGGCGAGCACCGTCGTCCGCGGGTGATCGGCCATCTGCACCTTGATCTTGGTCGTCACGCGGTTGAACGTGGGCCGCTTGAACGGCCGCTTCGGATCGCGCTCGCGCTCGTCGTCGCCGAGCAGCGGCACATCGAAGCGGACGCGATCGAGCAGCTCCTTCCCCACCCAGAGCTCCAGCGCGTAGCGCCCCATCACGCGCGCCGTCGCCGTGGGCTTCTTCGCGCTGACCTGCCGCACGCGCTCGATGACGCTCGCGCCCCTCGTGTACCCGAGCTCGAACACCCACTGCTTCTCGGCGACGTGCACCGGCGGATCGGGCGCATACCCGGCCTTCGGCGGGTCGGCGAGGGCCCAGACACCGAGCGTCGCGATGGCGATCCCCGCGATGCAGGCGGTGGCGAGGCGGCGAAGGTTCATGGGGTGCAGCGCCATCCGAGGTCTACCGGCGACGTCCGACGGAGCGGCGCGGGAGCATGGTTCCAACTCGGGAGACGCGCACGGAGATCATGGCCGGCGCACGCTCACGGGCGGCGGCGGCGGCATGGACCCGCGCATTTCTGGGAGCTTTTCGACGATGCCGCGATCGCCGTCGACGCGCAGGCGATCGCCCGTCTTGATCGCGGTCGTCGCGCCGGGAACGCTCACCACCGCGGGCACGCCGTACTCGCGCGCCACCACGGCCGCGTGCGACAGCGGTCCGCCGAGCTCGGTCACGACGGCGGCGGCCACCAGGAACAGCGGCGTGAGGCCCACGTCGGTGGTGCGCGACACGAGGATCTCCCCGGTGCCCACCGCGTCGAGCCCGAGCGAGCCCGGCGGCAACACCCGCGCGCGCCCTTCGACGACACCGCCGCTCGCCGGCAAGCCATAGAGGCGCACGCCCTCGGCGGGTGGATACGCGGCGGGCGGCGGCCGCCCGATGAAGGTCATCGGCGGGTCGGGCCGCGCCGCGTCGCGCACGTGCTCGGCGCGCCGCAGCCGCACCATGGAGCCGACGTCGGCGCGGCCCGAGGACAGCGCCAGGACGAGCTCTTCGTACGAGCAGAAGAAGACGCCGCCCGGCGACAGCGTCGGGTCGATGCGGACCAGGCGGCGATCGATGTCGAGCGCGACGGTGCGCAGCAGGCCGAGGACACGCGTCACCCACGAGCGCATGCGCTCGCGCAGCCGCGTGAAACGATGGCTGTAGTCGACGAGCTTGCGGATGATCGCGACCTCGGGCGAGGAGAGCCGCGTCTCCAGGCGCGCCATCTCGCGATCGGCGATGGCCCGAGCCTGCGCCAGCGCGCGCTCGGGATCGGCGGGGGGCGCCCGCAGGGCGGAGGTGAGCATGGCGAGGAGCGGGCCCGGATCCTCGCGCCAGCGCGGCGTCGAGAGCTCGGCCTCGCGCACCGCGCGGTCGCCGTACGAGAGCAGGAAGCGCTCGATCGCGGCCCGTCCGGGCCCCTCGGGCAGCTCGCTCACCTGCGCCACGTCACCGCGGAGGAGCAGCGCGCACGCCGGCTCGTCGCGCCGCACCTCGTCGGCCACGCGCAGCAGCAAGATCCCCGGCCCCGCGCTGTCGACGTCCTGCGCCGCGCCGGCGAGGGCCTGCGCGAGGTGCTCGATCCCCGCGGCCGAGGCCCGCGTCGCGTACACGGCGTCGGCGAACGAGTCCTGCGTGAGGCGCTGCGAGCCGCGCCGCGTGTCGGCGATGGAGAGCACCGTGCGCAGCGCGATGTTGGCGGCGAGCGACGCCGAGGCGCAGCGCAGCATCAGCGTGCCGGTGCGATCGAGCAGCCGCGCGACGCCGCGCAACGTCGTCGCCAGCGCGTCGTCGGGCAAGAGCCACAGATCGATGTCGCCGAGCGCCCGACGCTGGCTCTCGGCCTCGGGCTCGAAGGCGGCGACCTCGCGCTCCAGGCGAAGCTGTTGCAACAGTAACCGGGGTGCAGTGAGCGGCAGCCGCATCAGGAACGAGGTGCGCCGCGTGCCCTCGATCTGCCGGTTCAACGTCTCGACGATGACGTCGCTCGCGCCGCCGCTCGCCCCGAGCAACAGCGCCGACGGCGTGAGGCCCGGGACCTGCGCCGCGACCTTCATGAACGCCGTCAGGTTCAGATAGAAGCGCCCGTGGATGTTGCCGAACAGGCTCACCCCGCGGGGCACCGAGCAGCCGAGCGCGCCGAACGCCTCGCGAAAGCCCTTGTCGGCGAAGTTCGTCGCGACGCTCCACGTCAGCGGCGTGGCCGCCCCGGGCAGCGCCTCGCCGACGTTGGCCCGCGACCACACCGTCTCGGCGTCGCCGCCCACGGGAAAGCCGCCGCCGGTCAGCGTCCGCGCCTGCAGCATCCAGATCTTCGGCTCACCCTCGGGCGGCGGCGCGAGCGGATCGGCGCCCTCCGCCCACAGAAGCTTGCCGCCCGGCGCCTCGATCGCGAACTCCACGTCGAACGGCCCGCGCCCGCCGAACTCGAGCCGCTCGGCGACCTTCGAGAGCGCCCGCACCGTCTCGTTCGACAGCGTCGCCCGGTTCGCGAAGGCGAACGACACAGGCACCTCCTCGACGCCCTTCTCGCCGACCACGAGGGCTCGCTGCTTGTCGGCGATCACACTCGCGACCACCGCGCCCTCGGCGCGCGAGAACCTCACCGCATCGGTCGCCGACGCACCTTCGACGACCGGCGCGCCGAGCCCCCACGTCGCGTGGACGAGCCTCTCGTGCCGCGCCCACGTCGACCCTTCGAGCCCGGGCGGCGGCGCCGTGAACAGCACGCCCGCCGCCTGCGCCGGCACCATCACCTGGAGCACCACGGCCATCGCCGCGTCGCGCACGTTGGCCTGCTCCAGATAGGCGAGCGCCCGCGGCAGATAGGCGCTCGCATACACCTCGCGGATCCCCTGCAAGATCGCCTCGGGACCGCGCGCCCCGAGCACGCTCGTCGCGAGCCCCGCCAAGGACATCTCGTCCACGTCCTCGCACGTCGCGCTCGAGCGCACCGCGAAGCCCCACGGCGCCTCGCCGGCGAACGCCGTCCACAGCGCCTCGATCGCGGCGCACAGACCGTCCGGCAGCCTGGCCGAGAGCAGCCGATCGCGGGCCCGCGCCGCGCGATCGACCCCGACCTTCGTGCTCGCGGCCTTCACCACCGACGCGAGGTCGTGGTTCTTCGGCAGCTCGGCTTCGACCAGGCTCGTGAACGTCCGCGCGTCCACCACCCAGCCACGCGGCACCGGAAAGCCGTCGCGCACCAGACGCCCCAGACCGAGCGCCTTGCCCCCCACCCGCTTGCCCGACGTCCGCCGCGACGTCCCCGCCGAAGCGAGCGGCACGAGCCACCCCTCCATCGCCGTCGCCTGGGTCGAATCGGGCTCTTTCATGGGCGTTTCCATGCGGTCACGAGAGCGTTACCACGGCCACGCGCCCGCCGATCGCCCTCGATCGCGTCGCTCCGGGGAAGCCGCCCCGCCCGCCCGCGTCAAGGCGAAGGCAGCCCCCGCAAGGCCCGCTCCTGCCACGCGAGCATCTCGGTGCAGCCCGGCCCGCGGTTGAACTCGTAGTTGTGCGGGCCGGGCACGATCACCAGATCGTGGCCCACGCCAGCCTCGTCCATCTTCGCCGACGCCGCCTTCACCGCCGCGAGGAACGGATCGTCCTCGCTCGACAGGAGCCGGATGCGCAGCGTCGGGCTCTTCTCGCGCGCCGCCCGCGCCAGCGCCGCCACGCTCGCGGCCTCCTCCACCCGCAACGCCGGCTGCATCGCGCCCACCGCCGCGAACGCCTCCGGAAAACGGAAGCCGATCCACAGCGAAAGCCGTCCGCCCATGCTCACGCCGTCGATCCCCGCGCGCGCCGCCGCTGCCGTCGTTCCGAGCTTCTCGCGCACCTTCACGAGCAGCGACTCCACCACGAACCGCCCGTACGGCTCGGCGCCGGCGACGCTGCGATCGCGCAGGTCCGGGGCGAATGGACACGCCAGCACGACGCCGCGGTACGGCTGCGCCGCGAGCGACGCGTTGAGCTTCGCGAGCCGCTCCTCGCTCGCGAACCCGAGCAGATCCTGCCTGGTGATCGGCGGCGCGCGCAGCCGCCCGTCGATGCGATCGACGCCGTAGTCGTCGCGAAACCCCCGCGCCCCCGCGTCGAGACCGCGCCCCGATTCGCCGCGCCCGTGCAGCGCCACGACGATCGGCAGCTCCGCGGCGCCCGGCGGGACCAGCACGAGCGCGCGCTCGGGCTCGGGGTACCACGCCGACGGCTCGAACGAGAGCTCCTGCCACGGCGGCGCGACGACCGCCGCCGGACCCGCGCCGGGCGCCCCCGCGCAACGACACCCCGCCACCGCGGGCAACGCGAACGCGGCGGCACCTCGCAGCAAATCACGCCGCGAGATCGAAGCGCCGGCAGCCCTCTCTGAAGCGAGCCTCTGCGGAGCACCCGTGCGCGATTCAGTCATGCGCGCCATCTCGGCTCCAGCCTTCTCCGAGGCAACCCACTTCCAGATCAACCGTGCGCCAATCCGTCGTGCGCGCCATCTCGGCTCTACCCTTCCTTCCCCAAGATGGCACCGGCAAGCCAGGCTGGCTTCGGGCGAACGCGGTGCTTGATCGATCGCTTCGGCGAGCGCGCCATCACCCCTTCCAGCGTCTGCTCGCGCGGCCGCCCCGCGTTGCCCGCGACAAGCGTCGGCACACCCGTGATCGGGTCCTGCTCGACGACCATGATCGAGTGGTAGTGCGGCCGCCCGTCGCTCTTCGCGCCGAAGATCACCAGCACGTCGCCCTCGGCGTAGTCGTCGGCGTGGCGCGCCAGATAGTCGAAGAGCTCGCCGCGCCGCGCGAACGGGATGCGCTCGTCTTGCGGCACGTCGAGGACCTCGAACATGTCGGGGTGGCGCCTCGCGAAGCTCACCAGCTCGGCCACGCTGCGCCGGTTGGTGAGGTCCAGCTTGTCGAAGTCGATGCCTCCGACGACACGCTCGGGCAGCGGCTTCGGACGCTCGGTGAAAGCGGCAGCCGGCAGCGGCTTGTACCAGGTGCCGCTCGCTCGCTCCCACGTGTCGGTGATGAAATCGACGCACACCTGCGGCGGCACCGCGCGGCCCTCGGCGTCGTACACGTCGTAAACGTTCTGCCCCACCGAATACGAGCGCAGCCCCTGGCCGTACGCGCGACGCCACTCGCGCCGCAACATCCCGTCCTGCTGCTCCCCTTCGGGCTCGTCCTTCGGCTCGTCGAAGCGCGGCTCCTCCTGCACCTCGGCGTGCACCGTCGCGCGGATCTTCGCCAGCGCCTTCCGCGCGCCGCTCGTCGCCTCGAGCACCCGCGCGCGCGCCGCCAGCCCCTCGCTCGAACCGTCCACGCACCCGACCCGGAGCGCCGCGCCCTCGGCCACCAGCAACGCCGTGAGCCACGTCCCCTCCCCGTAGCGCAGCTCGGCCACCAGGCCGGCCTCCGCGAGATGCTTTACACGTAAACGATCGAACCCGTCGTCGCGCGACGCGCCGATCACGTCGAGCGCGGCCGGCGCCTTCTCGACCTCGGCGCGCGAAGCCGCGAAACGATCGCCGAGCAGCAGCTCGGCCACGGCGCCCTTCAGCGCGCCGTCGTCGTGCACGTAACGCTCGGGCAGGTACCGCGTGCGCCCCGCGCGGCGCAGCGCGTGCACGGTGTGGCCGCGCAACAGGTACACGACCGGCTCGCGGAAGAGGTGAGCGATGTGCACCGTCTCGACGACGGCGACGGCGACGTCGGGGCGGTCTTCGTAGACGTAGCCTTCGCGCAGCAGGATCGCGCGGAAGGTCTCGGGCGATTTTGCGTGACGCCGCACCAGACCCTTCACCATCCCGAGCGGGCGATCGGTGTGCGCGAGCTTCTCGATGGCCGACGCGACGCTCGCCGATGGCTGGCGCGGACCCTCGGGCACGCGCTTCCACAGCACCGGCGTGCCGCGCGGCCGCCCGGTGAGCTCGATGCGGTTCGCCTCGAAGGTCGGCGAGCCGGGCAGCGCGGGCTCGCCAAGAACGCGGGCGATGCGCTCGCCGCACGCCGCCGTGGAAAGCGCTGCGGACGCCGACCCCGAGGCGCTCGGCGCGACGACGGTCGCCGGCGGCGACGCCTCGCCCGAGGCGTTCGCCACCCCGGGCCCACACGAAGGCAGGAACAGAAGCGCCAGGAGCGCCGGCATTCCCCGGGCAGACGGCATCGCGGCTCCGCATCTTACGCGCGGCACGGCAGTGTTCTTCCGATCAATCGCCGGCCAGATCCGCCGCGATCGCCGCCCGCGTCTCGGAAAGCGCCGCGAACCGCCGGGGCACCTCCAGCCGGACGATCGGCGTGCGGGCCGCCACCCGTTCGAGCAGGCTCAGCTCTTCCGCGAGGCGCGAGCGGTCGTCGGGATCGATCCTGAAGAAGTGCGTCGCGAGGCGCACCACCGCATCGCGCGCCCGCACCGGCGAGGTCCGCGCTGCGCCGTCCGCGGGCTCCAGCATGTAGATGCGCGCGAGCGGCAACGGGCGAGCCGCGCCGCTCAGCACGACCCGCCGCTTGCCGCCGTCGGGCGACAGCTCCCCGGCCGTGGGGCTCGCGAAGAACGCCTCCGTCGAGTCGGCGAGGAGCCGCACCGCGCGGTGGCTCGGGTGCGCGACCACGTGATCGCCCGTCACCTCCATCGCCAGGCAGTCGTCCGAGATCAGGCCCCCGGCGCCCGCGAGGCTCGTGGCGAGCGTGCTCTTGCCGCTCCCCGAGCGCCCCGCGAAGGCGAGCGCCCGCGCGCCGTCTCCGTGACCCCACACCACCGCGCTCGCGTGGAGACACGGCCGGCCGAGCAACGACAACCACAGCGGCAACACCTGTTCGAGAAAGAGCGGCTCGACGATCCCCGGCGCCGCCTGCGGCGCGATGCAGACGCGGGCCTCGCTGCTGCCGTGCTCGAGGAAGAAGTCGGCGCGGCCAAACAGCCGCACCACGTACCCGCGCTCCGAGACGCCCACCGCACGCCACGGCTCCGAGGTCTCCTCGAAGTGCTCGGTGTACAGCCAGCGCGCCGGCTCTTCGAAGGGCACGCCGGTCGTGCGAAGCGCGAGCTGTGCTTGATCAGCCTCGCCGGGCTCGGCCTGCGAAAGCGACGGCAACGGCACGTCGCTCCGCAGCTCCACCCCACACGCCCTGTAACGAAACATGCTCGACCGCCGCGCGGAGGCCGCGCTTCACATCACTTGCGACGCCGCGTCCCGGACGACATGTCCAAGGTCGGCTTGGTGCCCACTCCGCGCGTCAGGTCGCGAACGCTGCCGTAGTCGATGATCTCGGGCCGCTCGTAGGGGTGCTTCGCGGTCCCGGGCTGTTCGTTCGCGGAGGTGTCTTGATCCTGCATGGCATCCTGCATCGCGTGCTGCGTTACGTGGTTATGAGAGAGGCTTCCGTGAGTCAAAGCGCTGGCGCGGTCAAGCGAACAGCCGGGCCGCCGGGGATCGAGGGCATCCGGCAACGGCAGCGTGACGGCCGGATCGCACCCTCATCGCCCATGCTCCGACTGGAACAGCGGCGCGAAGCCGCCGGTGGCCGGCGGCGCAAAATCGGGGGGTTCGACCCATGCATGAGCTTCGATGCCCGGTCCGCGCGTTTCGTTCGGATCGTGGGCGGGGCGGCGCACCCCCACCACGAATCGCGCGCCGGTCCCGTCGCGCCGGTGCAAGAGGTACTGAACGAGCGACCGCGGCAGACATCCGCCGCGAAACACGTGAGCACGATAGGCGCCGCGCACCAGGCGCTCACCCAGAACCACCGATGATCCGCGGGCCGAATACCGCCTCGCAGGCACCGCCTCGATCCAGGCCACGGTGCGCTTGTAGCCGAGGACGCGCAGCGAGAGCTCGACGACCGGGATGGCCGCCCACGCCCGCGCGAGGAACCCGGCGCCCCGCACCGGCGCCGCGAGAAAGTCTCGAAGGGCGCCGGCGCGGGCTCCGCGATGCTCGAATTCGCCGCGGTCGGCAACGAAGGCTGGAGCGGATGGATCGGCGGATCGAGGCATGACGAGAAGTTCGGTCAGAGGTTCGGAAGGGGGGACAAACCGGGGCGCGACCGATGATAGTGGTAGCCGCGAAACCATGAAATATTCAGGCCCGAGCGCGGCGGAGAGCGGATCGCCTCCCGGGGCCTCGGCGCCGCGCGTCGGCTTCCCGATCAAGGCGGGCCTCACCCTGCTCGAAGCGCTCACCCGCCTTTCGGTGCCGGCCAGCGTGCTCTTCCTCTCGCGCGGCGACGCTGCCCTGGCCGCGGCCGCCTCCGCCGTCGCCGTGGTCACCACCGTCGCCCGCGGCTTCGCCGTGAGCTTCGCGATCGAGCGCTCGCTCCGAGCCACGTTCGAGGCGGTGGTGCGCGCCGCGCTGCGCCTCGCCCTCGTCGACCTCCGCGCGGAGCGCAAGCTCGGGGTCCTCGCCGAGGCGGCGCGCGAGGCGGCTGTGTACCAGGTCAGCGTCGTGCCGCAGGTCGGCGCCCACGCGATCGCGCTCGTGCTCACCTGGAGCGCCCTCGTCGTCGTGCTCGGCCCGCTCTGGGCGCTCGGCCTCGTGCTCGCCGCGGCGCCGCTGGTCCTCGCCCTGGGGCTCGGGGCCAGGCGCATCCGCGTGCAGCAGCAGATCGCGTGGGACGCCTTCACCGAGCTCTCGATCGATCTGCGCGTGCTGGTCGAGGCCTGCGCGGAGCTGCGCGCCCACGATCGCGAGCCCTCGTTCGCGCAGGGTCTCCTCGATCGCGCGCGCCTCTTCGCGCGGGCCGAGCGGCGAGCGAACGTGTGGAGCGCAGCCTCGGCCGCGCTGCCCTCGGCGTTCGTGTTCCTCTCGGCGACCACCCCGCTCGGCGATCGCATCGCGACCACCGTCGCCGGCGCCACCGGCCGCCGCGCCGCCGAGATCGCGATCGTCGCGGGCACCTCGCTCTA
>Ga0163144_10016460_pt1 | contig 15147 bp, 17 predicted proteins | sample OliLak19BULKMAT1_FD_123175 | JGI IMG/M metagenome (GOLD analysis project Ga0163144, IMG submission 123175) | Freshwater microbial mat bacterial communities from Lake Vanda, McMurdo Dry Valleys, Antarctica - Oligotrophic Lake LV.19.BULKMAT1 | ecosystem: Environmental > Aquatic > Freshwater >... | reverse complement strand
CAATCCAGCGCGTCCAGGTGCGCAATTGCGAGAGATTGTTCTTGATCGTGGCCGGACTTAACCCTCGGGTTTGCCAATGCGCAAGCAAAGCCTCGATGTGTTTTGGCTTCAGTCTTGTGGCATCGGCAAAGTCTTTGTGCGGCAAATCTTTTACGAGCGTGCGCGCCATGGCACACAGCGCGTACAAACGTTGTGCTTTGGTGGTTTTACTACCTTCCGAATTTTTGATTTTCGCAAGTTGGGTAATTGAGTATTCGATATCTAACACGTGACACAGGCTTCCGCAGCGATGCAATTCGAGAGTTTAGTTTTGGTGCCCACAGCATGCTTTCGGCATACCATTTTGGTAGTTCAGGCGATTAGAAGCGGAGAACAATTGCTACACCTTAGCCCCGCTTAGCAGTGGCTTGAGGCGTCCTAGTCATAGTGCAGGTTTGAGGGTTTTAACTACTCCTGTTCGAGTTGTGCAGCTTGTTTTCTGAGCTCTTCAGCCATGGCATGACGCGCCTGGCGCAAGGCAGTTGAGATGGTTTCAGGTTGTTGTAAAGCCACATCCAAAATGGCGGTGACCAGTTCTTTCGCGCCGAAGCGGGGGTTTTGCTGTTTTTGTAGTTCCTTAATGCGCTCGAACACATCGGATCGAACGAGGGTGGGTGTGTAGCCTTCAATGGGCTTGTTATTGGCGGGTTTTCGCTTGGCAATACCAAACAGTTCAGTGGTGGGTTTGGTGGTCCAATCGTCTTTGGAGACGCTGGCGGTTTCTTGGGTCATGCGGTTCCTTTGGGTGGTTGTAGTTTTTGGTTGTGATCTTTGGTTTTGGCCTGAGCGGGCCGTGGTCGCTTACGCGCAAAAACAAGCTGGCCAGCCAAAGGCTGCTAGACGTTTCTGCCATATTTAAGTCCATCGTTTTTGCGCAAACCGCTGGGGTCGCAAAATGTTTCGCAAAACGCGTCTTAGGATCAGAGTCCTAAAACAGCTGGTACAACGCTCTTGCATGAACCGAGAGGCTTTGAGCCTTGCAAGACATCGGTCGCAGTTTTAAGGCCTGCTTGCCTTTACCTGGAATAGCCTATCATTTTACCGTACTGGAATGAAATAGCAGGTTTAAGCTGGCGCAGCGTTGGTGCACAGCGTGCGTCACTACCCGGCGCTCTGGTCATTCTTAGGCTCAGACCGACCGGCTTAAGCCGGTCTCGTCGGCCTCCGGGATCGTGGCGCTATGCGCCGTCGATCCACGGCCAACGTCTGATCCACGAACGCCCGCCGCTTGGGCAGTGACGCACTTAGGTTCAGTGGAAACGCAATTCGTCCGTCGCGGAGAATATCGAACGGTGTGCAGCCTTCGACGTGCCACGCGAATTGCTGTTCCATGTGCGAATTTACGGGGTTTTTTTTAGGTTTTCGTGTTTTGATGCGCAGCCACATAGGATCGAAGAACCGCATTTATTCGCGTCTGATAGCGAGTTCCTGTGTGTTTGAAAAATTCAATCACATCCTCATCGATGCGAAGCGAAATAAGTTTCTTCGCGTGCGGGAAGTCAACCGCCTTAACCCAAACAGCATCGGGGCGAAACGGGGCATCGCTTGTGTCGATCTGGTCGTCAGGCATTGCTGCGATTACCTCAAGCTCTGCACGTTCGCTGGACGTCAGCGGTGGCGGATTTTTGAGGTTAAGGATTAGCTGCACGGTATTGCTTTTGCTCATAGGGAACGGCCTTTCTGGCAGAAATGATATGGATGGTTTCCTCATCTCGAACTGTGTAAACCACGAACAAGACAGCTGGATCGACATAGCCGATGGTGACCCAGCGATCTTCTTCGTGGTCCTCACGCCCGTCGTACATCTCGATACGGCTAGGGTCTAAGAACACCTTTGCAGCAATATTGAAGCTCACGCCATGTTTGGCTTTGTTGCTTGCTGCTTTGGCTACGTCCCAATTGAAGTTCATGTGTGTATTGTAGCTACTTTTGTAGCTTTTTGCCTTTTATTGCAGACCACTGGACTACCGGCCACCTCACTGATCGGACGACATGGCTGATGACCGCACTGCGTAGGCAGCCCGACGGGGTCCCCACTTGCGGGGTAAGAGAGGGTAAGGGAGGGTAAGGGAGGGTAAGCGCGTAGCGCGAATGCAATCAGCCGTGTCCGCACCTCGCGGTGCGCAACACGAAATTACACAATCTCCAATTCGGTCCCAATAGCAGCTTGAGTTAAGCCTGCTTCCCGCAATTCCTGCGCCTTTTGTGCCCGCTCTGCGGCCTGAGCGCTGTATTCGTCCCGCGTTTGCGCGTACCGGCCTTCCTGCGCACGGGAACGCGCAGGGCGAACGTTTTCATGCGTAGCTTTTTGCGCTTTCCGTATCGCCAACGTTTCCTCCGCCGGCTTCGGTACGCCCAACGCAATCAGCTGCGTTTCTTTCGCTTCGCTCACTGCGCGCCTACGGCTTGCACATTGTGTGCGCTACGCGCACCCGTGTTAAACGGCGGCTCGCTTCGCTCGGGCATGGACATCGGCTGCGCCGAACAGTGGATAACCCGCTTCGCGGCCCCTGCGGGGCATGTGGACAGCCGGATGGACAAGCGGCTAAAGCCGCCCCTAACGGGGTCGCGGTGCGACTTGACCACGCGCCTGACCACACGGTTACCCACTTTGCCCACACCTTCCCGCCTTTATCATCACTATGGGTCTTCTTTTTTGAAAGGCGAAACGCTCACCCTGCGGGGGCTATACAAGGAGGGGGCGCACTTGAGCGGTTCTTGCTACCAGCAACCTAGCAGCATGTGCAGTAATGCCGAGATGGCTCGCAACCTCGCTCCACGAATTGCCCGCTTCCCTCAATCCCTGGGCCTTCTGTGCCCGCTCTGCGGCCTGATTGCTGTATTTGTCCCGCGTTTGCTCATACCGGCCTTCCTGCGCACGGGAACGCGCTGGGCGCGTCTTTTCGCGCGCCGCCCATTGCGCTTTCCGTATCGCCAACGTTTCCTCAGCCGACTTCGGTACGCCCAACGCAATCAGCTGCGGCTCTAACGCCGGCGTAATCAGCTCGCCCAGCCGCGCACGTATCGTTGACGTCCGAAACTCATAACGCGGATCTTTCTGCCGACCCTTCCATTCGTACGTTTCACCCCGTGCAGCCGCATGCGCTCGGCTCAACACTGGCTTCATGTAGCTGCGCACTTCTCGCACGCTCAAACTCGGCATGTACGTCTTGGCCACGCGCTCGATGTGCTCCTGCAGTCCCTGCGCATTGGTAAACCAGCTCAACGCTACCGATAGCAAAAATAGCAAATTGTCACGATTGCCCTCCCCTACCCCATCCGGACGCATAAAGGCATGGTGTTCCGTAATCTTGCACAAGTCTTGATAACGGTCATGCCACAGCCGATACGGGCCGGTACGCTGATGTACGCTGGCTGCGCGCTTAGCGCGCGCGCCCTCTAGACCGACGACTTCCGCCTTTGGCCGCAGTTTGCGCGGCCCAATGACTGCATCCGCCAGTTCGTGCAGCGTCCATCGGCTCGGCTGGATCACCCAGCCGGTCACGGTTGCACCATTCTTGCTGTTGACGCTGCCCACTATGCGCAGCACGCGCGTGCAGTCACGCGCAGCAGGATCGCTGCCAAACGCTTGCAGCTTGCTTACCAGCGCATCTTGCACCGCCTGCCAAACCGGCAACGCTTTCGCTGGCGTAGGCTCTAGCAGCCAATACAGGTGCAAACCACGCCCGCTCTCGACTATGAGTGTCGGACTTGGCAAACCCTGCTCACTGAGCCATTCAAGAATACCCCGCCAGTCTGTGCAGCCGTCTAAGTCCACATAAACAGCGCGCAATGAACGCAGCAAGTCCACGCGCCGCCACTGGTTGAACTCGTTGGGCGTGAAGTAGCGGTCGTTCTGACCTAAATGCTCGGCCATGAGCAGCGCCAGGTCATCAGTAGGCTGAACTTTGATCCATTGGCGGCTGGCCGCTTGCTGTCTCCAAACCAAAATTGTTCCCAGACGCTGTTCCGTATGGACAAAATCGGCGTGCTCCGCCGGCGCACGTAGCGCTAGTTTTAACTGTCTTGACATGGGCCTCTCGCATACGCGAGAGGCAGTAACGCTAAATGATTCACGCATTGCCTCTTGTATTGGAGGCAGCCGGGACATAGAATTCGGTTACTGATCTCCGAATCGGGCTGTCTTTTTGGCTACCTGATTACACAAAAAAGCCCGCCTGCAAAGCGGGCTTTTTTGTTTCTGTTACCTAGACTAGCCTTTCACAGCTTGCCGAACAATGGCACTTCCAAAATCATTTCTTAGCGGTTTCTTTTTTAAATCGGTGATAGCGTAGGCTCTGGCTAACGGTTTAAATCTGGAAGCGAACGTATGAAAACCTTTTTTCAGCTGGTTGCGTTGACGGGGTTGTCTGCTACGGCATTCGCCCAAGAAAACTGCGGTTATCCGGTCTCGGATCAACGCAGCGGTTTTGAGGCGGGCGAGCAAAGTGACTTTGTTCCGCTTCCGCCGGAGAGCACGCCGCTTAGCTTGGCTATTACCTCACCTACTGAAGGCGAAGTCATACCGCTAGACCAAGTGCAGGTATTTGGCAGCCTGACGGGGCCTTCGAACACCGGCGTGCTGGTGTCTAAAGAGTTAGCTTGGTCGAATGCGACGCAGTTCACCATTCGCCCGATTTCGCTCGTTCCTGGCGCCAACGTGATCACTGTGGTAGCCAAAACCCTGGATGGCGGCATGGTTACCGCCACCAGAAATATTACGGCCACGCCAAGCCTAGGGGCTGACGTGCGGCTGCAGGCTAATTTGACGGGTGGATATGCACCGCAGCGTGTTTCATTCGCGCTGAGCACAAGGTTGCCAGCATCACAAACCCAGGTTGTGAGAGTCCAGGTCGATTTTCAAGGCGATGGTAGTTTTGAATTGGATACGCCGACGGTGCAATCTCCATTACAGTGGAATTACGATGTTCCGGGCGTGTACTTAGCCACCGCGCGCGTCAGCTTTGACGATGGCAATCCTAATACCCCGTTGGTTGTGCAAGACGCGCGCTATCGCGTTCAAATGCAGTCCTTGGCCTATGCACGCCAAACCTTATGCGGCGTGTATTACCTGATGAAGAATCGCTTGATCGCCAATCAGATTCCACTCGCACTGAACACTTTAGGGCCGCGCATTAGACCGAAATTCCAAACACTGTGGACGATGCTAGGTGCGAATTTGCCTAACGTAGCGACTCAGCTAGGGCAAATCGCGACCGGGCAAATTTCCGATGTCAGCGCTGAATTCATCATGGCTATCCCCGATCCGGCATTGCCCGGAAGTTTTTTGGGCTATCCCGTACTTTTTACTCGGGGTAATGATGGTGTTTGGCGGATTTATGGAATGTAAGAATTTAGTGGATCTTGGAGTTTAAATGCAAACCATAGTAAATATCGCGTTTTTTGGTGGGCTAGCTTTGATTGGCTGTTTGCTCGCAGGGCTTATTGGATTCTGGGTGCGTAATTCCAAACGCTGGCGGTATATTAAAGCCATATTTTTTTCACTGGCATTATCATGGACGGTGATTGGTGCCAACGGGATTCCCGTAGTGCTCCCCAGCGTGGTCGTTTTTTATATTTATTTTCCCGAAATCAGCCGGGATTTTGTTGAAGATCGACCATTAACCGATCATCACGGTGGTCGGCAGATGGGCGAATATTTAAAGGGCTCGTACTTTGCGGTTGGCATGTCAAGCTTTACCCTTATATCGGTATTTGGCTCATTTTATTTTTTTTCGCGTAATCCAAAAGCACTAGCGCGCGAATAATTATGAAACTGTCTATTTGCAAACGTATAAGCGGTCAGATTTTAATATTTTTATCAATGATTTTATTCAGTGGCTGCAATAGAGCTGACGATTTGTCTTGCCAAGTTCAGGTCAATGGCATTTGCTACGACAAACCCAAATCCAGCAACCCGCCGATTACGGCTAGCTGGCAGATTATCGACGCCGATACCCTAAAACCCGTAGCGGGGGTGTGGATTAGCTTTTATTGGAAACAATTTCCAGATGGCGAGCAGCGCGGCGGTACCTGTGCCCGCAATGTCATGGGCCAAACCGATGCGAATGGCCGATTTAGCAACACCGCAAAAGATGGCAGCTGGATGTTTGCCGACGTTCATATGTTCAAAGCCGGTTATCGGCAAATCCATACGGAATTTCTTCCAGAGCGAACCGCACTGACGGATCGTCAAAAAATTAACCAGGAATACGTCGGTAAATACCCCGCGTTTGAAAGCGAACTCAAATCCATGGGCTACCAGCTGGATACCTCCAACACCACCAACGCGTATTTTAAGTCTTTTGAAGTGGGCGGTGATCTTAAAGCGCTGCTATCGGCGGCTTGGGAACCCCAGGGTGAAACGCAATACTGGGTGAGCAAAAGGGGAATTCCCGATGGGCAGGATTTGTCTTCGCTCGGAATCTACACCTGTTACAACCGTGAGATTGGTAAAACTGATCCAAATGCTGAGTTCGTTGGATACAAGGGCCCAGACTGGGACGCGAATAGCCCGTGGAATCGTGAGGTAGCAACCGAGGCTTTAAATTCAATCTGTGATGCCCGTTGGGAAACAGTACCGACTACTTTTGCGTGGACCGCTACGCCGAGGTATTACAACTACGCGATAAGGTTAATGCCTAAGGTCTATCCTGAAAGAAACACTCAGAGGTTGGACGCCATCTTGAAGGATTATCCTAGAGTAAGCGATACGCATTCGCGTCGCTTTTCAAGGGCAGAGCGAACCGAGTTTTGTAATTTTATACGGCCATTTTCAAATGGAAAATCGAAATGAGATTGACTAAATTTTTCGGCGTAATTGTTTCTGTTCTTCCGATGGCTTCTTTCGCCTATGAAACGCCCACTCATGCCTTCATGACCAAAGCTGCGTTTGATCGCTCGGATTTGGCCGTGAATTCAGCCGAGCTTTATGCCCGACTGGGCTTTGATCGCTTGGATATCAACCAGCCTTTTCAAACCGGATTTCCAGACGGTTGCATAGGGCCAGCCACAACGTTCGAACGCGATAGCGCGTACGTTGACGCACGCGGCAACTGGCTGGTCGGCGCTAACGTCCCGCCGGATACCAGCAATGCCTTCTTTCGGTGTCCGCAAATTTATGAGCGCAGAAATATGCGTCCCGAATATTCCGGGCGCACTCGTGCTCCAAGTGCGACCCCACCACAACCTGGCCCAACGCCGCAGCTGCGGTTTGAAGCTTGGCTCATGCGCGGCGTCATTCGAGAAGATGATGTCGCCGCAAACTACTACACAACGCCTGACCGGCCAGATGAGGACCCGTGGGGTGAAAAGACGCGCGTTCTGAATCATTTCTACAGCCCAGTAACAAATGACAAGGATTACACAGGCACACCTACTGAGCCATCTACGGGCGCGCTACCTTGGGCGCTCGGCGAAGCAGACCCATTTGCCCAGAATCAATTACCTGATCCGACACGTGGCAATCACTTCAGCTACATGGACGCGCGGCGCGCATATTTTTTTGCACTGACCTACAAACAACAGCCTGCTACGGCAAATACTGCATTTACCGATTCAAGAGTCCGTATGTCGCTGTGGAGCACCACGCTCAAATCGCTCGGTCATATCGTGCATTTGCTGCAGGATCAAGCCTCACCGCAACATTCCCGGGGTGAGCCCCATAACCACACATGCAATAGCGACGAAAAGCTTGCTTTCGCTTTAAATCAGGATATTGCAACCCGTACCTATGAAAATTTTATCAACTATAGACTAACAAACGATTTTAATGCGCAAACCCCAACGGATAGATACCAAGCGACCAACGATTGCGAGGAGGCTATTTGGCTGCGTTTGTTTCGCCAAGGTGACCAAGCCCCTCCAGCGCCTATAGCGCCATGGACCACTCGCGTTTATCCGGTGCCAAAATTTCCCTTGCAGCGCATGTTCTTTACCACTCGCAATCCAGGCGACCCTACCGACCCAGCGAATGTGCCCGTCAATACAATCAATGCGCGGCGCGGTCTTGGGGACTATGCGAATCGCGGTTTTTACACGCAAGATTATCAAGCCGGTCGTTATTTAAGCCCACCGGCGGCCAATTCACCGCAATTTGTTGAAAGTACGCCCGAGATTTTGCAAATCCCTGGGTTAGGCCCACTCAGAGTAACCAATCTGTCCTGGGCAGTACCAGATCCAGTACAGCCTGGATTTGCGGATGAAGGCTTGGATGCCAATGGCCGTGTACCCATCATTTCGCAAACGGTGTGGTGTCGATTAACCGCTATGGGCTGCAATGATCTGACTATGCTCAGCCTGCGCAACTACAACCAAATGGCCGATATGTTGATCCCGCGCGCCATCGCCTACAGCACTGGCATGATCAACTTCTTCTTTCGCGGCAAGTTAATCGTCGACCCCATCCCACAACGCGTCTTCGCGGTCATGAATCAAGGCGATCCACACACCATGAACGCCGATGGCTACCCGATTCGCACCAGCAATGGGCAGATATTTGGCTTCGAGAAAATTCGCCTGCGGGTTCGCAACAGCACCGATCCGATTACCGAATCGGGTACCAATAATGTGGTGCCGCAAGTTGTTGGCACCGGTAAGCTGGTCGCGGTGGCGCGCTATCACCGAAACCCGTGCTACAAGCCTGATTTAACCGGCGAGCGCGTGCTGGATTTTAATAACACGCTAACCGAGCCGAACTGCCCGCAGGGCATGCGGACGAATTACCAGGAAATCTCCGTTTCTGCGCCGTTGACCATCACAGGCAACGCTAGCTTGCCGTTTGGCACCACGATTGCCGAATCCGTCGAAAAAGTATTTGATTTTGCCGCCGATCCGATACCCGTGAACGCAACCGATTTGTTTATCCAATTGGTGTATCGCGGCCAGCTGGGTGAGGAAACGGATGGTATTGCGGTCGGCACTGTTGACACGCAGGAACCTACTATTGTAGGCGCTTGGAATAACACCGATCACTATTACAGCAATGTGGGCTTTAATTGGCTTATCCAAAATGGTTCGAATTTTGCCCATCGCGGAATTGATAGCTTAAGCATTTGCACAGGTTCTCCTTCAGCGCTGGTGTATCGATATGCAAGCCCGCAGGACGGCTTAAACATCCCCTTTCTCAATGGCACGCTAAACCCAGGCATTGTGCGTCTCGCCCTAATCAATGCGAAATTCCCGACCCCGAGCAATCAGCAGCCTTATCGCATGGTGCCGACGTTAAATGCGCCACCGCTTATGCAGCTGCGTTCTACGCAATCGCGCGGGCAGCTGCGCCAAGCTAGCCAAGAAATATTTACTTCAGCCATGCCGCTACCCGCGCCGGTGCAGTGCCAAATGGCGGAACCCACCGGCATGCCATTTTGGTGTTTTGATCCGATCAAACGAAGACGCGGCCAACCCATTGGCGATGCCCTGCAACCGATGTATTTTGCCACTGGCGGCGGTAGCGATGCCACGGATGTTGATTTACCGCCCGCACTGCCGGTCTATTCTGGATTGCGGCCAGTTGTAGGCGGCACGGTGCATTTTAATACCGATGCAATATTGATGGCTTGTCCGGCGCAGTAACAGTAGCTATCAGCGGGGATGCACCCTTACCGATACTTAGCGCAAAAGGGCAGGACGATATTAAGCTACGTGAGGGATCTGTGGGTTTGGGAATTGATCCTGATGCGGTGGGCAAACAACATTAGGATAGGCATGCCTCTCGCATACGCGAGAGGCGCTAACGATAAATCGTTCACTTATTGCCTCTTGTGTTGGAGGCACCAAAGACCGATTTTTCGGGTTATGCGCAGCTGTTAGCGTCCGAATAGTCTTTCGTGCACCCATCCTTCATTGGTTAGTACGAACGCAGCGGTGACTTTTTGACCTTCCGACAATCCCTTTAGACGCTCGGCAATGCCGTAACCCTCTACCTTTTCAGCCCAAGACTGCACTTCAACCGCCTTTTGCGTGAAGCTCACCCGTGACACTTGCGCGCCACGCATTTCGCTTGGCTCGGTAAATTGGCCGATTTCCACCAGCGCCAGCTTGGCGTAGCAAAAGCCAGCGCCTGGCGCGAATGTTGAAGAAATATCCGGCTTGTAGAACGGCTTACCTGTATCCGTGATTGACACCTTGGCAACGGTCACAGCCTTTGGCGGGATATTTGGCAAATTTGGATTTGATTCGGTGCGTGTTTCCATCGCAACCGTAATAAAACCTTTGTCACTAAATGTTTTTAGCAGCGGGCTTTGACGGAAAGCGTCATCAATCGTTAGAGCGCGATCCATGGAATCCCCAAAAGAAAACCCCGGATTTACCCATACTTCTGAATTCGCGTTCGTCACTGCGACACACATTGGCTGCGTATCAAGGTAGGCCTGTGCGGCCTTGGCGAAGTTTTCTTTTGTGGGTGCTTTGGGGTCAGCACTGCACCCAAACAGCAATCCTAAAGAAACTGAAATTAGTATCATTTTTCACATAATAACATCCTTTTTTACAATTAAAATAAGTGTTTTAAACAATCCTACGCGCAATCACACGCCGCACCGCCGTAGGTGTCCAATTGGTCGCCCCGCTTGGTGTTTTCACCCGCCCTACCCGTGTGAGCTCACGCGCAATAAACGCCAACGAATGACCTTCTTCCACCAAAGGAGCCACGTATGGCCAAACGTTACGCGCATGGTCGGCAGACTTCGCCTTGCGCACCTGTACCGCCTTAACGTTTGATGCCATCAGATGCGCGCCTGATCCGCCACGATAGCCACCAAGCACCGTACCACGCCGCTTTGCAGCTGCCAAAGCGGCCTTGGTGCGCTCGCTAATCCTGCGTGCTTCATCCTCCGCTACTAACGCCAGGATGCCAACCGTCAGTTCATTTGCGTCCGGCATATCACAACACGTGAAGCGAATGCCTGACTCACGCAACCGATGCAAAAACGCGGCATTACGCGCTAACCGGTCGAGCTTGGCTACCAGTAGCTTAGCTTGGTATGCCCGACACGCTTGTAAGGCTTCGGCTAATGCGGGGCGCTCAGTTTCCACCTTGCGCCCACTTTCGACTTCTTCAAACTCGCCTAGTAGCTCACCCTTGTGCAGCCGGATGAATTCGGCGACCGCCTCGCGCTGCGCTTCGAGCCCTAGGCCGGATCGCCCTTGTTTGTCAGTGCTTACACGGTAGTAAGCAACGAACTGGAACTTAGAAAGGGATGTCATCATTGGAATCTGATAGTTCTGGAGGCTGAACTTCGTCTTCAAGCTTTGGCCGATAGAAATAGCCCTCACACCAAGCCTCCCAGTCGCGCTCTTCGTCTTTGGTCAGCAACCCTGCTAAGAAAAGGCCTTCCACAACGCCAAGCGCTCGATTTAACGCCTTTTCTTTGCCTCGATCCTTCACTTCTTTATCGTTGGCCCTACTGACCAAAGGCACAAGACGCTCTCTAGCAACTCTCATTTTTTCAATGCGATCGAGCCTTGTTTGTTCAAATGCCGCGCTGACCTCGTCAACTGCTTCGCTAATTTGTCTAATCATGGTGGTTTTATCCCGTTTCAAATATTACAACGGTCGTTGTAGGTTTTGAAATAAATCTTGACGCATATCGCGTGATGCGTCAAGATAAGTACACAGGATCTCAACCGGGCGTAAGAGACCGACCTCCTTCACAGGATCCACCCTTGAGTGGAATATCCAAGAGCACCCGGCACTACTTTCAACGCCTCGGCTATGCCGGGGCGTTCTAGTTTTTGGGTTCGTGAATTTCTTTGCCTGTGTAGGTGTTCGCAACGATCACTTTAAAACGAATGCTCTTCTTGTGGCGCTGCGGCGCGTCACTGCGCAAATACGCGCTTTCTACATGCAACCGCACATCACCAGCTTCACCAGAAGCAGCGCGCCAAGTACGAAAATAAATCACGTAGTCCTGTTTCTGGCCTTGTTCGTCTAAAAGTTCAACCGTGAAAAAATTCTGGTGGCCGGTATGAAAGCAACGTCGAAGCTCAAGGTTTGCAATAATTTCAGGCAAAACTAGCGAAAGCCGATAGCGATCCAAATCGAAGAGCCTTTCTTCTCTTTCGTCTAAAACTATTGTTTTGCACTTATTTTCATTGCTATTTGATACTGAAAAGCAATGCAAACCATAGGTAACCGCTAACTTAATTCGCCGTTCTGGCGCACGCACATTGGGCGCAATGAAAACTTCGCGAATGCTGGCGCTCAGGTGATCTAGCGAGTAGCACCGCCCTTCAAAAAGCACCGAGGCCCAGCGTAAAATCGTTCCTCTAGTCACGCAGTGTTTTCGCAACGCAATGACAAGGTGCAAGCCAATCTAAAGCGCTCGTTGAACATGCTTATTGCAAATCATCCAGTGCTCTCGAAATCGCATAGTTAATAAAGCCTGCGCGCGTCATACCACGGCTTTGGGCTTCGATATCCATCCGAGTCCGTAGCTCTGTCGGGAGTGTGTGAGTAATTTGCTCACGGCGACCGCGAGTGACGCCCTTACGCTCCACCATCGACGCGACCGCATCGGGCGCGGATGCGATAAATTTTTCAGCTTGGTTCATTTTCGGCATTTTGATAGTCATTTGATCTTTCCTTAGATGTCTTTACCAATGAAAATGGAATCAATTAGCGCTTTTACTTCTGCGCTTGCTTTGGCATCTTTTGGGCTGAGCTCAAGCACCGACAAGCCACCACCGGCAGCGCTGGCAAATGCTTTTCGCCGCCCTAGTGACACCTCTAGTAACTCCACGCCTTCCAGGCCACGAACTACCTCGATGGCCTCAGCGTTGTCTGAGCCTTGAGGGTCTGCCTGGTTCAACAGCGCTACAGTGCGCAAACCATCGCGAACGGATTTGGCTTCATTGACCAACGTGAGAACGTCTTGCATGGCCCACAGATCAAACGATCGCGGCTGAAACGGAATCACCAGGACATCGCAGAGGGTCAACGCTGCGCGCAGCGCAGTCGAATCACGGCCACCGGCATCGATAATGATGTCTTGATACTTACTGCGCTGGTGTTGCACCTGGGCGCGCAGTGCTGACCCATCGACGTATTGTGAACACGCGATTGCGGGCGCCCTACCCTCTTCTGCACGAATTGAAATAGCAGTTTGCGCCGTACCTTGACGGTCACCGTCAACTAACCAAACGTCACGTCCTGCTATCGCCCGCCCGATGGCTAGATTTAAGGCAACGGTGGTTTTGCCAACTCCGCCCTTAGTTGCTCCTACAGTGATTATCACTTATTTTAATCCTTTTTAACGATGAAAATACAATAAAAAAAAGTAGTAGTAAAGCCTTTTGGTAATAAAGGCGTATTGAACAATAGCCACGCTATACTGGCAGCATGGACATGACATCAGAAAAAATTGAGCGCTTCGTCAAAATATTTGAGGCCGAAATGGCGAGCTTTCGAGCCGAAATGCTTGGCTTTTTCGCTGAGATGAGGCAGGAATTTTCTGAAGTCAAAAGCATACTCACTCGCATGGAGCATCACGTCGGCTTAGTGCGCGCCGATGTCGCGGTAACAAACACCAAGCTAGATAAAATTGATTCCCGACTTGATCGACTGGAATCTCTTCAGAAGCCCTAAAGCCCAGTTTTTAGTGGTAAATAAAATAAATAGTGATAGGGCAGGGCTGGCAGGTGTGGGCAGGTCGCGCTTATGAGCGTGGGTAAATCGGTGCGTCAACGGGTGGTCAAGTCGCGCAGCGATCCGCAGGACGGCGCAGCCGCTTGTCCAGGCGTTGTCCACCGATAGGTCGAAGGCCGGTTATCCATACTCATGCGAGCTGTCCATGCCCGAGCGCAGCGAGCAGCCCGACAACTTCCCTTTAGGCATGTGGTTTAATCGAACATATGATTGCGCCTAAAAAACCCTCTAGACCGCCGACACTTGTAAAAATCATTGCCAACGGCGAGACCGCACGCAAACTCGCGCACAGGTTTCCAGGCTTAGCGATTGGCCTGGCTGTGGCTCAAGGTGTGATTTATGCGGGCCTAGGGCCTGATATGTGGATTGGCTTTTATGCCTTCGCCCCCCTATCGCTGGGTTTTGCATTTTTGTGGCTGCGCTGGGATAAAAACGCAACGCGCCTACATGATGCCAATGTGCGCCTTCCGAACGTTGAACTTATCGACCCAGCTGATTTGCAGTGGATGGCCTGGGTGCAATGGTTTGAACCCCAAACCCCACAGCTGCTGGCTGGCAAAGCAAAGTTCACCAGTCACGATATGCTGGCTGCAATGGTGTACCGGATTCGGTGCGAAATTGATGCTGGCTATCAGGCTCCCTATTTTGGCGATACAGAGCGTTGCAATGACGATTTAGATGCACGACGCTCAAAAGATCGCGCGCGTAGCTAGCGCGATCAATTAGGCTTTATCGCCCCAAATAAGTCACCGTAATTTGCTCGCGTGCGTGCCCCAATTCGTTGGAAATAATCAGCCGCGCTTCTTTGTCGTTTTGGCGCATTGCTGGCGTTAGCGCCTTCGATGCTGGTCCACCTGCAACCGGTGCGGCCCATCCGGTGAGTTCTTGATAGCGTTCTTGTGCGTAGCGATGTCGCAGCCCATGGCCACCGTCGAACCCGGCAGATTTACAGGCGCGCTCGTAGGCTTTCATGGCTGATTTGTAGTTCCCCAGATGCCCACCGATCGGGCGGCCTGCACCTGCCAATCGTTTTGCTTGCTCCAGTAAGGTGCGTTGCGCGTCGGTTCGAATCGGCACCATGCGCGCCTTGCCGTTTTTGCACCAAGATCCCAATAGTTCAAGATAGGGGCCTTTATCGGCCATCGTCGGAATGAGTTTCAGCACTTCCTCACGCCGCAGGCCAAATGCCTGCTGGAGCTCAAAGGCAATACTTAAGCGCTCATCGGGCACCCGTTCGCGGTGAGCTTCGGTAAATTGCACGGCGCGCGTCGTTTCAGGGACGTAACTGCGGCGCTCAGCCCCTAGGGTGTCATTGCTCGCAGGCATCAGGCCTTCTTTGTCAATCCAGCGCGTCCAGGTGCGCAATTGCGAGAGATTGTTCTTGATCGTGGCCGGACTTAACCCTCGGGTTTGCCAATGCGCAAGCAAAGCCTCGATGTGTTTTGGCTTCAGTCTTGTGGCAT
>Ga0163144_10016459_pt1 | contig 15148 bp, 13 predicted proteins | sample OliLak19BULKMAT1_FD_123175 | JGI IMG/M metagenome (GOLD analysis project Ga0163144, IMG submission 123175) | Freshwater microbial mat bacterial communities from Lake Vanda, McMurdo Dry Valleys, Antarctica - Oligotrophic Lake LV.19.BULKMAT1 | ecosystem: Environmental > Aquatic > Freshwater >... | reverse complement strand
AAGGCTTGTTGTACGGTTTTTGTGAGATTTATTGTAAGTTCTTGGATGGTCAGAGATTGGGGAAGTGGGATTGGGATAGTGGGAAGTGGGATGTAGGGCCGAGCATCATGCTCTGCGATGTGCTGACCTCGGAGGAACACAGGGTTGTCCTCAGCGCGAGGGTAGACTGGCGCGATGCGACGGTCGCTCAAGAGCTACCTACTGGTGATCGCGGGCGCGACGGTGTTGGGTTCGGTTGCAAAGAGAACGCGGAGGTATCGGAGGGGGCGGAGGAGCGCGGAGAGGGACGGGGTGGGAACTCCAGTGGTTGATCGCCCATCGGCAGTGGTCGATGGCGTAAGGGGCGGGCAGAACGGTGGGCGGTGCGAGACGATGCTGCTACCGCCGCGGGGTTGGGCGGGTGAGGGTCGTGCGGTTGGGGCGACGATGCACTACCCACCGCCGCGGGTGATCGCTGGGATTCGCGGGATCGCAGGGCGGAGGGTAGTGGCACGGGGGGACGGTGATGCCACCTGCCACAGGGGGGACGGTGATGCCACCTGCCTGCTCTTTGGTGAGTCTGTTCATGGTGGTATTGTACTGTCAATGGCAGTACACTGCTCAGATGGCACCACAGAAAACCAAACCCGAACGGGCATATGAAAAGCCATTGCAGGTTCGGGTAACCGCCGCACAACTCAAGCTGTTCAAAATGGCAGCCGAGAAAGACGGGCGCACGCTCTCAAACTGGGCTCGCGACCGTCTTTCCAAACTTGCAGATCAGGAGTTGGGAAGGAACGGCCGATAGGACGGCTAGCCGGTACAGGGGGCTAGAACAGCATTCGGTACAGCAAAAGGGTACAGATTTGCCGCTTGCCTGCTAATTACCGGCCTGATAGACTATCCGGATACCGAGCGGAAGTTCGGGTGAAGCATCAAGTGTCCCTTGACGGGGAGGTGCGAAAGGAAATCAACGGTACGGGGGATGATCCCGTGTCTCCCAGATGTAACCTGGGTGTCCTAACCGCTAGACGAACCGTTGACTACACGCGAAGGATGGAGACGACGGGGCTTGAACCCGTGGCAAAAGGATGTAGAGCCCGACTGCCGCGAACCTGCCGTCCCCACTGAGAACACCGCACCTCCCTTTCACCAAGGCCCCCGCGCAGTCGCAAGCGCGGGGGTTTTTTCATGTTCCTCGACCTTCCAAACCACATCACGAGTTCCTCGTTTCACCCGCCTCCATTGTGCAACCCGGGTCTTGTACAGTGCCGTCCGGACCGCCACGAGGGGCAGCCCGGACAGATCGGAAATCGCCTTAGCCGAGAACTCGCGTCCCAGGTTCTCCGGCAGTGAAAGAATCTCGGTGATTCTGGTCGCTGCCGTTGATGGGGTGGAAGTATTGGCTCGGCGTCCGCGCTTCGCCGTCGCGCTCACCACCAAGGGCTTCGTTTCGAACAGATTAGATTTCCGGCGCTCGGGCGAGAGACGGGCGCGCATGCGAAAGACTGCGTCCATGTCGGCGCGGTACTCCCGCTCGATTTGCTGTTCCACACGGTCCAACCAATCGGAAGGTGATGAGGGTTGTGTAGTTGGCATTGTCAAATGGTCCTGTCTGCTTCTATGGAGTATACCTGCCGCGCGTCCAGCAGGTAAGCCATGACCGTCAATTCGGCACAAACCACCACATTTCGTACGCGCAGCCGATGGCACCCACTCCATGTGGTGTAAAACATGTTGAGTGGAAAATGTGTCGTGTGTAACTGAAACCCATTAGGCAACAGGGTTTGCGCTCAATTGTCAGGTTGCGCGTACTGGGTGCCATTGACAAGTCTCGTATGGCTTGTTATGGCGCACCATTTGAACTACTTCGAGCGCTGCCGCTGCTGGCTGGCGGGGCGCACCACGGGCGTCTCGGTCCGAGAGGCCAGCTGGTCGATCATCCCCTTGGCTACTACATTGGGATCGGTGACGGGCTTGCGCGGCGCGCGCTTGATGGTCTTCTTGCTCATGCTCAAAGCCTACTCGGTCCGCTCAATCGCGGCGGGCGGGAAACTGTACCAGTACCCACCCGGGGGCGGCAGCCCCCGGCATGGGCGAATCACTTATGGTCCAAGTGCTCGCCGCAGTGGCCGATCACGATCCGTTTGTCCGTGGCGTCCCACTCGAAATGGCATCGCCAAGCCTCGTGACGACTGGGTTTGACCCCGATTCTCAAGTGCATCATCATCTCGATCTCGTTGCCCTTGTACGTGAACGTGCGGAGGGCCCTCGCCTTCCGGTTCTTCTCCACAGTCTCGGATTCTCTGGCCGAGAACGCGTTCCCCAGCACGCCTCTGGCTTCTGCGTCGCTCTTGCCGGCTGCGAGCGCGTCCCAATAGTCTCCACAGAGTGTTGCGAGCAAGCCGAATGCGCGTCTTGGGTGCTGGAACCCGTCGGCATCCCGAGCCGATTTCGATGCGCTGTCGAGAATGACGACGCGGTCGGGGAAGAGCAAGCCGATCAATGCCAGTGCTTCGGTAAGTGAGGGTTCGTCGGTCAAGCCCGCCACGAGCGCCTTGCGGTCGGCGGTCGAGAGCGCCGCCGGGGTCGAAGCGCGCGAAGACTGAGACATGGCGGTGATGCTCTGCTTCAGTGATTCAACGGAACCCGCCAGTGTGTCCACCTGACTCTGCAACGCTGATGTCTCGGATTCCTTCCCCGCGAGGTCGGTTTTCAGACGGCTGATTTCCTCCTGCTGGTCGTGGTCAACCCGATGAAGGATCGCAGCAAACTCTGCATCGGGTTTGGCGCCGCTTGCCTTTGCCGTCTCCATCGCGTCTCGCAGCAGGGCGGAATGCACCGCCTCCGGTGTCAAATGCCGACGCGAATACGGTGCGTTCGTCCGGTGACAGACGACGGCGAGAACGTGGTTCTCAGAAGCCTCCCCCTGAGAACGCAGCTCCAGAAGCCGGGCGGCCATAATGCGAGTGGCAGGCGCGAAGTCTCCGCCCGATCCGCGCACCAACGGCCACACATCGTTGACCGCGCCGTGAAAACACGAGTAGCGTGCCCCCAAGCGGTCCTCCAATGCGAATGTGTCCACACCCGGCGGAATGGCCACAACGTCCGCAACTCCGATCAGAAAAGATGCCAGTCGGTCGGGGTCAACTGCAAACGTGCCGTCCTGCAACGCGCTTACCTGCACGATGGGGTATTCCCGTTCCGGATCACGCACCACGTACTCGAAGCCCTCTGCATCCTCAAGCGTGAGCGGCTTTGCCTTTCCACCGCGGCTCGTCGCCGACATCCGGCAATGCTCAAGAATCTTGGCGACCAGCATGGGGCGAGTCGTTTCGACCGGCGCGGCTACCAGCGCGCTCGTCTCGTCCGTTCGGAGCAGGAACGAACACCCGAAGGCACCAGGTTCGCGCTTGATACCAAGCTCAGTGAACCATGTTCGCCCGCTCACGAACCTGTCCGCGTGGGAATACCGCAGCGCGATCAACTGGACTCCCGGTTTCTCGCTCACGACGACCTCAAGACGGCTGTGGTCGGGAAAGTCAGAGTTGCCAGCCGACGTAAGCAGTTTCGTCTGAATCACGCTCTTCGTCTTGTGACCCAGCCATGTCGCCACCGGGACGAGCAGGTCTTCAATGGGGGTGTTGGGCAGGATCGATAGGTGCGAGCAGTAGACCAGCATTGACGGGCTCCCGGGGGGCGGCAGTGCGACACGTCATAGTACGGGTTGCCGCTCCTCGCCACCCACCTACGCCGCCACCGTTGCGCTGCAAACCTCCGACCACGGCCCTTTCTCGCCGCGGCTGGGTGGCACCGACCGCCGCACACATTCGTGCCACCGACCGCGGCTCTGAGCGGTCGGTGCGTTGTGCGTAGCTGTCGCAAGGCACCTCGGACCATCCAGCGGCCGGCGATACCTCGCGAGGCTTCATTGGTACCCCTGCCACCAGCGGATACTGGACCACTTCCACAGCTCGCACGAGGCGACCAAGGCGCGGTCGAGCGCGACCGACTCAGACGGCCGCACCGGGAGATGAACATGCTCGGGCATGACCACAAAGGCGAATAGCTCAAACCTCCAGCGGGCGCGAGCCGCAGCCGGGCAGGAAGTGAACACGTCCGCTATGGCCGGAGTTGAGAAGAGCGGCAGGCGCCTTTGGCACGAAGCAGTTACGAACCGCACCATGCCGGGAACCTCGCGCCGTTTCATCCGCTTGCGGATTGGGGCAGAAACTGGGTTCATCTCCTGGAGTGTACACCCTGTGGCCGGACGGTGCTGAACCCGGGGGCGCTCCGGAGGTCGATGATTGCCGCGCGATCGGCGCACAGCGCACCGACCGCCAGAGCACGGTCGGTGGTACGACTGTGTGCGGAGGTCACCGCCACCAGCCGTTTCACCTTCGCCGCCGGCGCAATGCCACGCTGGACGCTCCGAGCAAGAGCCACGTGGCTCCGGGCCCGGGGACGAACACAAGGGCGTTCAATGAAGTGCCTGAGGCACCTAGTTGCTGCGTGCTCCCGATGGGAGTGAGCGTGCCTGAGGAAAGGTCGATCGCAGTCAGGAAGTCCGACGAGTTATTGTGCGTCCAGAGCACGTTTCGATCGGTATCGAAGGCGAGCCCGCGCCAGTCTTCGCCCGAGCCCAAGGAGAGCACGCTCTGGGCGACTCCCGTCGTGGGGTTGATTCGGGCGACATGCCAGCCGGTTCCCTGGCCAACGACGACCGCCGCGATGCCATACAACTGATCGGAGTTGTTGTCATAGGTCACGGCCGCGTACCCGCCGCTGTTGGGCATCGGGACTGGATTCGAGAGCGTGCCGTTCGAGACGTCTACTTTGTAGAGGATGTTGGTCTCGTAATCGATGGAGTAGAAGCTGTCCGTCGACGCGCGCCAGGCGAGCCCTCTCGCCCGAACAGCGCCGAACGACCCCACGGATCCGATTCGAGTCGCCGCGCCCGTATCCAAATGGACGGAGAAGATGCCGCGCGCGCCCGGCGATTGGTCAATGAGATACGTCGTCCCACTGGCTGTCGAATGTGCCATACCGAACGGGGTTTCGACTCCGAAGAATCCGACGGTCGTGCTCTGGCCGGTGCTCCGGTCAACGGTGGTGAGCCGCGCCTGCCCGAACGCCTCCGCGCCGTACAGCACCCCGGCTTGAGCTGCCCCGACGATCGCCGATGAAGTCAAGACCCCCACCAATGTCGCAGCTTTCATCGCTCTCTCCCGGCCAAAGACACCAACCGCCCATATTGTACCAAAGCCCAAGATTTGGCAAACAGAAGTATCGAAACGTACTCTGCGTGCCTCGCGGGCACCTGCTGTGCCACCTGCGTCAACTCCGACTTCGACGGCGATGGGGACATCGGAACCGACCTCGACATCGAGGCGTTCTTCATGGTGCTGGGCGGAGGGACTGCTGACAGATTGCCCTGTTCACAGCCACCAACGGCTCAGGGCGTGGGGACGGTGGAGCGGGACGCGGCGGTCACCCGCGGATATCGATGTAGCCGCGCATGCGGTCGCGGATGATCTGGAGGCGGCAGCCGCGGCGGAGGTCGATGTTGGCGATGGCGGCCTCGAAGGCTTGTGCGGTGGGGACGTTGGTGTCGTCGACGGCGACGATGAGGTCGCCGACGTGGATGTCGTTGGCCTGCGCGACGCTCTGGGGAGCGATGGCGATGACTTCGACGCCGGCGATGCGGTTTCGGGTGGCGGGGCGGACGGCCAGGCCGAGCGTTTCCATGAGCGGGCCGCCGGTGATGCTCGACTGGTCGCCCAGGGTGGCGGCGATCTGCTGGGGCTTGCCGTCGCGGAGCACCTCGAGGGCGACCTTGGTCCCCGGCGGGGTGATGGCGATGGCGGTGCGCATGCGGGTCTCGTTGAGCGCCTTGCCCTGGAACTTGGTGATGATGTCGCCCTCGATCAGCCCGGCCTTTGCCGCTGGGCTGTCTTCCATGACACGGTTCACCAGGACACCGGCGGAGCGGGCGTCGCCGGGCTGAGGTGCGGGGGCATCGGTGAGTTCGACGCCCAGGCCGCCGCGGATGACCCGGCCGTTGGCGATGATGTTGTCCACTACCGTCCGGGCGATGTCGCTGGGAATGGCAAAGCCGATTCCCTCGTAGCCGCCGGTGCGGGTGGCGATGGCGGAGTTGACGCCGACGACTTCGCCCTGGAGGTTGAGGAGGGGGCCGCCGCTGTTGCCGGGGTTGATGGCTGCATCGGTCTGGATGAAGTCCTCGTGGACCCTGCCGGCATCCTCGCGGGGGGTGATGGCGCGGCCCTTGGCGGAGACGATTCCGGCGGTGACGGTGTTGGAGAGGCCGAAGGGGCTGCCGATGGCGACCACCCACTCGCCGACATCGAGCAGGTCTGAGTCGCCGAAGCGAGCGGGGTTGAGCGCTGTGGAGCCGGCGGCGGGATCGATCTTGATGACGGCGAGGTCGGTGGTCTGATCACGACCGATCACCGTGGCCTCAAACTCGCGCCCATCGAAGAGCTTGACCTTGAGGGCCTCGGCCTGCTGCACGACGTGGTTGTTGGTCACGATGTAGCCGGCCTGATTGACAATGAATCCGGAGCCCAGGCCGGTGGGGACGACCTGTGTCCGGGGCCGGTCAAAGGGGGTCCTTTGGTAGCGCACCCGGTTGAACGAGGTGATGTGAACGACGGACGGCTCTACGGTGCTGGCGACGTTCTTGAAAGCCTTGGAGAGACGCTTGGCGAAGGCGATGTCCTCGGCCGCGTCGGGGGTCGTGGTGGCGGGTGGCACCGCCTGGGCGAGGGCGCGAGCGGGATAGGCCGCGGCACCGGCGGAAAGCAGGAGCGCGGCGATGAGAAAGGCGGTCCTGCAACGGCCTGGGGGGGTGACGGCGGGGATGGGGAGGATGGTGGTTCGCATTGCGGAGTCCTTGGGAAGCGGGCGTGGCGAGTGCCATGATTCTAGTGGAAGTACGGCTTGGGTTGGCTCTTGTTCACCGGGGAAGAGCGATGCGCGGATGGGGGGTTTCCGTCGGAAGTGGCTCGCGCAGAGGCGCAGGGCCGGCGGAGAGGGGCCGAGCAATCCGATGCCTCTGCGGGCTCTTCGCCTCAGCGTGAGAGTTCAGGTGCCGCGGGTGTTGCCGAAGAGGTCGATGTGGAGGCGGTGGCAGTAGCGCCAGTTGCGTACCAGGCAGGCCTGTGAGATCCAGGACCTCTGGGCGGCGGGGGGTGGGGTGAGGCCCTCGGGCATGAGCATGACCTGGTGGGGCAGGACATTGCGGAGTTGTGAGAGCAGCGCTTCGACTTCCGGCAGGTCGGCGGGCGCGGCGACCACGAACTTGAGTTGACGGTTGGGGTGAGCGTCGATCAGTTGCTGAAGGATGGGGATGTTGAGGCGGCGGGCCTCGTGGCGGTCGTGCCAGGCGCCGGAGGGGTCGCGCGGGTCGGCGGCGCTGGGCGTTGAGTTGCGGAGTTTGGGGCTGATGCTCATGAGGTCGCAGGCGACCTCGCGGAAGATGGTGCCCGCGGTTTCGATGGTTATGTGCAGGCCCGCGTGCCGCAGCATGTGGGTGAGGGGCGTGGACTGCTCGAACATCAAGGGCTCGCCGCCGGTCAGGACGACGTGGCGGACGCCCGAGGACCTGGCCGCGGCTGCGAGGCTTTCCAGCGATTGTCGATCACCCTCGGGGTTCCAACTGGCATAAGGGGTGTCGCACCAGGTGCAGCGGAGGTTGCAGCCGCTGACGCGGATAAAGAAGGATGGGACGCCGGTGAGGGAGCCTTCGCCCTGGATGGAGGTGAAGGTTTCGGAAGTGGGGAGACTGGGTAGGTCGGCTCTCCGAGCCGACTCGATCCCTGAGTGTCCGTGTTGCTCTGCGAAGTCACTCGCCAGGGGTCCGGGTTGTGCGTCACTCTGAACCAACGTGCGACCAGAGATTGAGTCGGCTCGGAGAGCCGACCTACCCAAACACTCGGCTCGGAGAGCCGAGGTACCCGGGCAGTCGGCTTGGAGAGCTGACGTACGCGGATCAGGGACGCCGGCTTCTTCGAACCCGCGTTTGCGAATGGTGCAGCTATCGCAGCGGCCGCACGCGTTGCCGCGCTCATCGGGGTCGTAGCAGCTTGTGGTGAGCGCGTAATCGACCCGGAGCCGGGTTCCCAGGCTGATGATCTGGGCCTTGGTCATGCGGATAAGCGGGGTGTGCACTTTGAAGGCGCCTCCCTCGACGCCCGACTTTGTGCCCAGGTTGACGGTCCGCTGGAAACTCTCGATGAACTCGGGGCGGCAGTCGGGGTAGCCGGAGTAGTCAACGGCGTTGACGCCGATGAAGAGGTCGCGGGCGTGCAAGGTCTCGGCGTAGGCCGCGGCGAGGGAGAGGAAGATGAGGTTGCGGGCCGGGACGTAGGTGACGGGGATTGTGCCTGAGGAAGAGTGGTCTGCGTGCTTGGGCACTTCGATGTTGCTGGTGAGGGCCGAGCCGCCGATGCTGCGCAGGTCTATTGATACCGTGAGGTGGTCCTTGATGCCCGAGCGCTGGACAAGTTGATTGGCGCACTCGAGTTCACAGCGGTGGCGCTGGCCGTAGTCGATCGTGAGGACCGCGGGCTGGAACCCTTGGGAAGTCGCGACGGCCAGGGCGGTGGCGGAATCAAGGCCGCCGGAGAGGAGAACGACTGCGGGGGGAGTCACGGAAGATGATACGGTGGATTAGTGATTGGGAGATGAGGAGTGGATCAGGGGCGAAGGAGGGGTTGGGGTTTGAGGTAGGTGAAAGTGCGCCAGAGCCATTCCATGGGGCCCATCTGGAATGCGCGCATCCACAACGTGCTGAGAGCCACCTGGAAGGCGTAGATGGTGACGACGATCAGGATTCGCTCGGTGCGGGTGTGGTTGAGCTTCCTTCGACGGGGCGCGGGAGCAGGAACTCGGCGAAGGGCTCGCTGAAAGACTGGATGTTGACGGCGAAGATGCCCAGGAGCGCCAAGCCGCGGATGGCGTCGATAGCGGCTATTCGGCCGTGCTCACCCGTTGGTAGAAGGGAACGAGGGTCTGCTGTGTCCTCGCGCATGGCAGGCATGGTAACAAAGCGGGGGACTCACGCGGGGGCGCAGAGGCGAGGAGAGGGAGCAGGGGAGTCATACCTTGCGCAGCACTGCCGCGTGCGGGGGGCGGCCGTCGCACATCTTGCGCTCGTAGTTGGTGCCGACCAGTTCGCCGGCGCCGACCCAGGGTGGGGGTGTGAAAGGGAGGAGTTGGAATCGGGGCGGAGGGGTGGCGGGGGAGGCGGGGGAGGGGCCTTGCGGGGATGCGCCTTCGGCAACCGCCCAACGCTTGAAGTGCTCCGTGTACCACTCCCACAACTCATCATGGTCTGTGACCAGTCGGAGTTCACCGCCGGGGATGAGGACGCGGTGGACCTCGGTCAGGAAACGGTCCTGTAACACTCGGTTCTTGTGGTGACGGGCCTTCGGCCAGGGATCGGAAAAGTAGAGGTGAATAACCCCAATGATCTCACTGGGGCAACGCCAGCGTAGAAAGTCCGCGCCGTCGGTCCGGAGCATGCGGACGTTGGTCAGTCCCGCCCGACGCACCCGATCCGCCGCGTACAAGTAGAACTCCCGGGCCCATTCGATCCCCAGAAAGTTGGTTTCAGGGGCGGCACGGGCCTGTTCCAGGAGGAATGTGCCTTTTCCGGTCCCAATTTCGAGTTCGAAGGGGCGGCCTGGGGATGGGAACCAGAGGCGTGGATCGATTCGCCCTGCTTCTGGCAAGTGGATGGCTTCATCCGGCAACGTCGGCAGGTCTTGCGCAGAGATACCGATGACGCCGGGTGCATCGTCGAGATCCCTTCCATGGCCGAGTCCGAATGACATTCCTGTAAGACTGTAACGCCGCTGCGGGGGCGGGGCGGAGGAACCGCATGATCCCACTCCAGCAGAAGGATGGGTATGGGAAGGACACGGGGCGGTTGGTGACTTTCGTGGGTTGCTCGGAGTGCGAACCCACCCCTGGCCCCTCCCTCCGGGAGGGGGAGCGGAACGCAATTCAATCATCCGGGATGGTCGCGGGAACGTATAGAGAGATGTCCGGGAATCCCGTGGCCCACGCTCGCCCGGGTGCCATTGAAGGACGATATCCGTTGATGGGGGTGAGGCGGGCTGCGGGTGATGAGCCCCGGTGGCCCTTGGGAGTAGGAGAAGGCGGGGACCGGAGTGGAAGGTTTTTCCTGACGACAGCGTGGGTGTGTGGGTTCGAGGGCCGGCCTCAATCGGAACACAAGACAGCCGCGGGCGGAGGGCAGGAACATGACCGACTATCGCGCACAGTTGCAGCACGGCAAGGATGCGGGCTCGCGTGAATCGCTCCTCAAGGGCGACACCGCGGCGAAGGACTCGGCGTCCAAAGACCTGCTGGGGGTGATCGAATCTCGGCTGGACCGCCGGCGCTTCCAGGACCACCATTGGACAGGGACGTTCTGGGAGTACCTGGAGATCTGTTCGCAGAACCCGGCGGTGCTGCGCAACGCGTACCAGCGGCTGTACGACGCGGTGCTGAGCCACGGCGCGGAGAAGTACAAGCTCTTCAAGCGCGACTGCACGCGGTACCACTTTTTCTCTGACCCCTTTGACAACGGCGCGGACGCGATTTTCGGGCTGGACTTCGCGCTGATGCAACTGGTGGACTTCTTCCGCTCCGCAGCTGAGGGGTATGGCACGGACAAGCGCATCCTGCTCCTGCACGGGCCGGTAGGCTCTTCCAAGTCCACCATTGCGCGGCTTCTCAAGAAAGGGATCGAGGCTTACAGCCGGACTCCGGATGGCGCGCTGTACTCCTTCTCGTGGCTGCTGGATGACAACTGCGAGGTCAGCGCGGTGAAGGGTTCGACGGGCGGCGCGGGCGCGAGGGACGCGGCCCGGACGCACGAGTTCCCCTGCCCGATGCACGAGGAACCGCTGGTGCTGATCCCCCGCGAGGCGCGCGAGGATGTGCTCAACAAGCTCAACGCCAACTACAAGAGCAAGACGCACGGCGGGCGACTGCGGGTGGTGGGCGACCCCGACCCCTTCTGCCGGAAGGTCTTTGAGGACCTGATGCGGTTTTATGACGGCGACTGGCGCAAGACGATGGAGCACGTGAAGGTGCGGCGCATCACCCTGTCGGAGCGGGATCGAGTGGGTATTGGCACCTTCCAGCCCAAGGATGAGAAGAACCAGGATTCGACGGAGCTCACCGGAGACATCAACTACCGCAAGATCGCGCAGTACGGTTCGGATTCTGACCCGCGGGCCTTCAACTTTGACGGCGAGCTCAACATCGCCAACCGCGGGATCTGCGAGTTCATCGAAGTCTTGAAGCTGGACGTGGCGTTCCTGTACGACCTGCTGGGGGCGTCGCAGGAGCACACGATCAAGCCCAAGAAGTTCGCCCAGACGGCGATCGACGAGGTCATCCTGGGGCACACCAACGAGCCGGAGTACAAGCGGCTGCAGAGCAACGAGATGATGGAGGCGTTCCGCGACCGCACCATCAAGATCGATGTGCCCTACAACATCCGCCTGGATGATGAGGTTCGCATTTACCAGAAGGACTTCGGACCGGAGCGCATCAAGAACATCCACGTGGCGCCCCACACCCTGGAGGTTGCGGCGATGTGGGCGGTGCTGACGCGGCTGGATGAGCCCAAGAAGAGCGGGCTCTCCGTGCTGCAGAAGTTGAAACTCTATAACGGCAAGAGCATCCCCGGGTTCACCGAGGACTCGGTGAAGGAGTTGAAGGAAGAGGCCCCGCGCGAGGGGATGACGGGGATTTCGCCGCGGTACATCCAGGACAAGATTTCCAACGCCCTGGTGAACCGCCAGGCCCTGGACGACAAGGGGATCAACCCCTTCATGGTGCTCAACGAGCTGGAAGAGGGCATGAGCCACCACTCGCTGATCTCGGATGAGAACATCAAGAAGCAGTACCGCGAGCTGCTGGCGGTGGTGAAGGAAGAGTACGAGGACATCATCAAGGGCGAGGTGCAGCGGGCGATCAGCGCCGATGAGGATGCGATCCGCCGGCTGTGCGCCAACTACATCGAGAGTGTGCGGGCGTACACGCAGAAGGAGCGGGTCCGCAACAAGTACACCGGGCGCGACGAGGAGCCCGATGAGCGGCTCATGCGGTCGATCGAGGAGAAGATCGAGATTCCCGAGAGCCGCAAGGACGACTTCCGCCAGGAGATCATGAACTACATCGGCGCCCTGGCGCTGGACGGCAAGAAGTTTGACTACAACACCAACGCCCGCCTGTACCGGGCGCTGGAGTTGAAGTTGTTCGAGGATCAGCGCGACACCATCAAGCTCAAGAACCTGGTCAGCAGCGTGGTGGACGACGAGACGCAGAAGAAGATTGATGTGGTGAAGCAGCGGCTGATCAAGCAGTTCGGGTACAACGAGACCAGCGCGACGGATGTCTTGAACTATGTGGCGAGCATCTTTGCGCGGGGGGATAGCAAGAGCAGGTGACGGTCCGCGTATCATCAGGCATGGTTTCGAACCGGCACTCCAACGCCAATACTCCGGCCACCGCCCAAGAAGCGCAGTGGTGGTCGGAGTTTGATGCTGCCGCCCGCCGCCCGCTCGAACAGCGGCTTCGGTACGCCTTCATCAAGACTTATAAGCCGGTACTGGATGATGCCCGCTGGCGTTCCTTCGCGTCAATGAGTGAATACCGTGAGTGGTGCTCTCGCGAGCTTCCGGACTGGCTTGGTTATGGCCGTGTTTGAGTACCGCCAAGCCCAGGAGGTGCGTGACGCCTTTGCTCGGCATGGGTGCCGCTACCTGTTTATCGGAAAGTCGGGTGCCATCCTGCTTGGCTACCCCGACACAACGCAGGACGCGGACCTCTTTGTGGCAAAGTCGCCCGAGAATGGTGAGGCGCTGGTCGCGGCACTGAAAGAACTGGGCTTTGAAGTCGAGCCCAATCTGGAGGCCGATATCCGGCGCGGCAAGGACTTTGTGCAACTCAAGAATGGCCCGTTCGACCTTGACCTGGTCTTTGCGCCCGATGGCATCGAGCGCTTTGAAGATGCGTGGAACCGACATGTCGAAGTGGATGGATTCCCCGTTTGCAGCATCGACGACATCATCGCCAGCAAGGAGGCCGCGCGACGGCAGAAAGACCTGGAGAGCCTGCCCCGGTTGAAGTCGTTCCGTGAGTATCTTCGGCGGAAGTAGTTGATGCCCGCGATTGCTCAGATCGACCAACCGCTTCCTTCGCCGTCGGCTTTGGTGACGGCGGCGTCGGATACTTGTTCGTTCGTGCGGACGGCTTGGAGGCGCGATTCCTGTGGCAGAGCCTGTGAGGCACTGAGGCATTCCACCGCATTGGATTCTGAGGGAGCGACTCAGTGCGGCTGTTGCACAATAAACAAGACCAGCGCGAGGATGTGCTGAACTACGTGGTTAGCATTCTTTGCGCGGGGGGATAGCAAGAGCAGGTAGTGCTAGAATCCCGCCATGACGCTCAGGGGCACATTCCGGGATGGTGTCGTCTACTTGACGGGCGGGGGCGAGGGTGCATCGCTCCGCAACGGCGAGAGGGTTGAGGTTACTCCGATCCGGGACGCTCGCACATCGCGGGTGACGCGGGCTCGGGATGCCTCAAAGGCCCGCGCCAAGCGGGCGACGAAGGCGGAGCGGCTGGCCGCGTTTGACGCCGGCGCGGGGATCGCTCTGAGGTCGCCGCGCAGGAAGGCGGCAATCAAGAAGACCGCCGACAAGACCATCCCTGGGTTCGGGGCGTGGAAGCACCGCACGGATATCAAGGATTCCGCCGAGTACGCCCGCGAGCTTCGCCGGCGGACCAGCCGCAGGGCTCGAAGTGCCTGAGGCGCTGCTGGACACGTCGATCGTCGTCGACTATCTGCGCGGTCGGGGCGAGGCGATGGGCTTTGTGGCCGCTCAGCGCCAACACGGCGAGCTCAGCGTGCACGCGGTCGTTGAGGCCGAGATCATCGCCGGCGCCTTGGACCGACGCGACCTTCGTGGTGCCAATCGGTTCCTGTCAACATGTACCCGCGTCATCCCGGATGAGTCTGACCTTCGCAGGTCGCTCGTACTTCTGGCGCGGCACCGCCTCGCCTCCGGCGTCGAGTGGCACGACTGCATCATCGCGGCGACCGCCCTCCGCACCGGGATCAGTGTGGCGACATTCAATCAGAAGCACTTCCGCGTGTTCCGCGGCCTCAGGGTTATCGTGCCTTACTGACCACACCGTTCGCTGATCGGCAACATCGAGTGTTCAAGAATGGTCCCGAGAATCCTGACGTTCGCGCCGGCGCCATCGCTGATCTCTGAGGCAGTGACGAAGTTTGGCGGGCAACCATGCTGGCTCTCCGGCTCGCAGTGGCCGATCTCACGCTCGCTGGGCAAGCCGATGCGTTTCATATGTCAGATCGCCCTCCCACCTGACCTTCGGGCCGGTGGGCAGCAGATGGCCTACCTCTTCATGATAGATGAGGCCGAGGCAGTGGACGGTAGCTGGGAGCCGGACGCCGGCGAGAACGCCCTGATTCTTCAGCCCGGTCCATTTGTCCCGATTGTTTCAACGCGCCCGCTCAAGATAGGGCCGACACTTCAGGCCAGGAGGGAGAGTACGACCGGGTTCTTGAGGCGCCCGCAGGTGACGTTTGAGAATGTCGAGCTTGCCGTGAGCGAACGGGAGCTGGAACCCACCGATTCAGAGCCCCGGCTTCACTCACGCATCGGCGGCCAGCCGGGTTGGCTGCAGAATGACGAAACCCCAGACGGCGACTGGCGCTTTCTGGCTCAGATCGACTCCGTAACCACTTCATTCGCCGTCGACTTTGGTGATGGCGGCGTCGGATACTTGTTCGTTCGTGCGGACGGCTTGGAGGCGCGATTCCTGTGGCAGAGCCTGTGAGGCACTGAGGCATTCCAGTGCTCGTGAGTCTGAGGCAGCGGCCCCGTGCGGATGTTGTACAACAGACCAGACCGTCGCGACGGGCGTGCTGAACAACGTGGTGAGCATCTAGCGCGGGCGGGGCGCGGGGGGGGCAGGGCTATCGGGAAGTAGTTTGGTGTTGGGTCGGCCAGACGGCTCCAGCGCGAAGGACTTGGAGCAGGTAGTTGTGGTCGAGGCCCGCGACGAAGCGTTTGGACTTGATGCTTTTGCTCTT
>Ga0163144_10016458_pt1 | contig 15148 bp, 10 predicted proteins | sample OliLak19BULKMAT1_FD_123175 | JGI IMG/M metagenome (GOLD analysis project Ga0163144, IMG submission 123175) | Freshwater microbial mat bacterial communities from Lake Vanda, McMurdo Dry Valleys, Antarctica - Oligotrophic Lake LV.19.BULKMAT1 | ecosystem: Environmental > Aquatic > Freshwater >... | reverse complement strand
TCAATGCCGACGCAAGCTGGAAGACGCTCGCCGGCGAACCGCCCCGCAAACCCCCCCCCCCCACCCCCACCGCCACTCCCACCCCCACCCCCGCGCCCGAGCCCTCCGCCGGCGGCAAGTAGTTTCCGCGCGAAACCCCGATCCTTACTAGGGCCGGGTTTTCTTTCGATGGGGCAGGTTGCCCACCCGCCTCTGGCATTGCTGCACCGCGTGGGGCAGGTTTTCAACCTGCCAACGGGCCGCAGGTCCCACCCTCATCACTCCTTACTTCTCACTCTTCACCCCTACACGCGCTCCACCACCGTCCGCATCCCCTCCAGCGCGATCACCCTCACCCGCTCGCCCGGCGCCACAAACCCGCCGTCAACTACCACATCCACAATCTGCCCGTCGATCTCCACCTTGCCCGACGGCCGCAGTGCAGTTATCGCGAGCCCCTCGGCACCGATCGCCACCACGGCGCCAGCCGCTCCCGCGAGCCCCGCCTCGCTGGCACTTACGCCCACCGTCGCCACGTCCGGCGTGCCGCTCGAATCAAGCACCAGCTTGCCAAACACCGGGATCATCCGCAGATGTTTCGATAAGTAATAGACCGTCGCGCCCGCCGTCACCGTCCCCACCACCACGCTCACCAGACCAAAGCCCAGCCCGCGCCACCGCTCGCTAGGGTCCATGAACGGCAGGTCCTCGCTGGGCAAGAAGGTCATCACCAGCCCGCCAAACAGCAGCAGCAGCCCCACCACGCCGAACAGCCCAAAGCCCGGTAGCACAAACGCTTCAAGCATCAGCAGCAAGATCCCCGACACAATTGCCACCAGCGCCCACCACACGCCAAGCCCGATCAAAAGCCCCGGCAGCAGCACGCCCACCAACGCCACACCCGCCACCGCGCCCGGAAAGATCAGCCCAGGGTGCACAAGCTCAACAAACAACCCCAGCAGCATCACCACAATCAAGATGCCCCGCACCATCGGGTCATCCAGCACCCGTGCCAGCTGCTCGTACCACACCATGTCCAGCCGCCCGACCTTGGCCGCTGAGAAGTACGCCTTCAGTTCCTCATCGTTGTTGACCGTCCCGCGCGACATGCGCCACGCCAGCATCTCGCCATCACCAAGGGTCAAAATCGTCCGCCCGTCGGTGGCGTACTCAATCAGCGTCCACTGCCCGCGGTCCTTGGCCGTCAGCACAGGCCGCTTGGCCAACGTCCCCTTGAGCGCCAAAGCGTCGTTGACCTGCCGAAGATCACGCCCAGCAAACGGGATCGCCGGCTTCAGCTCCGTCCCCGCGTCAGGCCCAGCCACTCCCCCGCCCGAACCACCCCCGCCCGACTCCACACCCATCGGCGTCAGCCGCCGCTTCGGTGCATCCGCCATCGAAGCCACCCGCGGCAGCACACCCTCGCTAGGCTCTTGCCCAAACACCCGCAGATACTCCGCCCGGTCAACAAACAGCCGCTCACCAGTCGCTGTGTTCTCGATCAACCAGAGCTCAACCCCCAGCGCGATAAACCCTTGCACCAGCTTCTCGTCGTACCCGTGCCGCCGCGCCGAATCGACCATCTCTACCACCAGCGGTGCCAGCGCCTTGGCCCGCTCGCTGTCACCCAGGCTCTGCAGCCCGAAGATCGGGCTAAACCTAATCGGCGCCGCATCGCCAAACCGCGAGCCACCCGCCGTGACAATCTCCTGGCACGCCAGCGCGATAATCGCCCCGCCGCTGTACGCCTGGTCGTTTACCCACGCCACCGTCCGCGGCACGGTCGTCTTCTTCAGCAGCCCGCAGATCCGCAGCACCGCGCCCACCTCGCCGCCGGGCGTGTTGATCTCAAGTACCACCGCATCCGCGCCCGCCTTCTCCGCCGCCTTCAGGCGCCGCTCCACGCTCGCCGCCGTCGTTGAGTCAATCGCCCCCGCAATCGTGATGATCGCCACGTTCGGGCTCACACGCCCCGCCCCGGCCTTCGCCGCCGCCGTCTTCCCGGCTTCAGCGCTCGGCTCTACCTGCGCGGCCCCAGCCGCCACCGCCCTGCCCGCGCCAGCTTGGCCGGCCACCGCCTGGCCAGAAATACCAACGCACACCGCCAGCAGCAGCACGACGGCCAGCACAACCCGCGTCAACTTCAGCATGACCGAATCGTACGTGCCCCCCGCCTCCTCCGCATCCACCGGCCTTCAATAACCCGCTCGCACTCTCGCGACGAACAACCAGGAACAACCCGCGTACTGCATCGCAGCATCGCGCACGCACGCCAACCGAAAGACCACCATGAACCCCGACCAAGCCCGCGCACTCACCGCCATCAGCATGTTTGCCGCCTTCGCTGACGGCGCAAAGTCAGACCCAGAACGCGAAAAAGTCCGCGAGGTCGTCGACGGCCTTGGCGAGGTCAGCACCAGCGAGGCCGCTCGGCGCGTCCTGCTCCGCCAGACCACCGTCGCCCAAGAGGCCGCCATCCTTGACACCCAAGAACTCCGCGCACTCGCCTGGGAGGCCGCAGTCGGCGTCTGCGAGGCCGACGGCGTGACCACCCCCGCCGAACGCGCCTTCCTTGAAGACCTCGCCCGCCTTCTGGGCCGCTCGCCCGAGGCCGCCCGCGCCGAGCTCGACCAGGCCGACGAATTTACCCGCGCCGGCGCAGCCGTCGCCACCAACGCAGCCGTAACCATCACCAACAGTGCGCCCCTCCCCCCACCGCTGCCCATTGGCTTTGCCGCACCATTGGCCGTCGCGGCCGCAGGGGCCGCCGCCTCTAGCGCCTTCAGCCCCACCGCCACCACCGCCACCAGCACCATCAGCCCCACCGCCGCCGACCCGCGCACCACGCAGGCCGACGCCACCACCCTCAAGTTTGCCATCATCACCGCCGCCGCAGAGCTGCTCCCGCAAAACCTCGCCACCGTCGCCATCATCCCCCTGCAAACCAAGATGGTCCACAGCATCGCCGGCGCCTACGGCTACCCCCTCTCCGCCGCCATGATGAAGGAGTTCATCGCCACCATCGGCGTCGGTGCCGCCGGCCAGGTCGTAGAGAGCTATGCACGCAAGTTCCTCGGCCAGCTCGCCAAGCAGTATCTCGGCAAGTCCGCTGGCAAAGTGGCCAGCACCGCCATCAACTGGGGCACCGGCCCCGCCCTCACCTTTGCCACCACCTACGCCATCGGAATGGTCGCCAAGCAGTATTACGCCGGCGGACGCACCATCTCCGCCATTGACCTACGCACCCTTTTCTCTGCGCAGGTTGAGAAAGCCAAGGGCCTCTACGGCCAGTACGAGCCCCAGATCCGCCAGACCGCCTCGACCACCAGCCCGACCCAACTTCTAGGCTTCCTCCGCGGAGCCTGAACACCCAACTCACTGACAAAACCAAACATTCTACAAACAAACCGCCCGCGGCCGCCTCAACCCGGGCGTTCAACCTTGACGATTACGCAAAACCTGCTCAAAGCGCTTGGCGTTTGCCCATCTCCGTGGTAATCTGCTATCGCGTTGTGAGATCAAGCCCGGGCCGCCGCGCAATCGGTGCCCCGCGCGTGTGCCCATCCCGGGCCTGCAGTTTGAGGGGAGTTTGCCGTGAAGATCAATACCGCTATCGCCGCCGCCCGTTTCAGCGTCATCTGCCTGACGCCCGCGCTGATCACTACCGCCGCGTCAGCCGCGTACACCCTTGAGCCGCAGCTCGCCACCGGCAACTCGTTCATCAACCCAACCATCGACGGCAACTTCACCGTCAACTTCGCCCTTACCAGCGACGCCGTCGGCCCCGCGCAAGACCGCCACAACTCCGTGGTCTTCCGCGTCGCCTTCAGCCGCCCCGGCGTCATCATCACCGGCTTTACCTGGGGCGCGCCCTACACCACCGGCGCTGACGCCTTCCCCACCACCGGCTCACTCCCCCTCGCCGTCATGCCCACCACCTACATACTCCCCATCGGTGACATCGGCGAGAACGACATCGAGTTCAGCAACGTCATCCCCACCCCCACTGGCCGCTTCGGCGTTGGCACCATCCTCTCGCTCAACCTCCGGCTTCCCGCAGACTACGAGGTTGGCCAGCTCTTCGTCTCCGCCGTGCCAGATACTTTCGCCGACGGGTTCACCGAAATCCCCTCCGTCGCCGGCCTCCGCCTGCTGATGGTCGTCGTACCCGCGCCCTCGGCCTCCGCGGGCCTGGTCCTCGCCGGCGCGCTCGCCTTCCGCCGTAAGCGCCGCTGATCACGACCGCGCGTTTTACCCTTACTCACTGATCGCCGCCGCGCCCGCGCACCTACCATCGGCCCGGTCTTCGCTGGCTGGCCGTCGGGGCCCACGCGCAGACCACGCCGGGGCGATAGCTCAATTGGTAGAGCGCTAGCTTTGCAAGCTAGATGTTGGCGGTTCGAGTCCGCTTCGCTCCATTCATCCCCGCCGCAACCCGCGCTTGATCGACTTCATCTCCGCGCTCAGCGGCGGCGGCTTGCCGCTAGCACCAACACCACCACCGCCACCAGCACGCCCACGCGCTACCACCCGCGCCGGCGCAGGCACCAGCGGCTGGCGCGCCACCGTCCCCGGCACCATCACACCCCCACCTACGCCCGCTCCCTCAGCAGCAACCGTCGGCACCAACGCCACGCACAGCCGCTTACGCAGAATCGCCAAAAGTGTCGGCGGCTCCAAGCACGCCACGTTGTCAGGCCGAAAGTACACCTCAGCGCTCTGCCCACGCTCCTTCGGCGGCAGCACCGTCACCTTCCCCGGCGCGCCAAACAATCTCTCCGCCGTCACCTGCGGCGTCACGCTCCGCAAAATCACGTCCGGCTCACGCACAATCACGCTCCGCACCCCAGCGTCACGACACCCTACCCGCAGCTCCGCCAAGTCCAGCAGCCGAAGCGTCGGCCCCGGCAGCTCCCCATACGCGTTCACCAAATCCTGACGCACTTTCGTCAGCTCCTCCTGGCTCCCGCACAGCGCCACCCGCCGATAAGCCTCGATCCGCCGCACATCGCTGGGGATCAGCGCTTTGGGCAAGAACCCCGTGATCCCAACATCAATGCTCGTCTCACTCGGGCTCGCCACCTGCTCGTTCTTCAGCTGCTTGACCGCCCTGTCTAGAAGCTGGCAGTACATGTCGTAGCCCACCGCCGCGATGTGCCCGCTCTGCTCCGCGCCAAGCAGGTTGCCCGCCCCGCGAATCTCCAGGTCGCGCATCGCGATCTTGAACCCCGCGCCCAGCATGCTGAACTGCTCCAGCGCCTTGAGCCGCTGCTTCGCGTGCTCGCGCAGCGGGCGCCCGTCCGGCAGCAGCAAGTAGCAGTACCCGCGGTGCTTGCTGCGACCAACACGCCCGCGAAGCTGGTGCAGCTCCGCCAGCCCGAACCGGTCCGCGTCCTCGATCACCATCGTGTTCGCCCGCGGGATGTCGATCCCGCTCTCGATGATCGTCGTGCTCACCAAAATGTCCGCCTGCCCACGCACAAACGCCAGGATCACACGCTCAAGCTCGCCGTCACCCATCTGCCCGTGCCCGACCACAATCCGCGCCCCCGGCGCCAGCTTCTGCACACCGTCCGCCACGCTCAAAATATCGTGCACCCGGTTGTGCACATAGAACACCTGCCCCTGACGGTTCAGCTCGCGCTCGATCACCTGCTTCAGCCGCACCGGGTTCCGCGGCACAACCTCCGTCACCACCGCCCGCCGATCCACCGGCGCCGTCGTCAGGCTGCTGATGTCGCGCAGCCCCAGCATGCTCATGTGCAGCGTCCGCGGGATCGGCGTCGCACTCAGCGTCAAAATGTCCGCCGTCAACCGCAGCCCAAGCAGACGCTCCTTGTGCTCAACCCCAAACCGCTGCTCCTCGTCAATCACCACCAGCCCAAGGTCGGCAAACCGCACGTCCTTGCTCAAGAGCCGGTGCGTCCCGATGATCACGTCCACGCGCCCCGCCGCCAGGTCGGCCAAAATCTGCCGCTCCTGCGCGCCGTCCTTGAACCGTGACAAACTCTCGATCTTGAACGGGTAGTCTGCGAACCGACCCTTGAACGTCCGCTCGTGCTGCTCGGCCAGCACCGTCGTGGGCACCAGCACCGCGACCTGCTTGCCAAACTCCGCCGCCTTGAACGCCGCGCGGATCGCGATCTCCGTCTTCCCAAACCCCACATCGCCGCACAGCAGCCGGTCCATCGGCCGCGCGCTGGCCATGTCACGCTTGATCTCCGCCATCGCCGCGAGCTGATCGTCCGTCTCGGTGTGCGGAAACTCCTCCTCAAACCGGCTCTGCCACGCCGTGTCCGCCGGGTACCGAATCCCCGGCAGCCGCTCGCGCGCCGCCCGCACACGCAGCATCTCGGCCGCCAAGTCCCGCACGCTCTCGCTGGTCCGAGACTTCTGGTTCTTCCAACGCTCGCCGCCCAGCACGCTCAGCGGCGGCTTGCCGCGAAACCCACCCACGTACTTCGAGACCTGATCTACCTTGACCGCCGGCACGTACAGGCGCGCCTTCGAGTCAAACTCAAGCACCAGGTGCTCGTGCGCCTCGCCCTCGCTCGCTGCCGTCGCTGACAGACCCTCCAGCCGCTCCTGCACCGACCGCTTCACGTCCCGTGGCCGCAGCCACTCAAGCCCCACAAACTTCGCAATCCCGTGCTCGCTGTGCACCACATAATCGCCCACCCGCAGGTCGATGAACGTGTCCATGGCCCGCCCGGCACGCAGCTTCGGCCCCACGCTCCGACGCCGCGCCGTAAACCGGTGCAGCAGCTCGCCGTAAGGCAGCACCAGCGTCGGACGCACACCGTTGATCATGAAGCCCTGCTGCACCACGCGCAGCTCGCCGCGCACACGCCCCAGGTCACTTTCAGCACCACTCTCACCACCACTCTCATCACCACCGTCAACGCCGCGCGCGTGCGCAGTCAGAAGCTCCTCCAGCCGCGCAAGCTCCGCCGCGCTCGCGCACATCACTCGCACGTCAACCGCCGGCCCCTCAGCCCCAGAGGCCAGCCGCACAAGCTCGGCAACCGCCTTCTCGACGTCATCATCCACCGGCGGCACCGCCCCGATTGGCAGATCCAACACCTCCTGCACCACCGTCGCGCCCCCACTCGCGCGCCCGCTCAACCCGCCCTTACCGGTCACGCGCCCGCCTGTTGCGCCATTACCCGAGGCACGCGTGCCAGCCGTGCCGCCATCAACAGCCCGCGCCGCCAGGCTCACCGCCGGGCCCATGCTGCTGACCTCCACCACGCACGCGCTATGACGCTGCAACCCCGCGAACACCGCCGGCGGGCCCAGCACACCCCACCCATCCAGCACACGCTCAAAGTACCCGCGCGCCTGCTCGGTCAGCTCCAGAAGCTCATGCAGCACCACCACGCACCCCGACGGCAGCAGCTCCATCAACCCGACCCCACCATCCGAACCGCCCTCACCCCGCGGCTGCGCCAGCTCAGGCTTCGCGCACACCAACTGCACCCGCCGCACCGCACGATCAACACCCATGCTCTCCAGGTCCACCTCGTGCAGCTTCTCAACCTCATCACCAAAGAAATCAACCCGCACCGGCACGCCGCCAAGGCTCGCCTCGCCGCTCACCTCCGCGCCGCTCGCCCCCGCGTCGCCGGGCGGAAACACGTCCAAAATCCCGCCGCGCACCGCAAACTGCCCCGGCTCCTCGATTGTCTCAACCCGCTCGTACCCCGCGCCCTCCAGCCAGCGCGCCAGCCCCGCGGGCCCGCCGCGAACCTCCTGCCCCACCTGCACCCAGCGCAGCAAACCTTCCAGGCTCACCAGCGTCGGCACCGGCTGCATGAGCGCCGCAATCGGCGCCACCAGCACGCCACCCGCATTCTCAACGCCACTCACAGGCTCGCGCCAGCGCGTCAGCACGTCCATGGCCGACAGCCGCTCCGCCAACGCATCGATCGATACGCCGCTCTCGCCCGGCAGCGTCTCCAGCGCCGGAAAACGCTGCGCCACCACACCGCCCGAGATCAACTCCTCGTACGCGCCGTCAGCATCATCAACGTGTGCCACCACCAGCACCACCGTTCGATTGCACGCCTGCTGCAGCACCCCAGAGAGCTGGACCGTGCTTGACCCGTGCGTGCCACGGCACACCACCCGCGCCGCGCTCATCACGCCACCACCAGCCACGCCCCTACCAGTCACGCCACCACCAGCCACGCCCCCACCGGCCACGGCACGCGCGCGCAGCACCCGGCTCACCAGCCCTTGCACCTGGGGGTCGTTGCGCAGCACATCCAGCATCGCGCCAGCGTAGGCCTACGCCCCCCCCGCCCCCACGCTCCCCGCGCCCCCCACTCACGCCAAACTCATCCACAACTCCGCCCCCAACCCCACGCCAGCCCGAACCCACGCGATAATCACCCCGCGTGAGCGAACCCTACCCACACCCATCGTGCCTCGACGAGACCCAGCTGCTCAAGCAGTGCGACATCACCACCGGCCCAAACGCCGGCGGCCCCGGCGGCCAAAACCGCAACAAGCTCGCCACACTCGTCGAGATCACCCACAGGCCCACAGGCCTCTGCGCCCACGCCGGCGAGTGGCGCACCCAGGGCGAGAACAAACGCGCGGCCATCACCCGCCTGCGCCTGGTCCTCGCTACACGCCACCGCAGCCAGGCACCAGCGCCGCCCAAGCTCGCCGCGCCGAGCTTTGACCAGTTCCTCAAAAACCTTGACGCCACCATCGGCAACCCCGGCAAGCCCGCCGCCACCGTCAGCCAGCTCTGGCGATCGCGCGTCAGCTCCACACGCGGCGCCGGCGCAGGACGCATCGCCGTCAACCCGCGCCATCAAGACTTCCCAGCACTCCTCGCCGAAGCCCTTGACGCCATCGCCCAAGCGCGCTGGGAACCCCAGCCCGCCGCACAACGCCTCGGCGTCACCACCAGCCAGCTCATCAAGTTTGTTAAAGACCACCCAGAGGCGCTCGTCTCTTGGAACGCCCAGCGCCACCGACTCGGCCTGCACGGCATGAAGTAAACTTCCCGCCACGCCCGCCTCAGTCGCCCACGCCCGCCTCAGTCGCCCTCGCCCTGCATCCCGCCCAGCTCACGAAAGCACTGCTCGTACGCCAGCAGCCAGCCCAGCGCCGCCGCCACCGCCGGCTCGCTCTCAATCACCCCGCCGCCACGCTCAAGCACCGCGGCCTCAATCGGCGTGCGGAACGTGTACAGCCGCTTCTCGTCGCGGAAGTGCTCTACGACCGGGTCTACGCCGCCGCGCTGCGACACCAGCCCCACATCCAGCAATGACTCGCTGAGCAGCTCGCCAAGCTTGTCGCCCCGGTGCACAAGGTCCTGCTCGATCGACTGGCTCAAGTACCGATCCGGCGTCGCCATGCTGACCCACAACCCGCCGTCCTCAGTCCGCAGCTTGTAGTACGCCGGCTCTGCGGGCCCCTGCGCCTCGCAGCACAACTCGCCGTTGAAAAGCTTCACCTCGCGAAACACCCCGCTCGCCCCCGCGCGTGCCGCCACCGCTTCCAGCAGCTTTGCCACGCGTTCAGCCCCGCCCTGATTACTCACCGGTAGTGCCATGCGCAAACCTTAGCTCCGCCCCTCCGCCCGCCACTACCACCACCACCAACCCCGACACCACCCCTGCCACTACGCTTGCCCGTGAACTTCATGCTCGAGATCGTCCGCCTCGGCCTGGGCAACCTCCGCAGGCATTTGCTCCGCAGCGTGCTGACCGCGCTGGGCATCATCCTGGGCGTCGCGGCCGTCATCGCCAACGGCGGCATCGGCGAAGGGGCCAAACGCCAAGCCCTCGAACAGCTCGAACGCCTCGGCGCAAAGAACATCATCGTCCGCAGCCAGCAACCCGTCGACGCTCAACAAAGCAGCAGCCAGCGCGCCAGCTTCACCAACCGCTACGGGCTCACTCGCGCAGACCTCGCGGTCCTCCAGGCAGAGTTCGCAGACGAGCTCGACGCCGTTGTGCCCCTCAAAGAAGTTGGCGGGCAGATTATCCGCGGCGCTCAACGCCGCGTCAGCCAGGCCTACGGCACCACGCCCGACTTCCTCCGCGTCGCCAACCTCCGCATCGCCACCGGCCGGTATCTCACCCAAGACGACGTCGAAGTATCCGCCATGGTCTGCGTCATCGGCGCTGAGGTCGCTCGCCTCTTCTTCGCCCCCTTCGAGGACCCCATCGGCGAGACCATCCGCATCGACTCACGCACCTTCAAGGTCATCGGCGTGCTCGAACCCGTCGGCTTCGCCGGCGGCAAGGGCGCAGCGCAGCTTGGGCGTGACCTCAACCTCGACCTTCACCTCCCCATCACCACCGCCAGCGAAACCCTCGGTGACGTCATGTACCGCTTCACCAGCGGCAACCGCTCGCTCACCGCCGTCCAGATCAGCGAGGTCTACCTTACCGTCAAAGACCGCGAGCAGGTCCTCGCCTACGCCGAGCTCGTCCGCCGCGTCGTTGAGGTCCGCCGACCGGGCATGGCCGACGTCGCCATGATCGTCCCCTACGAGCTGCTCGACCAGGCCCGCAAGGCCGCCGCACTCTGGCAGACCGTCCTGGGCGCGATCGCGGGCATCAGCCTGCTCGTCGGCGGCATCGGCATCATGAACATCATGCTCGCCTCCGTCACCGAACGCACACGCGAGATCGGCATCCGCCGCGCCCTGGGCGCCACACGCAGGCACATCGTCTATCAGTTCCTCGTCGAGACCGGCGTGCTCAGCGTCATCGGCGGGGTCATCGGCGTCGGCGTCGGCATCGCCCTGACCGTCTTCATCGGGTTCTTCATCACCCGCATGGCACGCCTCCCGCTCATCGGCTCATGGTTCCCGTCAGAGGTCAACCTCCCTACCGCCGTCTCCTTCGGCTCCATCGTCGTCGCCTTCATCGTCGCGACCGTCACCGGCGTGGTCTTCGGCCTCTACCCCGCCATCAAGGCCGCCGCGCAAGACCCCATCAAGGCCCTCCGTCACGACTGACCTGCCTCGGCTTGCCTCTTACTTTGCCCCTGCTTTGCCCCGCGGAGGGGCAGGATTCCATGCGGCCAACGGGCCGCAGGGCCGACCCTCGATCCCTCGCCAATCACCACCTCCTCAGCCGCGTACGCTCGCGCATGAGCCTGTGCGTGATCATCCCGGCGGCGGGGGCCTCGGCCCGTTACATCGCGGCGGCCGCTCAGGCCGGCAACCCCGGCGCTCGCTCAAAGCTTGACGAAGAGCTCGGCGGCCGACCCATCCTCCAGCGCACCGTCGAGCTGTTTGCCAATCACCCCCGCGTCACGACCATCATCGTCGCCGGCCCACACGACCCCGAGGCCTTCATTGAGTTCAAAGACCGTTATGCCGACAAGCTCGGCTTGCTCGGCGTTCGCCTGACCCGCGGCGGCAAGTCTCACCGCTACGAGACCGTCGCCGCCGCCCTCGCGCTCGTCCCCGCGGGCACCACCACGATCGTCGTTCACGACGCCGCCCGTCCCTGCACGCCTGTTGAGCTGATCGATCGGTTGCTGGACGCCGGTGAGAAGCACCCCGCGGTCATCCCCGCGCTGCCGGTCAGTGACACCATCAAGCAAGTCAGCGCTGAAGAGGTCATCGACACCACGCCCGACCCGCTCGCCGCGATCCTGGGCGACCCGCAGGCCATCACTACTAGCGGAGGTGGCATGAAGCGCGTCGAGAAGACGATCCCCCGCGAAAGGCTTGTCAGCGTCCAGACCCCGCAGGTCTTTGACGCCGCGCTGCTCCGCCGCGCGTATCAACAGACTGACCTCTCAAGCACCGACGATGCGCAGCTCATCGAGCGTCTCGGCGAGCCGGTGGTGGTGATTGAAGGCGACGCGCGGAACATCAAGGTCACGCGCCCGGCAGACCTCGTTCTTGCCCGCGCGATCCTCGGCATCAAAGAAGCAACCGCCCGCAGCAACGTGATGCGTTTCTAGCTTCGCAGGCGCGGGTTCTAGCCGGGCAAGAAGATTCTTGCCGTGCAGCGTGTTGAACGCCGCGGCTGTGCGCTCAAACCTGTATCTGCGTCAGGATCCACGCCGAGGGGTTGGTTGGTCCCAGAGGGTGGTACAGCGCGCGCGTGCGGCAGCGGGGCTCTAATGGCCTCTGGCGCGATGGCCGTATCACCAATGAAAAAGGCGGGCCTGAGCCCGCCTTGAAAGATCACGTTGATTTTAGCTTGGGTTGCAGCAGTGGTGGGCCTCGGCGCATCGCGGCGAGTGGCTTAGCCGATGCAGCCAGCGGTGAAGCGGTTGATGAACAGGATGATGTCGTCGGCGGTGAACTCGCCGTCGCCGCCGGCGGCGGGCCCGGGGCTGGCGATGTCGGCGCGGAAGTCATCGCCAGAGAACCAGGAGATGAACAGGATGACATCGTCGGCGGTCAGCTCGCCATCGGGCCCGACGGCAGGGCCGGGGCTCGCGATGTCAGACTGCACGCAGCCGCGACTGACCCAGGCACCGCCGCCGGTGGGGTCAATGAGGCTCAAGGCGGTGTTGGTGGTCGTGCGCGCGGGGTAAGAGGAAACGATGGGTGCTTCCCACAGATTGGTCAGCAGGTTGTAGACGCGGTGCAGGCCGTTGTTGCCCTCGACGACGGAGGCGGTTGAGGCGGAATCCTGGCTGTCAGAGAGCAGGTAGAGGCGGCCACCGCCAGCGGCGATGCCGTCGAAGTCGGTCGCGCCGGTTTCGTAGGCGGCCAGGAGGGTGAGAGCGGCGGGCCCGCCCGGGGTGTAGCTGTAGAGGTTGCGGCCGCCGGTGTCGTCGTCGTCAGAGAGGTAGATCTTGTCGGTCACGGGGCACCAGTCGATGCCGCCGATGGTGAAGATGCTCGTGGACACGGGCTCGTACTCGAAGACCTGGGTGGCGACGCCGGTGGCCAGATTGATGGTGTAGAGCGACTCGTTCTGGCCTACGCCGCCCAGGACGCGGGTGGCGTAAAGGACACGGCGCTTCTGGTCAAAGGCGAGGCCGTCGATGACCATGCCGGCGGAGTTGTCAGGGCGGCGGACGTTGATGATGAAGGTGGCGACCCCGGTGATGGCGTCAACGCTATAGAGCGAGCTGGCGGTGCCGTTGGTGGTGCTGGCGAAGAGCCGCTGGTTGACGGCGTCATAGGCCAAGCCGGTGAAGCCGGGGGCCGTCGCGGGGATGACCGGGGCGGCGAGGGTGTTGAGCAGCAGGGTGCTGGCGCCGCTCTGGACGTTCACCACGTCAAGGGTCGCGGGGCCGAGGCTGAAGCTCGGGCGGGTAATTGATGTGGCGAACTGCGCGTGAGCGCTAGTGGCCGCGGTGGCGGCGACCGCCAGCGCGACGGCCGCGCGGGTGATGGAAACGGTGCAGAACGTCGGCATGTTGAGCTCCACGGTGTTGGCCACGCTGGGGGGTGCCTGGGGAGTGCCTGGCGAGCCGAGCGGGGCGGGTGATTGGACGAATTGAGTCTAAGCCCGATGGGAACTTAGGCCACAAATCCGGTTGCTGGGGCGCGGGTTCCGGGTCAGAACTGGGTAATTGCCCGCGTCCGTCGGGCCGGCGGTGAGGGTCGCGGTGTGGCTGGTTTGTGAAGAGTCGGTTCAGGCGAGGGCCTCGGTGCCAGCCCGGTGGTGTGGCAAACCATTTAAATGTTTTTCTCTTGGAGCAATCGCTGCGGTGTACTTGGCGGGGTTGCCGTGGCTGTCGCCGCGGGTGAAACGCGCTTTGTGACCTCATGAAGGAGTCATCGGACGCGCTTACTGAGCCTTGGATCAGCCTCTTCGATGGTGGCCGCGGGCACTCTGCTTTCGGTGGCTGGAACAGCCCGAGCACAAACGCTCAACCCGAGCTTCGGGGCGGGCGGCACCGCTGTCTTAAACCTGGTGAACACCAGCGACTTCTGGAGGGATGTAGCCACCCAGCCCGACGGCAAGATTGTGGCCGTGGGGAGCAGGCAGGTACCCAATCTTCCGGGCAACTTCTTCATCGCTCGCTACCTGCCGAGCGGCCAGCTCGACGCGTCGTTCAACGGTACCGGCCTCGACGGCGAGCGCGAGGTCGGTGGTGCTGACTTGGAGCGACAACGCGAGCAACGAGACGAGCTTGATCGTGGAGCGGTCGGACCTTTCGAGCTTTTCGACCTCTGTGCGGCTGGCGAAGCTCGACGCGAACGCGACGACGTTTACTGACGGCTCGGTGTTGCCGCGCACGACGGATTTCTATCGAGTGACGGCTTGGAACGCGGTGGGTTCTGGGGTGTCGGCCTCTGTGACCACACAGACGCCGCGCCGCTAAGGGCGGTATTAGTGGCTGACGAAGAGTACAGCAGCCCCTGGCTCCAGCCTGGGGCTTTTGGCGTTCGTGGGTATAGGAGCGACGAGTGATGAGCGATGAGGGCTGGGCCTACGGGCCGATGGAACGATGACGTATTGCCCCACGCAGGGCAACAAGACCAGGCGGGTTGGAAACTCGCGCCCCGGAGGGCAGATGCAGAGAAGGCAGGATGAAACTGCGGCACCCGCGAGGCAGAGACAGCACGCGAAGCGCGGTGGTCTGCGGAGCGTCTAAACTGGGCAACGTTGCCTGAAAAGCTCACCGCAATCTGTGTCGGCACGTTTGACGGCGTTCACCGCGGGCACGCGGCGCTGATGCAGCGCGCTCGCGCATGCGCGGGAGGGGCGTCGGGGCGTGTGATCGCGATGGTCTTTGACCCGCATCCGCTGGCGGTGCTGCGGCCGGGTAGTGAGCCGGCGCGGCTGTCAAGCTCTGAGGACCGGTCTTGTTGGCTTGAGGCGGCGGGCGCGAGCGAGGTGCATCGGCTTGATCCGGCCGGGGGCGTGCTGGGGCTTGAGCCGGACGCGTTTGTGGGCTGGGTTGCGGAGCGCTTTAACCCGACACACTGGGTGGAGGGGCCTGACTTTCGATTTGGCAAGGCGCGCGCGGGCGATGTTGTTACGTTGCGGGCCTCGTGCGCGGCGCGGGGGATTGCGGTGGAGGTGATGGAGGATCATGGGGTGGCGCTGGCGGACCAGCAGATTGTGCCGTGCCGGAGCGCGACGGTGCGGTGGCTGCTGGAGCAGCGGCGGGTGTTTGATGCGGCTGCGCTGCTGGGGCGTTGGCACACGCTGGTGGGCACGGTGGTGCAGGGCGATCGGCGCGGGCGGACGATCGGGTTTCCGACGGCGAACCT
>Ga0163144_10016457_pt1 | contig 15148 bp, 1 predicted proteins | sample OliLak19BULKMAT1_FD_123175 | JGI IMG/M metagenome (GOLD analysis project Ga0163144, IMG submission 123175) | Freshwater microbial mat bacterial communities from Lake Vanda, McMurdo Dry Valleys, Antarctica - Oligotrophic Lake LV.19.BULKMAT1 | ecosystem: Environmental > Aquatic > Freshwater > Lake... | reverse complement strand
ATTGACCATGACCGTTTCTAATGCCCCCTGCGCGGATGCAGTCGCAACTTATTCAGTCAATGTAAAAGCTTCTCCTACCGCTTCTGCAGGCGGAAGCCAATCTATTTGTCAGACCGGGGCTGCAACAGTTAGCGGAGCAACCGCAACAAACGGAACAATAATATGGACTGAGAACGGTGCGGGGTCTATCACCGCAGGTGCAACAACGCTCACTCCGGTTTACACAGCTGCTGCAGGAGATGCAGGAAATACGGTTACGCTTACGATGACTGTTTCAAACGCTCCCTGCACGAATGCTACAGCTACTTATTCAGTAATTGTAAGCACATCCCCTACCGCTTCTGCTGGAGGAAGTCAAACGATATGTCAAAACGGGACCGCAACGGTGAGCGGTGCAAGCTCTGCAAACGGAACAATACTATGGACTGAGAACGGGTCAGGTTCCATCACAGCAGGTGCAACTACTCTTACTCCTGTCTATACAGCTGCAGCTGGCGATGCTGGAAATACGGTTACTCTCACCATGTCCGTTTCAAACGCACCTTGTGCTGATGCAACAGCCATATACTCTGTAGTTGTGCAGGGAAGTCCTACCGCATCAGCAGGCGGAAGTCAAACAATATGTCAGAACGGAACTGCTACTGTGAGCGGAGCAGCTTCCTCAAATGGAACAATATTATGGACCGAGAACGGAGCAGGTACCATTACTGCAGGAGCTACTACACTTACTCCGGTTTACACGGCCGCTGCGGGTGATGCCGGAAATACGGTTACACTCACCATGACCGTTTCCAACAGTACATGCTCGGATGCTACAGCAACATATTCAATAATTGTTAAAGCAACTCCTACGGCTTCTGCGGGCGGAAGCCAAGCGATCTGTCAGGGTGGAACAGCTACCGTAAGTGGTGCAAGCTCTACAAACGGAACAATTTTATGGACCGAGAACGGAGCGGGTTCCATCACTTCAGGCGCAACAACACTCACACCTGTTTATACTTCAGCAGCCGGTGACGGAGGTAACACAGTTACTTTAACCATGACAGTTTCAAACAGCCCATGTGCTGCTGCCACTGCTACTTATTCAGTGGCTGTTAGCGCTGCTGTAACTGTCGCAAACGCTGGCCCGGACCAAACAAATTCGGCAACATGCGGATTAACAACCGTGACACTGGCAGCAAATGCTCCCGGAACAGGAACGGGAAACTGGAGCATTATCAGCGGTGCAGGCGGAAGTTTTGCAGATGCTACTGATCGGACAACTACTTTCAGCGGAACGCTCGGAGTGACCTATGTTTTAAGATGGACCATTACAAATGCGCCTTGCGTTTCTACAGACGATGTAACTATTACATTTAATATAAATCCTACCACAGCAAACGCTGGTGCGGATCAGCCTATTTGTGCCAGCGCCACCACTTTAGCAGGAAATACACCTATAACCGGCACAGGATTATGGACAAGAATCTCCGGCAGTGGAAGTATAACAACTCCTTCCAGCCCAACTACAGGGATAGCAGGCCTTACTCCAGGCACTTCAGTCTACAGATGGACAACTACAAATGGTGTCTGTTCTTCTTTTGATGAAATGAATATCGTGGTAGGCGCTGGAGTTCAGGCCATTGATGCCGGCCCGGATCAGCTCCTGTGTAACGTGACTATCGGAACTCTCGCTGCAAATACACCCGTAGCTCCGGGAGTAGGAGCTTGGACTGTAATAGCCGGAGGAGGAACCCTGGATGCTCCTGCCACTCCTAATTCTACTGTCTCATCTCTTGCTGTGGGAGCAAATACTTTCCGCTGGACAATTACAGATGGAGGGTGCGTTGCTTCTGATGATATTACTATTACCGTCAGCGCACCACCTACCGCTTCTGCAGGTGGAAGTCAAACTATTTGCCAAAATGGAACTGCTACCGTTAGCGGTGCAGCTTTCACAAACGGAACTATTTTATGGACAGAGAATGGAGCAGGTTCCATCACGGCAGGATCTACTACACTCACACCAACTTATACTGCCGCTGCAGGGGATGCAGGAAACACCGTTACATTAACAATGACCGTTTCCAATGCTCCATGCGCAGCTGCAACAGCAATTTATTCCGTAGATGTAACTACATCTCCTACCGCCTCAGCAGGAGGAACTCAAACTATTTGTCAGAACGGAACGGCTACTGTAAGCGGAGCTGCTGCGGCAAACGGTACAATATTATGGACTGAGAACGGTGCAGGTTCGATCACAGCTGGCCCAACTACTCTTACTCCAACTTACACTGCCGCTGCGGGTGATGCAGGAAACACGGTTACATTAACTATGACTGTTTCAAACGCTCCATGTGCGAATGCTACGGCTACATATTCAGTAATTGTTAAATCAATTCCTACTGCTTCTGCCGGAGGAAGCCAAACTATTTGTCAGAACGGAACAGCTACCGTTAGCGGTGCAAGTTCTACGAACGGAACAATATTATGGACTGAGAACGGAGCGGGTTCTATCACTGCAGGTGCTACTACTCTTACTCCTGTTTACACAGCTGCAGCAGGTGATGCGGGAAATACAGTTACGTTAACAATGACCGTTTCAAATGCTCCTTGCGCGGATGCTACTGCAACCTATTCAGTACTTGTTAATGGAACTCCCACCGCTTCCGCAGGAGGAAGCCAAACGATCTGCCAGAACGGAACAGCTACTGTGAGCGGATCAAGTTCAACGAATGGAACAATAGCATGGACCGAAAATGGAGCGGGTTCTATCACTGCAGGGGCTACTACACTTACTCCGGTTTACACAGCAGCGGCAGGTGATGCTGGAAACATTGTTACGCTTACCATGACCGTTTCAAACAGTACATGTCCAAGTGCTACTGCTACTTATTCCGTGGATGTTAAAGCTACTCCTACTGCTTTTTCGGGAGGAAGCCAAACTATTTGTCAGAACGGAACTGCTACTGTGAGCGGAGCAGCTTCATCGAATGGAACAATATTATGGACTGAGGATGGGACAGGTTCCATTACTTCGGGAGCAACAACTTTAACTCCGGTTTATACAGCAGCTGCGGGCGATGCAGGAAATACTGTTACACTGACCATGACCGTTTCAAATGCTCCATGCGCAGCTGCAACAGCTACTTATTCAGTAGATGTAAGTGCAACACCCACCGCATCCGCAGGTGGAAGTCAAACTATTTGTCAGAACGGTACAGCTACTGTTAGCGGTGCAGCTTCATCGAATGGAACAATATTATGGACTGAGAACGGGGCAGGTACCATCACAGCAGGCGCTACTACACTGACTCCGGTTTACACGGCCGCTGCAGGGGATGGAGGTACTACAGTTACTTTAACAATGACAGTTTCAAACAGTCCATGCGCAGATGCTACCGCCATATATTCTGTAGTTGTAAAAGCAACACCTACTGCTTCTGCAGGTGGCAGCCAAACTATTTGTCATACCAGTGCGGCAACTGTTAGCGGTGCTACGGCAACGAACGGAACAATGTTATGGACACATAACGGAGCGGGTTCTATCACTTCAGGTGCAACAACACTTACTCCTGTTTACACAGCAGCTGCGGGTGATGCAGGAAATACTGTTGCGCTCACCATGACCGTTTCAAACGCTCCATGTGCAAATGCTACAGCAACGTATTCAGTAATTGTAAATACTTCACCTACCGCTTCTGCAGGAGGCAACCAAACTATTTGTGAGAACGCAACAGCTACTGTTAGCGGTGCAACTTCATCGAACGGAACAATATTATGGACGGAGAACGGGGCAGGTACCATCACAGCAGGTGCTACTACACTTACTCCTGTTTACACAGCGGCTGCAGGCGATGGTGGTACCACGGTTACTTTGACAATGACAGTTTCAAACAGCCCATGTGCGGATGCTACAGCAATATATTCTGTAATTGTAAAGGCAACTCCTACTGCATCAGCCGGAGGAACTCAAACTATTTGTCATACCGGAGCGGCTACTGTTAGCGGTGCAACGGCAACAAACGGAACAATATTATGGACGGAAGATGGAGTAGGTTCTATAACTGCGGGCGGCACAACACTTACTCCTGTGTACACAGCAGCTGCGGGTGATGCAGGAAATACCGTTACACTCACCATGACAGTTTCAAATGCTCCGTGTGCAAATGCTACAGCAACCTATTCCGTAATCGTAAATACTTCGCCTACTGCTTCTGCAGGAGGTAGCCAAACTATTTGTGAGAACGGAACTGCTACCGTAAGCGGAGCAAGTTCAACCAACGGAACAATTTTATGGACTGAGAATGGAGCAGGTTCAATAACTGCAGGAGCAACAACCCTTACTCCTGTTTACACTGCCGCTGCCGGTGATGGAGGAAATATTGTTACGCTCACTATGACCGTTTTAAATAGTCCGTGTGCAAATGCTACTGCCACTTATTCGGTGGATGTGAAAGCAACTCCTACTGCTTCTGCAGGCGGAACACAAACGATTTGTCAGAACGGTACTGCTACCGTGAGCGGAGCAACGGCAACAAACGGAACAATATTATGGACTGAAAATGGGGCAGGTTCTATCACTGCAGGCGCAACAACGCTTACACCTGTTTACACCGCAGCTGTCGGTGATGCTGGAAATACTGTTACACTGACCATGACCGTTTCCAACGCTCCATGTGCGGATGCTGTATCAACTTACTCAGTAATTGTTAACGCAATTCCTACTGCATCTGCCGGAGGAAGCCAAACGATCTGCCAGAACGGTACTGCTACCGTGAGCGGAGCAAGTTCAACAAACGGAACAATTTTATGGACTGAGAACGGAGCAGGTACTATTACAGCAGGTGCTACCACGCTTACTCCGGTTTACACCGCAGCTGCCGGTGATGGAGGAAATATTGTTACGCTGACTATGACGGTTTCAAACAGTCCATGTAGTGCCGCCACTGCTACTTATTCGGTGGATGTTAAAGCTACTCCTACTGCTTCTGCAGGAGGAACTTCATCCATTTGTCAAACCGGATCAGCAACTGTAAGCGGAGCAACGGCAACAAACGGAACAATTTTATGGACACATAACGGAGCTGGTTCAATAACCGGAGTTGCTACCACCCTCACCCCTACTTACACAGCTGCTGCAGGCGATGCAGGAAATACTATTACGTTAACAATGACGGTTTCAAACGCTCCATGTGCGGCTGCAGTGGCTACTTATTCTGTAATTGTAAGCACCACTCCTACTGCTTCTGCAGGCGGCTCTCAAACTATTTGCCAAAATGGAACAGCTACTGTGAGCGGAGCAGCTTCATCGAATGGAACAATATTATGGACACATGACGGAACAGGTTCTATCACTGCAGGTGCAACTACTCTTACTCCGGTTTACACCGCTGCTGCAGGCGATGCAGGAAATACTGTAACGTTAACCATGACCGTTTCAAACAGTCCATGCGTAGCTGCAGTAGCTACCTATTCTGTGATTGTTAAAGGAACCCCAACTGCTTCTGCAGGAGGAACTCAAACTATTTGTCAGAATGGAACAGCTACCGTAAGTGGTGCAGGTGCCACTAATGGAGCAATATTATGGACAGAAAACGGTGCAGGTTCCATTACTGCCGGAGCTACCACTCTTACTCCTGTTTATACGGCAGCTGCCGGTGATGCAGGAAACACGGTTACATTATCAATGACCGTTTCAAATGCTCCTTGCGCGGATGCCGTAGCCACATATTCCGTGACCGTATTCTCATTACCTACTGCCTCTGCCGGTGGAAGCCAAACTATTTGTCAGAACGGAACAGCTACCATGAGTGGAGCAAGTTCAACGAACGGAACAATTTTATGGACACATAATGGAGCCGGTTCCATTGCAGGGGCAACAACGCTTACTCCTGTTTACACAGCCTCTGTAGCGGATGGCGGAAATACGGTTACGTTAACAATGACCATTTCTAACAATCCATGTACCGCTGCTACAGCAACCTACTCAGTGATTGTGATGGGATCCCCTGCTGCCTCTGCCGGTGGAACTCAAACGATATGTCAGAATGGAACAGCTACTGTGAGCGGAGCAACAGCAACAAACGGAACAATCTTGTGGACCGAGAACGGTGCAGGTTCCATTACTGCCGGAGCAACCACACTTACTCCGGTTTATACAGCAGCTGCCGGTGATGCAGGAAACACGGTTACATTAACAATGACTGTTTCCAATAGCCCTTGTTCAAATGCTACGGCTACGTATTCAGTGGTTGTAATGGAAATTCCTACAGTTGCAATCGGGGGCCCTGACCAAACAGGTGCTGCTACTTGCGGATTAACTTCTGTAACGTTAGCTGCAAATACACCTACAATAGGAACAGGAAACTGGAGCATTGCAAGCGGCATAGGCGGAAGTTTTGCGAATGCAACTAATCCAGCAACCACTTTCAGCGGAACTGCGGGATCAACCTATACGTTAACATGGACAATCTCAAATACTCCCTGCGCTGCTTCCACGGACGATGTAATTATTACGTTTAATCAAAACCCTACTGTTTCAAATGCCGGGCCGGATCAGCCAAGTGCTGCTAATTGCGGATTAACTTCTACACCTCTTGCTGCAAATACACCTGTGGTGGGCACAGGACTCTGGACCATTATCAGCGGAGCAGGAGGAAGTTTTGCCCTTGCAACAAATCCTACTACTACATTCAGCGGAGCAGTTGGAGCAACGTATGTTTTAAGATGGACTATTTCAAATGCTCCTTGTACTCCTTCTACGGACGATGTAAGCATTACCTTTGGCCAGATTCCTGTAGCACCCATTGCAGGAAGTAACAGCTCTATCTGTTCAGGGCAAACATTATCACTTACTGCAACTACTGCAGGAAGCCCAACCTATGCTTGGACCGGTCCTGCAAGTTATACCGCTTCCGTACAAAATCCAACGATCGTTGGCGCAACGCCTGCAAACAGCGGAACATATACTGTAATTGCTACAGAAAACGGATGTTCTAGCCCTGCCGCTACCACCGTTGTTCTGGTTATGCCAACACCCACAGTTACTGCAAGCAGCAACGGGCCTGTGTGCCAAGGGAATACGATCAGCCTGTCCGCAACCACTGTTGCAGGAGCAATATATGCATGGACGGGGCCAAATACTTTTTCATCTGCATCACAAAACCCAACAATTGGATCGGCTACAACTGTTAATTCCGGAACGTACACGGTGGTTGCAACATCCGGAGCGGGTTGCGTAGGAGCTAACACTCTTCATACTCTTTCTGTTACTCCAACTATTTCTGTCTCTGCCGGTGCCGATCAAACGGTGTGTGCAAATAATTCAAACGTTACTCTTAATGGAATCATTACAGGCGGAACATCCACAGGTGGATGGACAACCACAGGCGGGGGAACGTTCTTAGCCAGCACTGCGGATCTTACAGGAATGTATCTTCCAACCTCAGGAGACACCGCAGCCGGAACCATTATTATCACCCTTACCTCTACGAACAATGGTGGATGTTCCGCAGTGAATGATGCATTTACATTAACTATTACAGATGCACCTACTGCCAACGCAGGAGCTGATCAAACAGTTTGTGCAAACAATGCGGTGGTAACACTAAACGGTTCGGTAAATTCTGCTGCCACCGGTGGAACATGGACCACAGCAGGCACAGGATCATTTACTCCAACTGCATCTGCGCTGAATGGAACATATACACCAAGCGCTGCGGATACTGCTGCGGGCGTTGTAACATTTACTCTCACTACAACAGGAGTTGGACTTTGCAGTCCGGTTGCTGATCAAATGACCGTTACTATAACGAATGCGCCACGAGTAAATGCAGGAGCAACTATTTCTGTCTGCTCTAATAATCCAAATGCCGCACTTAGTGGTACTTCCACAACAGGCAGCGGGATATGGACAACTTCAGCAACGGGAACTTTCTCCCCTACTGCTACTGCACTTACTGCAACATTTGTTCCAAGTGCTGCTGATATTTTATCCGGAAGTGTGAATCTAATTCTTACCTCTACAAACAATGCAACATGTAATTTCGAAGACGATACGGTTACTGTTGTATTTACTTCTCCGCCCGTTGTATCAGCCGGAGCAGATCAAACCATTTGTGCAAATAATAATACAACAAGTATCACCGGAACTTCTTCAACAGGGTTCTGTCAATGGACATCTCCCGGATTAGGCACATTTGCAAGCAGCACCTCGCTTAGCACTATGTACACAACAAGCGTTGCGGATAACACTGCCGGAAACGCAGTGCTTACAATCACATCCACCAATAATGGAGGCTGCCTGGCGGTATCAGATCAAATGACGATTACAATTACACCAGCCCCTACAGCAAATGCAGGAGTAAATCAAACCGTTTGTGCGAATAATCCGGTTGTAACACTTAACGGTTCATTCACAATTGCAACGGGAGGAACCTGGTCTTCAAATAATGGAACGGGAGGATTCTCAAGCTTAACCAACATGGGCGCTACGTACACTCCAAGCGCTGCTGATACTGCCGCAGGAAGTGTAAACATTATTCTCACCACAACAGGAAATGGTTTGTGCACCGCGGTAACAAGCACCATGGTTATTACAATAACTGATGCACCACGTGTAAATGCAGGTGCAACTATTTCTGTATGTATCAATAATCCGAATGCTGCATTGAACGGTTCTTCTTCTACCGGAAGCGGAACCTGGGCAACATTGGGAACAGGATCATTCACTCCTACTACAAGCACATTGAACGCAACATACAATGCCAGTGCTGCCGATGTTTTAGCAGGAAATGTAATATTGGTTCTTACTTCTGCAAATAACGGCACTTGTAATTTTGAAGATGACAGCGTTACTGTTTTCTTTACGCCTCCTCCAACAGTGAATGCAGGAAGTGATGCAACTGTTTGTGCGAACAACGCAAGTGTAGCATTGAGTGGAACTTCTTCTACGGGAGCAGGAACCTGGACCACAGCCGGAACAGGATCATTCACTCCTACGGCATCATCACTTACTGCAACGTATATTCCGAGTTCGGCAGATACCGCAGCAGGAAATATCACACTTACATTTACTACGGCTAATAACGGAGGATGCTTGCCTGTTGCGGATCAGATGACGATCACCATAACAAATGCTCCTACTGCAAATGCCGGTTCAGATCAAACGGTGTGCGCAAATAATGCAGTGATCGCGCTGAGCGGCTCATTCTCCACCGCAACGGGTGCTGTATGGTCAACCATTGGAACAGGAACATTTGTGCCGAATACTACTACCATGTCTGCCTCTTACTTTCCAAGCCCTGCAGATACGCTGGCAGGAGTTGTAACTCTTACACTCACTACCACAGGCAACGGAATTTGTAATGTGGTAACGGATGTAATGGTTATTACTATAACTGACAAACCGCATGTATCGGCAGGAATAAATTCAGTTGCCTGCAAGAACAATCCTAATTTCCCTCTCAACGGATCTTCATCTACCGGCAGCGGAATGTGGACCACCTTGGGAACAGGAACATTCGCTCCTACGGCAATAGCACTTAATGCAACGTATGTTCCAAGCACAGCAGATACAACTGCCGGAACTGTTACACTGATCCTCACAACCACCAATGTTGGAAACTGCAGCATTGAAGATGACAGCATCACCATCACTTACATTGCTAGACCGATTGTGAATGCAGGGGCTAACAAAACTGTTTGCTCTAACAATCCGCTGGTAGCTGTGAGCGGAACATCCAATACCGGTTCGGGCCAATGGACAACTATCGGTACCGGAACTTTTGTAAGCAGCAGCTCGCTCGCGACAAACTATACTCCAAGCGCTGCGGATGTTTTAGCCAGCAGTGTGCGGCTTGTGCTTGCATCTACCAATAACGGAACCTGCCTGCCGGTTACGGATACTATGATCGTATTCTTCTCTACCTCGCCTACTGCAAATGCCGGTGCAAACCAAACCGTGTGTGCCAACAATGCAGTGGTAACCCTCAATGGAGCATTCACAGTTTCTTCGGGAGCAGGATGGACACGATTGGGAAGCGGAACATTTGCTCCGGATACAATGACGATGAATGCTACTTACACCCCAAGCGCTGCGGATACTGCTACAGGAACCGTAACCATTATTCTCACTACAACCGGAAACGGAACTTGTCTTTCTGTTTCGGACACCATGCTCGTGACCATTATAGATATTCCGAAAGTAAACGCAGGAGCCAATCAATTGGTTTGCCTTAGCAATCCTGTCGCAGCGCTTAGTGGCACATCAACTACCGGAAGTGGAGCGTGGAGTACGATAGGTACCGGTACATTCACAAGCACTTCAGCGCTTACAACAACCTATATTGCCAGCAATGCTGATACAACAGCAGGAAGCGTACGGCTTGTACTTTCTTCAACGGCCAACGGATCATGCAATGCCGTTACAGATACTATATTACTGACCTTTGTTCCTACGCCAATTGTAAATGCGGGGGCTGATGTGACCGTGTGCGCAAATGCCGATACTGTTTTCCTTGTAGGCACTTCCACCACCGGGGCCGGCATCTGGACTACCAGCGGAACAGGCACGTTCTCGCCTACAACCACTTCTCTGGTTCCTGTTTACTTTCCTTCGAATGCCGATACCGCCAGCGGACTTATTACCATAACATTTACTTCTTCCGGCGGATGCGCTCCTGTTTTCGATGCAATGCTGATCACCATTACTGACGCTCCGGTGGTCAATGCAGGAATTGATCAGATCATTTGTTCAGCCACGCAAACTATTGCTGTGAGCGGTACAGTAAGAGGTGGCGCAACAACAGGCCAATGGAGCACCAGCGGAACAGGAACGTTCACGCCAACTGCTTCAAGCCTCAACGCAACATACAACATTACTTCTGCTGATAGCGCTGCAGGAACAGTGACCATTTATCTTACATCTACTAATAATGGAAACTGCCGGCCTGTGATTGATGCTGCAATTATTTCTATTGTTCAACCGCCGGTTGTGAATGCAGGCCCTAATCAAACATTATGTTCTGGTCCTTTTGTCACATTGAACGGTACTGTTATAGGTGGATCGGGAACAGGGATCTGGTCTGCAGGCACAGGAATATTTACTCCTAATGATACAACACTGAATGCAATCTACCGTCCGAGCGCGAGCGATACAGCATTCGGTGCAGCTATTACAGTTGTGCTTACTTCAACCAATAATGGAACCTGCCCTCCTGCAACAGACACTGTGATCATACAATTTATTCCTCCTCCTACAGCGGATGCTTGGAACGATATTGTTGCATGTAAAAATAAGGCCGACAGCTTGCAGCTCTCCGGACTGGTTACAAATGCAGCAGGCGGACGCTGGTCCATACTCACAGGAAGCGGAAGTTTCTCGCCAAACGATTCTACGCTGAATGCATATTATCATCCCGATTCTGCAGCATTGGCAGGCGATACAGTTGTGCTGATGCTTTCAACAATAGGAAACGGCTCCTGCCCTCCGGCAACAGATACCATGTACATTTATTTCACTCCTTCACCGGTTGTAAATGCAGGAGCGGATATTCCTCTCTGCTATGGAGATACTACGGCTCCACTTGCAGGAAGCGTAACCGTGGGAGCAACCACCGGGGAATGGTCCACGTTGGGTACCGGAACTTTTGCACCGCATGACACTCTTCTTAATGCAACATATATCTTAAGCGCTGCAGATACTGCTGCCGGAACTGTAACACTTATTCTTACTTCTATTAATAATGGTAATTGCAATTTTGTAACAGATACAGTTCGCATAACTATCCAAACAGCTCCAATCGTATCTGCCGGGCCTGATACAATTATTTGCGCGAACAACGGATTGGTAAACTTAAATGGTACTGTGATCAGCACTTCCGGAACCGGTCTGTGGACAACCAGCGGAACAGGAACATTTACTCCAACAACTAGCACACTGAATGCAACATACATTCCAAGCGCTGCGGATACTGCTGGAGGAACTATTATACTAAAGCTTACTGCAACCAATGCATGCGTACCAATAGTAGATTCACTGGTTGTGACCATCACCAATGCCCCTTCTGCAAATGCAGGATCGGATGTTTCCATCTGTCAGGGAACAGTGGTGGCGCTTAACGGATCTATTAATTCTGTTGCTGCAAGCGCAGTATGGACCACTTCCGGAAACGGAACATTCAGTCCGAATGACTCTACGCTTAATGCAACCTATGTAACAGGAACCAATGACACCAGCATTGTAAAACTTATCCTTACCACCAGAGGAGCTGGACTTTGCCTGGCAGCGAGAGATTCTATGTTTATCACCATCGGCAGATTACCTGTTGCAGCATTTACCGTTCCGCAAATATGTCTTGGACAGTCCATCACCTTCAATAATACATCTTCTGTAGTTGGCGTAAATGATTCCATCATATCATGGAACTGGAACATTGGCAATGGAACCGATACGCTAAAAATACCAACCTATACTTATACTGTTGCAGGAACAGATACCGTAATGCTGATTGTTACCACTACGCTCGGATGTACCGATACTGCAACACGTGTGGTGAGGATAAACCCTTCACCAGTGGCCATGTTTACTACTGTCACAAGCTGCGTTCTTGATTCGGTTTATTTCACAAGCACTTCAACCATATCCAGCGGTGCTATTGTTTCGTACAACTGGAACTTTGGCGATGGAAGCTCAAGCACCTCACAGCTTCCTGTTCACTATTATGATTCTGCGGGTGTGTACCTTGTGTCACTCACTGTTACTTCTGATTCCGGCTGTACTTCAGTTATAACCAATACTGTTGTTCCTTCGAAAGGCATTACTGCAGGATTTGATCTTATTGCTGATTGCGATTTCAAGGTGATATTCAATGACACATCCAATGCCGCAGCAGGAGACAGCGTGGTATTCTGGAGTTGGAACTTCGGAGATGGAAGTCCGCTGAATACAACCTCGAATCCTACTCACACCTATGCGGATACAGGCACATACATTGTTAGCCTGCACATTATTACCAGGGGCGGATGTAACGACAGTGTGATAGATACACTTGTATTACTTCCTCCTCCTATTGCTGATTTCGCCCCTCAGGGTGGAACCTATAAAGCAGGAGAAACAGTTTCATTTACTGATCTTTCTACCAATGCATTCAGCTGGGCATGGAGCTTTGGGGATGGAAATACGGATACTATCCAGAATCCATCCAATACATTTGATTTGAGCGGGGTACTGAATGTAATGCTGATCGTAACCAACACTAACGGATGTACGGATACTGCTGATTACTCATTCATCTTTAACACCAGTGTGGTTGCCGTGCCTTCTGCTTTCACGCCTAACGGTGATGGCGTGAATGATATTCTGAAAGTAAGAGGCGGGCCGCTCAAAACCATGGATTGGAGAATATTTAATGAGTGGGGCAACGAGGTATTCCACTCTACCGCACAAGACGATGGATGGGATGGTACTTACAAAGGAAAAATACAACCTCAGGCGAGATACGTATTCATATTGACCGGTGAAACATACGGTAATGAAACCATCAACCTGGAAGGCGGTACAACGATATTGAGATAACGATTTCTCTTCATCAATGAAGAGAAAAAAACATATTTAAACTAATTAAAAATGAAAAACATTTTTAAAATTTTAGCACTTCTGCTTGTCTTCCTTTGGAAGACAGAAGCTGAGGCCCAGGATTTTCACATGTCCCAAATTGATGCTGCTCCGCATTATTTCAATCCTGCCCTTACCGGCATTTATTTCGGCAGTGATGCTAATTACCATGTGTATTCCGATTACCGTTCACAATGGAGATCGCTCGGCATTAAGCCATTTTCCACATACTATATTGCGTATGATATGCCTTACAAGCTTTTCGGGGTGGGCGGATACCTGATCCACAACCGCAACGGTGCAGGGGGACTGAACACCATTAACTTTATGCCTTCGGCCGCGTATAAAATATCCAATGAAACAAATTCACCTCACAATCTTTCCGTAGGTGCTCAATTAGGAATTATTTACCGGAGCTTTGACCCCAATCATTTTACCTACGACAACCAGTTTTCGGTGGATGCTCCGGGAGGCTTTGACCCGAACATTTCCAGCGGAGAAAATTTTGGCAAGACCAGCAGCCTTAAACTGGATGCAAACATGGGGGTATTTTATAAATACAAAACTGAGGATTGGAAAGCGCATCCTTGGGGAGGTTTTGCAGTGTATCATGTAACCAAACCGAACCAGGCCTTTACAGCAGGTATTGAAAAGGACAGAACCCCTATGCGCGTGGTGCTGCAAGCGGGGGCTGATTACCAGATCACGGAAGAAATAAGCGTAACTCCTATGCTTTTGTACATGAGCCAGGGTAAAGCACGCGAATTACTTATCAGCGCGATCGGGTATTACGAGATAAAGGATACCAAATACGATGTGCTTTTCGGCCTTGGCTACCGCACAAGGGATGCAGTCATCATACAGGCTGGAATGAAATATATCAATCACGTTTTCGCCATTAGCTATGACATTAATACCTCTTACCTGAATAATTACACCAACGGAAGAGGAGCATTTGAATTTTCTCTCCTGCTCTCCGGAATAAACGGGCAGCCGCTTTTCAATCCTAAGTTCAAAAGAGGAAAGAGCATTAATAAATCGTTGTAGAAATTATTCTGATTCCTGCTAAAGAACCCTTCACTATGTGAGGGGTTTTTTGTCTCCGAGCAGAGTCTCCGCCTCGGCATACGCGTCAAGTTATACCATTACTGATTATATATTAGCCCATAACATTTGGTATAATGCCGATCAAGTACAAATTATAATTGGACTAAAAGATATGAGGCATCGGTATTAAGGAACTATTTTTAAGGGATGTTTCGCTCCTATGGAGCGATGATTATACCGGGTATTTCTTTCTACTATTAATGTGAAGTCCCTCTGGGACTAATGCTCCATAGGAGCAAAACATTAATAGAAAAACAAAAGGAATTTATGTGGCTCGCTCCGTAGGAGCGAAACAAATTAAATTTTGGATGTAATTAATTGAGAATAAAATTGTTGCATTGATTTTTTTAAAAAGTGGCTTGACGCCTATGTCCGCCTCGGGACTCTGCTGATTTATTATTCCAAAATAATTTTACCCGTCTTTCTCTCTTCTCCCAAAGTCAT
>Ga0163144_10016455_pt1 | contig 15149 bp, 2 predicted proteins | sample OliLak19BULKMAT1_FD_123175 | JGI IMG/M metagenome (GOLD analysis project Ga0163144, IMG submission 123175) | Freshwater microbial mat bacterial communities from Lake Vanda, McMurdo Dry Valleys, Antarctica - Oligotrophic Lake LV.19.BULKMAT1 | ecosystem: Environmental > Aquatic > Freshwater > Lake... | reverse complement strand
GTAATATCAGCGTTAACAATATTTTGAATGATGCCCTGATTAGCGATCGCTCCATCGATAATTGCACCGTTGACTGGATTAGTCGTACTTGAGCGATCAACCACAAGTTTGCTATTACCTGCGGCATTGCCATTAATGGTTAAAGCGTTATTAACATTATTGACTGTAATTGTGTCATTACCTGTATTGGTGTTGAGGGCGATCGCAGCATTACTATTTTCAATATTGACAACATCACTACTACCCTCCCCAGTATTAATATTAAGGTTTTGGGAGATATTTCTGATGGTTAGAACATCATTACCAGCACTTTGAGTAAGGTTTACATTGTTAAATGCTTCGTAATTAATACTGCCATTAGGAGAAGAAGCAATCAGTAAGCGATCGCGTCCTGCGGTGGAACTAATAGTAAGTTCATTTTCGGTAGTAGCATTAAGGTTTAAGGTGTTAGCTCCAGTACCACCTTGAATGACCAATGCTGCCGTAATTTGGGTGAAATTACTGCCAACACTAACCGTATCAGCACCTTGACCAGCATTAATAGTTGTAGAAGTATCCGTACCAGCAACGGTAAAGTTATCCGATCCACTGCCTAGATTGATATTTACTTGTTCTAATCCACCAAATATGATGCCCCTAGCCTCGTTAACTATTGCCTGATTGGCATTGCCCATTCCCAATCCCGTAATTCGACCTGTATTTAGTACCCCCAAATTAGCGGCAGTATCACCAGAATCATTAATATTTAATATGTCGGAGCCTTGATCTGCCAAGATCCTGAGTAAGCCGTTGATGCTATTAACAGTGTTGCCGCTACCGACATTAATAACATCATTGCCGCCCCCAGTATTAACTTCTGTATTAACCGCATCGGCAGTGCTTTGGACGTTAACGCTATCTGCACCACTACCTAATATGACCTTCAAGCCTTCAATATCTGAATATTGGAATCCTACTGCACCTAAGCCCGTGACTTGAGTATTAGTGATTGTAACTGGATTAACTTTGGCATCTCCCGAATCATCAAGTTCAACTAAGTCTTCATTACCACTACCGCCTTGGATGATCACTTGTCCGAGGAAGTTATCTAAAATGCCGTTGCGGTTGCTTGTGGTGGCATTACTACCGAGTAATATTCTGTCATTACCATCTCCAGTGTTGATCGTGGTCACAGAACCATTACTGGTATTAGTTAGGGCAACAGTATCAATGTCTGCACTTGTATTAATTTGGATATTAAGGGCATTCAAACTACCTTGAAGATTAATTATGCTTCCTTGCCCAATATCTGCGCTACCTTGATCGGCATTGATATTAATTTGGTTGGCAGCTCGGATTTGGGAGCCTAGGGCAGTGGTGATATTGTCGCCAATATTCAGATTTACGCTACCTGCATTAGCTTTAATAATCGCCTCCGCACTGCTTAGAACCAGATTTTGTCCATTGCTCGAAAGGTCTGATACACCAAGGGTAATATTGCCACCAACCGCAGTGACTTGAGCAATACCTAGTTGTCCGCCACCGACGTTATTGATATTAATACTGCCCTGTGCGATCGCTGATAAACCTGTATTAGCATCCGTAGCCGTAATATCTAGGGCATTGCCATCGGCACCAATATTACCTGATGCAGATGTCAGGCTAATTTTGCGCCCAATGACATCTGCATCAGGATTATTGTTTTCATCGAGGATAGAGCCAACTGCGGTCAGAACCACATCATTAGTAGTGGATATTGCTTTTTTGACCCTGAGATTACCTCCACTTAAGGCACTAATCGCAATTAAACCTTGAGCTTCGGCAATGAGCTTAGTCGAGGAAACTCGAACATTATTTGTAGCCGTCCCAATAGAGCCTTGATCGGAATCTAGGGTGATGTCTGTAGAGGTAATTACTTTATTAGCAACTGGAGCCAGAATATCGCCGCCATTATTGATTACAGTTGTTGTCCCTAACCCGTTATTAATATTTCCCAAGAGGTTGATCTTGGCTGAAGGTGAAGTATTGGTAGTTGTAATAGCAATAATTGTGGCGCCAACACTGGTTGTTGTCCTTGGGTTAAACGCAGATTTGATCGGGGCAGAAATTGTCACATTGGAGTTGACCTGTCCTGTGCTATTCAGCACATTGATATTATTAATATTTAAGTTTTTGGCGGAGCGATTTAGAATATCAACGCGATCAAAGGTAGTTAGAAAGTCAAAGTCTGGATTACCTTTAATCTCTCCTTTACGGGTAGTCCCATTATCGAAACTGGAGGCATTAATACTAAAAGCGATCGTACCTGCGAATGTTCCAGAATTGTTGATGTCACTAACAGTAATATCGGTGGCATTTTGCGTAAAGCCTACATTTATTTGCTCGATTACATTGCCTGCACTATCAATTTCTAGGCTTGGAGCTTTTGCACCCAGAATATTGACTCGGGAATTAAAGTCAATGGTACGGATTAAACCCAAAGATGAGTTCTCACTCTTACTACCAAAGTCCAGATCAATTTCTACACCAAAGAGATCAAATGAGGCGGCAATATTACGACTAGAGTTAGCACTAAAAGTAGGAGAAGTAGGTGCATTTGCCTCCACAAATAAATTGCGAGTGCTAATAATGGAACCAGAGGCAGCATTAACAGTGGTATTGGCACCTAAATTGGTATTAGTCGTGACATTAGTGACTCCACCAGCACTGTTGCCATTGCCACGGGCAGAGCTTCTTGTATTTAAATTATTTTGCTTAGCTCCAATTACTACCGTATCCGTACCCCGAATATTTGCTACCCCTGCAATATTGACTCTGGTATTACTAGTAGATTTATTAGTTGCAGTTGTGCCAAGGTCAGTACCTAATCCAGAAGCGGTAGCAAAACTTTCTGCTAGGGTATTGATACTTCTGACATCAGCACGGACAGAAGTATTAGCAGCATTGAGGGTGCCATTAATATTGGTGATTGTATTTGCGGTAAGGTTGGTATTGTTATTTGACCTTGTATTTACGCCTAAGCCACCATTGGAGACAGTGACTTTATTTGTGCCAGTGGTAGTTGACATCTGAGCTTGAACAGTCAGGTTGGTTCTTGCTTTGATATCAGAACCAGATCCAACTGTAGTAGTTGTCTGATCATTGAAATTCAGATCAACATCTGCTTGGGAAACGTCAACTAGTCCTCCTCCCGCCCGATCAGCTTCAACCGCTCCTTTATTTGTAGAATCAGCTAAAAGCTGGAAGTTGGCTCCACTATCAATAATCACATTATTGCCAATCACGGCATTATTGACTGTGGTGATGTCAGTGCGAGCTTTGATAATTCCTGCTCCTAAGACCCCGCCTGAATTACTGATACCGTTAGCACTGGCATCATTATTAACTCTAGAAATTAAGGTGACATTTCCTGTGGTTAAAAGATTACTGTTATTGGCGATCGTCACACCCACAGATGCTAGAGACTTGGCGATCGGTAAAGCCCCAGTTCCTCCGATTAAGTTACCACCACTGGCATTTCCCCTAGCTCGGCTATTTTTATTGATTAAAGTACCGTTAGCCTGAATATTGTGGAGAGCCTCAATGTTTACAGTTCCAGCCTCCAGAACTACGCTTTCTCCGATCGCTGCATTGATCGTTGGCAAAATTTCGGCTTCAGGCTGCACAATACTGACTGTAATCCCCCCAGCATTTATACCCAAGGAATTAGCATTAGCATCGGCTTGGGAGTTAGCAGAAATATTGAGGTTACCAGAGATTTTCAGATTAGAACCACCGCCGACAGTGGCTGTAATAGTTGGATTGATCTTAGTTTCATTGATATCAAATCCCACACCTACAATGCCAACAGCAACTGCAAGGGTTTCAGATTTGGCTGTAGTTAAGTTACTAGCAATTACACTGACATTATTGACGGTTTTACCATCGACTTGCCCGATCGCTGCGTTATTACCAATGAAAGCTATGGTTGATCCACCCACAGTTGATTTAGCTACAGCAACTCCTGCCGCAATTGAACCTACGCTTGTCCCTTTTGCCTCAGTATTAATAGTGCGATCGCTTTCGGCTTTAACTGTAAATGTATTAGCTTTAACTATATTTACGCCAGAATTTGAAGTAAATGCAGTTTGATTGCTATTGTCAGTAATGATGGCAACTTGGGCTCCTAAACCGACACCCAGAGATCCAGAACCACCATAGGCTCGGCTAAAGGCATTATTTTTGAATTTGGCATTAACGGTGATATCTGTATTTGCCTCCAAAGTGGCATTGCTGTCAATGAAGGAACTGACTTGCTGACCAATATTTGTAATTGCCACCGATCCGCCCGCACTCCCAAATTTACCAATAGCTACTCCTCCAACTAACTGCCCATTACCACCAGGGTTACTGCCATCAAGATCAAGGGTTTCATTGGCAATGACCTTAATAGCTCCAGTATTGGCTTTAACATTAGCGTTACTACCGACGTAGGCAAGGGTGCCAGTTGTACTAAAGTTGGCAGCTAAGCTGACGGTGAAATAGGCACTATTAGTTTGATTTCTGGCTCTTGTTGCCGTGGTGTCATTGGGATTATTACTTAAACCTGCTGTCCCACCACTAGGGTTAGTTAGGTTGTTGATTGTCGCCTGAACTGGACTACTAGAAGATGCGCCATCGCTATTAGAACCTGTTCCAATATTAATCACAGAAACAGCCCCAGTAATAGCAGCCCCTGCCCCGAAGCCAAATGAGAAGACGCTGGAATCAACATTTTTCTTGCCCGTGGCTTCGACATTGACATTAGTTTGAGCGGTAACCGTAGAATTGCCTCCAATATGAGCATCCACGTTATTTTTAATAGTGACTACATCCATAGAAGCACTGACACCGATAAAGCCTGCTCCCAAGGAACCAACGCCATTATTTACATCTACGGTATCGTTAGCAATTACCTTCACATCACCTGTGGTAGCTGTAATGCTAGTATTTCGAGAACCAGAGGCTGTAAAGGCACGAGTATTGACATTGGTTTCAACTATGGAAACAGCCCCAGCAATTCCTGCCGCCCCGCCGCCCCCTGCGGTTGCGATAATATTAGATATTTTCTCCTTAGAATCTGCTTGAATTTGCACAGAGCCTGAATTGGTGACGGCAGATTCGACATAGGCATTGGTGTTGTTGTTAATTAGAGAAACGGCAAAGGTTCCGCCTGCACCTACGCCCACACTGCCACCAAGAGTACCTCCAGAGATTTCTAGATTGATGCCATTATTAGCATTAACTTTTAAAGCACCATTAGTATCAACATTAACCTCTTTAATAAAAGCCTCTGTTGTTGTAGCACTGCGGGTACCAGCTCCTGCTCCTGCTCCGCCCACAAAAGTCCCAATCCCTACCCCAACTGCCACGGTTTTTAGCTTTTCCCGACTCAAAGCACTAACTTCTATTTCAGTAGCCCCAAAGATTGCAGCACGAGTGGATGTGTCACTATCTGTGATGTATGCTCTGGTTTGACTTGTAACAATTGTGATAGGAACCGTGGCACCTAGTCCCACATCCCCAAAACCTACCGCACCAGCGAAGTTACCAACAACTGTATTATTATGGGCTTTAACTTTTACGGCTCTGCCCCTATTAGCGGCACTATTGATATTGGAGTTGTCAATGTATGCTTCGGTAATGTCATTTACAAGTTCTACGACCACGTTAGCCCCGATGCCCACGGTTCCCGAAACTGATGGGACGGAAATTCCTGCGGTTGCAGCTACGGTATTTACTGTCTCATTTGTGGTGGCAATTACTGAGAGTCCATTAATATTTTCGGTAGTTTCAGTGCCAGCTTCATCGGTATTCCATCTTTTAATAGAGATCGCTGTGCCATTACCACGAGCGTTAACCGTAGATTGACCAGAGATATATGCCTTAGTAATGTTGTTAGTGGTATTGACAACGACAGTACCACCGATGCCTACGACTCCACCCACGGCAACTGTGCCGCCAACTGCGCCAATGGTATTAGTAGAATCTGCTAAGATCGAGGCATTACCATCAACACTAACGGTTGAATTATTGATATAGGCTGAGACTGTATTTCCAAGAAGATTAACCGCCACGGAGCCAGCTACACCCACGGTTCCGCCTCCAGCAATACCTGCGGCGATCGTGCCGATATTAGCATTGGATTTTGCCGTGATATCGAGGTTGCCTAAATTCGTCGTGGTGATGGTAGAAGTATCGCTGTATGCCTTAACCGTGTTATTGATTTCGTTATAGGCAAATGCTACACCTACACCGACCGTACCCGCGATCGCAATTTGTCCTGATAAAGATTGTGCCGAAGAAGTGTCCTCGGATTTAATCGCGATCAAGCCGGTAGTTACAACATTATTACTACGAGCGATATGGGCATCAATGGTGTTATCAATGCGATTGAGTGAGAAGGAACCGCCTAGGGCAAAGGTATTCGCTCCCGCCCCAGCAAAAGTGACGTTGTAAATTGTGGCGGAAGATTTGGAATTGACTTCAATTTGTGCAGCGGAAATCGTACCTGTATTTCCTTCGGTAGTGGAGCCATCCTCACTGCCAATTCTGGAAGTGAGCCTATTACTGATTTCGTTATAGGATACTGCCGCGCCGATCGCTCCGGAGGAAGGAGAAATACCAATACCACCGGCACCCGAGTTAGATTGAGATTTATCGTTAGCCAACAAACTGAGCTTACTACCGACGGTTACAGCTTGAGTTGTGCCGATATTAGTGATTCGAGTGTCAACACTGTTTCTAAGGAAGTTTAAAGATAAAGCACCACCCAAAGCAAAACCGTCACCTCCTGCTCCTCCTACAGTGACTGTCGTAATTTGCGAACTGAAGTCTACTGGCAAAGCGAATCGACCTACTCCCACATTTACTACTTGGGATTTGAAGCTATGATTGTTGCCACTTCCACTTGTGATATCAGCGATCGCATCGTTGGGAACCGTTTCACCATTGGCAATCTTAATCGCGTAGTCGGAAGTAGTAGCGAGCTTAATCTGGTTATTATCAACCTTAACCACATAGTAGGTATTTCCTTCTGCGAGTCCATCAATACTGGTGCCGCCGTTATTGCGATAGACAATCGCCTGTCCATTGGTAAAGCCATGGGCGGAGCCAAAATTAATGACATTGGAATCACTATTGACACCAGAAGCAGGATTGAAGGTTTTTTCCGATGCTGTAACTGTAGGCTTACCAGCTAAAGGATCAGTAGGGGCTTGGAAACCGGAGACGATGGAAAGATTATTGCCGACACTAACTTTAGAGTTATCAATATAGGCATTAATTTTATTTTTGTTAGTAGAATTGCGATCAATCGCATTGGGGTTTGCCGGATCGAAACTACCACCCACATAGTTATAGGCGATCGCGGCTCCTACTGCTGCCCCACCCAACGAAATGCCAATGCCACCGGATATGCCATAGAGAGAAGAGGTTTCCGTTGCATTCAGAGCTACATCGCCCGTAGCAAATACATCAGAGCCGTTGGCAATATGTGCGTCAACGGTATTGGCAATCGAGTTCACGGTCACAGAGCCACCTAAAGCGAAGCCCTGCGCTCCGGCTCCACCTACGGCTAAACCCACGAGTAAAGCTGAATCAGTGGCGGTTAATTCTAAAGAGCTATTGGTACGAACTTTGGCGTTATCAATATAGCTGAGAATGCTGTTTTGAACTAAGTTATAGCTGATTGCGGCACCCACGGCGGCAGAGTTAGTAGAAACCGCAAAACCTCCCGTCAGATTAGCCAGAACGGAGTTATCTTTGGCAACTAAGGCGATCGCTTGCCCAGTAATTACATCGGAGGCATTAGAAATATGAGCGTCAACGGTATTCTTGATTTCATTGATCGAAAGTGAACCAGCGGCGGCGATGCCCGAAGCCCCTGATGCAACTCCTACACCTATCGTGGCTCCCATAATGCTAGCTTGGGATGTGGATGTTAAAGCTAAGGAACCATCAATATCAACAGTCGTGCCCTCAAGATAAGTCCGTACTTTATTGCGAATCAGATTGTAGGTACTAGCGGCACCAAATCCACCCCGTTGACCCAAACCGATCGCGCCAGCGAGGGAAATAATCCAAGAGTTATCATCTGCCACCAGATTAAGGTTGACCTTGCCTAAATCGCTGCGATTATCTCTAATAGTGGAGTTGGTGACATAAGCAGTTACGTCATCATAAATCGTGTTGACGGCGATCGTACCAGCCCCCGCCAGCCCATTGCCATCGGTGCCATTAGCACTGCCTAAAGAACCCGCAATGGAGATAATTCTCGGAGCATCGGCGAAGAAAGCGTCATGACTTGCTTTAATCTCCACCGTACCTTTTTTAAGCGTAAAGTTAGAGTTACGAATATAGGCACTGGTAGCAGCAGCCTGACTATCGGAACCGATGAGATTGGTGGCAATACTGATGCCCAATCCCGCTTTACCACCGAAACTTAAAGCTCCAGCGATCGCCCAAATTTGAGATCGATCCGTAGCGTTTAAGGTCACACCATTATCAATCGTGGCAGTAGTGTTGGCAATGTAAGCTTTGGTGTTGTTTTTAAGGATATTTGTCGATGCTGAACCTGTAATAGAGCTTCCAGAGACAACAGTAGATGAGAGCCCTGCGGTGAGAGAAGCAATAAAGCCAGATTGTAAGGCAGTTACGGAAAGACTATTAGCACTAACATTTGAGCCGCCAGCAATAAATGCTTGGGTATCAGTTGCCACTTCGTTTTGGGAATATGTAGCAGCCAAAGCTGAATCAGAATTAGAATTAGTTGTTGAGGCTATAGCGATCGCCCCTGCTGCCGAAACCACCAATGTCTCATCCCTACTATCAATAGTAAAACTGCCATTATTAACAATTACTGAACCAGTGTTATTAAAGTAAGCCTTAGTTTTATTAGTAGCTAGGTTTACGGAAATCGACCCAGCTCCACTAAAACTTGTTCCTATTGGTACTTTAGTAGGATCAGTGCCTAGCACAGAAGCTGCTAAAGATAAAGTTGCAATCATGCCGCTAGAGTTAGCTGCTAAACTTACATCACCAGTAGCGTTGATATCCGTGCCAGTTCCAGTTGCCTCTTCACCGCCAATAATTGCTAAGGTCTCACGTTCAATATCATTAATTGCAAATGATGCACCTATGCCTACGCCATTACCAGTCTGAACCGCCCCAGCTACACCGATCGCATCAACAGAACTCTCTGCCTTAACCGCAACCTTGCCGCCTTTTACCTTGACCCCGTTATCAATCTGAGCTACAGTCCGGCTTCTTAGCCTTACCCCTGTAGCACTGCCGCTGAAACCTAGCTTATCAGTATTCCCACCCGACTGTGCTAGCTCAATCAATAGTAATCCCTCAACGGCATGAACATTTAGCCCAGCTCCATCTGTGCCGGTCGTAACTAGGGTATTGTCATCAATTTTGGCAATCGTCTTATTATCTAGATTCATCACCAAAGCTGAGCCACCAAAACCACTTTTAGCTTTATTCCCGAAGAAACTAAAAGTGTCGCTAAGTCCTTTGGAGCGCAAAGTATCTAAATCCAAATCAAGACTGATAATCCCAGCAATATCTAGGAGAGTCATATTAGTCTCAGCTTTTACTGCTAAGGATTGCAGAGTGGTGCGGTAGTTTGAATCTTGATTGATCTTTGCCCCCGATCCGATTAATGCTTGGGATGAATTATTAAATTGAGTATAGGCTAGGGATGCAGCAATACCAGTAGTAACCTGATTTGGAGTAGTCTTACCTTTATCAACGTTCTTACCTTTATTGCGACTGGCAGCAAAAGTATTAGCAATACGGCTGGGCAAACCTAAATTACCGCTAAAAAAGACATCAATTACAAAGAGAGAGATTTCGGCAGCGGCAGCTTCTTTGTCTGTACCTGTGAATCTCTTCTTAAAGTCAAATAGGAAGGGATAACTCAGGTCGGAATTTACATTGATTTTATTTCTAGCATCAATCTGAGCATTTCCCCCAACCGATGCCAATACATTATTGTCGTAAACACTGACGCCAATGGAGATAGAGACTGAAACTCCCGCTTCTCCTTTCCCAGTTGATGAATCCACAATCGTTTGCACTTCTTGCTTAGTAGCTGCAGTGATATTTACATCTGTGCCCGACTTCAAAATTGCCGAACCACCGATTTTTGCTTGGACATCGTGTTTGAAGATATTAACGCCGAGTACAGCCCCTAAAGAGAAAGTATTTGCGGCTGTATCAACACCTCCTAATTGAGCTTTCTTAGTGTCAGCAGCACTATAAAATGAATTAAAAATTGCACCTGCAGCAAAAAAGACATCACCATTGGCTCCTAAGTCTTTAACCTTAACATTACTACCATTTTTGCCAATGATCCAGACCTTGTCCATGGCATCCAGACTAGCAGCTACGTTAATCCCACTTGTAGATTCATTTTTCTTCAAGAAGGAGTGCTGAGTGCCAGTAGCACCACTCTTATCTATGTTAATTATCGATGCACTAATTGCTTCAGCTTCGCTATCTGCCAGACGAATCTGATTGCCATCAATTACCGCCACATAGTAAGTCTCACCGTCTTCTAAGCCCCCCAGATCGGTATCACCCACCGTGACCGTACGAGTTGAGCGCAAACCATGTAAACTGCCCGTACCAAATGCCGTCAAATCAATCGCCGTGCCTTGGGTTGCCGCATTTGCGGTCGTCGCTAACTTCACCGTGTTATCGTCAACTCTAATTACGTAATAATCTTGATTGCCTTGCAGCCCCGTAATCGCTGAACCTTTTTCGGTTAAATAGTTGGTTTGATACTTAATCCGATCGCCTGTATCAAGTCCATGTCCCAATACTTTAATCGTATTATTAGTTAAATCAACCGCAGTAATCGGATCGAAGGAGTTAGTAAAGACAATATCTTCCGTAGAAGAGATACTACTATCAGATTTGTATATCACGGCATCACCGATATTAAATCCGTGACTGTTGATAGTCAGAATATTAGTATCACTATTTACATTATTCAGAGGATTGAAAGTTTTAGATGTATTAGCGTCTTCATAGTTAAATAGGTGGATATTACCTTCAGTAGTGCCTCCAGCCGTCACGTCTACAAATATATTCGCAGCGACATCGTCAGTATTTAATGCCAGTTTAAATGTATTAACATCTTGAACAACGGCGTAATACTGAATACTATTTTGTAACCCACCGACCCGATCGGGTTCAGCACCTTCTTTATTAGCAGTAATGTAGGTTAAAACCTGCCCAGTACTAAAGCCATGATTGGCGATAGTAAATGTATCAGTATCAATATTGATATCGGTAGCTGGCAAAAATCCCTTATTTACTAACTTGCTTAAAGTTTGCTGAGCAGAAGCATTGACACCATCATTACTGATATCTATTCCAAGGCTTCTAGTCAGTTTAAAATTATTTGCATCTTGAGACAGAACGTAATAGCTTTCCTTATCTACTAGTCCACTAATACTTGTACCACCACCATTACTATAGATAACTTGATCGCCTGTTTGCAGTCCACTACCATCAATGTTAAAAACATCCTTAGAACTATCCACCTTAGTTAGATTGATCGCTTGACCTACAGTTGCCTTGCCAGAAGCTGTTAATGTCCCATTCACTTCAGCTAATACTTCTGTATTATCGAAGTTGAGCCCAAAGCCCAAGGCGGCTGCACCGTTAAGAAAGATATTTACCTTTGAATTAGTAGTGGAAGTAACTTTTCCTATGGCAGATACATTAATATCGCCAGCGATAGCGTTAATGATTACACCACTGTCGACGATCGCCCTAGAAATTGTATTCGTATTTGCTATTGATACTGCAAAACCAGCATCATTAACATTAACAGGAATAAATGGAGCCCCAATATTAGAGAATACCCTAGCTCTGACTATATCGATTGTCTCCACACTGGAATTAATACTTACATCTTTTGCCAAGATGTTGGTCGTCCCTAAAAGTTTAGTCTCAGCTTTACCAAATGCCTCACCATAAGCTACCGCAAATTTGGATAGAGGATTAAGCGGATTACTCAGACTAACAGCTTGGACACTACTATCCACTGCTACGGTAGATGAGATACTTACTTTGCCACTACTCACAATCTGAACATCGGTCAGAGTTACCTTCGCCTCACCACTGCGAACTTGAACGGAGGCAGGTATAAGTAAGTTTTGAAACTGAGCAGCCGCTGGGACAATTGGTCTCAGTAACACTTGAGCATAAGCTGGTAAGTCACTTAATCGTGTTTTATCTTCAGTCATGGAGGCGATCGTTACATCCTTTCCTTTAATCGTCACTCCTGTTTCTAAAGTAACCGAAACATCCTTTTTATTGAAGTCAAAAGTTTCCACGCCCAGTCTTTTTAAGGTCTCAACTGCGGCAATGATAATATTCCCAGAAGTGAAACCTGCCTTCTCTGCTAGCAGTTTAGAGCCACTACTGAGTTTGATCGTTTCTCCTATAAAAGAGACCGTTGGCAAAGGCTCCTCTAACACTGAATTTCCTGCTTCATCATAGGTAGAGATCTCAACATTGGTGTTGACATTAATTCTCTCGGCATCAACGGTAAGGGTTTTGCCTTTCAAATCAAGATTTTGAGTAAATGTGACCGTATCCCCAGCAAAGACATTGTCATCTACCTGACTACCAATGATATTATCGCCACCTTTAATAGTTAGGTTTGCCTTAAATGCTGGATCAAGGGTATTTACTAAAACTGTATCTTTACCTAGTTTGGCATCTATGGTTAGAGAACTGCTGGGATTTAGAAACGAAACACTCTCAAAAGTATTATTGCTGCTGAATATGATCGTTCTACCAATGCCGTCTGCCTGTAGAACAATATCATCATCAAAATCAGTGGCGGTAAATAAGCGATCGCCAACAACAGTATTATCAATAATCGGTTCTAGCCCAGCATAGGTGATGAGTTTGCCGTCTAAGGTAATCGTACCTGCATCAGGAGAACTAGCCGTGTAGATAGACTTTGCATAGGTGCCACCATCAATCACAAGGGTATCAAAGCCGCGATCGCCTCCATGCGCTACCCCTGAAAGAGAACCATTTACAGAAAAGACAAATTCATCTTTATTATCAGCAGCACCCTGAAGATTTTCTACATTTAAAAATTCGACATTGCCAGTGCTACCAGAGTTATCACCAGAAATTAACCATGTAGTATCTTCGCTTGCCCCCCAGAGAGTATCGTTTCCATCCCCACCATCAAATTTGAGCTTGGCACCTGTTTCATTTAAAGCTTTAACTACGGATTGATCTATAAATACTTGATCTTCCCCTACTCCCAAATTTACATTAATAGCAGTTGTATCAGAAAGTTGTAACCCATTAATATTTGTATAGTTACTGCCATCAATACTAAAGGCAAAGATATTATCGGAGTTCACCTTAAAGTAGAGTTTGTCATCAATTTCAGTGCCATTAAATATTAAAGAATTAATGGTCTGACCTCCAACTATAAAATTATTTCCGCCTTGCTCAGGAGTTGCATAATTTGCAGGATTAAAGTCAATAATTTCAGTATTTAGACTGGTGCTTGTGCTATTGCCAGATAAAGGCGAAATTAATGCTTGGAACGGATTTAATGGAAAGATTGAGATGGGCTGATTTAATTGCGTGCTTAAAGGATTAAAACCATTGGTCGCAACAGAGCCATTAAATTCAGTTGATGACATTAATAATACTTTTTGTTTTTTCTTCCAGAAAAAATTGTACTATATGCCGCTCTAAATGGGCAAGGCTATTTTAAGAATGCAGGGCAACCGCATAAAAACTAATCCCTTCCCAGTCAAGAAATAGGTATAGGGACTAAGGAAAAAATGTGTTTTAAGGTATTCAATATTTGTTCTGAATTCATCAGAATTTTGACATCCTCTAACTTTTTCTCGATTTCAGCAATGGTTACGTTTGAAGGTAAATGATGTAGTTTCTCTAATCTTAAAAGATGAATTTCATATTCTGCTAAATTAAAGTCTGGCGAATAAGCAGGTGTATGTATGAATTCTATAGTCAATTTTTGGGCAATCCCTGAAGTTTCTAAATACTCGGCTAATAGCCTTTTCATCTTCTCTTTGTGAGTTGAGTTGTTGTCTAAAGCGATTATTAGCCTCTCCACATCTTCTTTGTGAGCATCCTCACACAAGTCTGCGAGGTATCTTGCTACATCTTCGGTTTTTGATTTTGGCTGTAGTTGTAAATAAATCTCTCCAGTTATAGCGTTGACTGAAAGCATTCCATTCACTTTATTCCTTTTCCTTTTCTCGTTACTTGGAATCTGCGGCTTACTATTCTTCTCTGCCCATGCATAGTACAGACTCGGGCGGTCATAAACAGCAAACTCGTCATAAAATACCAGCCTCTCTCTAGGTTTGAGTTCCTCTAGCTTTTTTTTTACTGTTGTCACAAATTCTTTCTGTACTTCACTGTTGCTATTCTCATAGTCACGATGAGCTTTCTGGTGTGATAGTCCCATACTTGCAAGTATGTCATATATACGGCTGTCTTTCAGTTCTACTCCCCATCTTTTATGGATCACCTCGGCAATTATTTGTCCTGTCCAGATTTGACGGTCAATCCCATAGTCTGTTGGTTTTTGCTCTAATAACATCACCTTCATCTCCGCCTTCTGTTCTATGCTTAGCCGTTGTAACCTTTCCGACTTTACCACCTTTGTCAATGCTGTTAGCCCTCCTTCTAGGTACATATCTATCCATCTCGCTATACTCTCCCTGGCGCAGTCTAGTTTCTCCATTACTTCTTTTCTGCTCTTCCCCTCCCACAAATACTTGATTGCCTCTAGTCTTCTCCTTATTTACTGTTGCTGATGCTTGTAGTAAGATCTTTGCCACTCTTCCTCATCCATACCTTTGTTTTTTAGTGCTTCTATTCTTTCCATATGTCCCTCTTTGCTATTGCCTTATTTTATACTGGGAAGGGAGTATGTATTAACTGATATTAGGTTTGGCAGTAAAGAAAATATGCAAAATATTAAGGAAGTAATCAACAAAGATTTTATCATGGAGGTTAAGGGCAATCGTTTAGTCGCGATATCTGCGGACGAAAAAAGTAAGGGGCATTTTACAAATCTTGAATCAATTGAGCTAAAACCAGATACTCCTAGCACGGTGTTT
>Ga0163144_10016454_pt1 | contig 15150 bp, 14 predicted proteins | sample OliLak19BULKMAT1_FD_123175 | JGI IMG/M metagenome (GOLD analysis project Ga0163144, IMG submission 123175) | Freshwater microbial mat bacterial communities from Lake Vanda, McMurdo Dry Valleys, Antarctica - Oligotrophic Lake LV.19.BULKMAT1 | ecosystem: Environmental > Aquatic > Freshwater >... | reverse complement strand
TGAAGGCGCAGTTCGAGCGATCTGCTTATGGTTGCAAGTTATATTGCTGCTGGTGTGCGCAGGATATTGAAGCCAGCAAGTTCTGGGAAAGCATGGGGTTTGTGGCGCTGGCGTTTCGGACGGGATCGGCGAGGAAGGGGAAGAGAAGCGAACGTCCAACGTCCAACGTTGAACGTTCAACGTCCAACACTGCCTACTGCCTACCGCCTATTGCCTACTCGTCTTCCCGCATTCACATCTTCTGGCAGAAGCGGATTCGGGCGGGCGATGAGACGACGGCGTGGTGGTTTCCCAGTCAGACGAGTGGTGGATCGATCAGAGAGGATCGGATTGTGTTGCCGATCCCGCCGGGCACGGGGTGGCGGGATGTGATGCCGGTGGTCCTGCCGGGGGAGAGGCGGGGGGAGACACAGTCAGGAATGTCCGTGCAACGGGGGAGAAGAAGGCGCCGAAGGGCACTGCTTCACCCGTCGGCCGTCAGCCGTCATCCTTACCGAAGACGCCGCGATGCTGTGGTTCGGGACACCCGCGGCGGCGAAGGCGGTCGTGCCGGCAGGGGTCGAGAAACCAGTCAAGACAAAGAAGCCCAAGGCGAAGAACGACCCACGACTGGTCGCGGCGGCGAGAGAGTTGCGCGACCGGTGGTTGGAACAGGTGAACACGGGGCAGGCGAACGTGGCGCTGCCGGTGGGGAAGTATGAGGTGTGCCGGGCGATCGGGGAGGAACGGCCGGCGGTGGCGCAGATCGCGGCGTGACGGGGGAGTAGGGATGAGGGTTTACCGGAATGGTGAGGACGGTACAACGAAACGGGGGACGGGGACGATGAAACGGAACGATCACCCGCTGATTGAACCCTTCCCGTTTTCTGTTTCCGTCATGGCCTTCGTCCTTGCGCGCGGCGGGAGATCGCGATGGCGAGGTAGGGGCGAGTGGGTCGGTCTCGGAAGCGTGGTCAAGCGCTGTCACTATTCGCGGGGGATTTCTTCTCGGGGTCGGTGTGGGACGAGCCGTTTCCATCGGCGTTCAGCCCGAACTTGCTGCCGAGCTGTTTGAGCAGTTCGGTGGCGCCGGGGGGAAGGGTGCTCATCAGACCGTCGATGCTGTTGCCGATGCCAGCCGCCTGCATAAAGCGACTGGACATGCGGGCCATCGTCTCGGGGTCGCCGAAGACCTGCATGTTGGCCTTGGACATCATCTGGCCCATCGCCTCGGCGGCGGCGACGCGGGCGACCTGCTCGGCTTGAATGCGCAACTTGTCGAGTTCGAACTTCAAGGCAGCGCCCTCAAACTCCTGCTTGTTGGACAGACTCTTGCGCTCGACTTCGACCTTGGCGTTCTCGACGTCCACTTGTTCACGCGCGACCTCGACGTCGACCATCTTGATCGCCTTCTCACCCTCGGCCCGGCGGATGGCGCTCTCGGCGTCACCTTGTGCCAATCGCAGCTTGGCTTCATATTGCAGGTCGGCGGCCTTGCGGTCACCTTCGGCGTTCTTGACCGTGGTGTACGCCATCACGTCGGCGCTCGTCTGCTCGCGCAACTGGTTTTCGTTGATCGCCTGCTTGGCGAAGATGAGCTTCTTCGCTGCCTCGCGCTCGGCTTCTGCGGTGATGCGGACGGTGACCACCTGCTGGGTCGCCCGTTCCTTCTCGGCCTCTGCGGTCAACATCTCCGCCTGCGCGGTGGCGCGTTCCTGTTCCTTTTGCGCGATCGCGACTTCCTTGGCCCGCTCGGCGACGGCGACGGCCTGCTTTTTCAGGATCTCGGCCGTCTCCTGCTCGCGCTGTTTGGCGATCAGCGCTGTCGTCTTAGCAACCTGGGCCTGTTCGACGGCCAGTTGCCGTTCGACCTCGCTCGTCTCGATCGTGCGCATCTTCTCGATGTCGCGCTTCGAGACGGCCTCGTCCTGCTGCAGCTTGAACTCCTGGATCTCGCGCTCGCGCCCGGCGCGCACGTTGGCGACCTTTGTCCGCTGGTCGGCTTCAAACTCGGCCTGGTCGCGCTCCAGTTCCAGCACCTTCTTGCGGGTCGAAACGTTGCGCTCGACGACTTGGCGCTGCGACTCCTGCTCGATCTCGTTCCGCTCGACGCGGGCCTTCTGCGTGATCTCAGCGATCTTGCGGAGGCCCTGGGCGTCGAAGACGTTGCGCTCCTGCAATTGCGAGGGGTCGGTCTGGTCCAGCGACGAGATGGTCACGCTTTCCAGCGTCAGCCCGTTGCTCGCAAGGTCGTGCGTGACGATTTGTTGCACGGCCGACGCGAACTCGTCGCGCTTGCTGTGCAGTTCGACGAGGTCCTTCGTTGCCGCGACGGTGCGCAAGGCGCTGACGAGCTTCTCCTGCACGAGCGTGCTGACCGCCTCGGCCTGCACGTTGCGGTCACCAAGGCTGCGCGCTGCCATCAGGATGTCGTCGCGGTTGGCTTGCACCTTAATGTAGAACTCGGCCGACAGGTCGACGCGCAGGTTGTCCTTAGTGATAAGCGCGTGCGGACCGCGGCGTTCGACGTTCAACCGCATCGTTTCGAGCGAGACGGGGATGATCTCATGAAGCACCGGAATGACGATCGACCCACCGTCTTGAATAACGCGCGCGCCACCCTGACCGGTGCGGACAAACGCCATGTTCGCCGACGCACGCCGATACAGCCGCGAATAGAGAACCACCAGCGCCGAGATCAGCGCGACAATCGCACCAATCGCGGTAAATCCGACCTGCTGCACACTGCTGAATCGTTCCCCGAACAACCACGGCACGGTCGCCATCGCGGCGCCGATCAGAAACAGGATGAACATGATCATAAAAGTCCTTCCGAAGATCGTTCGTTAACGGTTGTTGAACGGACATCACTCCGCCGTCACCACGTGGTACAGCTTCGTGTCACGGTTGTATCCAATCAGCTTCACGCGTGTTCCCTTGGCGATCGGGCCCACACCGTCTTCGACGCGGCAACCGACTTGAAACAGTTCCCCGCGTTCGTCGCGAATGCCGGCCATGCCGAAGGACGCGTCGATCGGGTAGATCGCCTCGCCGACGCTGCCGAGCAGTTCGTGCTTGCGTCTGGCGTAAGTCTCGTGAATCGGAACGATGCGCGTCACAATGATCGTCAGCATGCGCGTCGTCGCCAGCCCGCCGATCGTCGCAATCGCCAGTGCAAGCGTGATCGCCAGCGACGGCTCGGTAGCCCGTTCCTTCATCAACGCAGCAGCACCGATGCCAAACGCGCCCCAGCCGAGCATGGCGCCACTCAGCCACAAGCTTACCGGCACCCGGCCGACGCCAAACCAGCTCAACACGTTGAACGCCACATTGGCGTTGGACGATGCCTCACCGTCCGCGTCGCGATAGCCCAGGTCGTGCGTCACACCGTGCGGGTGGTGAATGTCGTGGTCCGCATCCACATCGACATCCACCTGTCCGTGACCATCGAGATCGGTGTGTGCATTGACGTCGCCATCCACATCGGCCGAGAGATCCGGGTCGCCAAACGTCACCCCGCTGGCGACGTACAACCCCAGGTAGACCAGCGCCAGCACCAGTGGCAACACGAACACGAGGTTCGGTCCTTCGATCAACCATTGTGCGGTCATATTCGGCTCCACGTTGGAACACGCCGCATTCTAGCAGACGGCAGGTAAACTACCTATTTAATCGACGTGATAACCGGCGGCTTTGTTTCTAACAGGGACTGATGAATCGTTACTGCTTCCGGTGTCCTCAATCAGGTGGATGGGCGGAAAACGCACCGCTTGTGTCGTTGTGCGTTATCTATAAGATCCCTCGCGGGTGCGAGCTTGCCATTGCTCGCAGGCGTTGGAGGTGATCGGGCCATCACCTCTTTGAAACCGTGACGATGTCGCGATGACGCGTCCCCGGTCGCGCGAGAGAGGATCTGCCCATGCCCGATTCTGCATCCAACAAGTCCACCGCACACGACGACGAAGACGCGCTGCCCCTTCGACGATCGCTCATCGCGCCTTTGCTTCGACCGATCCACGCATTTCTCGCTGCCGAGTCGGCCGGGGGCATCCTGCTGCTGGTCGCTGCGGTCGTCGCGCTCGTGTGGGCCAACTCACCGTGGAGCGAGAGCTACGAGCACCTTTGGCACATGAAGGCCGGCTTCACGATTGCCGGGCAGGCGCACGTCATGTCACTCGAACACTGGGTGAACGATGGCCTGATGGTCGTTTTCTTCCTGCTCGTCGGCCTTGAGATCAAGCGCGAGCTGCTGATGGGTGAACTGGCCAGTTTTCGCGAGGCGAGCCTGCCGGTCGCCGCTGCCATCGGTGGAATGATCGTTCCTGCGGGGATCTACGCGGCCCTGAATGTCGGTGGGCCGGGCGCTGCCGGATGGGGTGTGCCGATGGCGACCGACATCGCGTTCGCTGTCGGTGTCGTCGCACTCGTGGGTCGGGCGCTGCCCACGTCGGTCAAGATCCTGCTGCTGGCGATCGCGATTGTTGACGATCTGGGCGCTGTGCTGGTGATCGCGATTTTCTACACGAACCAGATCTCGCTCGTCGCACTGGCCGTTGCCGGTGCGTTTTTCGCTGCGCTGGTCCTGTTGAACATCCTGCGCGTGCATAGCCCGCTGCCTTACCTGCTGCTCGGTGTCGGCCTGTGGGCCGCGACGTTGTTCAGTGGTATCCACGCGACGATCGCGGGCGTGCTTCTAGCGTTCACGATCCCCGCGACCCGGCAGATCGACGAGACAAGCTATGTCGCCCACATCCGGCGGATGCTCGGGCTATTCGAGCGCGACGTGAAGGCCGTGCCCGACAAGGTCACACACGATCAAAGCCACTCCATCAAGTCGATGGAAGAAGCCGCGCAGGCCGTCCAGACGCCCCTGGCGCGCGTCGAGCATGCGCTGCTGCACCCGGTCAGCTTCCTGATCGTGCCACTGTTTGCGCTGGCTAACGCGGGCGTCGACGTGCGCACCGGTGGCTCCGAGGCGCTCGCTAGCCCGATCACCTGGGGTGTGCTGCTGGGCCTGTTGGTCGGCAAGCCGGTCGGTGTCACGCTCTTCGCGTGGCTGGCGATCCGAACGGGGATCGCGGCGTTACCGGCGGGGGGCAGTTGGTCGCAGGTCGTCGGCGTGTCATTCCTGTGCGGCATCGGCTTTACGATGTCATTGTTTGTCGCGAACCTCGCGTTCCCCGGCAACGCAAGCCATCTGTCGGCCACGAAGATCGGCATCCTTGCCGCATCCATCCTCGCTGGCCTGATCGGTGGTGTAATCGTCGCCCGCTCTGCCCGAAAGCGCGACCTTCCATCCTAATCGTCTCACTAACCCCCATCCCGACGCACGCTGACGTTTGCCGGGTAAAGACAAAGGTCTGCGGGTCGGCGACGACTCTTTACCACCGCTTGGCCTGTTGCGCGACCTTCATTGGCAACCCAAACAAATCGATGAACCCACGGGCGGCGGTGACGTCGTAGCCTTCCATGCTGAAAGAGGCGAGCTGGGGGTCGTAAAGCGTGTTAGAGGATTTGGCGCCGATCTGCATGGCGCGACCTTTGAACAGCTTGACCCGCGCGGTGCCGGTGACGGTCAGGTTCGTGTGGTCAATGAACGTCTGTATCGCCTCACGCAGCGGGTGGAACCATTGGCCGTAGTAGACCAGCTCGGCGTAGCGCAGGACAAGCTGTTGTTTGAAGTGCATCGTGTCGCGTTCGATGCAGATTTGTTCGAGGGCCTTGTGGGCCTCGTAGAGGATGGTGCCACCGGGCGTCTCGTACACGCCGCGCGATTTCATGCCGATGAGGCGGTTCTCGGCCAGGACGGTCACACCCACGCCATGCTTGCCACCGATCTCGTTCAGCAACGCCAGCAGCTCGTGACCGGGCAACGACTTGCCGTTCACACTGACGGGGTTGCCCTTTTCAAAACCGATCTCGACGATCTCGGCATGGTCGGGGGCCTTTTCGGGTGGGACGACCATCGTGAGGCAGGCTTCCCAGTTCGGCTCGGTGTCGGGGTGCTCGATCTCGGCGCCCTCGTGGCTGATGTGCCAGAGGTTACGGTCCTGGGAGTAAATTTTCTTCTTGCTGACAGGGATCGGAATGCCGTGCTTCTCGGCATATTCAATGGCGGTCTCGCGGTCGCGGAGCTCGAACTTCGTGTCCTTCCACGGGGCGATGATCTTCAGCTTCGGGTCCAAAGCCATGTAGGTCAGCTCGAAGCGGACCTGGTCGTTGCCCTTGCCGGTCGCGCCGTGACCGACGGCGTCGGCACCGGTCTGGTGCGCTACTTCCACCTGCTTGGCAGCGATGAGCGGGCGGGCGATGGACGTGCCGAGAAGGTAGTCCTGCTCGTAGATCGCGTGGGCCCGAAGCATCGGCCAGCAATATTGCTCGGCGAACTCCTGACGAAGGTCCATGACGATCACTTCGTCGGCCCCGGACTTGTAGGCCTTATCTTCGACGCCTTTAAGTTCCGAGCCCTGCCCAAGCTCGGCAGCAAACGCGACAAGCTTCACGCCGGGGTAGCGTTCCTTGAGCCAGGGAAGGATGACGGACGTATCGAGCCCACCGGAGTAGGCGAGGACGATTTTCTTGGGGTTTTCAGTGTTGCTCATGGGAACTCCGAGAAGATTGGTGATGTTTGTGTGAGGAAAACTCTATTCCGAGTCGGAAAGTATAGAGATCGACGGTGCGTTGTGAATGGGGAGGGCGATTCGCGCCTCACCGAATGCGCGGATGGCTCGCAGGGTTTCTCCGCGTAACACAATGCGTGGCCGGGCGCGACGGAGCATCTTGATCGCATCGTCTGCGGTCTTGGCGCGACCACTGTGCAGCAAATAGGTCGCAGCGACCGCGCCCGAGCGGGAGTAGCCGGCCTTGCAGTACACATAGACGATGCCATCGTGCACACCGTCATCAATGAACTTCATCGCAGCGGTGAGATGGTCGGTGGTGGGCGCGGTCAGGTCCAGAATCGGCATGTTCATGTACCGCACATTCTTGAACGACGGTGGAACGGAGAACTCACAGGTGAGGTCGAGGACCGCAGTGACACCCTGCCCGATCGCGAGGTCCGCTTCGGCTGGTGTTAACAGACGGCCGAGCCAGACGCGATCGGTGACAGTGTTCCAGCGGTCGGACTGTTTTGCGTAGTGTCGCCACGACAACCATTGACCGAGCAAGACGGGCAACATGAGCAGCCGAGCCCCCGGCATTAACCTGCCCTTGTGCTTGCGATAAATGCCCGGCCCCGCGCCGAACGAGCCCGCGGCGACGATGCCGGTGGACATGGCGGGCCAGAGGAGCAGCAGGCCCCAGGGTTTAAGGTAGATCGCCAGCGCTATCAGGATTGCGGTGCCGACGAAATAGTACGTGCCGATCTTCCGGTTTGGCGTCACCGGCAACTGCAGCGCTTCAGCGGGAATGGCGTAGATGCAAAAGACGGCAAGAAAAAGCCCGCCAACGACATCAATAAAATGGTGCTGATAGACCAGCAACGTCGAAGCGGCGATCAGGCTGAACCAGACTTGCACGAGCAAATGCAAGCCGCCACGCGTCCGTCGGATGTAGACCTCCATTATGAGGATCGCGAGCGTGATGTGCAGTGAAGGAAACTGGTTGAACGGTTTATCGAGAGATCGAAATCGATCGAACACGGCACCGAGAACGCCATCTGCATGCGGCCGATCAAACGTGAACCGAAGCGGCATCGCCAGGAAGAAGACACCCGCGACGAGGATCGCCAGCGCAATACGCCGAGCGACGATTTGCAACTGGCTCTTATCGCGACAGAGGAATGCTGCGCCGAAAAAGAACAGATCGATCGACAAGTACGGCACGATCATCAGCGGGACGAACGGGATGAACCGCTCCCACCCGAATACGATTGCCCCCACGTCGCTGCGGTAGGACGTGAAGACATTGCACGAACCGTAGACGACCAGGAACAATAGGCTAAGGCCGACCGAGGTTTTGAGAGCAAGCCACTTCACGGGTCAGGCTTGTCCCATGACGCGCCGGGCGATGGAGACAGTGAAGATGCCCCACGGGTCGATCAGTTGCTCGGTTTTCTCAAAACCGACCGAGCGGACGAGTTCGTCCATCTCCCGCTGCGTCCTGCGGCGCATGATCCAAGGTTTGCCTTCATGATTGGTCAGCGTCCGCGCAATAAACTCGACCTGGGGGTGCCAGATCTGGGTGGTATAAATCAGGTATCCACCCGGCGGGACGACATCCGCCAGGCCCGCGAGTGAGCGCAGGACGGGCGTGTTATCTGAAAACAGTTCGTAAATGCCCGACGCGATCGCGATCGTGGGCGCCGGTGACGTGGCCGCAAGGGAGGCGCGGTCGAATGCGTCACCCTTGATGGTTTGGACTGTGCCATTTAGTTGCAGTTCGTCGGCCAAGGCGCGGGCGGCGTCGAGGTTTTCCTGGCGATAGTCGCGTAACGTCGCGATGGCGCCGGCGTGGGGCATGGCCTTGATCGTTTCCAACACGTACCGCCCGGGGCCCGACGCGATGTCAAGCACGCGAACCGGCAGACCGGCGGCGCTCACACGGTCGATCGCCTGCCGAAGAATCGTTCGGATGTTCTGCCCGCGAACGCGAATGCCTCGCCAACCGACGGCGTTGAGGTAGGCGTGGTCGATCAACTTTCCTATCGGTGTGATGCCACCGGCCCGATTGGTGTAGACATAGTCCAGCGACAATCCCGAGTCGTAACCCGTGCGCTTGCCCACGCGAAAGCCGTCGCTGAGCTGGCAGATGGTTGCCATCGAGATCTCCATAAACTTCCAGTGCAGCGGGCCAGGCGCGCGCAGGCGATCGAACTCGGTGCGCGTGTATCCACCTTGGTCGGCTTCCAGAAAGGGCCGCGCGTCGGATGTCGTCTCGCGCATGTAGCATTCGTCGATGAACTTCCGCGTGCGCGCGACGACGGCTTTTCGTTCGACGTCGTGAAAAATAGCGTGTTTGGCGCGCGGGTAAAGCTCCATCTGTTTGATCGGTGACGACAACCGCTCGAAAAACTTCCATTGGGCCTTCTGATTGACGACCCAGTCGTTCCCGGCCGCGAGGATGAGCGTGGGCGTCGTGATCGCGCCGGCGTCGGCGAGCAGCCGGGTCGAGGTGTCCTGGAGGTCGAGCAGGATGTTTACCGCAATCTGCCGGAAGATCTGCGGGTCTTCGCTATAGATTTTTGCCTGCTCGGTGTCGCTCGTCAGCATTTTGGATTTGACGTAGCTCTGGACGTAGCCCGGGCCAATGAAACGCTGTTTCAATCGCAGGGCGGGAATGGCGAGTGGGACGTACAATTTCACGCGAAAGGCCGGCGTGCCCAGCACCAGCCCGCGGATCGGTGGTGCGTAGTCGTGAACCCACGCCGTCGCAACGACCGCGCCGACACTGTGGGCAAGGACGATCGTGTCCTCCATGCGTACACCGTGCGCCTGCATTAGATGCCGAGAGAATGACTCGGCATCCGCGATGACGGTTGCCAGGCTCGGCGCGCTGCCACGGTCACCGGGTGAATTGCCATGACCGCGCTGGTCCCACGCGAAGATTGCGACATCGGGCAGGTTCAGCCGGTCGACCGTCTCCTGCCAGCGCGCCGAGTGCTCGTGGCCGCGATGAAAAAGGATCAGCGCGCGCGACGTCGGCGTTGAAGGCGACCAGGCACGATAAAAGAGCTCGGCACCGTCGTGAGCGATGAATCGGGCCTCGGTCGATCTTCGGACGGCGCGTGCTGCTTCAGCGATCCCAGCGGCTTGATTACCGTTGGCTTGCGAAGGGTTGGTGTCGTCGAAGGTGGACGCGGAAGCGGTCTGGTAACTCACGATTCTAGATTACCCCAACGCCGTCCTGTTCGCACTTGCTTGTGATGGGCGACCCGTCGTGTCATCCCGGTCTCGCTCGTGTCGACGATACAATTCGGCTATATCCACCGGATACTGGCAAGCAGCGACGATTCGTACGATCACTAACATGACCATCCGCCGCAGTGTTTATCTGGACCGCCTGAGGGAACATCCGTCGTTTACGTTCGACGAAACCTCAGCAGTTGCGCACCGTGGCCTGTGGTCGAGCTATTTCCGCAACAGGGTCGGGCCCGCATTCAGTGGCCGGGTCGTTCTTGAGATCGGGTGCAATAACGCCGATCTTCTGGTCCGCACGGCACAGAAACGCAACGACCTGGCGTTCATAGGCCTGGATTGGAAAGCCAAGGCGATTTACGACGGCGCCCAGCGGGTCGTCAGTCTTGCATTGCCCAATATCGCGTTGATTCGTGGCCGTGCGCAAGACATCGGTGCAATATTTGCGGAGCGCGAGATTGATGAAATCTGGGTCTTCCACCCCGACCCCTGCGACAAGGATGTCGAGCTGAAGAATCGCCTAATCGCCGAGCCATTTCTCAACGATGCCCATCACATCCTTCGCGATGAGGAATCACTGTTGACATTAAAGACCGATCATCCGGGCTATTACCAATGGGTGTTATCGCAGTTCGGACTGCCGCATCCACCATGGTTCTCCAAATCCCCACTCGACGGTGCCATGCTCGAACAGCGCGTTCGCCGCAACGACCTGATGGCAGAGGCCGATCTGCCAGCGCGGAATATTCTGTTGCATCAATTATTCGACGTGGAAATCAATTCTCCTGATTTCTGGAACGACGAATCCGCGCAATCGCAAGTACGCGATCGACCCTTCGTCGGTTTAATGACGAACTTTGAGCGGAGGTTCGTCTCCAAGCGCTTACCGATCTACTTTCTACAGTTGCGGCGTGTCCGTGACGGCGATAGTCGGTCGCATGTTTAGATGGGCCACTCGAACGGTGTTATAAGTAGCGAAAACAGCTATTGTCGAGGCACATTTATGATGAAGCAAAGCATTCGCATCGGCACCCACGAGGTCGTCATCACACCGGCCGAGAGCGAGGACGGCTCGTTCGTCGCGTCGGTCGCTCGCGGCAAACAGACCGACCAGCCGTTCGATCCCAGTGACTGGACGGACGCGCGGGTGCGGTTGGACGCCGCGCGGACGATCTGCGAAGCGTTCGGTGTGACGCGCAACAACCAGAACCTGACCAAAGTCGCCAAGGCGATCGACGACGCAATGCAATAAGATCCCGCAAGCCCATATCCGTTATAGGAACTCAGCCCGATGAACTCTGTCGTCTCGGATCGTCCGTACGTGCCGGTGCCCCCGTATCGTGGAACATGGTGGCCGCGCGGCTTGAACTGGTACTTCCCGCGCTACCTGCGACGGCGATACGGCCTGCGCAAGGTGGAGATCGTGGGTGAGGAAAAGCTGCGCGCGTCGATCGCTGCGGGGCATGGCGTTCTCGTCGCGCCCAACCACTGCCGGGATGAGGACCCGCTGGTCGTCAGCATGTTAACGCGGGCGGTGGGACAGCCATTTTACGTTGTCGCCAGCGCGCACCTGTTCATGGCGAGCAAGTTGCAGTGCTTTCTGCTTCGTCGGGCCGGGGCGTTCTCGATCTATCGCGAGGGGATGGACAAGCAGGCGGTCCAGACATCAATCGAGGTCCTCGAGTCGGCTGAGCGGCCACTGGTGATCTTCCCGGAAGGGCACATCTCGCGAACGAACGATCGGTTGACACCGATGCTCGAAGGCACGGCCCTCATCGCGCGCCAGGCTGCCAAAAAGCGCGACAAAGACGGCAAGAAGGTCGTCGTTCACCCGGTCGCATTGCGATACGCGTTCCCGTTCGACGTGGAACTTGCAGCGGCGAAGATGCTCGATGAGATTGAGACACGACTGACTTGGCGCCCCAGTCGCGACATTCCGTTGCACGAACGGTTTCGAAAGGTTGGCGCGGGGCTGCTTGCGCTCAAAGAGATGGAGCACCTCGGCCGGACACAGGAGGGCACAATCGGTGAACGTCTCGCGAAACTGATTGACGCGATCCTTACGCCAATGGAGGCCGAGTGGGTCAACGGCAACAGTGATGGCCACCCCGTCGCACGCGTGAAGCGCCTGCGGGCCGCCATTCTGCCCGACATGATCAAAGGCGACCTGACCGAGGCCGAGAAAGCAAGGCGTTGGCGGTTACTCGAAGACGCGACGCTGGCACAGGTTCTGTATCACTATCCGCCGGATTACATCACTGAAAATAGCCCCAAGGGGCGCATCATCGAGACTGTCGAACGTTTCGAGGAAGACCTGACCGGCAGTGTTTCCGTGCACGGCCCCGTGGAAGCGACCGTCATCGTCGGTGACGCGATTGAAGTAAGCACAGGCCGCGAAGCGCGTGGCGAGGCAGACCCCCTGATGAGCGGCATCGAGGCGCAACTTCGCAGCATGCTGGCTATCGCGCCGGCAGAGATGGCGGCGTCATCATGACTCTGGCGCTGATAGACATCGCGCCGTGGCCGGTCGTTGGGGTAAGGGTCGGACTGGTCGTCGCGGGGATCGCAATCTGGTTTTGGTCGCAAGCGGTGCTGGGCAAACGCGTGCCAAAGGTTGGATATGAGGTCCCTCTGACGGACGGCGTGCACGTCCTGACGGCCCGCATTCATCATCGCTATTTCACCAACGAGGCCGCTGGCAATCGGCTGCTGATCGCGTCGTCGCTCGTCATCGATCTGCTCGGCGCGTACCTGCTTTGCACTGCGATCTTCGGTGAATCGATCCGTCCTTATCTCGGCCTCGTCATGGTTTTCGCGCTGCGCCAAATCTGCCAGATGCTTTGCCCGCTTCCATCGCCCTCGGGCATGGTGTGGCGCTACCCCGGCGTCCCCGCGGTCCTCGTCACCTACGGCACTGCCAATGATTTGTTCTTCTCAGGTCATACTGCGATTGCAGTCTACGGCGCTGCGACACTGGCGGGCCATTGGGGACCCTGGGGCCTGGCGCTCGGTCTGGCAATCGCGTTCTTCGAGGCGGTCACCGTCCTGGTGTTGCGGGCGCACTACACGATGGATGTCTTCACCGGCATTGTCTGCGCGCTGTGGGTGTTTACGCTCAGCGCTACACTGGCACCCTGGGTAGATGGAATGATCGGACGAATCCTGTAGCGCCGAGCCCATCGTTGCCATCTCTGTGAGGACAATCAAGGTGCGGCCCCCGTCCTTGCGGCATGCCTACTTTGAACATTTGACGACGCACTTGCGACGACATACAATCGCCTAGACGAATATGGTTTCGACCGCATCCACATCACGCGTTGACCTGCTATTCCGGGCGTTCTCGGATCGAACCCGCTTGCGCATTCTCAGCATGCTTCGTGGTGGTGAGCTTTGTGTCTGTGACCTGATCGACGTGCTGGCCGTCCCACAGGCAAAGGTTTCGCGTCACTTGGCCTACCTGCGCCGCGCCGGGCTGGTGAAGGCTCGCAAAGAGGGCCTGTGGCACTATTACACGTTAACTCCGCCGAAAGGTCCGTTTCATACGAAGCTGATCGAATGTCTGTCGTGCTGTTTCAACGACGTCCCCGAATTGGCCAGAGATGCCGCCCGGCTCGGTAAGCAGCGGAAGTGCGGGCCAGAGTGCTGCTGACGTAAAGTGCGTGTGTTTTTTTAGCGAGATACATTCGTGTGAGCGAATGCAGAAGGGAAGAACGTGGGCAAGTTAAAGGTGTTGTTCCTCTGCACGGGTAACTCCTGTCGCAGCCAGATGGCAGAAGGCTGGGCGCGGGCGCTAAGAGGCGACGTGATTGAACCGTATTCCGCGGGTACCAACCCGCACGGCATGAACCCCCGTGCGATAAAGTCGATGGCAGAGGTGGGCGTGGACATCAGCGGTCACACGTCCAAGCACGTAGACACGCTCAAGGATGTTCCACTCGATTACGTCGTAACGGTCTGCAGCCACGCCAACGAGACGTGCCCCATGTTCCCCGGCAAGGTAAAAGTCGTGCATGTCGGGTTCGACGACCCACCGAAGCTTGCCAAGGACGCCGCGACGGAAGATGAGGCAATGTCGCATTACCACAGGGTAAGGGACGAAATCAGGACGTTTATCGAGACGTTGAATGGATCGAGTTTTGACCAGCTGCGGGCGAACAAATGAGGATGCCCAACCGCTACGCCGCAGAAGCCATCGGCACCTTCGCCTTGGTGTTCGCGGGCACCGGCGCGATCGTTATCGACAGCGTGTCAGGCGGCGCTGTGACGCACGTCGGTGTCGCGATCACATTCGGGCTGGTCGTCATGGCGATGATCTATGCGGTCGGTGACGTGTCCGGCGCTCACCTGAACCCCGCGGTAACGCTCGGGTTCTGGATCGCGCGGCGTTTCTCCAGTCGTGAGGTAATGCCGTACATTGCCAGCCAACTGCTTGGTGCGTTCGCCGCCAGTGCTTTGCTGCGGCTGTTGTTTGAAAACCGGGCAGCGCTCGGCTCGACGATTCCTGCCGGCTCTGACGTTCAGTCACTGGGGCTGGAGGCCGTCCTGACCGCCGGGCTGATGTTCGTCATCCTGTGCGTCTCGACCGGTCCGAAAGAGGTTGGGTTGCTGGCTGGCATCGCAATCGGTGGCGTCGTCGGACTTGAGGCAATGTTCGCCGGTCCCATTAGCGGCGCGAGCATGAACCCAGCTCGATCAATCGCACCTGCTATCGTGTCCGGTCATCTGACGAGTCTTTGGGTATACCTGATCGGCCCGGTCGTCGGCGCGGTGGTCGCGGTGCCGTGTTGGAAGATTACAAGGGGTCATTGTCCTGCGGCCGTCGCCGCTTAACTCAGAAGAATGTCATCATGAGCAACGTTACCCTCGAAACGAAAACCTGCTGCGGTCCGACCTGCTGTTCAGACAAGGCGTCGGATGAGGTCACCACGGCCGTCCGTGAGAAGTACGGCGAGACGGCCAACAGCAGCCTGTCGAACGATCACACCGGCGTCCGTGCCGTCGCAGAGGCGTTCGGATACTCAGCCGATGAACTGGCCTCGATTCCCGCCGAGGCGAACATGGGCCTGTCCTGCGGCAACCCGACCGCCACCGCCAACCTCAAGCCCGGCGAAGTGGTCGTGGACCTTGGCAGCGGTGGTGGGCTTGACGTCTTCCTCGCTGCCGAAAAGGTCGGCCCAACCGGCAAGGCCATCGGCATCGACATGACGCCAGCCATGATCGACCGTGCCCGACGGAATGCCACGAAGTACAGCAACGTGGAGTTTTACCTGGCCACCATCGACCGCCTGCCCTTGGCCGACGCCAGTGTAGACGT
>Ga0163144_10016453_pt1 | contig 15150 bp, 10 predicted proteins | sample OliLak19BULKMAT1_FD_123175 | JGI IMG/M metagenome (GOLD analysis project Ga0163144, IMG submission 123175) | Freshwater microbial mat bacterial communities from Lake Vanda, McMurdo Dry Valleys, Antarctica - Oligotrophic Lake LV.19.BULKMAT1 | ecosystem: Environmental > Aquatic > Freshwater >... | reverse complement strand
TTTCCCCGCCGAACCATCAGCATCTCGATTGCCGGGCTTACACTGCTTTTCGTAGCGCCCTTTTTTTTCCAATCACCGGATTATGTGCTTAGACAATATGCCGCTTGCATTGATTCCCTTAAGGTCTCAATGACTCGGGGGCAGGATCTTTATTATGCCTACCTTTTTGGTATGCTGAAAGTCTTCACGCTAAGCATTTCGAGTTTGGCTCAGTTTGTCGTCTCAATCATCGCGGCGATGGGAATCTATGGAGTTAGTCTTTATGCGGAGAGAAAAAGTGGAAAGAGGCTCCAAACGGCCATGATGATGCTCTTATTATCGACCTCTTATATTCTACTTTTTAGCAGTCGCACTGAAAACAATACCTTTTGCCTCATTGCTCCATTTATAGGCTACCTGTTCTTTATTACTCCCGCCTTTGCTTTCGTACACACTTATGGTTTGCGCACACTCATAATCATTTCATTTATTGCAATGCTGGGAAGTTATGAAATAGGGAAGCATTTCACTGGAACTGCCAAAGCTGTGTGGTTAGCACCCCTGGGACTCATCGTATTTACGACCGTTGCAATGTATGTACTATGGAATGAGATCACGAAACCTAAAAGGCCAAAAGGGTCAGTCCTGTAATATACATATCAGAACCCTTTGTCCCGAGGTTGACATCCTTGCGTGCTGGAAAGAATCAGAGGGAATGCTGCGTCTTTACTGGCTGCTGATGGTGTCCATGTCTTTCTGCGTGAGGGCGGAGGTTGAGATAATCCCACTGGCTGCAAAAGGGGAGATTTTACGGGCGGACGTGTTTGTATGGGGAGCCTCAAAAGTCGGAGGGAAGAGAGGAAATGCGACGGATTGTTGGAAACGCCCCATGCGGCGAGCGTGGAACTGGATGATTTCGTGCGGGCGTATTTTCGCGTGTTATGAATTTTACAAAAGCGAACAAAGGAAAGGAAGAGCTGAGAGCTTCTTCATTACCTTCGTTATCTTCTGCTTCAAGCTCTTCTGTGGGGGGGATGATTTGCGTGGACAATGTGACGGAGAAGGTGGTGGAAGGACGGGGAAAAGATGATGTTTCCACTTCCGTGTTGCCGTGCTTGGATTAGCTGCCGAAATAGCAGCTGATTCACCGTCCATGAAAAGACAAGACCAGCCACAAAGGAACGCAAAGAGCGCAAAGAGTATTTTCCGATCTTCTTCTTTGAGTTCCCTGTGTTCTTTTGCGGCTAAAATGATTGGCCTTCTCGCGGCGCGGGTGGACTTTGGGTTTGGGAATTCTAATCTGGCCGGGGCGCTTTTTGACATGCTGGCTGTGGGCGTGTGGGTCTTCGACGGATGCAAGAGCCTGCATCCATGCAAATCCAAGGGAGTTGAAGGCGTGGTTTGAAACCCTGCCGGACGGCTGGTGGATTGGGGTGAAAGGGAAGGCTTTATTTTTAGACGGATTCGACAGATCTGACATCTTTTGATATGCCCTGCGCCGAATGTTTGATGCGGCAGCACGAGCCTTCTTCTGTTCAGCCGCTGAAAATCCGTCTTATTTGATCAAAGAATGAATGTCGAGGAAGCCAAACTCAACCCGCCGCGCAAGCGGCTTCGGGCGCGCCATGTTTTGGTGGCTGGCGTGCTGGCGTTGGTGGTGCTCTGGGCGGTGCATCCGTCTCTGCTGGCGCGCGGGCTGCGTTTCGGGCTGGTGAAGGCGGCGGAGGCGGCGGGATTGCGGCTGGAGGTGGGGAAAATCCAGGCGCGACTGGGTTCTCCGCTGGTGTTTGAAAAAGTGCGCCTGCGCGCGACGGATACGGGCGTTTCGCGCACGGCGGCGGATGTGGGCCGGGTCGAGCTTGGACTCAACTGGCCGTGGCATGCGTTTTTCGGGGAGAAGCGGGTGGTTCGTTCGCTGGTGGTCGAGGATTTGCGCGGGGTCTTCGATCTTCGCCCGCAAGCCGGGCCGGCGGCTCCGTCTGTGCCACCGAATCTTACGCCGGCGGAGCAGCAGGCGGAGGCGGAGCGGAGCCTGCAGTATTTGCCGGAGGCGCTCACCATCCGGCATGCCAGCGTGGAAGTACTGGCCGGGAATCAGTCCTACTATCTCGAGGACGCCTCCGCTCTTTTCAGCGAATTGGATACGGGGAAATTCCGTGTCTCGGGGGCGGAGATCCATGCCGGCACGGTGCAACAAAGTCTGGGCACGCTGGAGGGAGTCACGGCGTGGAAGGGCGGGACGATTTATCTGGCGGATTTTGCGCTGATGGATGGTTTGAAGATCGAAAATTTTGCCGTGCAACTGGCCCGTCCGGGCGGCCTGGCGCTGGGCTTGGAGGCGGCGGTCTTTGGAGGGTCGTTGCGGGCGGATGTTTCGCTCGGCACGGAGGCCGGGCAGGTGGCGGTGGATGCGGCGGTCTGGGCGGCGCAAGTGGATATCCAGCCATTGTCGGCGCTGCTGGGATTGAAGGACAAGGCGGAGGGGATTTTGCGCGAAGCCAGGCTGACGTTCCGCGGCACGCCGGAGCGTCCTTTGGATGGACAGGCTTCGCTCCGGCTGGCGGCGGATGGGTTTCTCTGGAACCGGCGCGGATGGGAGTCACTCACGGTCGGTGCGAGTCTCATTCACCGGCGGCTGGCGGTGAGCGATTTTGAATTGCGGCAAAAAGAAAACACGCTCAGCGGCAATGGCGAGGTGCAAGTCACGAGCGACTGGCGAGGACTGGCGAAGGCACCGTTTCTCCTCAATGCCTCGGCTTCGATCAAGGACATCGGTGCCCTCGCGGGATTGTTTGGTCCGCCTTTCGATGAGATGAACGGGCGCATGAGCCTGAGCAGTTCGGTCAACGGACAGGACGGGCGGCTGACGGGGTTTCTGAGCTTGGAAGCTTCGGAGATGGGTTTCCGCGAACACCCGATCGAGTCCGGCCGGGTGGAGGTGACTTTTGCCAACAACGAAGCGCAGGTTTCGCAATGTGAATTCTGGAGCGGGACGGATTACCTGCGGGGCAAGGGGGCGGTGGGTATTGCCGCGCCGCACAGTTATTCCGGGGAAATCCAGGCGCGTTCGGACGATATCGGGGCGTATCGCGATTTGTTTGTGCAGCCCGGCCTTCGCGCGATTTACGGCGGTGCGGCACAGATCCGCTGGCAGGGCGACGGCAGCACGGCGGCGCATTCAGGGGCCTTCAATGTCTCGCTGGACAAGTTTGTTACGGAGCAGACGCCGAGTGGTTTGACCGGGCGCTTTGCGGGAACATATTCCCCGCAGAATGTTTATTTCAGCGGCCTCGAATTGGAGCAGGGTCCGTTGCGTTTCACCACCCAGGCCACGCTGGCGGGTTCGGGTCTCAAACTAAAAAACGCCGCGTTGCGCGGGAATGGACGCGATCTGGCGGATGCGGAAGTTTTCCTGCCGGTGGATTTTTTTGCGATGGCTGCCGGCAAATCTTTGAAAGAGGCGGTGCTGCCCGACCAGGAAGTGTATGCCACGGTCAACACGCGCGGAGCCCTGGGTTTGCGGGATGTGCTGAGGCTGGCCGGGAACGATTTTCCGCTCGAAGGAACGCTGCGCGGCAGCTTGAAAGCCTCGGGCCTGCCGGCGGCTCTGATGCTGGACGGGAAAATCGAGGGCCGCGGCCTGGCCGTGCGCGGTGAGGACGGCCTGAGCCTGGCCTCGCAACTTGATGCCGTGCTCCATGCGGCGGAGGGCAAGGCGGTGTTGAACGGGGCGATTCTCCCGCGCGGTCTGCCGCCGCTGACGCTGAAGGCAGAGGCTCCGTTTGGATTCCTCAAGGCGGCCGATGGTTCGCTGCGGTGGGTGAATCCGGAGGGAAAAATCTCCGCCCGCCTGGATATTCCCAAAACCAACCTCGAGATTTTCCGTCCGTTTTTTCCAAAAGTTCTCAAAATCGGAGGCACCGTTGCCGGGGGTGTCATGGCGACCGGCACGGTGGCGAAACCGGAGTTAACCGGCCGGTTGGTGCTGGTGGGCGGACGCATTCAGACAACGGTGCGCGATCCGGTGATCGGCAATCTCAATGGTTCGATCGTGTTCGATACGGGGAGGGCGACGATTGAAAAATTCACCGGCGATGTGGCGGCGGGACCGTTTGACCTGCGGGGTGGGGTGGTCTTTGCGGATTCTGCCAATCTGCAATACGACCTCGCTCTCAGCGGCACCAAAATCCTGCTGGCCCGCGATCCCGGCCTGCGCTTGCGCGCAAATGTGGATATGCGGGCCGTGGGTAACGCGGCGGGTGGATCGCTCGCGGGGTCCGTGCGGCTGGTGGACGGGCGGATCTACCGACGGCTGGAGATCACGCCGCTGCTGGCTCCCTCTCCGGTGGATGAGGCGTATTTCGTTCCGCCACGTTTCGGGGGTCTCGTTCCCGCGCCTTTCAGCGCCTGGAAACTCGATGTTTCCATCGCCAACGAAACCTCTTTCAAGCTGATGGGAAATCTGGCCACCGGGGAGATCGTGCCGGATCTCCGGCTCACCGGCACGCTGGGCCAGCCGTTGCTCCTCGGACGGATCGAAGTGAAGGACGCGCGGGCCTTTCTGCCGTTTTCCACCATGACGATTGAAAGCGGACACATTGATTTTATCGAGAGCAGTCCCTGGATGCCGCAACTCGATGTGCGCGCCAGTGGCGAGGCGCTGGACTACGAGGTGCAGGCTTTTGCCTTCGGGCCCTTGAACGAACGCCGCCTGATTTTGCGGTCCGATCCGCCGCTGCCCCAGGAGTCCCTGATTCTCCTGCTCACGGCCGGACTGCCGCCGGGGGTTTTCGCCGGGGCGGGTTTTGGTGAGGCCGCCATCGGACAGAGCGGTCTGTTGCTCCTGCGCGCGTTCGTGCGGCAGTTTGACACGCAGAAAGTGGATGTGGATTCGCTGGTCAACCGCTTGCAGATCAGTTCGGTGCCGCCATCCTATCAGGGTGCACGGGCCACGTTGCGCGGAAGGTTCCGACTCTGGCAGGGGCTTTCGCTCATGACCGAGCGCGACGGCTTTGGGTTTTACAACGCCGGGGCGACCTACACGCTGCGGTTTCGATGAGGGGGATTTTTCTGGGCGCGGTGGGGTGCGTACTCCTCGCGAGCGCAGAATGGCTTCCGGCGCAAACGGCGGCGGGGTTTTCTTTTGCTGGCGAAACGACTTTCACCCGTGCCCGGCTCGAGCAGGCCTTGCGGCGTTTTGACATTTCCCTCGCTTCTCCCATCGAGGCGACCACGGCGGACGACGCCGCGTATTTCCTGCGCGAATTTCTCTTCGGGCAGGGATTTCCCGAGGCGGAAGTGGACTACGGGTTTACGGCGGGTGGGGTGGTCTTCACCATTTCCGAGGGTCCGCGTTTTCAGATCGGGTCGATGGATTTTACCGGTTCGGAGGTGATCACGCGGCAACGCATGCGGGATATTCTCATTGCGGAGATGCGGCAGCAAACGCGGACTCCGTTTGGACGGCTGCGGTACGTCGGGAGCGCGATGAATGCGGGAGCGGAGAGAATCCGGCAGGTTCTGGTGCAGGATGGCTATCTTGACGCCACGGCCGATGCGACGCCGGAGTTTGACGGGATGGAGGTTGCCATCTCTGTCGTGGTGGAGGCGGGGATCCGGTACACGATTAACGATGTGATCCTGAAAGGCGGAGTGATTCCGCCTGATGTGGACGGGGCGGTCCAGTCGTTCCGGGGGAAATTTTACCGTCCCGGCGATGAATTTCTGGGCCGCTCGCGCACCCAGGATATTCTGCGCCGAGAGGGATATTTCGAAGCGACGGTCGAGGAACAAACGACCTTCGATATGGCGGAAGGTTCCGTGCGGATCGTCCTGCAGATTCGCTCCGGTGCGCGTTACAGTCTGGGAAAAATCACGGTGGATGGAAACCGCCGTACGATTCCCGGAGCGATCCTGCGGCGGTTGGGATTGCGGCCCGGATTTTACAACGCCACTGCCCTTGACACGGGCGTGCGGCGGCTGTGGTTCAGCGGCGCGTTCTCCGATGTGGATGTCACCCAGACGCAGACAAAGGACAAGACGGTGGATTTGCACCTCGCCCTCAAGGAAGCCGCGGCCAAGCAGGTTTCGGCCACAGTGGGATACGGCGAATGGGACCGCGCTTTTTTCGCAGGCAGCTACACCGACCGGAATTTTTTTGGAACGTTGAACCGCTTTACGCTCGAGGCCTTCGTTTCGCAACGGAGCCACGGATTGGGAGCGACGTTGAGCGACCCGTGGTTTCTGCAAACCGACCTTATTGCCAGTCTGGCGGCGTTTTATACGCGTCAGGAATTGCCCGCCTTCAAGTCCACCCAATATGGCGGCGGGTTTAATCTGGAGAAAAAATTCAGCCCGGCCAACACCACGGGCTGGCGGGCTGGCTATCAATGGAAAGTGGTGTCGAGTTCGACCGTTTATGCGGATGACTCGCTCGACGGCGGCCCGGAAAATTACACCCTCGGGGCGCTCAGTTTTCAGCAGACCCTTGATCGCCGCAACGATCAGCTTTCCCCCATGAAAGGGTTCCTGCTCGACGCGAAGGCGGATCTGGCCTCGCGCTTTCTGCTCGGGGAGATTTCCTTCGCCCGGCTGAAGGGACAGGCGACTTGGTATATCCCTTTCCAGAAGATCATCCCGGAGCGGCCTTTCGTGCCCTTCATGATTTTGAACAGCCGGGCCGGCGTGATGCTTCCCTTTGCCGACACGCAGGAAATTCCCATTCAGGAGCGCTTTTTCCTGGGCGGTCCCGACTCCGTGCGCAGCTTCCAACTCGACGGCATGGGTCCGAAGGATGCGGATGGCAATTTGGAAGGCGGTGAGGTTTTTATTCTGGGCAACGCGGAAATCCAATGGCCCGTCTGGAAGGCGTTTTATCTGGCGGCTTTTGTGGATGCGGGAAACTTGTCGCCCTCACTGAAGGAGTTCACCTGGGACGAAACCCGGATCGGGGTCGGCCTGGGCGGGAGATTTTACACTCCTCTGGGGGCCATCCGGGTGGACTACGGACATAACCTCATCCGCAAAGACGGCGATCCGGTGGGAGCCTGGCAGTTTGGTTTCGGGTTCACCTTTTAACCATGCGCCACTTGCCTCGCGGGCAATTCAGGATTAGTTGAGAGGCAGAATGCGACTTTCCTGGCGGGCGATTGGTATTTTTGTGGCCGTCTGGCTTGTGGCCGCAGTGGTGATTTTTTGGGCTCGGGCGGCGCGCCCGACCCCGGCCTCTGTCTCCGCCTATATTGAAAAAAATCCCCTGGCCAACCTTGCGCCTGCCGGACGCGAGAAAGTCATTGGTCGTGTGGCGGCCCAGCTCAACAAACTGAATTTCGACCAGCGTCAGGAACTGCGGAAAACCAAAATTGACCGCCGGCTGTTCGAGGAAATGACTGCGGAGGAGCGCAAGCGCTTCCTCGATCTCACCCTGCCCGAGGGTTTCCGTCAGCTCATGCTCGCGCTCAACAAGATGGAACCCGACAAGCGGAAAAAAATCGTGCAACGGGCGCTGGACGACATTGAAAAAGACCAGCCGGAAAACATGGAGCGCATTGACCGCGTTGAGGTGCAGAAACTGATCTCGCAGGGCATGGATTCCTTTTACAGCGAAGCCAGCGCGGAAGTGAAATTGGATTTCGCGCCTGTGATCGAGCAGCTCCAGCGCGCCACGCAAACGATGCGATGAGGCGCGGATTCACCCTGATCGAGCTCCTGGTTTCCCTCGTCGTCATTGCCGTGATAGCGGGCATCGCCATTCCCTCTTATTCGATTGTCCTGGCCCGGGCCGACGCCGCCAAATGCCTTGGCAACCTCCGGGGACTGGGCCTGGCTCTGAACACCTATCTGGGCGAAAATCAAATGACCATGCCGCCCCTCGCCGCAGCACGGGCCAGCAAGACTGACGAAGTCGCCGTGATTGACAACACCCTGGATCGCTATCTGGACAGCCCGAAAGTTTTCACCTGTCCGGCCGGCCGCAAAATCGCGGAAACCACCGGCACAAGTTATTTCTGGAACAGTGCGTTGAGCGGTCAGTCGCTGGGCGGTCTGAATTTTTTCGGTTTTGTGACGGACCTGACCAAAATTCCCGTGCTGGTGGACAAGGAGGGCTGGCACAAAAATACCGAGGACAAGGTGAACCATCTTTTCGCCGATGGTCACGCGACCAAGGAATTGCGGCTTTTCACGGATTAGAAACCGCCAATCCCTGTCAGCCGTTTCGCTGCAAAAAATATGGCGTCATTGCGGAAGGAGGGTGTTTTATTTCATTCCGTCATGAACATTTTTGAGTTCATCAAGAGCCGGTTGCAGGGCGAGGAGCCCTTGCGCCCCCTTGAGCGCGTGCTGGCCAAGCGTTGGGTGAAAGAACGTTTGAAGAGCATGTATCCCGAACTGCGGCAGGACCCACGGGCTCTGGAAGCCATGTATCAGTCCCTCAGCCTTGAGCCGCGCGAAGGGAGCGGCAAGGGCGGGGCGGTGTTGTTTGAAATCGTCTTGCCGGGAAAAATCGAATGATTATCGGGGCGGCATTTGTCCTCTTTGCCGCCGCCATCTGGCTGGCGTGGGCTTTCAATACAGGCGTGAAGCTGCGCAATCAGCAGCGCGAGGCCTGGAGTGCGGTGGAGGTGCAGTTGAAAAAGCGGCACGATCTCGTGCCTGCGCTGGTGGAATGCGTGAAGGGGTATCGGGCACAGGAAGAGAAGGTTTTCCGCGATGTGGCGGAGGCGAGGGCGGGCAACGAACAGGGTCTGGTGCAGGGCCTGCGCGGCTTGCTGGCCGTGGCGGAGGCGTATCCGGAACTCAAGGCCAGCGAGAATTTCCGACAGCTCACGACCCAGCTTGTCCTGATCGAGGACGACCTCCAATATGCGCGGCGGTATTTTAACGGAGCGGTGCGGGATTTCCGCAACTTCGCGGAATCGTTTCCGACGACCTTGGTTGCGGGTGCGTTTCACTTTGTTCCTGCGGAATTTTTTGAAGTGGAAAATGTGATCGAACGCGCGGCACCGGAGGTGAAGGTCGAATGAAAAAACTCGTCCTGCTGTTTTTGATTCTGGCCGGCGGACTGCGCGCGGAAGAGGTGATTCTGGATTTTCAAAGCCGGATCGAAGTGCAAAAAAATGGCGATCTCGACGTGACGGAGACCATCACGGTGCGGGCGGAGGGCAAGGAAATCAAACGCGGCATCTATCGGGATTTTCCCACGCTCTATCAGGGCGCGTGGGGATTAAAGAGTGTGGTTCCCTTTGAGGTGCTGGAGGTGCGGCGCGGCGGGGAGCCCGAGCCGTGGCACACGAAGTCGCTGGGAAACGGGATGCGGGTTTATTTCGGACAGGCCGAGGTGGAACTGAATCCGGGAGACTATATTTACACGCTGCGCTATCGGACGGGCCGCCAGCTTGGTTTTTTCCAGGATCACGACGAGTTGTCTTGGAATGTGACGGGCCATGGCTGGGCTTTTCCGATTGAGCAGGCGTCGGCGGAAGTCGTGCTGCCGGCCGATCTGACGATTCAAAGCGCGGAGGCTTACACCGGAGGGCCGGGAGCGAAGGGCCAGGACTACGAGGTGACAAAGTTGGGCAACCAGGCTGTCTTCCAAACCACGACGCGGCTCGGCGCGGGGGAGGGGCTGACGGTGGTGGTGACTTGGGCGAAGGGATTCATCGAAGCGCCTTCGCAAGATCAAGCGCTGATGGCGCTGGTGCGCGCAAACCTGGGCGTCGTGCTGGGCGTCTGCGGGCTGGTGATAGTCTTTCTCTACTATCTGGCGGTTTGGATGCTTTACGGGCGGGACCCGGAGAGAGGCGTGATCATTCCGCGCTACGAGGCGCCGGAGGGGATGTCGCCGGCGGTGGTGCGGTTTGTGCGGGGATTGGGGAAATTTGACGATACGACGCTGGCAGCCTCAATTTTGCATCTGGCGGTTTTGGGCGCGATCAAAATCGAGGGCGGTGGCCAGAACGATTATGGCATCGAGAAAAAGTCACAGCCGACCTTGCCGCCGGAAGCCAACACGCTCTTTCAGGAACTGCTCGGCACCCGGCAGCAACTGGTTTTCAAAAATACCAATCACGAGATTTTCAAGAAAGCGAAGGCGGCGTTGTTGAAGGCGGTGAGGAAGCAATGCGAGGTGGTGTATTTCCGGCGCAATGTGCATCTGTGGGTGGTCGGGTTGTTGCTGACCCTTGTGCCGATGGGCGTGTCGCTCTTCAGCGCGAAGCAGATCGAAGCGGCAGTGTTCGCGTTTTTTTGGCTGAGCATCTGGTCGTGCGGCGTGGCGGCTTTGTCGGTGACGGTGTTCGCGCAGTGGCGTCAACCGGGTTGGAAGCGGCTGGGCGCGTTGCCGCTGACACTTTTTGCCCTGCCGTTTTTTGCCGGTTGGTTTTTTGGAATGGGGATGCTGGTCTTTGCGACCTCGGGGTGGGTGTGCGCGATCTATCTCGCGGGAATTTTGATGACGGTGTTTTTTCACCATTTGCTCAAGCAGCCCACGGCTGAGGGGCGAATCAAGCTGGACGAGATCGAGGGATTCCGCCGGTATCTTTCCGTGGCGGAGGAGGATCGCCTCAATCTGGAAAATCCCCCGGAACGCACGCCGGAGCTTTTTGAAAAGTTTCTGCCTTATGCCCTGGCTCTTGGAGTGGAGCAGAAGTGGTCTGAACACTTTGCGGGTGTCCTGACCGAAGCGCAGTACCAGCCGGAATGGTATTCGGGAAACCAGGGGCGGAATTTCATGGTGGCGGGTTTCGCGACCGGCCTGGGCGCATCGCTGGCCGGCTCGATTGCGGCGTCATCGAGTGCGCCGGGTTCGTCGTCGGGAAGCGGCGGGGGAGGTTCCTCCGGCGGCGGCGGGGGAGGCGGGGGCGGAGGGGGCTGGTAGCTTTTTGGATTTGGGATGGCAGATTTTCCGGTATTGCTGGCCGCACATTTGATGCGATGAAGAGTCTGCTGCGTTTTTTACTATTCGTTTTGGTCATCGGAATGGCGGTGGCCATTCTGTACCTTTCACGCAATGGGCGTCCGCCGGTTGCCGCGTCCGCCCCGGATTTGCTCACGGCCATGGACCGCGAATTCACCACGCTGGTCTCGCAGGTTTTGCCTTCGGTGGTAAGCATTGATGTGAACCCCGCCGGGGCGGAAAACCCCCGGCGGAGTCTGTTGCAAATGTTGCTGGGCGGAGGCGCGAAGGATTCGCCCCTGCTGGCCTCGGGAGTCATTGTTTCCGATCAGGGACACGTCGTAACGAATCTCCATGTGGTGTCAGGCGCGCGGACGGTGGAGGTGCACTTGAGCGATGGCCGGGTGCTGCCGGCGCGGTTTGTCGGGGCGGACGGTCCATCCGACATCGCGATTCTCAAGATTGATGTGGAGGGGTTGCGTTCGCTGCCGTTTGGCGATTCGGATAAGGTCAATGTCGGACAGATGGTTTTCGCAGTCGGCAATCCGCTCGGCCTGGAGGAAACGGTGACGCAGGGAATCATCAGTGCCAAGGGGCGGCGGGCTTCGAGTGAGGCCGCCAATGAATTTTTTCAAACCGATGCCGCCATCAATCAGGGAAATTCCGGAGGGCCGCTGATGGATATGCAAGGCCGGATCATCGGGATCAATAATTCGATTTCTTCGCAGGGTCAGGGCATCGGTTTTGCCATTCCCTCCAACACCGTGCGCCGGGTTTTTGAAAGCATCCGCGATTACGGTCGCTTCATCCGTCCGTGGTTCGGCGCGTATATGCGTTCGCTAACCCCGCAGCTTGCGCAGCAACTCGGCCTGCCCGACGCCTCCGGCGCGCTGGTCTTGCTGGTCTATGCCGGATCGCCGGCCGAGCTGGGCGGGCTGAAGGCCGGGGATGTCATTGTGGAATTCAACAGCAAGCCGGTGCGCGACATGATTGATCTGAGAAACCGCGTGGTGGAAACCGACATCGGGCAAAAAGCAATCATGCGGGTGCGGCGCGAGGGCCGGGAAGTGCCGGTGCAGACGGTGATTGCCGCCGAACCCGGAGCGTGAATGCCAGGGCTTTTCATTTTGCAACACTCTGGTATTCTTAGCATCCGTGCCAGCTCCCACATCCCATCCTCCCCTTCCCCGACAGCCGATCGGCGCGACTTTTCTCACCGCCATTTGTCTGTTGGGATTTGTCGCCATCCTTCAATTGCTCGCGGTGGCCGTGCATTATCTTCCCCTGGTGAAACAGCAGGTGGCGGAGTCCGCCACGCAGGCGCAAGCGGCAAAAAATGATCCCACGCAGGCTCCGGTCCAGCCTGTTCCGCAAAGCCAGCCGACCCCGGTGCCCGCGGATTTGTTGAAAGCCCAGAAACTTTTTGCGGAAGCGGACGCCAGCTTTCGGGTGGGGGAGTTTGACGCCGCTCTGAAGACCATTGAGCAGGTGGAGGGGCTGATTCCCGGCGACCCGAGTGTGCTGCACCGCAAAGCGCAAATCCTGGAGCGTTTGGACCAGCCGGCCGAGGCGGTGTTGGTCCTCGATGAAGTCTTGAAGTATCCGGGACTGCCGCAGGAAATCCGCATCCCGGCCGAGAAAAAACTGGCCCAGCTTTCCGCCTCGCTTGGCTCCCCGGCCAAACTCTCGAAAGGGACGGACACCGGGTTTGCCGATCCGAACCATGAAAGTGTGCGGGAGGAAACCGGTCTCCAGCCCGGTGCGACTCTTGGCATTGTGGATGACCGCCTGCGGGACAGCAAGGTCGGCATGAAAAGCCTGCGCGTCGCGGTGAAATCCCGGCCCGGGTCCACCATCAAGGTGCAGGACGTGAAAATTTATATCTATTTTTACGAGGAAACCGAAGACGGCGAGGTGGTCATCACCGACTCGAAAGTGGTGACCCAATGGCTGAGTCCGCCGATTGACTGGTCGGCCGATGAGCCCGAGTTGCTCGATGGCCAATACATCATGCCGGACAGCACCCAGGCGGGAAGCTCCGCCTCCAACGGTTCGCCGGGCCGGAATTATCACGGCTACGTGGTGGCGGTTTACTACAACGCGGAGTTGCAGGATTTTCGTTCGCAGCCCTCCAAGCTGGCCAAGGATTTCCCGCTTCCGCTTTATCTGCCGAAGGAGAGCGGGGAATGAAAATCCTCATCGCCGACGCCGAGCCCGGCCACGCCTCCGGGTTGGCGGCGTGGCTGGTTGCAAACGGCTGGGACGCTCCCGGAATCGCGGCCACCAGCGACGCGGCCGTGGAGTGGATCAACCAGAACGGCCGGTTGGACGTGTTGGTGACGGAGGTTTTTTTGCAGCCGGCTGACGGGCTCACCCTGCGCGAAAGCCTGTTGTCGCATCTGCCAAAAATGAAGACGATCTTCGTTTCGGCGCATGATGTTTCCGAACATGCCGGCCGCATGGAGGGATGTCCCTTGCTGCGCAAACCCGTGAGCGGCGAAGCCCTGGACGCCGCCATTCGCAGTCTTTATGAAAGCAAGCCCACGGCTGTCGCCGCCGCTCCCGTGGCCGCCACTCCGAGGGCGGTTGCCGTCGCGACGGCCCGTCCGGCTGTGGCAGCAGCGGTTCCGCGCGCCGTGGGGGTTGCCACTCCCAAGCCGGCAGCCGTTCCTGTCGCGGTGGCCCGGCCTGCCGTGGCGGCGGCTGCACCGATTGCCTCTCCCAAGCCCGTCGCCGTTCCCGTCGCGCCTGTCGCCGTGGCCAAGCCGGTGGCGCAAGCGGTGGCCCGGCCTGCCGCAGCGGCGGCTGCACCGGTTGCCACTCCCAAGCCGGTCGCCGTTTCCGTCGCGCCTGTTGCCGTGGCCAAGCCGGTGGCGCAAGCAGTAGTCCGGCCTGCCGTGGCGCAAGCCGTCCCGGTTGTGGCCAAAGTGTCTGCGGCCGTCGTGGTGGCAAAGAAAACCCCGCCCTCTTCGGAGATCGAGCTGCCGCCCGACGAACTGGTGGGAACAACAATCAGCAATTACCAGATCGAGGCAAAAATCGGGACCAGTTCGCAAGGCGGAATTTATCGCGCCACCCAGACCAACATGGGCCGCCATGTGCGGTTTTACACCCTGGACCGCGAGCGGGCCGCCGACCCCGCCGAGATCCAAAAATTCATCGCCAATGCCAGCATGAAGGCGAATGTTTCGCATCCCTACATTTTTGCGGTCTATGAGGCGGGGGAAGGCGGAGGGATTTATTTTTACTCCTGCGAATACGCCCCCTGCCGTTCGCTGGGACAATTGCGCGAAGCCGGACTTCCGCTGGATGAAAATATCGCGTTGCACTCCATGAAAGTGGTTTCCGAAGCACTGGGCTATTTTTCCAAGGAAAACATCACCCACAATCTGATCAGCGAAAACGCGATTCTGCTGGTCCAGCAGAACCGTCCCCGCCTTGCCAATATCGCGGCGTATCAGACCACGCCGGAATTTGACCGGGCGGCGGAGATGATCCAACTGGGCGGCATCATTGCCTCGGTTCTCCCGGCGGCGTCACAGGCGTCCGGCGTCGGCCAGCTCGCCCGCTCCCTGGCCGCGGGGGAAATCACGTTTCCCGACTGGCCCGCCTTCACCAAGGCGATTGAGGCTCTGGAACCCAAAATCGCTCCCGAGGATGCGTACAAACTCGACGCCCAGGAGCGTGCCGCCATCCGCATGGTGGAGGAAGCGAAGAAACGGCAGAAAAAAAACATGATCATCAACACGGTCATTTCGCTGACTCTGCTGGCTGCGGCGCTGGGTTCGGTTTGGTGGTTTTTGCTGCGCAACAAAGGCGCGTCCAGCCGGGCTTTTGACCGGATGATCGAAGTGCCGGCGGGGGAGTTTATTTATCAGGACGGACAAAAAGTCACCTTGCCCGCCTTTAATATTGATGAATTCGAGGTGACGATTGCGCAATACGCGCAGTTTTTGGCAGACATCAAGGCGCATCCCGAAAAGCTCAAAGCAATCGAGCACCCCGATCAGCCGCAGGGCAAATCGCATATTCCGGAAAAGTGGGCCGACGAGGATCTCGCCACGGAAATCATGTATGGGTACTACGCGCGGGCCCAGCAATGGGGGAGATACAAGGACGCCGCATTGGATGTGAATAGTCCGGTCTTCGGGGTTGATTGGTTCGATGCCTACGCCTATGCAAAATGGAAGGGCCGCCGCCTGCCGAGCGAGCAGGAATGGGAAAAAGCGGCCCGTGGCACCGAGGGATTCCAATATCCGTGGGGCAACGAAGATGAG